>Ga0210384_10009367_pt1 | contig 10104 bp, 10 predicted proteins | sample IncBWH2MmetaG_FD_160574 | JGI IMG/M metagenome (GOLD analysis project Ga0210384, IMG submission 160574) | Forest soil microbial communities from Barre Woods Harvard Forest LTER site, Petersham, Massachusetts, United States - Inc-BW-H-2-M | ecosystem: Environmental > Terrestrial > Soil >...
ACCGTGGCAGGAGTCCTGCTTGCGTTTACTATTCCTGCCCGAACCTACCTGGATCGCGATCACTTCCTGAATCGATGCCGCAGACTATTGGACCGGTTTGAAGCTGCGCCTCCCGATTCCCACGAAGCCCATGCGGCAATTCATACCCTGGAACTCCAGTGCGAACTGGTGGAATCGCCGTTGCACCGCATTGAGCACCTCCTTCAACCCTGGGTAAGCTTTCTCATCATGCCGTTATTCGCGCTGGCCAATGCGGGAGTGCGAATCCGAGGCAACGTTTTGGCCGCATCGCACCATCCGGTCAGTCTGGGTGTGGCTCTTGGTTTGTTCGTCGGAAAACCCCTGGGAATATGGCTCTTTGCCCGGCTGTCGGTGGCCAGTCGCCTGGCGACGCCACCAGCAGAAATGTCCTGGATGCGGGTCTTTGGGGCCAGTTGGCTTTGCGGAATTGGGTTCACCATGTCACTGTTCATCGCGACCTTGGCGTTTGGTGAAGGACCACTGCTCGCGATGTCGAAAATCGGTACCCTGGCTGGGTCGTTGGGAGCGGGATTCTGCGGCAGCATGGTTCTGCTGCGCCGCACCAAAGCAGATGCGCCCTTTGCGGAGACTTCTGAATTGTCGGCGTAACCGGATAAAAGCGCCGCTCGATTACTCGATCTGGCTTGCCCCACCTCACACTGGCACAACTGACAGTCGGTTGGTCCCGACCTCCACATTATTCTGTTCATGGTTCAACGCCGTCAGGGGTTGATTCGTCCTGGCAAACTAAGGTGGATCCCATGTCGCCTCGAATCCCAAGCGCATGCCTGCTTGCAGCTATCGTTTTCAGCACGACCCTCGCACTTTCACAAGCGGTCACTCCCACTCCTGCGAGGCCGAGGATCGGTCTGGTGCTTGAGGGTGGCGGAGCGCTTGGTCTCGCTCATATCGGAGTGCTGCAATGGCTGGAAGAACATCACATCCCGATCGGCTACGTCGCGGGAACCAGCATGGGTGGCTTGGTTGGCGGCTTCTATGCCACGGGGAACTCTGCTGCCGAGATCCGCGAACTCACCCACCAAATTGATTGGAACGAAGTCATCTCAGGCCAGATCCCTTTCCGGGACCTCTCCTACCGGCGCAAGGAGGACGCCATTGATTATCCCAATTCGCTTGAATTCGGGATCAAGAAAGGCGTCCAGTTCCCCGAGGGCTTCAATTCGGGGCAGCAAGTGGGATTGCTCCTCGATCATGTTTCCCTTCCCTATTCGGAGATGCAAAGCTTCAACGATCTTCCCACCCCATTCGCTTGCGTGGCCACCGACCTGGTTACCGCCCAGCGACACGTCTTTCGCGATGGTTCGCTGGCGCAAGCACTTCGAGCAACGATGTCACTCCCCGGCATCTTCAGCCCGGTAAGGACCGGTGAGGCTATTTATGTCGACGGTGGCTTGCTCGATAACCTTCCAGTCGATGTCGCCAAAGACATGGGGGCCGATCTCGTCATTGCCATTCAGTTGCAAAACCGAGACCTGAAACCCACTGCGTCGCTCTCGTCGCTGGGGGTGTTGGGGGAATCGATTTCCGTGGTGGTGGCTGCCAACGAACTCCGAAGCATGGAGCAGGCGGACATTCTTATTTCCATTCCGCTCACTGATTACAGCTCGATGGACTACCAAAAGGAAAATGCCCTGATCGAAAGGGGATATCAGGCGGCAGCGAGCAAGGCGGCAGTGCTCTCTGCATTCAGCGTCGATGACGCCGCTTGGCAGGAGTATCTGGCGCAGCGCCACTCGCGCCGGCGAGAACCAGCCATTCCCCAATTCGTGCAGATCGTGGGCACTCAACCGGCGCTTGCCCGGGAAATCGAGCGTCTGATGGCCGTCAACGCGGGAAAGCCGGTCGACACTGTTTCTCTGGACAGTCAGCTCACCAAACTCGTCGGGAACGGACGATTCTCTCGCGTCGGGTATCGCATGATCGAGAAAGATAATCAAAAAGGACTTCTGATTCGCACCGACGAAAAAGAATATGGTCCGCCCCTGGTGCGGCCTCTGATTGTCATCGATGGTTCTCAGTACACCAACGTGCAATTGATATTGGGTGCGCGGATCACGTATTTCGACTTGGGTAGCCCCGGTTCAGAGTGGCGAAATGACATCTCCATCGGCTCCCAATATGGAGTGCAATCTGAGTACTATCGTCCGTTCGGGGAAAGCCTTCACTGGTTCGTGTCGCCGCGGGCATTTGCGACCAACAGCAACGCTTATTACTACAAAGGAAACACGCTCCTGGCCGACTATCGTAATCGTCTTTACGGCAGCGATTTTGACGCCGGATATACGTTCAATCAGACCAGCGAGCTGCGCATCGGCTACGAGATCGCGGAGCAGAGGTTTTCCCCTTCGCAGGGAGCCGCGACATTCGGGACTCTACAAGGCCGGGTTGGAATCTCATCCCTTCATTACAATTTCGTCAACCAGGACAACGCGACCGTTCCGAGGAGCGGTGCCGACCTGCACTTCAGGACTCAGTGGGATGACGCGAGTCCGGGAGCGCCCTCCGGTTTCCCCTTGTCAGAATTACAAATGACGGTGTTCCAGCGCGTGAGCAAGCCGTCTTCTGTGTTTTTCGGGGCGAACGGCGGTACCACCTTCACTAACCACCAGACCGGAGTTCCGCCATTTTCACTTGGTGGCAACCAGAACCTCGTCGCCTATGGCACAAACGAGTTCCTGACGAATCAGTATTTCCTGTTCAAAGCCGGCTACATTCGCCAGTTGCTGGCGTTGCCACCGATCCTCGGAGGCAACCTCTACTTTGTCGGCGCATTTGAAGCCGCTAAGGTTTACGGCGTTGCAGATGTCTCCTCGGTGCCGGGCGATGGTTACGCCGGCCTGATCGTGAACACTATTTTTGGGCCGGTCCTGTTCGGCGGCGCTTATGGCGCCACTGGCCATCACAAGGTGTTCTTCCGCTTGGGCCGGGTCTTCTGACAGGAGGCTTTCGATTTGATAGCGCAGAGTGCCGACCGTCACGGCCTAATGTGTGCTGGACAGCGTTCCTTAGGCGTGTTATGTTTATCAACCTCAAACGAGATCGCCTCGGCTGTGTGGGTCTGAACATGGTCCAAATCCGCGCGATCATCGTTTCGCCAACCAGCGTCCTCACGCTGCTATCACAACGGTCCGTATGTTTTGTGAGAGGTTGAGACAATGACCAACCGTTCCCGCGTTCTGATTGCCGACGACCACAACCTGGTGGCTGAATTGTGCAAGCGGCTGCTCGAAACCGAATTTGATGTGGTCGGGATCGTGAGCAACGGTCGCTCCCTGGTGCGTGCGGCTGGAGAGTTGAAACCAGACGCAATCGTTATCGATATCGCCATGCCGGTCCTGAACGGGTTGGACGCGGGGCGGCAGATCAAGGAAACACTGCCCGCCGTCAAGTTGGTCTATCTGACCATGAATCCCGACGCGGATGTGGCCGCCGAAGCCTTCCGTTGCGGAGCCTCCGGGTACTTGCTCAAAACTTGTGCCGCAGCGGAGATGGTGACAGCGATGCGCGAAGTGCTGCGGGGCAAGTCGTACATGTCGCGCGCTCTGCCGCGAGACACTATCAATTTCATGCGGCGCCAGGATAAGAAACTGGTCGAGGAAGACGATCGCCTGACCAAACGGCAGCGGGAGGTGCTGCAGTTGCTCGCCGAAGGCAAGGTGATGAAGGAAGTGGGCGGCATCCTGAACATGACCACCCGGACCGTGGCTTACCACAAATACCGGATCATGGAAGTGCTGGGCGCCAAAAGCAACGCCGAACTGGTCAAGTACGCCATCCGCAACCACATGGTCGCCGCTTAAGGATGATTGTCCCGGCGTAAACGCTCAAACCGAAATTCGGGCGCGTGAGTGTTGTCTCTTTCCGTTTTACTTGAAGCGAATGTTAAAGCCCGCAAGCATTCCGTTCATGTGGATGTCATACAGAAACCCACCAGTCTTATAGTCGACGTACATGTAGCGGTAGCCCAGCAGCAGGGAATATTTCTGCTTCAGGTCTTTTCCGATCCCGCTGTAGATCTGGTATGTCAGCTGTGAGCCAACCCCGAATCCACCTGCGTCGCCCTTCAGGTCAGCGAAGAAGTTTTTCTTGAGGTTGAGGCGGAATCGAGCGCCTAGCAATGGATCCACCCAGCTTTGAGTCTGGCCAACCGAGGTCGCCGACAGGGTGCCCTGCAGCAGGTCGAGACTATTATTCAAACGCCAAAAACGGGCGCCGCCCACCACGTCAACCGAACCCTGATCTTTTTCGATCAGGCGATAATAGGCCTCAGGATCCAGGAAGAACGTCTTGGCGTTGGCGGTGAAACCGGAGTACAACTTCCCGACCGGCGTAGTTTTCTGGTCCGAAGAAACACTGATAAAAACCAGATCGGTCAGCAAGCCGATTTTTTTTCTGCGTATATCCAAGACGCTCATGTACCCGATGTTGAGCTGCGAGAAGACATCGGCGAAGCTTACGTTAACCGGAGCTACGTATCCCCCCGCTCCCACATTCCCCTGGAGTCCGCTGAACCACAGATAGAACGGGATCCAGTCCACGCGCCAATCGCTCGGTTGAGAGTTGGCTGGGTGCACTTTCTTCGCAGGAGCCTCGCCCCAGGAATATTCAAGTCCAGCCGTCGGCCCTTTCTGGACGAACTGCACGGCGATCTGGTCGCTGGTTCCGTGAACACTCAGACGGCTTCCCAACGCGTAGCCAGCCCGAAGCGCTAGATGGTCCGTCAGGCCGACCCCCACGTTGGCACGTGTCCTTATAAAGTTGCCGTAGCCGAAGAATGACATCCCTGTGAACGAACCGTCCAACGAAAGCCGGTTGGAGTTGTGCAGCGGATACCAGCGGCCCGTCGGGCCGAAGGCGGGGAGCGGGGCAAGAAATGATTTGGAAGCTGACGTAGCCCCCCCGACTCCGTTTACATTTGCCGCAGTTTTGAGCGTAGCCTCGGTGTCGAGCAGGTTGAAGTCAACCTCGAGTCCTAAATACCCGTGATCGCGCCTTATGATGTCGTACTGATATCCCGGGGCAAAGGTGAGCGACCTTATATGAGCAGAGACCTGCGCACCAAGGTCGAACGTCTGTCCCTGAAACTCGACCGTCCGGTTGAGGGTTACGGTTCGTGAGTTGTTGACCGGAGCGACGGTGAACAGAAGGTGGTGCTTCCGGCCAAATCGCCAATCGATCTTGCCGGAAAATGTGGAATAACTGCCAAAGCCGAAATCACGGTTGATGTCGAAATAGCTGTTGTTGCCCCTGGCGCCAAAATAGCCGGATGGACTGGAAAACCACCAGTTCCCCTCCACTCGCCACCTGTAGTTGTCAAGATCTTTGCTGTCCTGCGTCCGAACCAGAGGAACCATAACGAGAAAGAAAAGCGCGATGACCAGAGTATTTCTTAAACGCTTAATCGAAAGGAGCATTTTGGATCGATCTCCGCACACGTTGTACCAGCGCAGAGAAAACTAGCAGGCGAGTACGGCTGCGGATACTGACAGAACTTACAGTGTGGAAGAAAGGCACGGACAATACGTGGCCGCTCACGGATTCCCGGCTACCCATGTTGCATCTGACATTGTCAGACGGACACACCAGATGGACAGCCGGGCGAACTAAGTCACCCTCGCGCTAGTCTCAGGGATGCAGAGTGGCAGGACGACGATTCGAGGCCTACACGGACCGGGGTTTCTGCTTCCCACTACTGCGCAGCGTTTTTCTCGTCCCCGCCCACGCGGCATAGACAAGGGTACCGAAGGCAACCATCACGATCAGCAAGGCCTTCCCGATGGGCCAGGCAAAAACGAGTTCTTCGGATGTGAACATCACCGTCTCCTAGCAAAACATATGCTAGTCCAGCGAGCGAGAGTCTCAATCGACGCCGGGCAAAAAAAATAAGTCATTCCCGCGGAGCCCGGATCATACGCAAAACGGGGAAACTGATCCCCGTTTTGCGATACTGGATACACTCTGTACAACGCCGTGTGGTTGGACGTCAGCGAAACCACATGCATCGCGAAATCTCCACCGCAAGCGAAGCTGTCTATGCTCCTCCTGCGACTCCGCGATTCACTAACACTTTGACATCCACGCGGCGGTTTTCTGCCCTTCCGTCGGATGTCTCGTTCGGCGCGGCAGGATCAGCGATGCCCATTGCTCCCGGCGCCACGATGTGCCGCAGAGGAACATGGCAATTTTGGAGCAGGTACGCTACCACCGCTTGGGCTCGATCCATGCTCAACTGCTGATTCATGGCGGCATTGCCGGAGGAATCGGCGTAGCCCTTCACTTGGATGATGTATCCGGTCAGACCAACCGCGCTTTGCGCCAGTGTTGTCAACGCGGCTTGATCGTCCGCCGAAATGGCATCTTTTCCTACAGCGAAGTGAACGGTTGCGGTGCCTTTGGTGTCATACTCCGACAGGTCGTTGAAGCGCTGCGAAGTGGCCGCGATGTCTTTCTGGTTGGTCGCGATCGCCCCCTGGTTCGCGGTAATGTCCTGGCGATTGGCCGCGGTTTGTACCTGATTGGCGGCAATGTCCTTCTGGTTGGTCGCGATATCGCCCTTGTTGGCGGCAATGCCTTCTTGGTTGGTCGCGACCTGCTGCGCCGTTGGGTTCAAGCCAGCCTGGATAGTCTCGGCCAAACGTAGATCGTCCTTGCTGAACTCGATGCTCTTGGCAACCACCTTGCTGTCGTCGCCGGTGCCTTCAACTTCAACCTGCAGGCCGGGAAGCAGGGCGGTTGTCGCTTGCTCTGAATGCCGCAGTTTGAAAATTCCTTTCGGTATTTGAACCTTGGTCGTGTCGGTCAACACAACCGTGACGTTGGCTTGTGTTTTACTATTCTTTACGATCAGATTTTCTCCGTCTCGGCCGGTAATCAGTCCTTTGATCTCGACTTTTTTGCCGTCCGACGCGCCATATGCCAATCCGGCACAGAGGACGCACAGCAATGCGGTACAGGCTACGATCCATCCACGATGTTGCTTCATGAGATTGTCCCTTTCGTTAGCTGTTTGTTCCTGAACTTGCACGAGCCGATTTCGCTCGATTGGTAAACCAGGAGCGGGTTACGTGGCAATCCTAAGGGACCGTCTCCGGTGTGCATACTGGCAAAACTGACAGCCGGGGTGGGGCGCGGGAATGCAGGACCAAAACGGGAACTAAGGCGTAAACCGGCGGAGTTTCTTCATCTTCGGACGCAGTGGTTTATCTACAGGGCCCGCGCCAGAAGAGCAAGGGGCGCTGCGTCCCGGCGGTTCCGCCGTGAGACACACCACGGCTCCGCCTGCGGATAGTTCTCGGCGTGAACGTCGGGAACCGATCGAGCATGGAATCGAATTATTGGCCCGGAGGTAGCGTCAACGGCGCAGACAAGCGGAAGCTCAGCGCCGACTCGGCCGGGATTTCAATCTGTTGGTTTCCCGTCAGCGTCCCTCCCAACAGTCCGACGCCCGCGCCTGCCAGGGCGCCTATGCCTGCTCCTTTGCCTCCACCGGCGAGCCCTCCAATCAATGCGCCGCCGGCTGCTCCTCCGCCGGTCGCCACAGCCGTCCGCTTACCCTTCCCTTTGACCGTTTGGTCCACTGCGCCAGTTTGGATGTTGTAGGTTTGCCCTTTCACGGTGACGCTGGTGAGCGCGAGGCTGAGTTCGCCTTGACCCTTTATCTTGCCTTTCGATTTGGCGGTTACGACCGTGCCACTAACCGTTGATCCCGCGGGGATTGCTGTCCTACCTCCGACACTCACTGGTTGTGCCACCGTGGCGAGAAAAGTTTGGCCGGTCTGACTTGTCTTGGAGCTCAATGCCTGGCTCACCGTGACTGTAAGAGTAGTTCCCGCCGGCACAACAATCGGTTGAGGCTTAGGTTTCTCCACGGGCGGAGGCGGCGCCATCGCCTGGGCAGGTGCGGGAGTCGCGTCAGGCTGGATCGCAGTTTGATCGTCGACGCCAGCAGCTCCCGGCTCTTCGCGGGCGATCTGTTCCAACTTCTGCTGGGCTGCCGGGGTCTTAACCTTACCGGTCAGCGTAACCTTGCCATCCTTGGCTGCCACACTAACGTCGGAGTCTTTCGTATCAGGATCACTGGCCGCTTTTGACTGAATGTCGGTTTGGATCTGCTGGTCGCTCGGACGCTTGGAACAGCCCACCGCGATCCCAAGCAACAAGACCAAAGCGACAAGTAGTGTCATTCGCTTATGCATGGTGTTTCCTCCTGGATTTTCTGGTAATTCGAGTTCTGCACCGCGACGGTCAGCTCCGCGCCGACACCGTTCACATTCAAAGTGGAGACTTGATCGTCCATCCTAGAGCTTGCTGAACCGAACCGCAATCTGCAAGCAGCGGTCCCAATGGACTCTCCGTTTGACTTACAACGCGCACACGACCAGTCACATCTTACGAAGATATGCCCCAGGTAGACACTGGTAAAGGTACCACAGCATAAAACAGATCTGTACACGCTTAGTCGAACGTGAATCTACATCAGACCGCTTCGAACATAGCACGGTGGCGGCGAGAGCGGCACCTTTGGGTAGTTTACAACTCTCCTTGATCTAGCGATGATAGTGTGTGTCAACAGGAAGCTGCGGATCCTTAAATAATTAATGGAGAAGCAGAAGTGTGGTTGGGGGGGCCGGGTTTCAACATGTCATCAGTCCGCATACTCGTGGTAGAGGATTTCGCGCCCTTTCGGCAGTTTATACATTCTACACTGGGGGAAAGACCGGACTTGCAGATCATTGGCGAAGTATCGGATGGATTGGAAGCAGTTCAGAAAGCGGAGGAACTCAAACCTGATCTGATCGTGCTCGACATCGGGCTCCCAAGCCTGAATGGATTTGAAGCCGCCCGGCGTATTCGTAAGGTCGCCCCTGAAACCAAAATACTGTTTGTCAGCCAGGAATCTTCCGCCGATGTAGTGCAAGAGGCGCTAAGCTTGGGGGCGCTGGGCTACGTGGTTAAAACACATGCCGGAAGCGATTTGCTGGCTGCCGTTGAGTCGGTATGTGAGGGCAGGCAGTTTGTCGGGAGCGGAGTGTCGGGTCTTGTCTCTGCCGATACTACGGACGAAGAATCCACCAGCCCGAGGAAACCCTCTCATCGTTTGCCTGGAGAAAAAGGGCGATCTCTCGCCCCGGTGTTCGATTCCAACTCCACCGGATAAAAGGCGAAGTCGTGCGGTTTCTGCCAGCTCTTGTGGGCCGTTCCCTTCGAAGTGGCAGCACCCGAAGAGTCGTCACTGCAGCTGTGCTTAAGAGCAATCTGGACGACGAAGTGTAGCATCGCCGGCACGCCGCCCTTGGCTTGAGGCTTCGCTTGTCCGAGTACCGCTTGCAAGTTGCGCCAGTGCGGTTTCTGGTGTGGTGAAGCGCGAAAAGCCGCAATCCAGGCAGACCAAGAGCTTCGGGACTACCAAGACTCCGGGCTTGTCTAGATTCTTGAGGCCGCGAAAATGGATGTTGATCTCCGCGGTAAATGCTTCCTGATTGCCTGACCCGCACCCCTGACAGGACATAGCACACCCCGAAACCTGTCGAGCCATTCGAACTGCTCTCAGGCCACAGCCCTCGGGAAGGAGTATATGCAACCTCGAGACATCTGTCTGTTCAAAATTGAACACCCCGTGAGACATGTCGTGGGCACGGCCAAGTTTGAATGTAGAGCAATGAAAGTGTCCGGCGAGACCTGCGTCGCGTTCCTCGTGTCGGACCGCGCTTTTAGTTTTTGCATTCTCATGACCGACTGTCGCTTTTGCCAGTGGTATGATTCTCGTCCATCAGCGAACATTTCAGGCGGCGGGATTAAGGGACGACGGTCCCGACTGAAAGGAAGACCACACCTATGGCTAATCTGTTTGAATCAAGACAAGACCGGGCTCAGACCGGTTCTGCCGAAAGCAGCGTTCAAGACCAGGCGTCGAGCCAGAGTTCCTCAAGGCGCCACTTTCTGCAAATGACTGTGAGCGGGACGGCGGCTGGCTTGGTTGCGGCAGCGGGCATGGAGTTCATGCCAACCCCCGTTCTGGCACAGAGCAAACTCAGCCCCGATGCCGCTCTCCAGGAACTGATG
>Ga0210384_10009368_pt1 | contig 10102 bp, 11 predicted proteins | sample IncBWH2MmetaG_FD_160574 | JGI IMG/M metagenome (GOLD analysis project Ga0210384, IMG submission 160574) | Forest soil microbial communities from Barre Woods Harvard Forest LTER site, Petersham, Massachusetts, United States - Inc-BW-H-2-M | ecosystem: Environmental > Terrestrial > Soil >...
GCCATGCCGTCCGTCACCTTCGCGTTCTCGGTGTTCTGCGAGATCGACGCCGTCATCTGCTCGATCGACGCGCTGGTCTCCTCGACGCCGGCCGCCTGCTCGCTGGCCGCCTGCGACAGCGACTGCGCCGTCGCGCTGACCTCCTCGGACGCGCCCGCCAGCGCCTCGGCGCCGCCGTTGACGTCGCTGACCACCTGCGACAGGCGAGTCACCATGGCCTGCATCGCATGCAGCACGCTGCTGGTGTCGCCGGCGCGCGTGTGGATCGTCATCGTCAGGTCGCCGTCGGCGACTCGCGACGCGATCTCGCCGACGTAGGCCGGCTCGCCGCCGAGCTGGCGAGTCAGCGATCGGGTGATGAGGTAGGCCATCAGCAAGGCCAGCGCGGAGCAGCCGGCGAGGATGCCGATGGTCCACAGGCGTGCGTTGGCATAGACGATCGCTGCCTCGGCTTCCGCCTTCGTTCCGCCCTCGATGTCCAGGTCGGACAGCTTGTCGCCCAGCTTGCGCATCGCTTCGTAGTGCTTTCTCGAGTCGCCACCGATGAGCGCTATCGCTTCGGCGTTCTCTTTCTGGCTCGCGAATCCGACGATCTTCTGCTGCTCGGCAACGAAGCCCTCGCGCTCTGCCTTGAAGGCCTCGAAGAGCTGTCGTTCCTCGGGACTCGAGATGAGCTTGGCATACTCTTCCTCGAGCTTGATCAAGGCGCCCGTCTTGTCTGCAATCTCCTTTTCGTCCTCGGCAATCGACGCGGCATCCTGGACCAGGATGATCCGGTACTGCAGGACGCGCAGGCGATTCACGCCGGACTTGATGTTGAGTGCAGCACGCACGCTCGGTAGCCAGTGTGCGGCCAGGTCGACGGTCGATCTGTTGACGGTGGCGAGCTGCGAGATCGCATAGGCACCCAATCCGGCCATCAGGGCCAGGACAAGGAGAAACGATCCGAACAGCTTCGTGGCGAGCTTGAGGTTCTTGAACATGGGATTCCCTGAGACTGGGTAGGACGACACCTGCAAACGCCGTGTCAGGCGCTGGCGGAGGAACGTTGGGCCACGCCCTGCGGATGGCCGGCGTGGCCGCGGGAGATCTGCGCCTCCTGCATCAACAGCGGCACATCGAGGATCAGCGCGACGTCGCCGCTGCCGAGGATGCTGGAGCCGCTGATGCCGCGCACCTGCGCGAACATCTTGGACAAGGGCTTGATGACGGTCTGGGCCTCGCCCATCAGTCCGTCGACGACGAGGCCGAACTTCTGCCCCGCGTGCCTGACCACCACGATGTTCTGGCGCGCCGACGGCGCGCCCGCAACCTCGAACAGCTCGCGCAGGCGGATGAAGGGCAGCACCTGGCCGCGCAGGTCGGTGTAGTCGTGACCTGCCTCGGCGGAAAACTCGACGCACTCGTCGACCACGTCCATCGGTACGACGAAGACGGACTTGCCGACGCTGACCTGGAAACCGTTGATGATCGCCAGCGTCAGCGGCAGCCGCACCGTGACGGTGGTGCCGCGGCCGGGCTCGCTGGCGATGGCGACGCTGCCGCGCAGGGCGGTGATGTTGCGCTTGACGACGTCCATGCCGACGCCGCGACCGGACAGGTTCGTGATCTGGTCGGCGGTGGAGAAGCCAGGCTCGAAGATCAACCCGTAGATCTCGCTGTCGCTCATCGCGCGGCCGGCCTCGACCAGGCCGCGTTCCACGGCCTTGGCGAGGATCTTCTCGCGGTTCAGGCCGCCGCCGTCGTCGCTGACCTGGATCACGATGCTGCCGGAGTCGTGGTACGCGTTGAGCGCGACGGTGCCTTGCTCCGGCTTGCCGCGCTGCGCGCGCAGGTCGGGCGCGTCGATGCCGTGATCCATCGCGTTGCGCACCAGGTGCATAAGCGGATCGCCGATCTTCTCCACCACGGTCTTGTCGAGTTCCGTGTCCTCGCCGCTGAGCTTCAGCTCGATGTCCTTGCCGAGCTCGCGCGCGACGTCGTGCACCACGCGCTTGAAGCGGTTGAACGTGGCGCCGATCTTGACCATGCGCAGCTGCAGCGCGCTGTCGCGCACCTCCTCGACGAGGTCCGACAGCGTCGAGTTGCACTCCTGCAGCTCGATGTTGCGGGTGCGCTTGGCGATCAGGTTGGCGCCCGCCGTCGCGATGATCAGCTCGCCGACGAGATTGATCAGCCGGTCGAGCTTGTCGGCGTCGACGCGCACCGACTGGCTTTCCTGCGACTTGGTGGTGTCCTTGGCCTGCTTCTGCCGGGCCAGCGCGGCCTCGACGAGCTGGGGAGCGACCTGGGCCTGCTCGGCCAGGATGCTGCCTATGCGCTGCTGCGGCGCGGCCTGCGCCTGGGTCTGCAGCGCGCGCTCGAGTTCATGGGCGGTGATGCTTCCGCAACGAACCAGGATCTCGCCGAGACGCGGCGGCTGCTCGGGCAACTGCTCGATCAGCTCGACGTACCGGGCGAGACGGCTGTGCGGCGGCACGATGCGCAGCGCGCAATCGTCGATGACGAACTCGAACACGTTCTCGATGGTGGCCTTGTCGGCATCGCTCCTGAACGCGATCTCGAAGCCGAGGCAGCAGGCCTCCGGATCGAGGCCGTCGAGCGCCGGCACGGCGTCGTGCACCGTGACGAGCTGCTCGATCTGGCCGAGCGTGGCCAGGTAGCGGATGAACGACAGCGGGTCCATGCCGTTGCGCAGCACGTCGGGGCCGAAGCGCAACGACAGGTGCCAGTGGTCGGCGCCGCCCTCGACGCTCGCGCCGCCATCGCCGCTCGTCGCCGCCGGCTGCGCGGCGGCCGGCGCGTCGGAGCGGCCCGACAGGAACTGGTCCAGCCGCGCCAGCAATGCGGCGCCTTCGGGGTCCGTCTTCGGGTCGGCGAGTTCCTCGCGTGCATCGACGACGGTGATCATGCGGCCGATGTAGTCGCCGCTGGCCAGCATCAGCTCGACCAGCGTCTCGCTCAGCGCGATCGTGCCGTCGCGCACTTCGTCGAGCACGCTTTCGACCACGTGCGTGAACGTGACGACGGCGTCCAGGCTGAACAGGCCCGCCGAGCCCTTGATCGTATGGGCCGCGCGAAAGATCGCGGCGATGCTTTCCTTCGGGTCGTCCTCGTCGGCCACGCGCAGCAGCGCGGCTTCCATGTCCTCGAGCAGCTCGCGAGCCTCGAGGATGAACGTCTGCAGGACCTGGTCCAGGTTCATGTCGGAGTTGGCCATCGCGCGGATCTCAGGGGTTCGGCGACGAGACATCGGCGAAATACCCGGCCAGCCGCAAGGTCCCGAAAACCTCTTCGACGGCGGGGCTGCGGCCGGTGACGTGCAATTCGCGCCCCGAGGCGCGCGCCGTCTTCTTCGCGGCCACCAGCAACTGGACGCCGGCGCTGTCCATCTCGGTGACGGCCGACAGGTCGACTTCGAGGTCGTGGCCGTCGGGAATGCCGGCGATGACGGTCTTCAATGCGTCGCGCAGCTCGGTGGCGCGGTAGATCGTCAGTTCACCGTCGATGCGAAAGGGGGAGGGGTGGCTCATTGCAGGTTCCGGTTCAAGGCAGGACGAGCTTCTGGACGACGTTGAGCAGTTGCGGCGGATTGAAGGGCTTGAGCATCCAGGCCTTGGCGCCGGCGGCCTGGCCCTCGGCCTTCTTGCCGTCCGCGGATTCGGTGGTCAGCATCACGATCGGCGTGAACTTGTAGGCCGCCAGCTTCTTGATCTCCTTGACCAGGGTGATGCCGTCCATGTTGGGCATGTTCACGTCGCTGATGATCAGATGGACCTTCTGTCCGGCCAGCTTCTTCAGCGCGTCGACGCCGTCGCAACCTTCGAGCACGTCGTAGCCGGCGCTGCGCAGCGAGATGCCCACGACCTGCCGCAGGGACGCCGAGTCGTCGACGATCATGATTGTTTTTGCCATGGCGATGCCCTTTTTGACCTTTTGAATATGTTGCTGCCGACGTTCAGAAGAACGTGACTTCCTCGAGTTTGGAGGCCGGCGCGGCGGCGGACGACGGCGCGCCCGCGCCGTGCGTGGCACGCTCGTCGGCCATCGCGTAGCTGCCTTCAAGTTCGCCGAGCAATGCCTTGGCGTCGATGGGCACGAGCATGCCGGAGCGGTCGAAGCGCTCGCGGCTGTCGGCCAGCAGCGTCGGCAGCCGCTCGATGTTGTGGCGCACGTGCGTCATGCGTTGGCTCACGCGATCCTGGAACTGCAGCTGCACGAGCGCCTCGACGATCTCCGACTGGATGCCCGCGCTCTCCTGCTTCATCACGTCGCTCGAGGCTTCCATCGCTTCCGTGACCTGGCGGAAGCGGCTCAGCACGTTGTTGATCGCGCCGTCCGAAGCGAGCGCCGACGCCGCCTCCCGCTGAACCGACGTCTCTGCATTGGCGCGCGCGGCGCCGATGGCCGCGCCGATCACCGAAACCTTCTCGGCCATCCGGCGGCCCATTTCGCCGGACATCGCGGACAACTTGCGGACCTCCTGCGCCAGCACGGCGAAGCCGCGGCCTTCGGCGCCGGCATGCGCCGCCTCGATCGCGGCGTTGATCGCCAGCAGATTGGTCTGCGCCGCGATGTTGGCCACCTCGGCGGCCATCTGCTGCAATTCGTCGACGAAGCGGCCGAGTTGCTGCACCTCGGCATGCATGGCGCCGTTGCTGGCCATCGCCGCCGTGAGCGAGTCCAGGACGCCGCGCAGCTCGTTGCTGCTGTGCTCGAAGGCGACGGCGAGCCCCTGGTCGCCGCCCTGGTTCGACGCCCGCAAGGTCTGGTCGAGGCGATCGACGATCGCCGCGAACCGCTGGGTCAGCGAGGCGATCGCCGACTCCATCTGCTGGCGCGAATTCTCGATATGGGCGCCCCAGACCGGCAATACCTCGCGGCCGAGGAACTCGGTGCCCTCGAGGAAGGCGGCCGCGGCACCCTGCGCGGCGGATTGCCCGCGAGCGCGCATGCGGTCCAGGAAGAGGCCGCAGGCCACGAGCACCACGGTGGCGACGACCGCGGCCGCCGTCGCCCCGTTGCGGGCGCCGATCACAATGCCCCAGATGACGGCACCGCTGAACAGGGCGAAGCCCGTGGACTGCAAGCGGCCCGCACGCACGAGCAGCGTCGAAGCGGGGATCGCGCTGCTGGCGACCGGGATGCGATTTGCTGATTCCATTGCGGATTGCGGCCTGTGGTCGAGAGGCGGGACGAACCGAACCGCGAGCTGTTCGGACGAGACTGATTATTCGGTTCGAAGCCGAGCCGGGATGCGATGAACATCGGCGCTTTTGCCCAACTTTTCAGTGCTGGAAGTCACATCCCGTGACCCGACGGTCGGCCGTCGCCGACATTCTTCGGAAAATACCTGCAGAGGTAGTCAAGGATTCCCCACAGAGAATCCGCCGGCCTCGGTTCACATACAGAACCAGGTATCGGCCGAAGCGTCATCGAACTGTCATCTGGCGGGCCTCGCGCCGCCATCCAGCCAGGGGTGCATCCCGCACCGCCCGACAAGGCTCATCCCGAGCCTGAAAACCCCCGGGGTCAGCCCTGCGCCGCGGGCCTGGTCGCCACGTCCGCGGCAGCGTCGGCTTCCCACTGGCGACGCAGCGCGTCCCAGCCTGGCGACCCCAGCCTTTCCAGCGTGGCCATGTTGCGCTCGAAGATGGCCTCGGCCTCCGGGAAGGCGGCCACGGCGCGGTCGACGCTGTCCTCGCGCAGCAGGTGCAGCGTCGGGTACGGCGAGCGGTTGGTGGCGTTGGTGATGTCGTCGGGTTCGGTGTCGGCGAACTGGAAGCGCGGATGGAAGCTGGCCACCTGCAGCACGCCGTCGAGTTCCAGGTCTTCCACGGCCGCGTCGGCCAGTTCGAGGAAGTCGTTGAAGTCCTCGAAATCGGAGAATACCCGTGGGTGTATCACCATGGTGGTGTCGACGAGCGCCGGGTCGGTATCTGCCAGGCGCTGCAGTTCCACCACCAGCGTGGCCAGCAGCGTCTCGGCGTCGGTGGCGTCGCTGAAGACGTAGCGGATCTGGTCCTTCGCGTCCACCGCGCGGGCGAACGGGCACAGGTTCAGGCCGATCACGGCGCGGCGCACCCAGGCGCGCGTCTCGGCGATGGCCAGCGCGGCGGGCACGCCCTCGGGCGAGGCGTCGGAGGTGTTGGCGGATTCCGTCATGGGGCGGTTCCTTCGCGCTCGAAGACGAGCATCAGGTTGTTGGCGGGCATCGCGACGCGCTCGCGCAGGCGCAGGCCCGCGCCGCGCGCGTGCGCGACGACGTCGGCCAGGCGGCGGATGCCCCAGCTCGGGTCGCGCGTCTTCAGCCACGCGTCGAACTCGACGTTGCTGGGCGCGAGCGGCTCGTCGTCGAGGAGGTAGGGGCCGTAGGTGACCAGCACGCCTTGCGCGGCGAGGTGGCGGCCGGCGCCCGCCATCAGGCCGGGCAGCGTGGCCGGCGGCGAGGCGTGCAGCATGTTGGCGCAGGTGATCGCGTCGAACTCGCCGCTCACGGGCCACTGCGCGGCGCACACGTCCAGTTGCAGCGGCGGCAGGATGTTGGCGAGCGGGCCCGGGGATGCGCCCGGCGACTCGGCTAGGTCGTCGGCGCCGAGCACGCTCCACGCGGCGATCGACGGCAGCGACGTGGCCGCGTATTCCGTGGGCTGCCAGGTCCAGCCGCTCAGGTGGCGGGCGAACCACGACACGTGCTGGCCGCTGCCGCTGGCGATCTCCAGGGCCCGGCCGGCAGGCGGCAGCACGCGGCGCAACACCTCCAGGATGGGCTGGCGGTTGCGTTCGGCGGCGGGGCTGGACAGGCGTTGGTCTGCGGTCATCGGACAGGAGTGTGCGCACGAATGCGCGCGTTCGGGCACGGCGGCGCGCCATCCTACCCGGTGAAAACCCTGAGCGGCGACAATACGACGATGAACACGCCCGCCGCCACCTCCTTCAGCACGCTCGCGCTGCCGCCCGCCGTCATCGCGAACCTCACCCAGCTCGGGTATGTGGAGATGACGCCCATCCAGGCCGCCGCGCTGCCGGTGGCGCTGACGGGCCACGACCTGTTGGCGCAGGCCAAGACGGGCAGCGGCAAGACCGCCGCCTTCGCGCTGGCGATGCTGGACAAGCTCAACCCGCGCCACTTCGGCGTGCAGTGCCTGGTGCTGTGCCCCACGCGCGAGCTGGCCGAGCAGGTGGCGGTGGAGACGCGGCGCCTCGCGCGCGGCGAGGAGAACGTCAAGGTGCTGACGGTGGTGGGCGGCGTGCCGGTGCGCAACCAGCTCGCCAGCCTGGAGCACGGCGCGCACGTGATCGTGGGCACGCCGGGCCGCGTGATGGACCTGCTGGAGCGCGAGGCGCTCGACCTGTCGGGCCTGAAGACGCTGGTGCTCGACGAGGCCGACCGCATGCTGGACATGGGCTTCGTCGACGACATCAAGGCCGTCGCGAGCGCCTGCCCGAAGACGCGCCAGACGCTGCTGTTCTCGGCCACCTATCCCGAGGGCATCGCGAAGCTGAGCCAGCAATTCATGCGCAACCCGCAGACGGTGACGGTGGAGTCGCGCCACGACGCCAAGCAGATCCGGCAGCTCTGGTACGAGGTGACGCCCAACGAGCGCCTGCACGGCGTCGGCCGCCTGCTGCGCCACTACCAGCCGGCCTCGACGATCGCGTTCTGCAACACGAAGCAGCAGTGCCGCGACCTGGTGGACGTGCTCACCGCCGAGGGCATCCAGGCGATCGCGCTGCACGGCGACCTGGAGCAGCGCGACCGCGACCAGGTGCTGATCCAGTTCGCCAACCGCAGCTGCTCGGTGCTGGTGGCCACCGACGTGGCCGCGCGCGGCCTCGACGTGCCGCAGCTCGAATGCGTGATCAACGTGGACGTCACCTACGAGACCGAGCAGCACATCCACCGCATCGGCCGCACCGGCCGCGCCGGCGAAGAAGGCCTCGCGCTGAACCTGGCCAGCCTCGACGAGATGGGCCGGGTCGGCAACATCGAGGTGCTGCAGAAGGCCGAGACCGAGTGGCACAAGCTGTCGGAGCTGGACAAGGGCTCCGACAAGCCGCTCGTCGCGCCCATGGTGACGCTGCAGATCCTGGGCGGCCGCAAGGAAAAGATCCGGCCTGGCGACGTGCTGGGCGCGCTGACCAAGGACATGGGCTTTCCCGGCACGCAGATCGGCAAGATCAACGTGACGGACATGTCCACCTATGTCGCGGTGGAACGCGCGATCGCCGACAAGGCGCTCGCGAAGCTCAACGCGGGCCTCGTCAAGGGCAAGCGCGTGCGCGCCCGCCGCATCGAAGGCATCGTCGAGTAGTCCTATTCGTCGGCGATGAGCCGGCGGCCGAACGACACCACGTCGTCCTGCGCGAAGCCGATGGCCTTGTAGAACTCGATCACCGACGCGTTGCTGGCGCGGATCTGCAGGTTGATCTTCGGGCAGCCGGCGGCCGTCAGCAGCCGTTCGGCCTCGCGCATCAGCGCGCGCGCGTGGCCCTTCTTGCGATGCCCGGGCGCCACCGCGAGGTAGTTGATCCATCCGCGATGTCCGTCGTAGCCGATCATGATGGAGGCGATCACCGCGTCCTCCAGCGTGCCCACCAGGAACCACTCGCGCTGCACCGATCGCTTGCGCGCGATGTCCTTGCGGGGATCGTTCCAGGATCGCGTGAGGCCGGCGGCCTCCCACAGGGCGATGACGGCGGCTTCGTCGGAATCGAGGAAGGGACGGACCTGCATGCGCTCACGCCGGTTGGTTGGCGCTCCATCGTACATTGGCGCCCATGCCGCGCCGCCCCGCTCCCGCCTCGAATCGCATGGGCCCGGCCAGCGTCGTCGTGCTCGTCGCGTTCGCGGCGACGTACGCGATCGTCGCGGTGCTGCGCGGCCTGGCGCCGTAGGTTCACCTGTTGTACGCCGGCGCGAGCGCGCTGTGCTTCACGCTCTACGCCGTCGACAAGGCCGCCGCGCGCGCCGGCCGCGACCGCATCTCCGAATCGACGCTGCTGGCCATCGGCCTTGTCGGCGGCTGGCCGGGCGCGATCGTGGCGCAGCAGGTGTTCCGCCACAAGACGGCCAAGCGGTCGTTCCGCCTGCGCTTCTGGTTGTCGGTGACCGTGAACGCGGCGGCGTTCGTCTGGATGGCGACGCTGGCGGCCTGAGTTCAGGCGGCGGAGCCCGCCCTCAGCAGGTCGTGGTACGCGCCGGTCACGAGGCAGTCCGCGGAAATCCGCAGCCGCGCCATCAACTCGCGCGCCTCGCGCAACCCCGCCTCGGCGGTCTCGTCCTCCGTGAGCACCACCTCGAGCTCCATGTAGTCGCCCAGGCCCTGCACGCGATCCAGGTGCACGCGCGTGCGTCCCACGAGGTAAAGCGTGCGGTGCTTGATCACCCGGCCCTCCTGCCCGTTGGACAGGGTCAGGGCCTCGCGCAGCGTGTCGGGTGACGCCGTCGGCGACAGGACGTAGAACGAGACCTTCGGGCCGTCCTCGTCGGGGCGGCGATAGAAGATCAGGTGCCCCGTGCCGTCGGCGTAGGTACGCAGTTTCAACCGCCCGTTGTCGCAGCGGAAGAAAGTGTCGTCCTGTGCAATCTCCTCCGGTCCGCCGTCGGCGATCGCCGCGGCGCGTGCCGCGAGCGCATCCATGTCGGCGACACGCGCCTTGATCTCGATGTTGCGGGCCATGCGGTCGCGCTCCGTTGTGAAGGAGCGCGACGTTATCAGACCCTCACTCGTCCTTGCCGCGGATCAACCGGAAGACGTGGGCGCCGATGAAGGCGCCGACGATGGGCGCCAGCCAGAACAGCCACAGCTGCTCCAGCGCCGGCGCGCCCACGTAGATCGCCACGCCGGTGCTGCGCGCCGGGTTGACCGAGGTGTTGGTGACGGGGATGCTGACCAGGTGGATCAGCGTCAGCGCCAGCCCGATCGGGATCGGCGCGAACTGGGCGGGCGCCTTCGAGTCGGTGGCGCCCAGGATGACGATCAGGAAGAACATCGTCATCACGACCTCGCACACCAGGCCGGCCGTCAGCGAGTAGCCGCCCGGCGAGCGCAGGCCGAAGCCGTTCGACGCGAAGCCCTTGGCCACGTCGAAGCCCGGC
>Ga0210384_10009369_pt1 | contig 10102 bp, 7 predicted proteins | sample IncBWH2MmetaG_FD_160574 | JGI IMG/M metagenome (GOLD analysis project Ga0210384, IMG submission 160574) | Forest soil microbial communities from Barre Woods Harvard Forest LTER site, Petersham, Massachusetts, United States - Inc-BW-H-2-M | ecosystem: Environmental > Terrestrial > Soil >...
GCCCATCCGCTAAGCGGACACGCGCGCGGAACCGGGCGCCGCGGATCTCATCCGGCACCCGCACCTCGACCACGTGCCCTGTCTTGCTGCGTCGGACCAATCGCAGCACGCCTTGGTCAACGAGCCGGCGCACCGCCACTCGCACCGGCCGGTCGGAGAGCCGCGTGCCACGGCCCAGCGAAGCAATCGAGAAGCGGTAGCGGATCTTCCCTTCCAGGCGGCTATGCCGCAGCAGGTGATAATAGACCGCGCGCTCCGTGAGCGAGAGGCGCAGCCGCGGGACCAGCCGGTCTTCCAATTGTTTCCACACGTATCCGGCGTTGGGTTTGTTTTTCATATTTGCATCCTGAAATGGAAAAGCCGCCCTGTTAGGGCGGCCTGTTCCAAGAAATGTAGACGCCGTCCTTCCGGGCGGCGAAAAGACATCATAGAGGCGGAAAGCAGAAGGCGCTGAAAATGAAAAACGCCCCGACATCGTCGGGGCGTCAGAAAGGGCCCGGACCGTACTGGGCTATGCTCAGGCGTCCCTCCGGGACTTGGGGCCTAGGTTCCTCGTGCTCCTTCGGAGTCTGCCTTGCACTCCACCGTCGTGGGTCTGCGTCAGCGCCTCCCAGTCCCGCAGGGACGACCGAAAATAGCCCAGGAGCGGTTCGCCGCCTTTGCGAACCTCTCCTGGGTAGAGAAAAGCGTGAAAAAATCGGAGTCCCGTAGGGACGGCTGAAAGGAACGGATGGCGAACCGCTGCTGGGGGCCATAAAGGAAATGAGGATTATTGACGCAGAGCGGCGCGAGTTTCGGCCAATTTTCTGTCACTGTTTCAAGTAACGAAGCGCAACAGATCCTGACTTTAAAATCTTGGACTCAACAAGTTTTAATTGTAATCTCTTCTGTAGGCTAACACCTTCCAGCAGCCGTCTCCCTTCTCCTGCAATTATTGGCTGAACGACAAAACGATATTCATCCACTAGGCCAAGCTCTATCAGTTGTGAAGGAATGCTCACACCACCGACTAAAATATTTTTGCCTTGCTCGTGTTTCAGTCTAACTATTTCGTCGTGAAGGTTCGCACGAACAATTTTCGTATTGTTATCTTCAGCGCTCTCTAATGATTGTGAAAAAACAATTTTGTTTTTGGAGTCAAATGTTTTCGCAAATTCGATCTCCGCTTTTGTCTCAGAAGGATTTTTCGCGATATCCGGCCAATAAGGAACCATCAGTTGATAGGTCTTGCGCCCATAGACGAGTAGGTCGGCATCTCGCAGGAGCAGCGTATAGTGTTCGAGTAGTTCTTCATCGGCAATTCCTTTGGTGTGGTCGCAGCAGCCATCCAGGGTAATGTTGATTGCGAAGATTACATTTCTCATTTTCGCCTCGGATTGAGCAGAGTGGTCTTCAAAGTCATTCGAACGGAATAAACTCTCGCACTTCGATATCGGTCTCCTGGTCCGGACCGTTCGGCGCCAGCGGAGACCGCTTCGCCCACTCGATCGCTTCTTCGAGCGACTTCGCCTCGATAATCGAGTAGCCGCCGACCGGCTCCTTCGATTCGGTGAATGGTCCATCGATCACCGTTTTCTTTCCGCCGGTTGAGAATCGGATTCGCGCGCCTTTGGAACTGGGGTACAGACCCGCCGCATCGATCAGAATTCCCGCTTTGGCTTGCTCTTGGTTGTACTTCACCATCGCGGCGATCGATTCCTCGCTCGGCATCTTGCCGGCTTCGGAGTCTTTGGTCGATTTTAGAATCAACATGAATCGCATCGTTGTTCTCCTGAATGAGTGGCCGTGGCCGGCGAAGCTCCGTTCCCGGCCTCACTTCCACGTCGAACCGCAAACGCCGAAATCGACATCCACCGGAGAATTCCCCCCTCGAAATCCAACAAGCGCCCTAATCTACTGCAAACGCGAAGGTTAATGGAATTGCAATCACAGAAATCACGAGCGCGATTTGCCGCCCTTGGCGCCTCTCGAAACCGAGAGGATGACCGGTCATGGCTCTCAAACAGCTAGGGTGATGGGAAGACTATTCTTTATCGGTTAGAACTTACCAAGGCATTTGCCGTTGCTCCGGCCGGGGCAGGGCCGGCTGTTCACCTGCAACTGCCGGCCCGGTAGCAGCCTGCGGCTTTAGGAAGGCGTCGAGCTTCAGGAATTTGCGGCCCAGGGCGCCGCTGTAGGCGGACCATTCTTCGTCACCGGAAGGAGTCGCCAGCGCCACGCGGACGGCGGCGAGCTTGGAGTCCAGATCGTCGAGGTAGTGAAAGACCATGGCCTCGCGGATCATCGGGAGCTTCGGCGAGCCGAACTCGTATTGGCCGTGATGACTGATCAGCAGGTGCTGGACCACGGTCTTGAGGGCCGGCGGGAAGCCCTCGATTTTGTCGATGGCGCGAGAGACGGTTTCCAATTCCATAACAATGTGCCCGAGGAGCTGGCCTTCGGTGGTGTAGCCGATGGCGCGCTCGTAGCAAAGCTCTTGCAGTTTTCCAACATCGTGCAGCATCGCGGCCGTCAGCAAGAGGTCCACGTCCAGTTCGGGATAGTGGCCGGCCACCACCTTAGCCATGCCGCAGAGACCAACAACGTGTTCCAGCAATCCACCGAGGTAGGCGTGATGCATGACCTTGGCGGCGGGGGCTCGCTTGTAGCACCGGGCGACCTCGGGATCGGCGATGATGCCGAGCACCAACCGCTTTAGCCAAGGATTCCCTAGCGACTCCGCATAGGCGAGCAACTGCGCCCACATTTTCTCGACGTCAGCGGTGGTATGCGGCAGGTAATCGGCGAGATCGATCTCTTCGGGCTTGGCGAGGCGCAATTGCACCACAGCCAACTGCGGCTTGTTGCGGTAAATTTCGACCCGCGCTTGAACCTTTACGAAGTCATCACGACTGATGTCTTTCGCGACGGTCTCGAATTGCTCCCACATGCGGGCTTCGATGGTGCCGCTGCGGTCGCCGAGCTCCAGGCGCAGATAAGCGCGCCCTTCGCGAGTGTTGCGGACTTCTTTTTCGTGAACGAGGAAGAAAGTTGTGATGTTCTGTTCGGAGAGAAGGTCGGTGACGAACGGCGTCTTCATGCGTCCTAGGCCGATCTCTTGCCGAACAGCAGAAACTTCTTGCGGCCTTTCTTGGCGGCCTTGGTCGCTTCGGGCGTGGCATTCACTTCCTGAATTTCGGAGTTGCCGCCCCCGGCGATGTCTTGATATCCGGGTTTGATGACCACGTAGCTCTGCTCGCGAAGGGTTTTCAGATAGTCGCGCAGCGCTGGCTCCATCCGCGCGGAGTAAAGCTTTTCCATAATCTCAGGCTCGACTTTGGTGAGGGGCTGTTCGCCCTCGTCGTAGTGTTCGAGCACCTGCAGGACCAGGTAGCCCTGCTTGGTGTCCATAATGTCGGTCAAATCGTTCTTCTTCATCTTGAAGACAATGTCTTCCAGCTCTTTCGAGAGTTCTCCGCGCTTGTAGACGCCCAAGAAGCCACCTTGCTTGGCGGTGCCGCCGTCGGAAAATCGCTTGGCGATTTCGCCAAAGTCTTCTCCGTCTTTGACGCGCTTGAGCGCGGTCTCCGCCTTTTTCTTCAAGTCCGGGAGCTCTTCGTCTTTCTTCCCCTCGGTAGCGACTTCAATCTCCCGGAGAGCTACCTGTTCGGGACGGATATATTCCTTCTTGTGCTCCTCGTAATATTTGACGACCTCTTCGTGGCTAATGTTGATGTGCGAACCGACCTCGCTGCTGATCACGCGCTGCGTCAGGATGCCCTTGCGGATGTTGTCCTTGAAATCTTCCCAGTTCAGGCCCTGGCTGGAGACCGCTTTCTCCAACTCTTCCATGCTGGCCATTTTGTTCTGGACGCGAATCTGATCGAGTTTCTTGATTACTTCGGGTTCCACGTTGATGCCCATGTCTTTTCCGCGTTGCGCGAGGAGCGATTGGTCGATCAAATCGCGAAGGGCATTCTTTTGGCGGTCTTCGATGTTGATCCGCAATTGTTCCGGGGTGCAACGACCTTCGCATTCTTGTTTGGCGTCTTCTTCCGCGGAAACACGGGCCTTGTCCAGCTCCGAGCGGGTAATGATCTCGTTGTTTACGCGCGCGATGATTTCCTCGACGACTTTGGCGTTGACGCCCTCCGGGACCGCGGCCGGAGCCGGCTTCTTGGCTGCAGGTTTGGCGGGCTCTTTGGTGGGTTCTGGCGCGGCGGTGCCGGGCTTTTCCAGGGCCGGAGCTTGCGGCTTAGCCTCGTCTTGCGGGGCCGGCCCCACCGGCTTGTTGTCTTGGGCCGCGAGGGGCAGCGCGGCGAACAAAGCCGCGAGAATGATTACGTTTCGCATTACTGTGCTCATATCTAGAGTTTAGCCCTGCCCGCGAAGGCTGAGCAATACGTTTCTCACCGCTGCGGGCACCGGCTCTCCCCGGATCGCTTCCATCCACAGCACGCCGCTGGGATCGAGCTTAATGCCTTTGCGGGAGCGCACTAACGTGACCAACGTGGCCGGATCAATCGGCGTCTCCGAATGGAAGCGTATGGCCACACGGCTTCCCTGCCGCTCGACCGCCGAGATGCGCAGCCGCTCACACATCGATTTGAGGACGGCATACTCCAAAAGGTTATCCACGGAGCTGGGTGGCGCGCCGAAGCGGTCTTCCAGCTCTTTGCGAACATCCTGCTTTTCCTCGTCGGTGGCGATCGAGGAAATTCGTTTGTAGGTGCGCAGGCGGAGGTTTTCGCTGGGAATGTAGTTTTCTGGGATGCGGACATCCAGGCCGAGGCTCAAGGTGGTGCGGAGTTCCGGCGCGGCCTCCTCGCCTTTGAGCTTGGAGACGGCGCGCTCCAACATCTGGCAGTACAAGTCGAAGCCGATGGCCTCGATGTGGCCGTGCTGTTGGCGGCCAAGCATGTTGCCTGCTCCGCGCAGCTCGAGGTCCAGGGCGGCGATGCGAAAGCCGGCGCCCAGTTCGCTGAATTCTTTCATGGCCGACAGACGCTTGCGGGCGATGTCGGAGAGCGTGCCTTCGGGCGGGACCAAGAGATACGCGTAGGCGCGCTGATGGGAACGTCCCACGCGGCCACGCAACTGATACAGCTCCGCCAGGCCGAGGCGATCGGCGCGGTTGATCAGAATGGTGTTCGCGCGAGGAATATCGAGGCCGTTTTCCACGATGGTGGTGGAGACGAGGACGTCGGCCTCATCGCGAATGAATTTCAGCATTACGCTTTCGAGTTCCTTTTCGCCCATCTGCCCGTGGCCCACGACTACGCGGGCTTTCGGCACCAGCTTAGTGACCAGCGTGGCCAGGGAATAGATGGACTCCACGCGGTTGTGGATGAAATAGACCTGGCCCTCGCGTGCGAGTTCGTTCTCGATGGCGCGCCGGACGAGGTCTTCCTGGAACGGCGCGACCACGGTTTGGATAGCCAGGCGGTCTCTTGGCGGCGTCTCGATCAGCGACATATCTCGCAGACCCACCAGAGACATATGCAGCGTACGCGGGATCGGCGTCGCGGAGAGCGCTAAAGCGTCCACGTTCTTGCGCATCTCCTTGAGCCGCTCTTTGTGCGCGACGCCAAAACGCTGCTCTTCATCGACGATGAGAAGCCCCAGGTCGTTGAACTTGACGTCCTTGGAGAGCAGGCGATGGGTGCCGATGACTACGTCCACCTTGCCGGCCTCCAGCGCGGCTAAAGTTACCTTTTGTTCCGCCGCGGTGCGGAAACGGCTGAGCATTTCGATGCGTGCCGGAAACGCGGCGAACCGGCGCTTGAAGGTTTCCAAGTGCTGGAAGGCGAGGACGGTAGTTGGTGCGAGAACGGCAACTTGTTTTGAGTCGCACACGGCTTTGAACGCCGCGCGCATGGCTACTTCGGTCTTGCCGTAGCCGACGTCGCCGCAGAGCAAGCGGTCCATGGGCGTGGCGCTCTCCATGTCGCGCTTGATGTCGGCAATCACTGAGTTTTGGTCGGCGGTTTCCTCAAACTCAAACGCGTCCTCAAATTCGCGCTGGAAGTTGCCGTCGGCCGTGAACGCGAACCCGGCAGCGGTCTTGCGCGCGGCGTATAAAGCCAGAAGCTGGTCGGCCATGTCTTCCAGCGATTTGCGGACGCGGTTCTTGCGGGTATTCCATCCGGTGCCGCCAAGCTTATCGAGGGGAGGATGCGCGCCTTCGACGACCCGATAGCTCTGCACCAAGTCCATACGTTCGAGGGGAACGTACAGGCGGGACTCCTCGGCATAGCGCAACAGCATGAATTCGCCTCGGTGGCCGTCCGACTCGATCTGGCGCAGGCCTTCAAACTGGCCGATGCCGTGATCCACGTGGACCACGAAGTCACCTGGCTTGAGGTCCGCAAAATCGCTGAAAAATCCCGAGGTACGAATCTTTCGACTGGGACGATCGAGCGCCGGGGTGACCTCAAACAGATCGGAATTGCCGAACAAGGTGAGCTGCGCGTCGGGGAAGGTAACGCCCTCCGCGAACGGTGCGCGAATCAGCAGCAGCGCAGCTGACTCGTGCGCACCTTCCGCGGTGAAGCCGGCCGCGGCATCTTCCGATTCGCCGAGGACATACGGGGCTTCGTATTCTCGGCAGATATCCGCCAGGCGCTCCAGTTCCCCACCGCTGGCCGCGGTAAGGAAGACCTTTCCGCCCGCGGCAAGCTGCGATTTCACGTCGTTCATGCAGGCGACTACGTCGCCATGAAAGCGCGAGCTTGGCCGGGAGGACAGCTCAAACTGGGGGGTGACGCCGATGGAGAGCGCCAATTGCTCGAGATTTATCTGAGAACTTTTCTCCAGCGCTGAGGCGAACTGGGATTCGGTCCAAAAATAGTGTTCCGCACTGGGCGCATTGGCTTGTCCCTGGCGCTCGTAGTTTTCGACGGCCTGCGCTAAGTGTTTGGCGGCGGCGTCTCGAAGCGCAGCCGGCTCGTCGAGAAACACGATCGGCCGCAGCGAACTCTCCGCCAACTCGAACAGCGCGCTGGGACCCGCGTCGCCCCTGGGCCCAAGGAATGAGGGTCGGTCCCACGAAGGTTCTTCGCCCACGGTTGAGTTTTCTGGCGCCGCCACGGACCACTCGGTGAGTGGAAGGAGTGTGGTTCTGACAACCGGGGCGATGGAGCGCTGGGTGCGAGGATCGAATTCGCGCACCGACTCCACCGTGTCGCCAAGCAGCTCGATCCGGACGGGACGCGGTGATTCCGGCGAGAAAACGTCCACGATCCCGCCGCGCACCGCGAACTGCCCGGGCAATTCGACCATCTCGGTACGCGTGTAACCCACCGAACCAAGATGCGTGACGAATTCCTCCAACGGGACTTCCGCGTCTCGGGTCAGTGTGCGCGCGAGCGAAAGATAAACGTAGGGATCTTGATAGCGCCAAAGAGCGGCGGCCACGGGCGCCATGACCAGCGAAATCTGGCCGTCGGCCAGGCGAAACAGCGTGGCGGCGCGCCGTTCGAGAATGTCCGCGTGCGGGCTCTGCGACTGCCAAGGAAGCGTGTCAAACGCGGGCAGCGTGGCCACGCCGCCCGCCGCTCCCGGAAAAATATTGGAGAAAAAGCGTAGCGTATCGACCAGAGCCTCCGCGCGGCGATTGGACCCGGTCACAAAAAAGGCCGGGCGACGAAGCTCATGCGTCAGGTAAGCGGCCACCAAGGCCTTCGCTACGTCATGAAGACCCGAAACGGAAACGTGCTGGCGGCCGGCGCGTAGCGCCGCGAGCGCACCCTCCAGGGAAGGATGGCGAAGCGCACTCTCCAATCGTTCACGAACGGCCGGAAGTATCATTCGGTGGTGATCAGGAATCCGCGCGAGGGGCGCGTGCGCCTTCGCGGATCTTTCGCAGAATGTCGGTCGTGGAGAATCCCGGCAAGACGGGAACGGAAACTACACGTCCACCCGCAGCTTCCACCTCTTCGCGGCCGACGATTTGGTTGCCGGACCAGTCGCCGCCTTTTACCAGCACATCGGGGAGTAAGCGGGCGATTATTTCGCGCGGGGTAGGCGCGTCGAAAATGATCACGGCGTCCACCGATTCCAGAGCGGCAAGAATTTCTGCCCTCTCACGCTCGGGGAGCAGTGGGCGGCCCTCGCCCTTGAGTTGCCGCACGCTGGCGTCACTGTTCAGCCCCACAATCAAGGCGTCGCCGAGTTCGCGGGCTTGTTCCAAGCTGCGAATATGCCCCGGATGCAGCAGATCGAAGCAGCCATTGGTGAACACAATGCGGCGGCCATTGCGTTTCGCGGGGCCAAACCGCAAAATCGCTTCGTCTAAACTGAGAATCGCCGGGTTCAAAAGGTCTCCATGCGGGCGTACACGCGGCTAACAAGAACGTTTCCCAAAAAGCTAGTTTATCACGCGGATGAGCGGCGGCGCCTTCAGGCCGGCGCCGAGAGATGAAGCGGCCGGTAGTGCGCGCCATCGCAGGCGCCTTGCTGTGCGTCGTGGGCTTTATCCTGGCGCGTGCTACGCCGTACCGCCAAGCCACGGTCGTGGTCGACGCAGGCGGCTGCCCCATGGTCACCGACATTTTTGACCTGGGAAGCGACACGCCCCAGGGAGCTGTCGTGCTCCTCCACGGCCTGGCCGCTAACAAGAAAATCATGTCGTACCTGGCGTACGGATTCGCTCAGCAAAACCTTCGGGTGTTCGTTCCGGATCTGCCCGGGCACGGGCGCACGCCAGGTCCTTTTTCTTTTGCCCGCGCGGAAACTTGTGCCGATTCCTTCGTGCACCAACTGATTGCCCGCGGCGCGATCGACCCGGCGCACACGGTGCTGGCGGGCCACTCCATGGGCGGGGCGATTGCCGTGCGAGTGGCGTCGCGTATACCCGTAGCGGGCGTGATTGCCATTTCTCCGGCGCCGATGAGCTCGGCCCATGGCGTCCCGCCAGATGGCGTGCTTTTCGACGGTGCTCCGGCGACGGCGAATACGCTGGTCGTCAGCGGTTCGTGGGAGCCCTCCGCGGTTCGCGAGACAGCGCGCGATCTCGTTACTGGAAACTCTGCGACGAACGGCAAATACCTGCTGCTCCCCCACGCGACGCACGTCGGACTGCTTTTTGACCGGCGCGTGGCGCGCGCGGAACAGGAGTGGGCTGCCGAAAAACTTCATCTTCAGGCTGGTCAGGCGCCGCCCTATTCGGGGATGCTCCCCGGCTGCCTTCTGGGGCTCGCGGGTGTGCTGTTGCTGTCCGGCCCATTTCTCCGCGAGACCCTGAGTCTAAGTCCTCGGCTGAAAGACCACGCGGAAGCAGCGGCGTTCGGAAACGAGCCGATCCTGAATGCGGCTGCGGCGCCCTCGGCGACTCGTCTGCTGCTGGAAATCGGCCTGGTTTCGCTCGTCAGCTTGGTTGTGCTGCGGTATTGGAATCCTTTGTCGTTCGTCCACGTCTTCAATGGCGGCTATCTCGCGAGCTTTCTGCTGGTCGCAGGTTTGGGATTGCTACTGCTGCATCGCGCATCGTTGCGAGCTCTCTGGAACGGAAACGCCGGAACCCTCCTAGCAGCGGCGTTCGGCGGGTTGGTGTTGCACCTCCTGGTCATGGGCTGGTTCGAGGTCACGCAGACGGAAACCTGGCTGTCCACGGCACACTGGGCTCGCTTCCCTTTCCTTTTTCTCGGCTTCTTGCCGTATCTGTCCGCAGAGGAGTTGCTCCTTGGTCCTAGCTTCGTGCGGGGCCGCGTGGCGCATTTCGTTTTGGCGTTGGCCTCGCGCGCAGTCGTCTGGGTCGCGCTCGTAGTGGGCATTCTTGCGCTGCACAGCGGCGCGATCTTGCTGGTTCTGCTCGCGCCGTATCTCGCACTGTTCTGCGTGCTACAGCGCGCAGGCATGGACGTTGTCCGAAAGGCCACGGGGTCACCGATGGCTGGGGCGATCTTCGGTGCTATACTGTTTTCGGGTTTTTGCCTGGTGATTTTCCCGATCACCTGAACTGGCCCTTTGTCGGTAGGGCCGGCCTGATGCAAGTCTCCGAGCCCACGGAGGCCAGACTTCGAGGCCGACAGCGAGACACCAACATGGCGGAGATTGCGATCGTCGGTGGCGGGCCATCCGGCGCAATGTGTGGCGAGCAGCTTGCGAGCGCAGGCCACACGGT
>Ga0210384_10009370_pt1 | contig 10102 bp, 8 predicted proteins | sample IncBWH2MmetaG_FD_160574 | JGI IMG/M metagenome (GOLD analysis project Ga0210384, IMG submission 160574) | Forest soil microbial communities from Barre Woods Harvard Forest LTER site, Petersham, Massachusetts, United States - Inc-BW-H-2-M | ecosystem: Environmental > Terrestrial > Soil >...
GCCGCACCTGGCCCGAATCGCTCACGAGGATGTTGGAGGGCTTGATGTCCCGGTGGATGACCTGGTGGCCATGCGCATACTGCACGGCGTCAATCACCTGCTGGAACAGCTTCAGGCGCTCGCGGACTCCCAGCCGGTGTGAATCGCACCAGTCGGTCAAGCGCTCGCCGCACACATACTCCATCGCGAAGTACGGCAATCCATCGGCGCTGACCCCCGCGTCGTACAGCCGCGCGATGTTGGGGTGCTCCAGCGCCGCCAGGATGTCGCGCTCGCGTGCAAAGCGGCTGCCCAAGTCCCCCCGCAGCCGCGAAAGAATCGGCACCTTCAGTGCGACTTCCCGCTTCAGAGTCCCGTCCGCGCGTTGCGCCAGCCACACCTCGGCCATGCCGCCGGCGCCCAACGGGCTGATCAGCTCGTATGGGCCAACGAGTTCTCCTCTCTGCAGCTTCCTTTCGAACTCGCAATCGCCGCCCCCCTCATCGATCTTGGGCAGCATCGCTAAATCCTTCGAGTCCGCCGAGGATCCCGGCAGCAGCGCCCGCCTCAGCGCCAGCGCCAGGTCCTGGTACTTGGGACAGATCACCTCGAGCCAGCGCCGCCGACCTTCCGGATCCAAGTCGAGCGCTTCGTCCAGCAGCTGGCTCATCTGCGCCATCTGAACGGGCGTCAGCATTCTTCCACCCCCGTCGGCTACCCCCTACTTCCGTACGTCGAATGACGTTGAGGCAATGGTTATTATTCTGATCGATATTTTTGTTTGTTAACGGCTGTTTTCATATGTAGTCGGGGGCCACATGATCGCGACTACCGTGTCACTGGGAACTACTCCCTTACACGGTAGGCGAAAAGCAGAAGAGCGATTGCGCCAGGAGAGAGAAGAGGCGGGCGACGCGCCTGAACCAGGGGCGTCGCCTATAACCGTACGTTCAGCACTCGGGCGCTCGCCTGAGTCACTGGGGCCGCCGGCTCGCTTCGGCTCCCGGTGGACCATGCACCTTCGTTTCGCGCCTCCCTGGGCGTGGTCGTGTACACCGTCCGCCAGACCCGCCGCAGTTGGCGAGACGAAGCAAAGCCCGCGCCTTCGGCCACGCGCTCGATGTCGAGACGCGTCTGGCTCAGCAACTCCTTCGCTCGCGCTACGCGCAAGCGATTTATATAGTCTGCGATGCTGCAGCCCACGTGCATTTGAAAGAGTCTTGACAGGTGCCGCTCGGAGGCGTCGGATACACCTGAGTCATCGTCGCTTGCAGCCCGACCAGCCGGGTCGGAAACGCCGGCTCGCTGCATGCCGTTGCGCTTTCCAATGCATTTTCCAGCTGTGCATCCGGTGCGGACATCACTCGCACGTGATGTAGTTGTGCGAGGCATGGCGCGGCATACAGACCACCCACCACGAGGGTCAAAGCTCCTAGCAGTCGAAGACAGCGCGAGGCGCTGTTCGCATGGATCGTGTTCATGGATCGTCCCCTGCAATTGGCAACGCAACGCATCGTAGGCGGTTGCCACGCGGGGAAAAGGTTCCATGCGGACAACAAGCGGACCAGAGCAGACATGCTGCGCACTACAAGGCTCGTGCGCTGCGCAGCACGCGACGGGTTCAGAGCGTGCTTTGATACCGCTTGGGCGTCGTGCCCGTCGCTTTTCGGAACGCTTGTGAGAAGTGGCTCTGGTCCGAAAAACCAAGGCTGAAGGCGACCTCGGAAATGGACATTCGGCCGGCGGCAAGCAGCCGTTGGGCCTCGTCGATGCGTTCGCGCAGCACGTAGCGGTGAGGCGAGAGTCCGAGGGTATGCTTGAACCGCATCGAGAAATAGTGCGGACTTAGACTCACTTGGTCGGCCAACTCAGCCAAGCCGATGTCGCGTGCGAGATTCGTTCGGATGTATTCACGTACGCGCGAGACCTGCATGGGCGACAGTGCCAGCTTCTCGCGGGCCACTGGCCCCAATTCAACGGAGTACCGCTTGAACAAGTACGCAGCGAGCGACAGCGAAAGTGCCTCGCCATAGAGTCTTCCCGTGGGGCAGCCCGCTCGTATCTCGTCCCGCATGTTGCGCACGAGAGAGACGACGTGAGGATCGGAGACCGAGTACTGGGGTTCGACGTTAAGGCACGCCAAGTCTGGGGCGTGGCTCATGAAACGTTCGAGCTGCTCGGCGCCAATTTCAACGAAAAGCATTTCCCGTGTGCCGGACCACGAAAGGAGCTTCTGTTCGAAACCCTGGCCGAGCAGGGAAAATCGCCCGGGCGATGAGATCACTCGGCGCACGACCTTCCCATCACGCACTTGCAGTCTTGCCATGCCGCCCACGCAGAGCCCCAGGAGCACATGGTCTATTCCGTACTCGCCTAGCTGCCTGCGCGGTCCGAGGACATGGGATTCAAAGGGGAAACCGGCCCATGGGGTCTCTGCGCTGGACCATCGAAACATACTGATTTTGATCGGTCGATGGCGCTTGTCCACAGCCAAAGCTATGCACCCATGTTGCACGGACCCACTCCAGCGGTGATTCCAGCCCAGCCGCCTCAAGCTACGACTGACGTTCCCTTTGAATTGTTCCGCGCCAGAAGTAACAATTCACTTCACCGGTCGCGCCAAAGGAAGGGACACCATGAAGGCGGCGTTAGCCCACGGTTTTGGACTCTCTCGATTGGACTGCGCTGCAGCGCAGCATCCTTGCCTCCACCCGTGCTTAGATGACCATCGCCCCAATCCGAGATATTCCGATCAGGATCCCGGGCTGCCCGCTCGCCGCGCGAGTTGCGCCGGCATCGCGCCGCATGGTTTTTAGCGCTCTTCTTCGCTTCACGGTCCGCTAGCGACGCGAACGACCGGAAGCGCTGACTTGCGGAGTTGATGAAATCCGAAAACAATCAACCCGCGGCACGGGCGAGAATTTTTTGGCAGTGCCGCGGGTTCGGGAAAGCGCAAGCCTCGTGCGCGGGTTAGAACCAGTTGGTTACACCGCTTCCGCCCCCGACGAATTGAAACAGCTCGACGGACAGCGATTTGATATCGACCGACTCGGCGAGTTGGGGTTTCGGTTGCGCTTCGGTGCTGGCAAGAAGGTTTTCGACGTCGTTGGATTCGGTTTTCATGGTGAACCTCTCCGACCGTGAATGCACGATGACCGTTTCGATGCATCGGCCTGGGCCTACGCCCGCAATCGCCGACGGGAAATCGTAATGCATTCGCTCCGCAAGAACATTCGCTTAAAGCAGCGATTGGACAAAATCATCGGGGCGTTGCAGCAGGCGGACGCGTCTTCTCGGATGGCGGCGGTTCGGACTTGGCACACGGCGCTTGTCCAGATGCAGGGACAGTCGATCTACGAGACGGTCGAACGGCTGGCGGACCGTAACGGGTACCTGTTGGCCGCCTACCGGGGAAACGAATGTCCCGAGCTGCGCGCCGACGGGTTGCTGATCGCGGCGCGTCTGCTGTACGAGCGAAACCTGGTGACGCGCGCCACCGGCTTCGCGCAGCGTGCGCTCGAAATTGCGCGCCAATTGAACGAACCGGAACTTCACCGGCGCGCGGCCAACGTGTGCGGAGCTCTGCACAAGCACCAGCGCAACCTGGCAGACGCCCTGGCCGCGTACGAGGAGGCCTACCGTGTCGCCCGGACGCACGGCGCGCTGCAAGGCCAGGCGGCGGTAATCGCCAACATCGCCGTCTGCCTGCAGGAGGTGGGCCAGTATCAGCAGGCCATCACGGTTCATCAGAAGGCGGCCGAGCTGGCGAGGACTCTGTCTGGTGAACGTGCTCGTTTCGTCGAGGCCCAGGCCCTGGCCAACGTGATGCATTGCCGGCTCGCCCGCGGCGAGGTCGAGCTCGCGCTCGCGGCCGGGGAGCGCGTGGCCGCGATGACCGATGCGTTGACGTGCGATCCGATCGCTCGTTACCAGTTCGAAAGCTTCTACACCGCCGCCTTGGTCAGGGCAGAGCGCACTGCCGAAGCGCGCGCACGCCTGCAGGTGCTGCTGGAAGCGAACCTGCCCTCGACGGCGCAAACGGAAGTGCTGCTGACGATTTCGCAGGGATTGTGCGAGGTGTATTCCGGTCAGGTCGATGTCGGCATCACTCGCCTGGAGCATCTGCTCGGCCGTATCGGGCAGAGCGAATACTTCGCCGATGACGTGCTGCGCGCACTGATCCAGGCCCACGAGAAGTGCGGGAATCTGCACGAGGCGCTGGGCTACGTCGTGGAGCTCACCGCGTACCTCGGCGAGTTTCGTACCCTGCAGTTGCATCAGCAGCTGGCGCAGCTACAGGAGGAGTCGTTCGCCGAGCTCGACCACGATTCGCAGGCGGCGGTCCTGCTGGGCAACCAGGCGGCGGACCTGCAGGTGCAGGCCTTCGAGGCGCAGCTGGCCGCGCGCGAGCGCACCTTGCTGGAAAATTGGGCCGTGGCAGCCACGCTGATCGGCGACAGCACCGGTCGCCACTGTTATTACGTGGGGCGCCTGTCCTACCTGCTGGCGCGCCGGCTCGGGATCACGGAGGTCGACGCGCAGACGATCGAGCTCGCGGGGCGACTGCACGATATCGGCGTGCTCGGGATCAACCACCTGGTGCTGGCGAAGCCCTCGCGGCTGAGCCATGTCGAGCGGCTGATCGTGCGCCAGCACGCCGTGATCGGATCGGAGATGCTCGGCCGCGGACGGCATCCGGGCGTGCAGCTGGCCGCCAGGGTCGCTCTCGCGCACCACGAGTGGTGGGACGGTTCGGGTTACCCGAACCGGCTGCGCCAGGATCAGATTCCGCTCGAGGCGCGCATCGTCGCCCTGGCCGATGCCTACGACGCGATGGCCGGAGAACGTCCCTACCAGCTCCCGTTCTCGCACACGATGGCGTGCGAGGAACTGCGCTTCATGAGCGGCAAGCAGTTTGATCCGAATCTCGTGACCGCGTTCATCGAGGTCATCGACGATTACCGTAGCCGGTACGGCGATCTTGGCGACGCCGCCTACCGCTCCTCGGTCGCGGACTCGGCCATCCTGCGCCGGCACGGACAGATCCTCGCATTGCTGACTCTCGAATAGAGCACTGGTCCGCAGACCGGTTTCGCTTAAGCACTTTCTGTTCAGTCGGATCTAGGAAAATTGTCCGAAATCTGTTGAATTGTTCCGCCTTGGCCAAACCGTCACCTGCGGGACGCGACAGCGACCGTCAAGTACCTTGAGGTGTTTTCGGATACCTGGTCGAAGCGGAAGATTGCACTAGATATCGGACTATTTCTCTAGACCCGATCTGGCGGAATCCCAATACTCGAAGCAGCAGCAAAAGCAGATCTGCGCCGCGCGCAACTTAAAAGCGAGTTGCGCGGTGTAACTACGCATGGATGTCCTCTCTCAACCACCGTGCAAGTCAGCCGTTTACCCGCTTCAGCGTCGCCCCCATCGACGGAAGGGGTCTGTCTTGTGCAAAGAGCTTCGGCGTCTCAAGCGCGGCCGCGCGACTTGGGCAGCTTACGAGAACCTTTGCGACCGGATTCTACGGTACCTGTTTCAAAACGACTTACACGGATGGCACAAGCAGGCCAGAACGGAAGATGGCGTTAATCGCTTTGACTGCGTTTGCCGAATCAAGTCGAACGTTGAGTTCTGGCGGTTTCTCGTAGAACATCTTGACTCTCGCTACGTGCTGTTCGAGTTTAAGAACTACGTCGGCGAGATTAAACAGGCGCAAGTTCTAACAACGGAGAAGTATCTGTTGGAACCAAGCCTGCGCCGCGCAGCTATCCTCATAACGCGAGGGGGGGCCGACAAGGGCGCAAAGGCCATAATACAAGGCGCGATGCGAGAGCACCGAAAGCTGGTGTTGGTCATTGACGATGACCAGGTTTGCGAGATGCTTCATATGAAAGAAAATGGCGAAGACCCAGCGGACCTTCTCTTTGACGCGGCCGATGAGTTCCTTCTCTCCCTGCCGCGCTGATGGACCGTCGAAGGCGTAACTCTCGCATAGCGACCGACAATCGAGCCGAGGCGGTCCACAGGAGGCAATGTTATGACCACGGTCAGCGTGTTCGGGGGCGCCGGCTTCCTCGGTCGCTGCCTCGTGCAGCGCCTCGTTTCCGAGGGATCGACTGTACGCGTCGCGGTCCGGCATGCCGACCGCGCGCGTAGCGCTTTCCGCTCGGCGGGCTTGGACCGGGTTTCGGTCTTCGCCGCCGACGTGCGCGACCAAGCCACGGTCGGCGCCGCCCTCGCCGGTGCCGACGCCGTCGTCGATGCGGTCTCCGCCTATGTCGAAACGGGGGGTGTCACGTTCGAGGCGGTGCACGAGGAAGGCGCCAACACGCTCGCGCGGGAGGCTGTTGCTGCCGGTGTCGTCCGTTTCGTCCTCGTTTCCGGAATCGGCGCCGATCCCGAGTCCGGTTCTCCGTACATCCGCGCGCGGGGCCGCGGTGAACGAGTGGTGCAACAAGCGTTTCCGGCCGCCACCATCGTCCGCCCGAGTGCCATGTTCGGTCCCGGCGATGCACTGTTCGGCACGGTGGCCCACCTTGCCCGGCTGCTGCCAGTGCTGCCGCTGATCGGCGGGGGGCGCACTCGGCTGCAACCCGTTTTTGTCGAGGACGTAGCCGAGGCCATCGCTCGCATACTCGCTGACCCCGGCACCGCTGGGCAGACCTACGAGCTGGCCGGCCCTAAGGTGTACACACTGCGCGAACTCTTCGAGATTACGCTCAGTCTCATGGGGATACGACGGTTGCTCGTGCCGGTACCCTTCGCCGTAGCCGAGGTTCAGGCGCGGTTGTTCGAATTCCTGCCAAACCCGCCGCTCACCAGCGGGCAGGTAGACCTGCTCAAGGCGGACAATGTGGCGAGCAGGGATTTGCCGGGTCTGCGTGAGCTCAACATCCTGCCGAAAGCGATCGAAGCGATCGTGCCGACGTATCTCGGCCGGTCGCACACGGGCGCGTGACTGTCAAGCGCGCAAAGGAAAATCCGTTAATGGCCTTCATCACCGAGCGCATATGAGTTGCGCTCGGCCCCGCCTTTAACGATGATCGCATGCGTCATGGCACTTTTCGGGCGTTCGATGCGTCTTTGCCACGCATGCTTCGATGCACCTCTCGATGTTGGACTTGGCTGGCGGAGGTGGCGCCGAGCTGACGTACCCGGCATTGCAATGAAAGTCACTCATGCGTGAGTCGAGCGTGGCAACGTTGTTTCGGGCGATTGCCTGGGTCTCGTAGGGGAACGTCCCCGGCTGCGTCGTCCCTGACGATGCGATGTTTTGCTGCCGCGCGGTCTCCCAGCGAAGCCATGCGCATTTCTTCCGCCAATCGGCCTGATCAGTCGGATAAGGGATCCGCTCAATCTTTTCGGCGTAAGTCCGGGCGCTTACGTGGGAGACGCTTCCAGCGAATACAAACACAGCCGCCAGGATTCGTCGAAGCTGCTGCGCATCCCATGAACCATGCCGCAGTCCGCGATGCACCCCAACGCCCGGACGAAATAGTTTCGGTTTGTCGTTCTGAGGCATCGGGTAGCGACCGCTTTAGGGCTTCCGTGGCAGACACCTAAGACCGCTGATGGCCGGGTCCGACCTTCTCAGCAAATGCCCCGATCATTGTGCCACCAGCCGCGATGCGATGAACAGGGGCCCTTGGTGACGTCGGCTACCACTCGTGAGCTTGCAGCGGACCAGGCGACGCCGCCTCGATTGACGGACGTTGCATGGCTTCGAAGTCGCAATCGGACGCCAAACCCCGCACCCTGATCGCGACGTTCACTTCCTCACTGCGAGCACGCCATCACCGTTCAACTCCACCACAAACCCGGCATACCGCAATCGATTCGCCACTTCGTTAGGTACATCACGTCCGCTGGTCAGCTTGTTCGGTGTGCCAACGTAGTGAAACAGCTTTCCGTTGCGTTTGATAACGCGGGCAAGCTGGTTATAAAAGGCCTGCGAGTAGAGTTCTCCGGCGATTCCGAAACGGGGCGGGTCGTGCAATATCGCATCGACCGACGAGCTGGGCTGCGTGGCAATCTCCTCGGCAATGTCTCCTTGGGTCAACGTCAATCCACTGTCGATCTCGGGCGACCATGGATTGAGGCTGCGCAGCCAAATGACGTCGGAATTCTTTTCGCAAGAAAGTACCTGCGTGGCCTGCCCCTGCAAGCACCACCCGGCGAAATAGCCAAGGCCGCCGCAGGTATCCAAAATCACCTTACCACGTGGTTGAATCAAGCCAACTTTGCGTTCGGCATCGGCATAGGGCGAGACTCGGGTCGTGGGTAACATTTTGATGCCATCGATTTCAAACGTCGGCGGGCCCCAATCCGTCGGCACGAGCTTGATCAGTGAGGTTGTGAAGCGCGCCGCCGGCTGAAAGGTCTCGCCAACCCAATGGTAAATGGTTCTGTCCTTACAATTTTCCGGATAGGGAAATCGCTGGCCCTTCCAGATCCAACCTGCGTCGCCCACCTCGACCATCATCGTCGAACGTTGCAGATCCAGCGAGCATTCAACCTTGCCCGCACCGGCGAGCGCAGCAGCGCGCAGTGTTTCGAGTACTCGTAAAGTCAATAGCGGCCCTTTCATCTCCTCGTCCGCCACGATGGTTGGTGAGCCATTGCTCGTTGCGTATGTTCTCCCACCGCGGACAATTCGCGCAGTCCTTCACGCCACTATTGTCGGCGACGTCTCTGTAGCGCCTCCAGCTTGCGCTTCAAGGCCTCCAACTTCTGTCCAGCATCGCCCAGCTTTCCCGCTGCCGTGAGTTGCTGATAGTCGGACAGATCCCGTGCCGCGCCGGCGATCAGCGCGTTGACGTCCTCGGGGTCTGCGCGTGTCTGGCTCGCTGGGAGCGATCCGGGCGGGGCCGCCGAGGCTTGGAGGCTGACCGAGGACTCGGCCCCACCGAACAGCGCTGCCATCGCCGATTCGAACGTCGGCCCGTAAGCGAGGCGATCCTGCACGGCGAGCACGACCAATCGCAGCTCCGGCATCGGACTGTGCTCCGCTTGCAAGTAAATTGGCTCCGCATACAGCAGGGCGCGGCCGATTGGTATGACGATCAAGCTGCCGCGACGAACGTGCGACCCCTGCTGGTTCCACAGCGTCAACTGTCCCGATAACTGTGCGTTCTGATCGATGCGCGCTTCGATCTGAAGCGGTCCGTCGATCAGCTTGGTTTTTGGAAAATCGTACACGACCGCCTGACCATAGTGTTCGCCGTCGCTGCGGCCGGCAATCCACCCGATCAGGTTATTGCGATTGGCGGGTGTGAACGGGAGGATCTCTATGAACTCGGTCGCGCGTTCGCCAGGCAACGTCATCAGCACAAAGTTTGGTTCCATAACCTGTTGGCGCTGATCCGTCGATCCTGCCGCCGTGGCAACGCTCCAGAGATCCTCGCGGTTGTAGAACACGTCGGGATTGCTCATGTGGTACAGGCCGTAGACGGCGGCCTGCATTCGCAGCATCAGCTCGGGATAGCGCACATGCTTGCGCAATGCAGGTGCCATTGCCGATGCGTCCGCGAACAGGGCGGGAAAGACAGCCCGATATGCGGCGAGGATGGGATCCTGGGTGTCAAACACGTAGAACGTCGTCGCGCCCGTATAAGCGTCGATCCATACCTTAACGCTGTTGCGGATGTAGTTGATTCGCTCATCACCGAGCCGATAGCGTCGCGCGTACGGGTAGGTGTCGGCCGTTGTGAAGGCATCCATCAGCCAATAGAGGCGGCCGTCCTCGCCGACGACGACGTATGGGTCCGGATCAAAGGTGAGAAACGGCGCGAGCTCCCGAACGCGTTCGCGCACGTTGCGACGCATCAGCAATCGACTCTCGGAGCCAACGTCATCGCTAAAAGGCACTTTGGCGGCATCACCGCGATCGAACGCGATCAGCGTGCGGCGGAGGAAACCGCCGAGCCGGATGCCACCATCGCCTTCGTACGATGTCAGGCTATTTGCGTCGCCCTGCGGATAGTCGAATTCCTTCTGACGAGTCTTAACGTAGACATCCGTATTGGTCAGCTCGCCGAAATAGATCTCCGGCCGGACAACTGTGAGACCCGGGATTGTGCTCTGGATCGGCATGTTGCTTAACACGAGGGCCGGCAAACCTTCC
>Ga0210384_10009371_pt1 | contig 10101 bp, 8 predicted proteins | sample IncBWH2MmetaG_FD_160574 | JGI IMG/M metagenome (GOLD analysis project Ga0210384, IMG submission 160574) | Forest soil microbial communities from Barre Woods Harvard Forest LTER site, Petersham, Massachusetts, United States - Inc-BW-H-2-M | ecosystem: Environmental > Terrestrial > Soil >...
CGCAAGCTTGCGCACTTATCCTGAATTAATTTCCCTACCTCTTCATTGTTTCTATTTATGTCCGACAAATTGTTATATGCACTGGCGCGCCCTGTCCTGTTTTCCATGGATGCGGAAAATGCCCACCACTTCACGCTACCTGCGTTAAAGCGCGCCGCCGCGCTAGGGCTCACCAGGCTGGTGGCAAAACCGGCCGCCGATCCACGCACCGTAATGGGCATCACCTTTCCCAACCCGGTAGGCCTGGCGGCGGGCCTGGACAAGGATGGCGCGTTCATTGACGGCCTGGCGGCCCTGGGCTTCGGCTCGATAGAAATCGGCACCGTGACTCCGCGCGCACAAGCCGGCAACCCCAAGCCGCGCATGTTCCGCCTGCCCGCCGCAAATGCGATCATCAATCGCATGGGCTTCAACAACGGCGGCGTCGATGCGTTTGTCAACAATGTGCAGTCATCCCGCTTCTATCAGGACAAGCAAGGCGTACTCGGCCTGAACATAGGCAAGAATGCCGACACGCCGATAGAAAAAGCAGCGGAAGATTACCTGCATTGCCTGGCCAAGGTTTACCCTTACGCCAGCTATGTCACGGTCAACATTTCTTCGCCGAATACCAAGAACCTGCGCCAGTTGCAGGGCGCCAGCGAGCTGGATGCCTTGCTATCGCAATTGAAGGATGCACAGCAAAGGCTGGCGGACCAGCATAAACGCTATGTCCCGATCACGCTGAAGATCGCGCCGGATATCGATGAAGAACAAGTCAAGAATATCGCCGAAGCATTGCTCAGGCACAAGATAGACGGCGTGATCGCCACCAACACTACGATCACGCGCGATGCCGTGAAGGATTTACCCTTTGGCGCCGAAGCCGGAGGCTTGTCGGGCGCACCGGTGTTTGAGTTATCCAACAAGGTCGTCCGGGCCCTCAAGTCGGAACTGGGCGATGCCCTGCCCATCATCGGCGTGGGCGGAATTTTGTCGGGTGCGGATGCGGCAGACAAAATGGCCGCAGGCGCGTCGCTGATACAACTGTATTCCGGCCTGATTTATCGTGGGCCGGCCCTGGTCAGGGAGTGCGCAGCGGCCTTGCACAAATCCAGATAGAGTAAAGCCTTCGTTCAACCCAATTATCTTTACCATGCAAACGACTCAACTCGGCACCAGCAATCTGCAAGTCTCTAAAATCTGCCTGGGCACCATGACCTTTGGCGAACAAAATACCGAATCCGAAGCGCATAGCCAACTGGACTATGCGATAGGACGCGGCGTCAATTTCATCGATACCGCTGAGATGTACCCGGTGCAGCCGCGCGCCGAGACGCAGGGTTCGACAGAGCGCTATATCGGCACCTGGCTGAAAAAATCCGGCAAGCGCAGCGAGCTTATCCTGGCGACCAAGGCGGCCGGACCATCGCGCGGCTTCGGCTGGATACGCAACGGCAGCACCGACCTGACGCCGGACAACATCCGCGCCGCCGTCGAAACCAGCCTGCAAAGATTGCAGACCGACTATATCGACCTGTATCAATTGCACTGGCCCAGCCGCAATGCGCCCATCTTTGGCCAAAAACACTTTGACCCGGCGCTGGAACGCCCATCCGTAGCGATACAGGAGACTCTGGGTGCGCTGGATGAGCTGGTCAAGGCCGGCAAAATACGCCAGATCGGCGTCTCCAATGAAACCTCATGGGGCGTTAGCGAATTCATCAAGCATGCCGAAAAGCAGAACCAGGCGCGAATCGCCTCCATCCAGAATGCCTATAACCTGATGAATCGTAGCTTCGAGCAGGGCCTGGATGAAACCTGCTTCCGCGACCAGGTGGGCCTGCTGGCATATAGCCCGCTGGCCTTCGGACAGCTCAGCGCAAAGTACGTTGACGATGCCAAGGCGCATGGCCGCCTGACGATTTTTCCGCCAACCTGGAGCCCGCGTTACCTGCGTCCCAGCGTTTTCGCCGCAGTCAAGCGCTATGCGGAACTGGCACGCGCCAACGGCCTGACGCCAGCCCAGTTGGCGCTGGCCTGGTGCTATTCGCGCTGGTTCGTCGCCAGCACCATCATAGGCGCCACCAACCTGGCACAGTTGAAGGAAAATATCGACGCCTTCGACGTAAAATTGTCGGACGAAGTCATCAGCGCCATTAACGTAATACACGCAGAAACGAATAATCCTGCGCAATAAGAATTGATGTCCAGAGTTGGAACTCAATAGGGGCTATGCAACACGCATAGCCCCTGTTCGTAAAATCACCGCTAAGCTCGCAGTTTTATTTCTGTGCCCTGACGACGACTGGCACGTTACACAATTCTATATACCCAGCCGCATACTTATACCAATCGCCGCCGCGATTGCGCTGCGCCTCGACAATAGCCTTAAACGTCGGGGTATCGGTGCGTATCACTTCCAGGTTGGTGCGCTCAGATGCAGGCAGGTCGGCGGCAATCCGTATCGCCTTGATGGGCACCTGTTGTTCCGGCTTTTCATAGAAACCCAGCGGGCCGGTGCCGCGCGGCAGTGAAGACAGCAATTCCATGCCCTGCATCACACGCCCCACCAGGGTCACATTGCGGTCCAGATGGCGCGGTGCATGGCCTGTCACTACATACAATTCCGCTCCGCCGCCGCTGTTGGCATCGTTGTCGCGCCCCGCACCGACCATACCGTAACAGTGCGCCAGCCAGGCGCGGCCGGTTTTCGGATCGCGCCCCGCCGGAAAACCGTTCGCGTGGCCGACCTGGGGTGCATAGCCGTCCGCATCCGGCAGGCGCGTGAACGGCAAGTTCGCCGCATAGTTGACGGTAAATTCTTCCGGCAGGGTTTTCTTCGCCGTTTTGATTTCCTTTTTCTCGCTAGGGTCGCCCCATTGCACGACATAGTTATCCTGCGAGCGCAATATCACCAGGCCATCGAAGTAATTTTCCCGCACCAGCGCCTTGATATTGCCGACGTGGTTAGGCGCAAAATTGGGCGCCAGCTCTATCACCACCCGCCCCTGCGGCAAATCCAGGTACAAGGTATTTTCAATATCCAGCGGACGCCAGTCGGTGGGAACGGACGCCTTGACCAGGTCGGCCATCGTCGGCTTGCCGGCCGCCTCTTTTGCCTGCGCCATGCCAGCCGCAAAAACACCGGACAGCACCACTCCCGCAATCAAGCCGCGCATGCCAGAACAAACTTTGTAAGCTTGCATCAAAGACTCCTTTTCTTGTCGTGACTTGTCCACGATGATTGTTTATGATGAATGCAAAATAAATACAACAATGGCAACGTTACGCGAGCAGGACAAATTTGTCCATATGGCGCACCGAAACAGGAGAGCACAATGATGCAAAGACGGCGCATGCTTTTGCTGGCGGCACAGTTGGCACAATTGGCGTTGCTGGGCGCCTGCACTTCTCCGGCCATGCTCAACCCGGCAGCCGACGCAACCCCCCCGCTAGTCTTTGTGCACGGCAATGGCGACACCGCCGCATTGTGGCAAACCACGCTATGGCGCTATGAGTCGAACGGCTGGCCGCGCGAGCGCCTGTATGCAATCGACTTTCCGTATCCGCTGGCGCGCGATGAAGACAACAAAGCCCAGGCGGGACGCTCTTCCAGCACCGAGCAGATGGCTTATCTGCAGGCCGAAGTGGAAAAGGTGCTCCAAGCCACCGGTGCCGATAAAGTTGTGCTGATCGCCAACTCGCGCGGCGGCAATGCCGTGCGCAACCTGATATTGACGGAATATAGGACAGGGCCAGGCGCAGTCAAAGTAAGTCATGCGGTTCTTGGCGGCACGCCGAATCACGGCGTGTGGGCAATCCAGGGCCTGCGTGAGGCAAACGAATTTGCAGGCACCGGCCCCTTCTTGACGATGCTGAATGCGCCGAAGAACGAAGCCGGCGACGAAGTGAGCGGGCCGGTAAAGTGGATGACGATACGCTCGGACAACAACGACAAGTACGCGCAGCCGGACGGCGTCTGGATGGGGGCCAAAGGCACGCCGACCAACATCAGTTACGCAGGCCCTGAATTGAAAGGCGCCAGCAACATCGTCATTGCCGGCATAGACCACAGGGAAACCTCATATAGCCCTGCGGCTTTCGCGGCAACTTACAAATTCATTACCGGCGTAGCTCCCGCCACCACCAATATCAAGCCCGAGTCGCGCATACGCCTGGGCGGCAAAGTGAGCGGCCTGGGCGTGAATCCCAACGATGCGGCATCCGGCAACTTCCCAGACAATTTACCGCTGCCGGGCGCGCGGTTGGAAATCTATGCAGTAGCCTCCAGCCAGGACCAAGAACCCGGCTCCCGCATCGGAGCGGCCGTGTATACCAAACAGATCGCCAGCGATGGGCTTTGGGGGCCCTTCGAGGCACAACCCGGCACCTGCTACGAGTTCGTGATTTCAGCACCTGGTTATGCGATTACGCATATCTACCGCAGCCCCTTTCCCCGTTCCAGCAATATCATTCACCTGCGCGCCGAAAGGATAGCCGACGGCGACAAGGATGCAAAGGCCATCGTGATGTTGACGCGCCCGCGCGGCTACCTGGATGCGGCGCGCGACAAGATGCTATTCGATGGAAAAATGCCGCCAGGCCTGCCGCCGTCCGGCGCCGACCTCTCCGCCAGCAAGCTGAAGCTGGCGAGCAGTGAGCAACGCAGCATCAGCGCAGAATTCAATGGAGAAAAAGTATCAGGGCTTACCTGGGATGCCAGCCGGGGGCATCTGGTGTTCCTGGAAATCAGCCAATGATGCAAAAACGGGCATTACCCGCGGGAGGTCAAGCCGGCTTACTAACGGTTTACCGGTTTGCTGCACTGGGCGTCTTTAAAAGGACCCATGGACATTTCCCAGCCATCGCCAGGGGAGGTTTGCGAGCAAACGGTGAAGTCATTGAATTTGCTGCGCCAACGGTACCAGGCAGCCGGTGCCGCCGACACGGCGGAAACCGCCACTGTCAGCGCCACTCCTGCTGCTAATGCTGTCAGGCCGATTTTCATGCGGACGCCAGGTCAAACGGCAGTTTGCGCAGGCGCTTGCCGGTCAGCTTGGCGATCGCATTCGCATAGGCCGGGGCCAGCGGCGGCAGGCCCGGCTCCCCCATGCCTGAAGGCGGGTCTTCAGACTGCACGATGTGCACGGCGATCTTCGGCATTTCATTCATCCTAGCCACCGTATAGTCGCTGAAATTTTGCTGCTCGACCACGCCGTCCTTCAGCGTAATAGCCGCGCCGGGCAAGGTGGTGCCAAAACCCATCAGGGCCGCACCCTGCGCCTGCGCCTCGATAGTCATCGGGTTGATGGCGCGGTTGCAGTGTATCCCGGCAGTGACGCTATGCAGTTTAGGCACGCCCTTGGTCACCGAAGCCTCCACCACGTAGGCGACCACAGTGCCGAACGATTCATGCACCGCCACACCCCAGGCATGCCCCTTCGGCAATGCCTTTTTGCCATAACCCGATTTGCCGACCGCGAGGTCCAGCGCCGCCAGGTGGCGCGGATGCTTGTCGCCGATTAGCTTTTTGCGATAAGCGACCGGGTCCATCTTCGCCATTTGGGCGGCCTCATCGATCAGGGTTTCCATTACAAAAGCCGTGTGGGTAGAGCCCACCGAACGCCACCACAGCACCGGCACATTGGCCTTCACATTGTGCACCGACAGCTTCATCGGTACCTCGTACGGCTCGCCCATGCCCTCCACCATCGTGCTGTCGACGCCGTTCTTGATCCCGAAAGCTTCAAACGGCGTGCCGGTCAGAATAGATTGGCCGACGATCGCATGGTTCCAGGCGATGATATTGCCCTTGCTGTCCAGCCCGATTTCAGCCCGGTGCACATGGGAGGGACGATAGTAGCCGCCCTTGATGTCATCCTCGCGGCTCCAGATCACTTTCAGCGGGGCACTCTTGCCGCTGGCGCGATACGCCTTGGCGATATTGCTCGCCTCCACCAAGTAGTCCGAGGTCGGCACCGCCCTGCGCCCAAAACCGCCGCCGGCCATCATTGTGTTTAAAGTGACTTTTTCCACCGGCAGGCCGCAAGTGCGTGCGATCGCTCCCTGGTCAACGGTCTGGAACTGGGTGCCCGCCCATACCGTGCAAGAGTCTGCCGTCAGGTCTATCGTGCAATTCAGCGGCTCCATCGGCGCATGCGCCAGATACGGGAATTGGTACTCCGCCGTAATTTTTCTAGGCGCTGCCGCCAGCCTGGAAACGTCGGCATCTTTCGCCACTACACCTGGCTGTTTTGCCAGTTCCTTGAAAGCAACCAATTGCTGGTCGCTGCTGACTTTTTCCACGCCGCCGGTATCCCAGTTGATTTGCAATGCATCGCGCCCCTGCTTGGCGGGCCAGTAGCCGCTGGCTATCACCGCCACGCCCTGGCCGCCGCGATCGGTGACCACCTGCAGTACGTCGATCACGCCGGGGATGGCCTTGGCCTTGACGGCGTCGAAGCTCTTCACCTTGGCGCCGAACACCGGCGGCCTGGCGACCACGGCCACCTTCATGCCCGGCAAGCTGAAGTCGATGCCGAACTGCTGGGTGCCGCTGGACTTGGCGCGCACATCCAGGCGCGGCGTCGGCTTGCCTATGAATTTAAAATCTTTCGCATCTTTAAGCGCGACTTTCTGCGGCACCGGCAATTGCATCGCGGAATTTGCCAGCGAGCCATAGCTGGCCGACTGGCCCGCAGGACCCAGCACCATGCCCCTGGAGGTTTTGCAATCTTCCGGTTTGACTTGCCATTGCTGCGCCGCTGCCGCTATCAGCATCGCGCGCGCCCTGGCGCCGATTTCGCGGTACTGCATATATGAATGTGCAACAGAGCCGGAGCCGCCGGTTATTTGCATGCCGAAAGCCGGGTCCTTGTAGGCGTCGCCGGCCGGCGCCAGTTCACCGCGTACCTGCGACCAGTCGGCGTCCAGTTCTTCCGCCAGCAACATAGGCAGGCTGGTATGCACGCCCTGGCCGAACTCCAGGCGATTGACGGCAATCGTCACGGTATTGTCTGGCGCGATCCGCAAAAAGGCATTCGGTGCGGACACCGGCGCGGCCGGCGCCTGGGCATTGGCAAAGCGTCCGCCGCCGACCGGCAAGTAAAAACCCAGCACCAGGCCGCCGCCGATGACGCCGGAAGCCTTCAAAAAGCGGCGGCGCGACAATTCGGGCGTAGCTAACGCCAGCGGGCCCGGAGTATTCATCCATTCAGTACGCATCATTTTTCCCCTTTACCGGTGATTGATGTTACTCAGCCCGCTCAGGCCAATGCCTTGGAGGCGTCCTTGATCGCGGCCCGTATCCTTTGATAGGTGCCGCAACGGCAGATATTGCCGCTCATCGCGTCATCGATATCCTTGTCGGACGGACTTTTGTTGGCTTTCAACAGCGCCGTCGCGCTCATCACCTGGCCGCTCTGGCAATAGCCGCATTGCGGTACATCGTTCTTGACCCAGGCGTCCTGCACCGCTTTGCCCACAGTATCCGCAGACATCGCTTCTATCGTCGTGATCTTCTGGCCGACCGCGGCTGAAATCGGGGTGACGCAAGAGCGTATCGGCTGGCCATTCAGATGCACGGTACAGGCACCGCACAACGCAGCGCCGCAACCGAATTTGGTACCTGTCATTTGCAGGCTATCGCGCAGGGTCCACAAGATAGGCGTGGATGGGTCGACGTCCACCTGAGTATCGCGACCATTGATATTGAGTGTGACCATCTCGTGCTCCCGTAGATAGGTTGGCTGAGGGCATGCCGCAAAAAGAGATAGTGCGGCGGTTCCGCTTGCTAGAAATTTGCGCTGCTGCCGGAGCGGCTTGTTTCCGGATGTTTGATCAGGAGGCAGGACCGGCAATTGCAAAAAGAAATATAGCTCATTTTCGACATGCATGTTGGCGCCCAGATCAAAACACTTATATCGATATGCGTTTATATACGTTTTTTTCCGCTCAGCATGCTGTTACCCTTTTTTTGGCAGGCCCTGACCGCCTGCAGACGGGCAGCCACCCCTTGCATGAATGCATGCTGGCTGCCTGAATCCCCACTCACCTTTATGAAGCATTCTCGGCAGACCACATATGAGCAACGAACTTACGCAAGCACAGCTAAGGTTTGCACCGAAATTCCCCTGGCGGGGCTTCCTGCCGGGTTATGCAACAGTGCAGAATGGCGCCGCTGTCAAAGCTTTGAGCGGATTTGTACTGGCCTGGGCAATCCTGCTCCTGATCCTCAAAGGGTTGCCCTTGCCTGCCGGCATGACCGCTCCCGGCAAGGCAACGCTGGCTGTCATGGCCTGGTCCGCCATCATCTGGATCTTCGAGGCGCTGCCGGTAGCAGTATCGGGGCTGCTGATCCCTATGCTGCTGGTGCTGTCCAATGCCATTCCCGGTTTAGCCAAGGCCGCCGGCGGCTTCACCAATCCTGTCGTCTTCCTGTGCCTGGTCGCCTTCATTTTTTCCGCCATCATGCAGACAACCGGCCTGGACAGGCGCATCGCACTGGGCATACTGGACAAGGTCAAGGTCAAGACCGTCAACGGCTTGATCTGGACCATGTTTGGCGTGAACCTGGTGTTGTGCTTTATCGTGCCGGCCGCGAACGCCCGCGCCGCAACGCTGCTGCCGGTGGTCAATGGCCTGACCGGCTTCTTCGGCGACAGCGAACGGGAACGCAACGCCAAGAAGGCCATCGTCATACAAACGCTGGTATACGGCTCCATGATCAGCGGCATGTGCATCCTGACCGCCCACCTGCCCAACCTGGTATTGAGCGGCTTGTTCAGCAGCGAACTGAAGCTGAATATTTCCTACCTGAACTGGTTGAAGCTGCAATGGCCTTATCTGGGCATGTTCCTGCTGACGCAGTGGTGGGTGCAATATTACTTCCGCACGCGCCGCCTTGCCGTACCAGGCGGTCAGGAAACGATACAGGCAGAGAAGCAGGCCTTGCCCAGGGCCGGCAAGCAGGACAAATCGATACTCGTCGTCTTCGGCCTGGTCGCCATCTTCTGGGCCACCGAGCAATGGCATAAATTGCCTACCGACGTTATCGCCTTGCTGGGGCTGGCCGCGATTTTCACACCCGGCCTGCTGCAAATCAAATGGAAGGACATCCAGGACCGCACCATGTGGGGCACCGTGCTCCTGCTGGCGGGCGCCTTGTCGATCTCGTCGGCCATCAGCAGCACCGGCCTGGCGCAATGGCTGGCAGCGCAGATACAGGCTATCGCGCAAGGCCATCCCTGGTGGGGCATTTTACTGATCGTGATGCTGGGCACCCATGTGATACGCCTGGGCATGCTGTCGAATGTCGCGGCCGTCACCATGCTGGCCCCTGTGCTGCTGGCATTGGCGCCCAAGCTGGGCCTGCATCCGGTTGCTTTCACGATACTGGTGGCGGACACCGACAGCTTCGCCTATATCTTGCCGACGCAAATTACCGCAGCGGTCATCGCCTACGGCAGCGGCGCCTTTACGACAGAAGACTATGCGAAGGTCGGCGTGGTTTCCGTATTGATCGCAGTTGCCTACGGCATCGTCGTAATGGCCCCCTGGTACGCCTTGCTTGGTATTCCCTTGTGGAATCCGGCAGCACCATGGCCATTTTGATTCCATATTCCATCATCCCGGAGCATCCGCCATGACCAAACACGACCCCGCCGCAGCCGACGACTATGCACTCCTGCGCGACAAGCTGGGACTGCACTACGCGCCGCAAGGCCTGTATCTGAAAAACAAGCAATTGCCCTTCGTCGGCAGCGTCACATGCAATGTGGAACGCGTGGAAGCCGGCAGCTGGCATGAGATCGTGCTCGACTATGAAGTCGGCGCCTCCGGACTGGCCGACGGCGCTTGGTTCAAGGCCACCTTCAAGTTTTATTCCGACTGGGCCATATTCCAGACCAGCGATCCGGTTGCGGCCAATTTCGTTTCGGCAGAATACCAGGCCGGCGCGCTGGTTCCTGGGCAAAGTCCAGCTACCGTGCAATCACTGAGCGTGCGCTTCGACCAGAAAGGCCACGAAAGACCGTTCCAGAAGGCGATCATTGTCGACATCGTGGACGGCTACCTGAACGCCGGCGACCACATCATCATCCGGCTGGGAGACCGGCGCGG
>Ga0210384_10009373_pt1 | contig 10099 bp, 8 predicted proteins | sample IncBWH2MmetaG_FD_160574 | JGI IMG/M metagenome (GOLD analysis project Ga0210384, IMG submission 160574) | Forest soil microbial communities from Barre Woods Harvard Forest LTER site, Petersham, Massachusetts, United States - Inc-BW-H-2-M | ecosystem: Environmental > Terrestrial > Soil >...
TACCACCGCGATAAGACCCCCAACAATCGCCAAGGTTACGATCCCTGAGCTGCCCCCGCTCAGGGCGAGACCCCCGCCCCCGTTGCCGCTGCCAGGGGTGGGTACGACGTAAGTTGCCTGAACTGACGGGGGGGTACCTGAGACGAGGCCGATGTGGCCAAACTTGAGGATGTGGAAGACATAGTGGCCGAGGATGGGGATGACGGCCCCTGCGTCGAGCCCCATCGCTAGGGAGTACTGAATGTTCGAGAGGGTCGAACTTATGGTGTTTCCGGGGGCGGCCGAAGAGTTTGCGGTAATTTGGAACGGATCGTTCGCGCTTGCCGACCAGGAGAGACTGCCTCCCCCGCCGACCCCGGGCCCACCGACCACGCTGTCAGCGGTCACCACCCCAGAAAGGTTCAGGAAGACTCCCAGCGGAACCCCGAGATGCGCAAGGTTGAGCCCCGGTACGGGCACCTCGATTGAGCTACCTACTGGGGCAACGGGAACCGAAGTCGAAACTCCGTTGTAGGTAATCGCGAGGCTAATCGAGGCCGGAAGGGACAAGGTCGCACCCGCCGTGACGGTCTCGCCGGGAGCAATGCTCCCCCCGGTCAGACTTGCATCCGCAGTGAACTGGAGCGAGACGCCCAATGTTCCTGCGGGGAGAAGATTTAGCGAGAATCCGATAGGGGCACTCACCGAGTCGAATTGCCGCACCCCGGAGGCTTGCGGGGTGGTCGCCCCTGATTGAAGTCCGGACGCCCCAAGGAGCGGGATAAGCGCGATTGCGGCAACCCAAGCCTTTGCGAAGGTGCTCCCACGAGCTTGAATTCGCATACGGAATGGAATCCGTTCCACTGCAAATACGTTGGGATACACTGAGCGCTCGAGGGTTTACGCTGACGGACCCGCCGATGGGTCTTATCGAGCTTTAGATTCTATCCGCCGAACTGGATCGGAAATCCACAGCCCGGGCAAGCGAAGAACCCGTTCGTGAAGCTACCCGAGTGGCGGTGCGCTCTGTTCGTCCGCTCCGACCGGGGCCTTCGCGTCGCTGCCCCACTAGGATTCTGCTCGGCCCGACCGGTCGAGGCGTCTCGGGCCTGCGCGCGAGTCATGACTGATTTGGGCAGGTCGGTAACCCCCTTAAGCTTCGCGTCCGTGGCGCCGCGGTAACCACGTGCGTCCACGTAGGTCCCTAACCTCCCATCACTCGCCGCCGGCAGCTGTCCCACTCAGAGGTGCAGAGCCGGGGGTGGATCGACCGTGCGGATTCCACTTCCATCTTCAATCGGCGCTTCAGGCACCTCTTCGAGCGGCCCCAGTAATCGCCATCGTGTGTTACAACTACTCGCGAATCCGAAGCTAGCGCAACCCGGACGAATAGATTGAGGTCGGAAGGGTCCAGGTGGCAATCATCTAGCAGCTCCGCCTTGACTGGGGGCGGCAACTCCGCCCGTTTGACCAGCTTGGACCGTCCTTTCTGTAAAAGGACGTACTCAAGCCACTTGTGGCCATAAGTCATGGCGTTGAGGTGTGCTCGGTACTCTCCCTCGACGAGTCTCTCATCATCGAGAACGAGCGCGAGATCCTGTCGCGACTTGAACTCGTGGAGGAAGACAAAACACGATGCTCGGGCGGGGTCGGTTTTCACCCCGCTCTTCACTAAGACGTTCGTGTCGATGGTTAACTCCACGTGTCTACGCCCCTGTCCCCTTTGCCGACGCTATTCTGTAGGCCTCCTCGATACCCTCCTCGAAGAAGCCTCCGGGCCAATCGCTGATATGGCCATCAGCGTCAATCGGGAGCATTCGGACTCGCGATTCCCGTCCGGGTCGGTCTACGTAAAGCACCGCAACCTGCGATGGGTCGATTGCCCCTTCGGCCACCCGACGGCGAACTCGGAGGAGCAAATGCTCGCTATGGGTCTCCAGAATAATCTGTTTGCGATTATGAACCACCTGATCGACGAACAGATCGGCAACCCTCGCTTGTAAATCCGGATGCAGATGTAGTTCGGGCTGCTCGACGAGTATGCAAGCACCGTCACGACTGCCGAGTACGGCGCTCAGAATCGGAATGAGCTGTGACACCCCCTCGCCCATACTCGCAATATTGATCCCCCGGAAACCAGCCCGTTCGTCGACGAACAAGGCAAACACCGTCCCAGCGTCGTCAATCGACTTCAAATCGAGCCCTCGGAGGACCCCGAGTTGATTCTTCGCCCATCCCTCTACGAGCTGGATAAGCTGCTTCCCCGTCGGGCGTAGCCTGCGTCGACTCTTCAGCTCCTGCATCAAGCCCGCGGGTGTCGCCATCGGTCCCCCGGGCGAAGTCGAACCAGCCGTGGCGTATCGGGGAATCGCGCTGCGGAGGGGAGCGACCCATCCGATGCTTCGATGGAAGTCGGTCCAACCCCAGGTATGAGAGATGCATAACCCGGCCAGACGGGTTAACTCGGTCGATTGGGCGTCCCCTGGCACCTGCTTCTTCCCGGTGGTGCCATGGATGATCGGAAGCGAATTGAGAAGGTGGACGTCGAGGTCGGATCGTTCGGAGCCGTCCTTGTTCAGGAGAGAAATTCGCGAGCCATGCCCCTTGAATTTGAGCTCAGTGGCTCCGTCCCGACGAAACTCAACCTCCCGGACAAGGATCTGATTCGCGGCGGGGCTGTAGCCAAAGGCCAGACTCAGTCCTACGGACCCGCGGTCCTTCGTGGGTGGCTTGGGGTCGTCACGGAAGCTGGTAAACGGTGTGTTTTGGCCGGAAAAACTCGCCTCAAGTTCCAGCGTGAATGTCCTATCCGCTCTTGACGCCCCCCGATAGAGTATGTCGGAAAAGCCGCCCAAGTCGACTAGCGGGCCTGAAGTGATGATTGCTTCGCGAGGGGTGTCTATCGAAAGGGTCTGCTTTAGAAGGAGTATCGAGTTCAGGATTGTTGACTTTCCAACATTGTTCGGCCCGAGTATGACCGTGAGCGGCCTGAACGGGATCGGACCTGAGTCCTTGTAGCACCTGAAATTCTTGAGCTGGATTGTCGAAAAATGAGTCGAGGAGGCCCTTGTCTTCCTCGGCATTCCCTTCCGTCGTCCCGTGAGACCGACGCGAACCGGGGTGATAAGTTTGTGGCGGGGTGGTCCGCCCTCGCGCGTCGCGGGGATTCAAATGGCCGACGCGGTGGACGACGCGCGATCGCCCTACCCTCGTCTGACGAGCGGCTTCAGGAGTCGGGGTTCCACTCGCAGCATGGGTATTTCAATGGGGTCATAAACTTTGAGATTGGTGGAACCAAGGTTTAATAGGGCGAGGTCTCCCCGAGAGTGATACGGTTGGGGCCGCCGGGATTTGAACCCGGGTTTGGAACTTAGCAGGTAACCGGACTCTCCGGACTATCCTACGGCCCCATCCGGCCCATCGATTGCCATCCTACATAACGCATCTGTCGTGAAGACGACGACAAATTACCCCTTCCGTGACGATGTTTCGCGTGCAGGTGAACGCAATAGCCCGGGCGCTCTAGGAAGGGTCGTTAGATTGGAGGGCCAGGTCCGACCCCGGCCCTCCGAAGGGGTTAGCTCCTACTCGGTGGAGGGCCGAATCGGAGCGGTGCAGAGTCGTTTGGCGAGGTCGTCGAAGGATTCCCTGGTTTCGGAGGGTCTAGGGCAAGGCTCTGAGGTATGGTCAAATGATGGGCGAGCTGACCGCACCTCAGAGCCGTGCCCTCGACACATAAGCCTAGGCTCCCACCGGGACGGGTTTCGGCAGGGGGGCTCGCGGAGCGTCGAACGTCTCCACAGCCTCCCGCATTCCGTCGGGGGTTTCCCCGATGTAGTAGAGCGTTTGCTCGGTCGTCGCGTGGTTGTAGAGCGCTCGGATCGTGTTCACGTCCGCTTTGCGGCGGTAGAGTATCCGACCGAACGATCGTCGCAAATCGTGCGGCGAGGCGGGTACCCCCAAGGCTTTCGAGAGGGCCGTCACGTCGCGGTAGATCGTTCGGTAGCTGAGCGGATACACCCGATCGGTCGGGGCCCGCCCCACGACAAACGGTCTCAGGGCGTTTGCGACCGCCTTCGAGATGGGGTAGTACTTCCGGGCGCCCCCTTTCCGAGTCACCGTCAGAGCCGGCCGGTCCATCGAAAGGTCGACATCCCTGACCAAAAGGGTCCGCATTTCCCGGCGTCGGAGGCCCGCCCAAGCCCCGAGCGCAAGGACGAGTCGATGCCGGTCGCTCGGGGCGACCTCCCACATCTGCTGGATCTGGTTCTCCGAGAACCATCTTCGGTGGGTCGCGTCACCCCGCCGCCCGCGCCATAGGGGGTCCATCTTGGCGACCTCGGACTCCGCCCACCCGAGGAATCCTCTCAGGATGAACAGGGCCTGAAACGCCGAGGGCTGTACAATCTCGCGGGGTCGGCCGTCGCGGGTTCGACCCATCGGATGCTCCTTCCACGCGAGGTCCATCGCGGGAGTTACCTCGGAGGTGTGCTTGGGTGTTGGAAGGCCTGCGGCCGAGAATCGGCCGGGCCACCCTCCCAAACAACGAACCGCCGCCTCCGCGCTTGTCCTCGACCATATTCCTTCGACTCGCTTCGACTCTGCGTACCGCTTTGCCGATTCGATCCACCACCGTTCCCTTTCGGGGACGGTGTTCTCCGAGGGGGCGGTCGACGTCCCGACTAATGAATGCTGTCGTTGGGTTCCACCTATAGAGGTGGGTCGGCTGAGCCCGCTCCCATGGGCAGCGACCTCGAGCCGACCCTTCCCCAGCCTTGGTTCAAGCGAAACCAGTGGCAAATCACCCTCGTCCTGGCCGCCGCGATGATCCTGTCGGTGGCCCTCTTCGTTTGGAGCTTCTTCGGGGGTCCGGTGTCGGAGGTCCGCGCCTTCGTCCCCTTAGGCATCACCGGCGCTTTTCTCTCGTTCTTGATCCTGGGGTTGATGCTCCGTGAGGACGCTCGCACCCGACGGGAGGGCCCCTGACGGAGGACCACCGGATTCTGAAAGTAATCGCCGTTCGCCTGTAAGCGGAACAAAGGGGCCGGTCGACGTCCCGACCAATGAATGCCGTCGTGGTAGTGTTTGCGAGGGCGCGGGTAACTGATGGCGGGCGGGGCGGCCTAAGTCGACGGCCTTCCCGCAATTAATCCGATGGGGCGGCCCCCGTCTAGTAGGACCAACTGGCAGGAGGGGCATCGCCAGCCCGGAAGGTAGTTCGCCGAGACTAGCCCCGCGGTCAGCCACTTCGCCCCGGGTGTAGTAACGAGAGCCGGGTTCGTCGTTTGGGTCCAGACAAGTGGGCTGCTCGATCCGAGGTAGCCCCCCTCCATTGGTTTCAGGCAGTTGGGGCAAGGCGGGGGGATGGTAAGGGGCACATTCAACCCCAAGTTCGCCAGGACGAAGTACATTCCGACCCGGGGCGGATAGGGAAGGTAGCAACGGGGCGGTTCCGCCCGACGAACCTTCACTCGCGCACTCCAGGGAAATGCGCGGGGATTCCGTCGCGGAGTCGGAACCGGTTGCGGTCGGCCGGCGGAGGACGGAGTTCGGCCGGTGCCGGGTCGGTTGGTGACGGCGTCGAGCGCTCGCGGGATTTCGGATGGTCTAAGAGACTTCCCTGAGGTATGGTCGAATCGCCAATGGGCGGCCCCCGCCCCGGAGCCGACCACGCCAATGACCGCCGGAACCCGTTGTTCCCCTGAGGAAAAAGAGCACGAGAAAAGGTTGGGTCGGCGGGGGGTCTTGAGACCCTCCGCCGACTGGGGTCAGCTCAGTTGATGGTAACCGAGTTGACGGTCGCTCCGTTCCCTAGGGTGGCCAGGTTGATCGAGGACGCCGCCGATCCGCTCCACGGGCCCAGCAGGTTCGCCTTCTCGGCGAAGACATCGCTGTACACGTAGATGTTCAGGATCAGGATGTAGTGGTGGCCCTTCACCATCGCGGTCCCGTTGGACCACAGGGTGAACGACGTGCCGCCGTTCCAGGTCCAGGCGGAGATCCCGGCCTCGTTGTAGCCGTAGGTGCTGCCGTACGTCCCGCCGGTGTAGTTGTAGCAGTACGGGGAGCCGTAGTTGTAGCAGTACGTGTAGTTCTCGAACACGCTGTTGTTGTACGCCTCGGCGTAGCTGTAGTTGTAGTGATACCAGCTCGAGTTCGACAGGTCCTGCAGCTGCGAGTACGCCTCGAACGTCGTGTAGACTCCCGCCTCACAGTAGGCGTAGGAGTACTGGTAGAGGCCCGGGTTGTAGTTGACGTTCTTCAGGCACGACGTGGTGTAGCTGTACGACCAGGACGACGCGACGTTGACGGTCCAGCTCGACGCGACGGAGTGGTTACCGTTGGTCGCGACCGTGAACGGGAAAGCGACCTCGACCCCGCCCTGGGAGTTCGCGTAGCTCGACCCGCCGACGTACCCGAGAGACTTGCCGCAGGTGCTCGCCGACGCGGCTTCCGACGTCGTCATGTGGCCCGTCGTGGCGACCCACTTCGGCGTGAGGACCTTCGACTTGGCACATCCCGACAGCGAGGAGTACATGTTCGTCTGGCTCACGGTGTGCTTGTAGGCCGGCGCATACACCTTGAGCGAGTGGACCGCTCCACCGCTGGCCGGGGCCAGGATCATCATCAGCGAGAGGGCAGCCATGAACCCGGTGCTCCCATACGCCAACGTGCGACCCGACCACGATCCGTTCTTTCGTCTCAGAATCCTTCCGCTCTCTCCCATGTTGTTCTCGTTCCCCAGCCCGCCTACCCCGCAGTCCACCCCGAGCGAGATCCGACGAGCGTGGTGGGACCGCGGAAGCCATATTTAGACCTCCCTGAAGTTGTCTGGCGCCGAGGTGGCCGTTGAGCCAATCGCCTGCCGTCCGTCCACGCGGGAAAATCGACTCTTGGGATGGGTCCGCAGATCCTCGCCCGGGCCTCGCACGATTTTGGGGAGGCCCTGATCAGGATCGGGGCTGGTGTGGCGGCGACTTGCCGCATGGCGGAATCGAGGCCCCCCACCGCTCGGAACTGCGCGTCGACCACGGGGAGGGTCCACTCGGCGCCGCGCCGGTCTAGTCGGATTGGAAATCCAGATCGGTGGGGGAGGGTTCGTCAGCCCGGATTCGCAGCCCCACCGGGGCAAACCAGGTGTACAGGTCCAACAGAAGCCGACCGCTCACGATCGCCGGGTCGTCCGCCGCCAACTCCCGGGCGCGTTCGATTGTCGAGGTGCAGAAGATCACGATCCCCCGGATCTCGGTATCCGGTTCGAGCGGCCCCGACGTGATGGACTCCCCAGACTCTCGCAGTCTGCGAAGATGGGCGAGGTGTCCCTCCTGGATCCGGGCCGCTTCATCGTCCGGGAGAATCGGCCGCCCCGGAACCGGACGGAACAAGCCAACGACGTAGTGGGTCATCGGGGGGAGCCGTTCGGTCTCCGTCGACATGGGTGGTCCTCCGCTCCGACCCCCGGTCCACCGCAGCCGCGACGAACGGAAAAGGCGCTCGTTCCCCCGTCGTGAGACGAACCCGCGTCGGACGCGCCCCTTAGCGGGAGACCAGCCCCCTCAGAACCCCCGGAACACCTCGTAGTCGATGTCCTCGGAGAGGATCCCCATCGGGCCCGTGAGCCGGCCGACGATCTCCTCGACCATCTCGGGGAGGCCCGCGATATAGTACTTGGGACGGTGCAGACCCTTCGCGATCTCGCGGATCCACTCCTCATCGATCCGGCCCACCCGGCCCTCCCACGGACGCGAGGACTCTCCGGGACGAGTCACCGTGTACCCAACCCGATACGTGGGGTGGGTCCGTACGAACACGTCGAGCTCGTCGCGGAAGACGAGATCCTCCGGGACCCTGGCGGAGTAGAGCAAGCGTCGTTCGCCAGCGTCGCCGGTGTCGGAGGCGTACCGCATCATCCCCCGGAACGGGGTGACCCCGATCCCGCCGGCGAGGAACACGCTCGGTCGCGTGAGGTCGAGTAGGAATTCTCCCAACGGCCCGATGACCTGGGCGGTCTCCCCAGGCCGGAGGTGCGACAGTGCCTGCTTGAACGGGGTGTCCGAGATCCGGCAAGTGACCGTCAGGTGGCCCGTTTCGGTCGGGCTCGACGACATCGAGAACGTCCGCGCCGCTCCCCAGGGATCGGGGACGCCCGGCAGTCCGACGCGCACGGCTTGCTGCGATCGGTAGCGGAAACCGGTCCCCTCGGTGCTGAAATCGAACGACATCGCGCTCGGCGAGACCCGACGACTGGCTAGGAGAGGAAGGACGTAGCGGCCCGGTAGCTGAGGCTCCGGGACCCGACCGCCGATCACGTTCACGGGGCATCGCACGGACGCGCCGCTATAATGACTCAGAGGCGGGCGCCCTGCTCACGTCGGTCCGGCAAAGGTTCGCCCAAGCGCCGGTGCTCCGAGCATCGCCGCTCGGGGCAGACCGCCTCCCGACCGGCCGTCTCGCATGGGGATTAGTGGCTGGGTCGACCGCGGCGCCCGCCGAGTTTCGCCGTCCGGGGGGATCCCGGCGGGTGCTCGCCATCGCGACGGCCCAAACCTTTTCCTCGGAGTGGATGTCGCGCCTTCGGGCTATGTCCTCCGAAGGGGTCCTGATCACCGTCTCGTTCCCGGACGGGACGTCCCGATCGGTCCCTCTGGGGTCCACCGCCGGCGAGCTGCTCGCCGGATGGCGGCCCGGCGAGATCGCGAAGGTCCTGGCGGCGTTCATCGACGGCGTCCCGGCCGACCTGGCGCAACCGCTCCGGACGGGGGCCAAGCTGGCCCCGATCACGTTCCGGGACCGGGCGGGGCAGGAGATCCTCCACCACTCGTGCGCGCACGTCGTGGCGAAAGCGGTCGTCGAACGGGTGCCGGGGGCGAAGCCGACCGTAGGTCCCGCCACGACCGAAGGATTCCACTACGACTTCGACATGCGTCCGCTGACCCCCGAGGATCTGCCGCTCCTGGGGGAGTCGATCGCCGCGACGGTCCGGGCCAAGGAACCGTTCCAACGGATCGAGGTTCCGAAGGAGGAGGCGCTCCAGATGGTCGCTGGGAACCCGCACAAATCAGGGTACATCCGGGACGTACCGGCGGGGGCGTCCGTCTCGTTCTATCGGACAGGAGGCTTCGTCGACCTTTGCCGGGGACCCCACGTCCCCCACTCCGGATGGCTCGAGGGGATCCACCTGCTCGGGTTCTCCGCGGTCACCCTTGGGGGGACCCCCGACGGGGCTCCGCTCCAGCGGATCCGGGGGGTCGGGTTTCCGACGCGGGAGGAGCTGGAGACCTACCTCAAAATGCGCAAAGAGGCCGAGGCTCGCGATCACCGCGTGCTGGGCCAGAAGCTCGAGCTGTTCGCGTTCGTCGACGCCGCGCCCGGCTTTCCGTTCTGGCTTCCGAAGGGGATGATCGTCGAGCGCGAGCTCGAATCGTTCGTGCGAGAACACCTGCGGGCCTCCCGGTACTCCGAGGTCCGCACACCGCTGATGTTCGCCCAGTCCGTCTACGAGACGAGCGGCCACTGGGAGCACTATCTCTCCGACATGTTCCTCACCGAGATCGAGGGGCGGAAGTTCGGCTGGAAGCCGATGAACTGCCCCGGAGCGATGCTGGTCTTTGGATCCCGAGCGCGTAGCTACCGGGAGCTCCCCCTGCGCCTGGCCGAGTTCGCGCCGCTCCATCGCCTTGAGGCGAGCGGCACGATCCATGGCATGACGCGCGTGCGCGAATTCGTCCAGGACGACGCGCACCTGTTCGTCATGGAGGAGCAGATCGAGGCGGAGGTGACGAAGCTCCTCGACTGGGTCCGGGAGGCGTTCAGCACGTTCCGGCTGGGATGGAGCTACGAGCTCTCGACCCGGCCCGCGCATTTCCTCGGCGAGGCGGAGGCGTGGGAACGCGCCGAGGCGACGCTCGAGCGGACGCTCAAGGCGAGCGGAGTCGAGTACCGGGTCTCGCCCGGCGAGGGGGCGTTCTACGGCCCGAAGATCGACATCCATCTACGCGACAGCATGGGCCGGCCGTGGCAGACCGGGACGATCCAGCTCGACTATCAGCTCCCCCGGCGATTCGGGCTCACCTTCCAGGGGGCCGATGGGCAGCTCCACACCCCCCTCGTCATCCACCGG
>Ga0210384_10009374_pt1 | contig 10099 bp, 6 predicted proteins | sample IncBWH2MmetaG_FD_160574 | JGI IMG/M metagenome (GOLD analysis project Ga0210384, IMG submission 160574) | Forest soil microbial communities from Barre Woods Harvard Forest LTER site, Petersham, Massachusetts, United States - Inc-BW-H-2-M | ecosystem: Environmental > Terrestrial > Soil >...
CCCTGCATTACAACACTCGCATCGTCCTCGAAGGCGGCTCCATCGACGTCAACGGCGACGGCACCATCCTCACCACCGAAGAATGTCTGCTCAGCAAAATCCAACAACGTAACCCAGGAATGTCTCGCAAAGATTACGAAAGCCTCTTCGCCACCACCCTGGGCGCCCCGCACACGATCTGGCTAGGCAAAGGCATCGTCGGCGACGACACCCACGGCCACGTCGACGACCTCACTCGCTTCGTCTCCCCCAACACCGTCGTCACCATGATCGAACACAACCGCAAAGATGCCAACCACAAACCGCTCGCCGAAAATTTCCGCCGCCTCCGCGCCGCGACAGATCAAGACGGCAAGCCGCTCAACCTCATCGAACTCCCCATGCCCGTGCCCGTAATCTTCGAGCAGCGCCGCCTCCCCGCCAGCTACGCCAACTTCTACATCGCCAACGGAATCGTTCTGGTCCCCATCTTCAACGATCCCAACGACCGCATTGCGCTGAACACCCTCGCAGATCTTTTTCCTACGCGCGAAATCGTCCCCATCTATTCCGGCGACCTCGTCTGGGGACTCGGAACCATGCACTGCATGACCCAACAACAACCCACTCCGTGACGGGACTAGAGCAACACCCACCACGGAGTCACAGAGCCACGGAGAAATTCTTGTAGTGCAAAGCGTGTTGTGATGGGGGATCTCATAATGCTCAGGAAGTCCCAGCTGATGTCTTCGCTGCTGTTGATGTTTTTCGGCGGCCGCTACTCCTATGGCCGCACAAACGGAAACGATCCTGGCTGATTTCGGGACTACGAGTTCCGCCGGCCAGTCTCCCACTGGCTCTCTTCTTCGCGATTCCGCTGGAAATCTGTACGGCGTCACTGCCTACGGCGGCCTCTACAAATCTGGAACTGTCTTTGAACTCTCCCCAACCGAAAATGGTGAGTGGAAGACAAAGCTCCTCTACAACTTCCGGAATTCCCAGGACGGCCAATATCCCACTGGGGGGAGTCATTCTCGATGGCTCTGGGAACCTTTATGGAACAACGTCTCAGGGCGGTACGCAAGAATGCTCGGACGACTACAACGTGTTCGGCTGCGGTACGGTTTTCGAATTGTCGCCAAACAACTCCGGTGGCGAATGGACGGAAACAATTTTGTATAACTTCCGCTCCAACGCCATCGACGACGGTTATTTCCCAAACGCGGGCTTGGTCATGGACTCCTCCGGAAACCTTTACGGCACCACCCAATACGGTGGACGCCCCTACACGACACCCCCCTCGTTAACCGATCTGGCGCTGTGCGCCGGATTCAGCAGCCATGCTCACATGGCGCGATGTTCAAGCGCGTCACTGGAATGACCCCCACCGAATATCGCAAGGCCCACGGAATTACATCAATCCGCTGATAAAAGCTCAATTCCCTGAAAGACAACGTCAGGCAGGTGGTCTAGCATTGCCCCAGCTTGCGGAGCGGCCGCTTGGGGACGGTAGCCGGTCTTTTCTGTTGCGCAATCTTCAGAAGTTAGCGTGCATTCAAAGCCGATCGATGCGGCGGTTGAGTGCTCGTAACGGAGAATGGCATGAGACAAGAGATGAAAGATGGCAGAGCTAATAATGAGACAAATGCCTTACCTGATTCGCTGGGATGGGATGCGATGATTCGGGACGCAAAGAAGCGAATCGAGGACCTGGAATTCTTAATTGAGCTCTGGGAGAAGAAAAAGGCGGCGGGGGAGCGTTGGCCGGGAGTGCAATCGCAGGGGCAAGGTGCAGCGCAGCAACACGCGGCTTAAGACACTATGCAATTTCCTGCATCTTGACAGACTTGGGACGGCGAAGGAAACTCGAAGCCGGATTCTTAGGTCCTTATCGTCGGCACGAGTGCTCAGCCCAACCAGACGCCGACTCCCCCCGACGCGCGGAATGTTTTCGCAGCTACGACCGGAGTAAGAAACGCGCTAAAAACGAACACAGAGCTCCAATCGTTCCAGAGCCAGAGGAGGCAATTCCATGAAGAACACACTACAGTTTCCGCAGAACTTTTCGCGCGGCATACGGATGGTCACGCTGGCCTTGCTCGTACTCGGCCTGACGGTGTGCGCCCAGGCACAAACCCTGAACTATTTCGCCGACTTCAATGGCGGCAACGGGTGGGAACCCTACGCATCGGTGGTCCAGGCCACAGACGGAAACTTCTATGGCGCCGCTACCAACGGAATCTATGGTGGAGGCGGGAACCTATTCCGCATGACTCCCACTGGAAAGATCACCTCGTTTTACAAGTTTTGCTCCGAGCCCAACTGCGCCGACGGCGGGGACGCGATATCGGCTCCCATTCTCGGCAGCGACGGGAATCTTTACGGAGTGACGGCGGGCGGCGGTGGCAGTGGGATCACTGGCGACGCGGGCGGCACTGTTTTCCAGATGACGCTGGACGGCAAGTACACGGTCGTTTACACATTCTGTTCCGTCTCCAACTGCGCCGACGGCGCAACTCCGAACGGAATCATCCTGGGCAGCGACGGGAATTTCTACGGCACGACCGTCTACGGCGGCGTAGGGGACGGCGGACCGGGCGTGATCTTCAAGGTCACTCCAGCCGGCACGTACACGCGACTGCACGCGTTTTGCTATGAAGCGAACTGCGCCGACGGCGAAAAACCGTTCTTCCCGCCCGTCCAGGGTGACGACGGAAACTTCTACGGTGCTGCCAGCACAGGGGGGAACTTGGGAGGTGGAGTCATCTACAAGGTGACTCCGTCCGGCGCATACTCGGTAATCTACAACTTTCCCACATCCTCCCCCGACGGCGCTTATCCCTCCGCAATCGCCAAAGACGCCGAAGGCAATTTTGTGGGCAGCGCCGGCGTTCTCTTCAAGATCACGCCGAACGGTCAATACACCGTCCTGCACCGCTTTGGCCCCGAAACGTACAGCCTGGGTTCGGCAAATACTCCAATGATGCTGGCCAGCGACGGCAATCTATACGGAACCTTGAATGGCAGCGGTTCGGGGTCCTGGGGTCCCGCCTCCAGGGGCGGCATCTACGAGGTCACTTCGCAGGGTGAGTTCAAGGCGCTCTACGGCTTCTGCCCATGGTGCGGCTCAGGGGGCTCTGATACCCCTGGCTTCAATCTGCTGGATCCGGTTTTTCAGGGAACCGACGGCAATTTTTATGGAACCACTGCGTACGGCGGCATAGGGGGCCCCAAGGGCGGTGCCGGGGACATTGGCTTTGGCACGGTCTTCCAATTCTCGAACGGCCTTGGCCCGCTGGTGGAGACTGTACCAGTGGCTGGCAAAGCGGGGCAGAGCGTCATTGTTCTCGGCAACAATCTGACCGGAACGACCGGCGTCACGTTCAACGGCGTGGCGGCGGAGTTCACTGTGGAATCCGATACCTACATCCGGGCGACGGTTCCAGCAGGCGCGACTACCGGCGTGGTTTCTGTTGGTACTCCCGCTGGAACGCTTAACAGCAATCCGCAGTTTGTGGTGACGAAGTAACGTCCCAAGGAGATTCTCATGCGACTCACGAAGCAATACGCCCTGTTCTTGACCTTGCTCCTGGGAACGCTCTTGATAGCGGCCGCCCATACGGCCGCACAACCACCGGGGAAGCCGACAGAAAAGGTTCTTCTCAATTTCGTGATCAACTACTCCGCCGCCAGTGGTCCGAGTGGCGGCCTGATATCCGACGCAGCCGGAAATCTCTTCGGCGTCACCACCGGGGGTGGCAAGGGCGACGGTGGGCTTGGCTACGGGACCGTTTTCGAGATGTCCCCCACCGCGAAAGGCGGATGGAAGGCGAAATCGCTCTATCAATTCCAAGCGGGCACGGATGGTCAGGGTCCCGTCGGTGGATTGGTCATGGATTCTTCGGGCAACCTGTACGGAACGACCCAATATGGTGGCACGCATTTATGCACCGACAATTTCGCCAACTTTAGTTGCGGCACGGTTTTTGAGTTGTCGCTGAATGGCGCAGGTGGTTGGTCGGAAAAAGTCATATATAACTTCAGCCAAAAGGACGGGTACGCGCCCATCTCCAGCCTAGTCATGGACACAGCCGGAAATCTGTATGGCACTACCGCAGCCGGTGGCGGCGGGGTTGGGAACGGGGTGCGCGGGACGGTGTTCGAACTACGGCGCACCGGCGAAGAGTGGGCAGAACTTATTCTGCACCGCTTCGCCCAAGCTGGAGACGGCGCTTCACCCTCCAGTTCACTGATTTTTGATGCAGCCGGGAATCTCTACGGAGAGACCGCGATTGGTGGTCAAACGGAGGGTGGCACCGTCTTCGAGTTGAGCCACACTGCGAGCGGCTGGCAGGAACAAATTTTGTTCGACTTCGACACCGACGGTTCGGGAGCGTCCGGACTTCAGCCTAACGGCGGATTGATTTTCGACAGGGCCGGAAATCTCTACGGCACCACGTTCTACGGCGGTATCGGATATGGCACCGCGTTCGAGTTGACGCCCACCAGCGGCGGGGACTGGAACGAGACTGTGTTGTACAGCTTCCACCCCGATCCGAACAACGCATGCAATCCGGCAACTGCCTTAGTCTTCGATGCAGCGGAGAATCTGTATGGCACAACGACGTGGGGAGGCTCTGCTTCGAACGGTTCCGTCTTCACGCTGAAGGCGTCAGGCGACGGCGCGTGGACTTACTCCCTTGTGCACAGCTTTCTGAATTCCTCCGCGGACGGGGGGATTCCCGACTCTAGTCTGCTCATCGATTCGAAAGGAAATCTGTACGGCACAACGACCTATGGCGGAACGGGCGGAGGCGGAACGGTGTTCGAGATCACGCCTTAGCGACCTTGTTCGTAGCCGAGTGCTTACGAAAGGACGGCGCTAGGCTGGCAACGCACCTTAGAGGAGATTTCTATGAAGAGTTTTAAATCGCGGTACGCTCTTGGCCTCGCACTCGCACTCGCGGCCATCACCTTCAGCCCGGCGGCGCGCGCCGAGGCACAAACTGTCACCGCCATTGCCAGCTTCGATGGCCAAGTCGCAGGTTTTCCTGCGTCACCGGTGCAGGCGACGGATGGGAACTTTTATGGCGTCGCTGTAGGCGGCGTTTATGGAGAAGGTGTGATTTATCGAACGACGCCCCGCGGAAAGCTGAGCTCTCTGTATAGTTTTTGCACATTGCCCCATTGCGCCGACGGAAAAGATGTGACCGTCGGACCTATCCTCGGCAGCGACGGGAGCCTCTACGGAATAACGGATTACGGTGGCAGTTCTGACACCGGAATTATTTACCGAGTGACGCTCGGGGGGGAATTCACGGTCCTCTACAACTTCTGCGCCAATAATACCTGCCCGGACGGCACGGCCGTTAATTGGCTCACGGAAGGCAGCGACGGAAATTTTTACGGGGCAACCTCCGATAACGGAAAACATAATGACGGCGAAGTTTTCCGGGTCAGCCCAAGCGGCGAGTTTAAGGTGCTGCACACATTTTGCTCGCTGGCGAATTGCGCGGATGGGGGCTTCGCGGATTCTCCCCCAATCCAGGGGATTGACGGAAACTTTTATGGAGTGGCAAGCGGCGGCGGGAGCAGGCAAGGCGGCGTGATGTACAAACTGACTCCCTCAGGGACGTACTCGGTGGTGCGGGATTTCTGCAACTACAGCGAGGCTCACTGCCAGGGATCGGCGCCGCTCTCAATCGTGCAGGATGCCAGCGGGAATTTTTTTGGCGTAACCAGCTTCGCCGGCGCCGCCGGTGCCGGGGTTCTATTCGAGATTACGTCGACCGGCCAATACCAGGCCCTGCACAGTTTCGACGCGGTTTCAGGCTATCCACTTCCAGGTTTGACGCCGGGCAACGACGGCAAGATCTATGGAAAGACAAATGGCGGAGTCGGCAACGGGGGAACCATCTTCAACGTCACATCCGCGGGGGTTTACCAGAGGGTCTATGCGTTTCCCCTTGATTGCCTTGTCGGCTGCAGCCCTTTCTGGGGCCCGCTTTCTCAGGGCACCGATGGCCTCTTCTACGGAGCGACGACCTACGGTGGAAGCAGCAACGCCGGCACGGTCTTCGCCCTCGATAACGGTCTCAGTCCATTCGTGAAGACTGCGCCCGTGGCGGGCAAAGTCGGGAAGAGCGTGCTCATTCTGGGCAACGGCCTGACAGGGTCGAGTAGCGTCACCTTCAACGGCGTCGCGGCGGCGTTCACGGTGGAGTCAGACACCTACATCAAGGCGATCGTTCCGCCGGGCGCAACCACCGGAACGGTTTCTGTCGTCACTCCGGCTGGAACGCTGAACAGCAATCCGCAGTTTGTGGTGACGAAATAAGACAATGCAGGCTGGATTGGCAATCCCGTCTGCGCCATTTGCAACCCTGAGGCCAGCATGAACTTAGTGCAACTGAAAAGGAAATCAACCATGACAGACCAGCAGGCGCTGCGGAGGTTCGCCTCCGTGTTCACTCTATTCACTGCCCTGGCGCTTTTTGTCCAGGCGGCCAGCGCGCAAACCGAAACCGTCCTCTATAGCTTCTGTCCAACGGGTGGCTGGTGCGCCGGCGGCGCCGGGCCCGAGAGCGTAATCGCCGATTCCGCCGGCAATCTTTACGGCATCACCGTCCGCGGCGGCACAGGCGTCGGAGGCATTGCCTTCAAGATAACCCCATCGGGTCAGGAGTCGCTTTTGTATGACTTCACCCGGGAGCCTTACAACGGCTGGCAGCCGGAAGGCCCACTCATCCTGGACAAGCAAGGCAATCTTTATGGCACAACCAGCAACGGCGGCACCAACTCTATCCACTTCCGGATAGGCGACGGTACGGCATTCAAGCTTAGCCCGGACGGGACCGAAACCACCCTGTACAACTTTGGCGCATACAAAACCGATGGAGCCCAGCCCGGGGCGGGGCTGGTCATGGATGCCAGGGGCAATTTCTACGGCACCACCTTTTGGGGCGGAACCAACCTCTACGGGACGGTCTTTCGCCTCACGCCAGACGGCGTGGAAACCATACTCCACAACTTTGCCTATGGCAGCACTGACGGAGGCAACCCGACTGCTTCGCTCATCATGGATAGCTCCGGCAACCTTTACGGAACGACCGAAGTCGGGGGCTCAGGCGGCGGTGGCACGGTGTTTGAGATAACCGCTGGAGGCAGCTATTCGATTCTGCACAATTTCACTGGGGGGTTGAGCGACGGTGTCGGCCCGCTCGCCAGTCTTACTCTCGACAGCCGGGGTAATCTCTATGGCGCTACCTACGGCGGTGGCGCGTACCACGGCGCTTACTTCGGCGGCACGGTCTTCAAGCTGAGTCCCGGTTCCAACGGCTCTTGGAACGAAACCATCCTGTACAGCTTCGGCCAGCAGACCGGCAGCTGCGTGAATCCCTGGTCGAATGTTCTCTTCGACGCCAAAGGCAACCTATACGGCACCGCAAGCTATGGGGGAACCTGGGGAGGGGGATGTGCCTACGAGCTTAGCCCCGCTGGAAAACTGACGCTCTTGCATGCCTTCGGGGAGGGCAATGACGCGGCTTTCCCCTCCGGCGCCATCATGTTCTACCGAGGCAGTCTGTACGGCGCAGCCGGTGGCGGAGCATATGCCGAAGGCACCGTATTCAAGATCACGCCTTAGGAAGCGAGAACGCAATTGCGTAATGCCTTCGCAGCAATCCGCAGTTTGTAGTCACGCAGTTTGTAGTCACACGATTTGTAGTCAAGAAGACCAGAACGCGAAGCGGCTGGCAATCCCCTCTGCCGCGCCGCTTGCAGTACTGAGTCAGCACCATGAAGTTCGCACAACTGAAAAGGAGATTCCCGACCATGAAAGAGCAGCAAACGCTTCCGACGTTCACCCTCGTGTGCACTCTATTCACGGCTCTAGCTCTGGCGCTTGTTTTTGCCCAGCCGGCCAGGGCTCAAACCGAGAGCGTGCTCTACAGCTTCACCGTCGGTTCTGGAGCCTCTACCCCGGTAGGCAGCTTAACTATGGACTCCGCCGGCAACCTGTACGGGGTAGCCGGCAGCAATCAGGAAGGGGCGGCCTACGAACTGAGTCCGTCTGCTGGTGGAACCTATACACTGAAGATCCTGCACGAATTCACGTCTCTCAGCGACGGCATTCCGGTAGCCGGTCTTATCATGGACTCCGCCGGCAATCTCTACGGCACGTGCCTTTTCGGCGGCACCTCTTATTACGGCACCGTCTACGAGCTTAAGAAAATTTCGAATGGCACCTGGAGGAAGGAGGTCCTTCATAATTTCGTCAACAATGGCATAGACGGAAATTATCCGGGCGCGACTCTGACCATGGACGCGGCGGGAAATCTCTATGGCACGACCCAGGAAGGCGGCCTCAAGAATGTCGGCGTGGTCTTCAAACTCACTCCGTACGCTGGCGGCGGCTGGAGTGAAACGATTCTCTATTCCTTACCCTACAAGCAAAAGCTTTGGAACGATTTAAACTTCCCGGTGACACTCGACTCCGCGGGTAATCTCTACGGTGTAAGTGACCAGGGGGACAACGGCCCTTACGTCTTCAAGCTCTCTCCCACGAGTAAGGGTCCGTGGACTCTCACCACGCTTTACACATTCGGTGTAGGGTCCGGGCCCGCTGCACCATGGTCCGGCGTGGTTTTCGATTCCGCTGGAAACCTGTACGGCGTCACTGCCGGTGGAGGAACTGGAGGAGTCGGGACGGTCTATGAGCTTTCCCCTTCATCCGGCGGCGTTTGGACAGAACGTGACATCGTAGATTTTCCTTCTTCGTGCTCCCCTGCCTGCACACCGGAAAGCGGCATCATCATCGATTCGGCGGGAAACATTTTCGGAACGACACCCTACTCTGGTGCCTACAGTTTCGGTAACGCGTATGAGGTCTCGCCGAACGGCGACGGCACCTGGACTCTGACTGATCTGCACGATTTCGGCAGCGGCACCGACGGAGCGTACCCGGGCAGCGGTGTACTGCTTGACCTCTCCGGAAAGCTATACGGCACGACTACAGAGGGCGGCGGAACGAAGGGACGCGGAACGGTCTTCGAGATCACTCCGTAGTCCGAGCGATCAACGGACAGGCACGTAAGCCATGTCCCCGGCGGAGCGAAGACCGGCACCGTATCCGTTGTCGAGCCCTCGGGCACGCTGAACAGCGAACGGCAGTTTGTGGTGACGAAGTAGTGGTTTCAACCCAAGTTCTTTTGCGCCGCCCAGATGGCGCACTTTAGGAGGACATTTCGATGAAAGCTTCCAACTCTCGCTTCACCATTTACCTCGCACTCGCCTGTGCGGCCCTCACTCTCAGCCTGGCGGTGAGCGCCGAGGCACAAACCGTGAACTACTTCGTCGCCTTCAACGGCGTAAACGGAGCCGGGACAAGCACCGTGATTCAGGCAACCGACGGAAATTTCTACGCTGCCACCGCCGGGCACGCGGTCGGGTTGGAGTATGGAAATGTGGTAAAAATAACGCCCGCTGGCGAGGTCAGCACCGTCTATAACTTCTGCTCGAAGCCGCACTGCTCTGATGGCGCATGGCCCGCAACGCCTCCCATCCTTGGCAGCGATGGAAACCTTTACGGAGTGACCTCGGGAGGTGGCTCTTATTTAGGGAATGGCGGTGGTTGGGGAATCGTCTACAGGTTAACGCTCGACGGCAAGCTTACCACTCTCCACACCTTCTGCACCGTCAGTCCTTGCCTCGACGGCGAGGCTCCGACTGGAATCATGCAGGCCGCCGACGGCAACCTCTACGGCACTACATACGTTGGAGGACAGTTCAATGCCGGCACTCTGTTCAAAGTCACTACCCTGGGTGACTTCAGCGTGGTGCATGCTTTTTGCTCTTCTGCGAACTGCGCCGATGGACAAGGGCCAGCGTTCCCTCCCGTCCAGGGCAGCGATGGGAACTTATACGGCGCCACCAGCTATGGAGGGATCGCACACGCGGGTGTCTTGTACGATCTGACGCCTGCCGGCCGCTTTAACGTGGTTCACACCTTCCTGTGTTATCACACGACCTGTAATCGCGGTGGCGATCCGATCGCCGTCGTGCAGGATCCCAAGGGAAATCTGTTTGGCGTAACCGAGTTTGGCGGCATCTATGGCAACGG
>Ga0210384_10009375_pt1 | contig 10099 bp, 8 predicted proteins | sample IncBWH2MmetaG_FD_160574 | JGI IMG/M metagenome (GOLD analysis project Ga0210384, IMG submission 160574) | Forest soil microbial communities from Barre Woods Harvard Forest LTER site, Petersham, Massachusetts, United States - Inc-BW-H-2-M | ecosystem: Environmental > Terrestrial > Soil >...
GGCTTCCTGCTGCTGGCGGATGACGCGTTCGCGCTCCTGCACGAAACCCACGGCGACCGTGTTGGCGATGCGGTTGGCGGCGGGCTCGTACGCATCCAGAATGCGATTGAGCTTCTCGAAGTCGGTCTGATACTTGGCGAACAGCGATCGTGCCAGCACGTCGCGCAGCAGCAGGACGATGCCCACGACTTCGTGCGTCTCAACGCCGCGGGGAATGATGCGCTCGGAGAGATTCCGGGCGTAGGCCTGCAGGGCCTCGAAGGTGCCGGTTTCCAGGGCGGCAACGTAGCTGTCGTAGACCGATGTCGCCTCGTTGAATATTTCTTCCTTGGTCATCGCCGTGAGCAGGCGAGCTTCCGAGATGCGCCCTACCCACTCCTCGCGCAGCAGCGTGCGGTTCTGCCGGAGGTGGGCGACGAGCTCACGCAGCAACTCGGTGGTCGGTTCGCTGCGCGCCAGGTCGGCCGCGTAGCTCGATGGAGCTGCCAGCTCTTTGGCGGCAAGTTTTTCTCTAGTCATGATTGACCGTCTCCTGATCTTCGTATTGATGGCCGGCTGTGACACGCAGGCCCCGCGAACGAGTGATCAGATACCGTCTCGAATGCAGCCGGCAATCCGGCGAAACCACGCACCCGGTGTAGGGTAATCACCTGAACCGCGGCGCATCAACTGTGCTTCGCTACCGGGCCGGCCCGGCAGCGAGCACAGGCAATGCAATCAGTGGGTTACCGCTTCCCTGGCGCGGTGCCAGGCCAAGGCCAGGACGGTTCCCAGCGTCGCCGGCACGAGGCCATAAAAGACATCGAAGTGATCGACGGAGTAGGGCCCCCAGCGGGCTGAAAGCAGGACATAAGCGGGCAGGATGAGCGCGACGAGCGCTGTCCAGCGCCACGCCCATCGCGGCCGCCAGCACGTGAGTGCGAACGCGCTCAGCCCCATCAAGATTGCATACGGCCAGCGGGTGGCGCTGCGCAAATCGATCAGCGTCATCGCCAGTCCCAGGGCAGCACCGACTGCCCACGTGGGCCCGCTGTCGAACAGGCGGGCAAAGAATTCCCGAACGCTCATGAGCATTCCTCCCATGGACCACAAAAGTCGTTCCAGATCGTCCGCGATGTGCTGCTGCTCGGCGATGAGCGCCTGACCCCAGGCACGCCGGCCCGCGGGCAACGAGATCCTCATGCACCAGTTCAGGCCGCGGACGATGGCATTCACGGCGCACCGATACATGTCAGCCCTGATGCGCTGCCCGCAGCGCAATCGGCTCTGTGCCCGCCGCCGCGAGCAGCCGGTTCGCCGCTCTGCAGCCGGCCGCGGACAATCGATACAGGTGACGCGGCGGGCGCCCCGGCTCGCGCCCCGGTTCCCAGCGGGCCTCGAGCCAACCCTCATCATCAAGCCGCGCAAGCATCGGGTACAAGGTGCCGGACTTGATGCGCGTGAGCTTGCTCAGGTCGTACCCGTGGCACCATTCGCGCGCGCTGTGCTGAAGGGCCTGGAGCACGGCGAGGGTCTGAGAGGAAATTCGCACGTCTAATTCTATATATGTAGACTTAGAGCTGTCAAGCACGGGTGCGCGCCAGGGTTGCGGCCATTGCCCGCGACGCCGATTTCCCGCGCCAGAGACATGGGTAATACTCCGTCATCGGCGAGTTTGGATCCGATCGAATCCTCCCTGACGGTTGCAGAGGGAAGCGCAGGTCCCGTCCATGAAGCTGACAGTGCCCCCGCTGTTGCTGTCTTTGGCCTTCGCTCTGGTGGCCTGCGGCGGTGGCGGCGGCTTCAACCCGACGCCCACGCCCACCGGGACGAACGTGCAGGTTGTTGTGACCAGCGGTGATCAGGCCCTGCTGCTGGCGCCGCAGGCGGAGGTGCCTTTCGGCACGGGCGGAACACAGAACACGTCGGTCATCACCGTGACTGAAACCACGCAGTATCAGCTGATCGACGGGTTCGGTGCCTCGTTGACCGATTCCGCCGCCTGGGTCATCTGGAATGATCTGGACGCCATGCAGCGTGCCGCGCTGATGCAGGAGCTGTTCAGCCCGACGGGCGGGATTGGGCTGAGCTTCCTGCGCCAGCCGATGGGAGCCACCGATTTCGCCGTCAGCGGCAACTACAGCTATGACGATGTTCCGGCCGGACAAACCGATGTGCCGCTGGCGCATTTCACGACGGCGCATGACAGCACCTACATCATCCCGCTGTTGCAGGAGGCGCTCGCGATCAATCCTGCCGCGAAAGTGGTGGCGCTCCCGTGGAGTCCGCCGGCGTGGATGAAGAGCGGCGGGACGATGAACGGCGGGGGCATGAACCCGGCCTATTTCCACAGCCTGGCGCAGTATTTCGTGCTCTACCTGCAGGCCTACCAGCAGGCGGGAATTCCCATCTACGCCATTTCAGTGCAGAACGAGCCGCTCAATTCAACCAGCTCGTACCCGAGCGAGCTGCTGGCGGAAAGCGATGAAGCCGATTTCATCGCCAATGAGCTCGGACCCGCCCTGGACAGCGCCGGCCTGGGCGCGGTGAAAATCCTCGCCTATGAGCACAATTGGGACAACACGGCCTACGCCGAGTCCCTGCTCGGCAGCGCGGCGTCCAGCCATGTGGCCGGCACCGCTTTCCACTGCTACAACGGCGATGTGAGTGCGCAGTCGGTGGTGAAGTCCGCCGATCCTGCCAAGGACATCTGGTTCACCGAATGCAGCGGCACCGTGGGCTCGAGCTTCGCCGGCGATCTGGTCTGGAACGCGCACAACCTGCTGATCGGCGCCACCCGCAACTGGGCGCGCAGCATCTCGCTGTGGAATCTCGCGCTCGATCAGAATTCGGGTCCGACCAACGGCGGCTGCATGGGGTGCCGCGGGGTCGTCACCATCGATACCGGCACGTCTCCCGCGACTGTCACGTTCAACGTTGAATACTATTCGCTCGGGCATCTGGCGAAGTTCGTCGTTCCAGGGGCCCACCGCATCGATTCCAACACCTTTGGCAGCGGGGGGATCGAGGACGTGGCCTTCCAGAATCCCGACGGCTCGATCGTGCTGTTCGTGCTCAATTCCTCGACGGCTGCGGGCGCATTCGCGGTGAGTTGGCATAACAGCTTCTTCAACTACACCCTGCCGGCGCAGTCCGTGGCGACTTTCGTCTGGAATTAGTGTCCGGAAGGATCTTTGAATTTCGCAGGACTCGCGCTCCGGGGCTTTTCGAGGGCGCTGACGAGATCGCGGTAGGTGTCCAGGCCGGGTGCGTGGAAGCCGACCAGCTTGCCGCGATCGTCACAGCGTCGAACCGCCACGGCTTCCCGATGCTGCGGCATCGCCTCGAAGGCGGCGACCTCGGCCGGCGACATCGCTCCGCCCTGGAGCTTGAGCGTCTGCACCGAAGCGCTGCTCAGGCAGGCGAAGTACGCCGGATCAGTCGCGCACAGGTAGCGCTTCGCGGGCACGTGCAATGCGACCGGCCCGGACACTTCGGGGCCGAAGTAGCGCGCGAGCCAGGCCCGGCCCACTTCCTCGTGGTGTGCATCGTGGTGCCAGTCCGCGATGTCGTCGGGAACGCTGTCCACCAGATGGCCGACGTCGTGCAGCAGCGCCGCCAACACCAGGGGAGGGGGCGCACCTTCTTCGCGCGCAAAAAACGCGGCCTGCAGGCCGTGCTCGAGCATCGAGACCTGCTCGCCAAAATAGACTTCGCCGCCGCGCCGGCCGTACAGGGCCGAGATGGCCTCGAACGTACTCATCGTCCGTCCCCGCCCGTGCCTCGCCGCAGCAGGCCGATCTGGCTGTACACGCTGTCGCGCGTCAGGTAGCAGCCCTGCAGGTGGCGCGCGTGGCGCTGCGATGAGAACGCGGTGCGTCCGTGGAGGGTGCGCTGGTTGTCGAAGGCGACGAGTTCGCCGTCACCGAGGTGCCGGCGCAGCTGGAAGCGCGGCTCGCGCAGCAGGCGGGCGAAGCGCCGGTACGCCGCGTAGAAAGCGCCGAGATCGACGCCCGCGGGCGAGAGTGGCGCGATCGAGCGGTTGTTGTAATGCACGGCCATGATCCGGCCGTCGGCACTGAGCTGGATCAGCGGCCGCTCCGCGTACAGATCCGCGTCCGCCGAGCGGTAGTGAAACGGCACGGGCGTGCCCGTCAGCACCGCGAATGCCTGGGGCTCCGCCGCGCGCAAGTGCTCCGCGATCGCAAAGCCATCGGCGAACAGGTTCTCGCCACCGTCCGGCGAGGAGACGAGCACATGCAAGGCCTGGAAGCCCGGCACCGGCTCGCGATAGGGATTGTCGGTGTGCAGGCCCAGGCCATGGTCCGAGAAGGCAAGGTTCTCCGGCAGCGCCACCGAGCGCACCTCGAACAGCAGCCCATAGTTGGTTTCGGCCACCCGTCCCATCAGCGCACACGCCTCGAGGATCGCGCGCTCGCGCGTGGGGACCCCGGCCAGGAAGGCGATGCCGTCCTGCGTAAGGCGGGTCAGCCAGTGGAGCCGCTTTGTCGGCGCGGCGGTGAACTGGGCGTAGTCGAGCCAGGCATGGTCACGCATCGCATCGCGCTCGGATCCATTCGGCCACAGCCTGGTGCGCAGCTCCGGTCGTCGATCGGCCGCGGCGGCGGCCTGTTCACGCAGCCAGTCGGCGGCGTAGTGAGAGGCGCTGGGTTCGCCCTCGAATTCGAGATCCAGGCCGCCATTGGCGGCGCGCGCCGTGCGGATGCGTGGCTCCTCGGGCAGGTCCGCGACGTCGACGAGACGCTGCCCGCTGTGCGGATCGCGATCCTCGGGCCGGCAGTCGCGCAGCCAGAGTGCGCTGAAGCGTGCGCTCCGGCCGTCATCCCAGACGACGGTGAGCGCGTCGGGCATCGATTCAAGTGCCGTGATTGCGTGCGCCTCAGGCATGACTCTTTACGACCGCAGCGAGCAGGCGGCGCTGGTGCTGAAACAGGGTCGCGGCGGCGAACGCCGAAGCGCCGCACACGAGTGCCAGTGCGACAAATACGCCGCGCCAGCCGAAGGCCACCGACAGCCGCGCGACGCTGTCACCAGCGAGCGCGCCGCCCAGGTATCCAATCCCGTCGATGATACCAGAGGCCGCCGCGCCGGCCCGCAGCCCGCCGAAGTCGAGCGCGAAGGCTCCGCCGAGGTAGGAGTAGGGACCGAGCAGGCAAAAGGCGACGAGACCGATCAGCGCCACCGCGAGCCAGGCGGCGTGCACACCGCCGGGAAGGAGCGCGAGGGCGAGCAGGGCGGCCGCGGCGGCGGTAAGTCCCGCGAACATGATCGTCGGTCGGCCAAGCACGCCAAAGCGATCACTGAGCCAGCCCGTTGCGAGCACCGAAAATACGCCGACGCCCGGAAACACGGCGCTCAATGAGGCCGATTCCGCGGCCGAGTAGCCCAGGGCGCCGTGCAGGTACTGCGGCGTCCAGAAGTTGAAGGTCTCGCGAACCACGGTGCAGCCAAAGGACAGCAGGCACACGAGCAGAAAGGCGGGACTGCGCAGGAGCGGTCCCAGCAGTTCTCGCAGGCGTGCCGGGCGTTCCTCTGTATGCGCAAACAGGTTCAGCGGGTTGGCCAGCGCCGGCGCATAGCCCAGATCGCTGCGCGACTCGCGCAAGAAGAGGAAGTTGGCAATCAGCATCAGCGCGGCGACCGCGGCCGCAAACACGAACAGCGCCCGCCAGCCAAAGCCGTGCCCGATCATCGAGCCCATCAGCGGACGCGCGACGGCGTCACCGATCAGATAACTGACGCTCAGGATACCGATGATTGCGCCATAAGATGAGTAGTTGAACCACTTCGAGCTCACCTTGAGCAGCCCCGCCCAGCCGACCGACTGGACCAGCCGGTTGCCGAGCCAGGCGAGCGTGAATACGGGCAGCGTGCCCCCCGCGGAAAATACCAGCGTGAACAATGCCGCGCCCCCGAGTCCCGCGAGGAAGGTGCGTCGCCCGCCCCACAGGTCGGCGATGCCGGTCAGAAACAGCTTGCCGATCGCATAGGCGAGCACACCGACCGAGGCGAGGGTGCCGAGGTGCACGGTCGCCGCGGGCGCGGCCATGCCATGACGGCCGAGCTCGTCGATCAGGAGGGGCACCGCCACGGACAGGTCCGCGCGGCAGAAATAATAGGCGCCGTATCCCAGGAACAGCAGCAGGATCGTCAGCCCCTGGCGGTGGACGAGTCCTTCCGTGCGCGCGGCGGGTGGGGCTTCAGCCACTATTGCCGCAGCATCGCTTTGATCCCACGGATGGCCTGGCGTATGCGATTCTCATTTTCTATTAGCGCAAAGCGGACGTGCCGATCGCCATTGTCGCCGAAGCCGATGCCCGGCGACACCGAGACTTTGGCCTCCGCCAGCAGCAGTTTCGCAAATTCCAGCGAACCGAGCGCGTGAAAGCGCTCCGGAATCGGTGCCCACACGTACATGGACGCCCTCGGGGTCTCGACCGGCCAACCCGCCTCACGCAGGCCCTTGACCAGCACATCGCGCCGGTCCTGGTACTCGGCGGCGATATCCTTGACGCACTGCTGGTCGCCCTCCAGGGCCGCAATCGCGGCTACCTGGAGCGGCGTAAAGATGCCGTAGTCGTGGTAACTCTTGATGCGCGCCAGCGCGCTGACCAATTCGCGATTGCCGACCATGAAGCCGACTCTCCAGCCCGCCATGTTGTAGCTTTTCGAGAGCGTGAAGAACTCGACCGCGACGTCCTTGGCGCCCGCTACCTGCATGATCGACGGCGCCTTCCAGCCATCGAACACAATGTCCGCGTAGGCGAGGTCATGCACCACCAGGATGTCGTGCTGCCGCGCCAGCGCGACGACCTTCTCGAAGAAATCGAGCTCCACGCACATGGCGGTCGGATTGGAGGGAAAGCCCAGCACGATCAGCTTCGGCGTCGGGTAGCTGCCGCGAATCGCCCGTTCCAGTTCGACGAAGAAATCGATGTCCGGCGCGATCGGCACGGAACGGATGTCGGCGCCGGCAATGACGGCGCCGTACATGTGGATGGGGTAGCTCGGATCGGGGACCAGCACGGTATCGCCGCGACCCAAGGTGGCGAGCATCAGGTGGGCGAGTCCTTCCTTGGAGCCGATGGTGACGACCGCCTCCGCATCCGGGTCGATGGCGGCCCCGTAGCGCTGCTCGTACCAATGCGAGATGGCCCGCCGCAGGCGCGGAATGCCCCTCGACGTGGAGTAGCCGTGCGTATCCGGGCGCTGGGCCACATCGAGGAGCTTGGCCACGATGTGCGGGGGGGTGGCCCCATCGGGGTTGCCCATGCTCAGGTCGATGATGTCCTCGCCGCGCCGGCGTGCGGCCAGCTTCAGTTCGGCGGTGACGTTGAAGACATAGGGCGGCAGGCGATCGATGCGCGCGAAGCGCCGCTGGCCGGCGGGAAAATCGGTCATTTGTCAGCTCTCACGTCAGCGCCCGGAACCGTCCGAGCGACGTCGGTCGGGGCCAAGGGCCCCGCCATGGGGGGAGTCTAGCCGTTTTTCCGGCCGCCATCACCACGCGCGGGCCCGGCGCAGGCCGGGCGCAAGCCCCTGTTTCTGCAAAAATCATGGGCGGGCGTCCTGCTTCGGGGTGTGATACAATGTACTAACGTGTTAATACATTAGTACAACCTATGAAGCCCCACAAGGACTATTCCAGTCGCCAGGAATCGATGGCCGAGCAGCGCCTGGCCGAGGCGCTGCTGACTTTGCGCAGCGTGGAGGAATGCCGCGCCTTTCTGCGCGACCTGTGCACGCCGGCGGAGCTGCAGGCCATGGCGGACCGCTGGGCCGTGGTGCGTGACCTCGAGCGCGGCCTGCCTTACCGGGATATCCACGACCACACCGGCGTGAGCGTGACCACCATTGGCCGCGTCGCGCGCTACCTCGCGCAGGGCAACGGCGGCTACGCGATGGCCAGCAGGCGCCTGGGCGGACCGGCCCGTGGATAAGGAGCCGCGGCTGAAGCTGGCGGTGCAGAAATCAGGGCGCCTGACTGATCCGTCCCTCGATCTGCTGGGCCGCTGTGGGCTCAAGCTCTCGCGCGGTAAGGATCAGCTGATGGGTTTTGGCGAGAACATGCCGCTGGACGTGCTGTTCGTGCGCGACGACGACATCCCGGATCTGGTGCAGGAAGACGTCTGCGACCTGGGGCTGGTGGGGCTCAACGTGCTGGAGGAGCGGCGCCTCGAACTGGCGGCACGCAGCGCCACGGCGCAATTCGAAACGGTGCGCGATCTTGATTTTGGCCGTTGCCGGCTCGCCCTCGCCGTGCCGGAGGGGGCGGGCTACACCGGCCTGGAATCGCTCCGGGGCAAGCGGATCGCGACCACCTTTCCTTTCCTGCTCGAGCAGTTTCTCAAGCGCCAGCTCATCGGCGCGGAGATCGTCACCCTGTCTGGCGCGGTGGAGGTCGCACCGCGCCTGGGCAGGGCCGATCTGATCTGCGACCTGGTATCCAGCGGCTCGACGCTGCAGGCCAACCACCTGCGCGAAGTCCATACCGTGCTCGAGAGCCACGCCGTGCTGATCCGCACACCGGTGATTCTCTCGCCACTCAAGAGCGACTGGGTCGCGCGCCTGCTGATGCGCATCGACGGGGTGGAACAGGTCAAGGAGAGCAAGTACATCATGCTGCACGCGCCGCGGTCCGCGCTCCCCGAGATCCGCAAGCTCCTGCCGGGGAGCGAGTCCCCGACAATCATCCCGCTCGAGGGCAGTCCCGGTCGCGTGGTGGTGCACGCCGTGTGCCGCGAGAACGTGTTCTGGGAGACCCTGGAGAGCCTGAAGAAAGTAGGGGCGAGCGCCGTGCTGGTGCTTCCGGTCGAGAAGATGCTGGCCTGAACATGGAGCGGCTGGATTGGCACAATCTGGACGATGCAGGACGCCGCGCCGCGCTGGCGCGCCCGCCGGCAACGAACGAGCCTGGCCTGCCGGAGCAGGTGCGCGAGCTGATCGCCTCGGTGCGCCGCGATGGCGATGCGGCCCTGCGGGCCTGCGCGCGCGAGTTTGACCAGGCCGAGCTTGGATCCCTCCGGGTGTCACCCGCGGAATTCGCGGCGGCTGAGGCGCAGCTGGCGCCCGAGCCGCTGCGCGCGTTGCAGATCGCGATAGACAATGTCACGACCTTTCATCTGGCGCAGCTGCCAGGCGAAGTCAGCCTCGAGACGCAACCCGGGGTACGCTGCGAACGGCTGATGCGGCCTATACAGAGCGTCGGGCTGTATGTGCCCGCGGGGTCCGCACCCTTGCCCTCGACGGCGATCATGCTGGCGGTGCCGGCGCGCATCGCGCGCTGCCCGCGGCGCGTGCTGTGCACCCCACCGCGCCGCGACGGGAGCGCCGATCCGGCGGTGCTGGCCGTGGCGCGACGCTGCGGCATCGACTTGGTATTCAAGGTGGGCGGCGCCCAGGCCATCGCGGCGATGGCCTACGGCACCGAAAGTGTTCCCCGGGTCGCGAAAATCTTCGGCCCCGGGAACCGGTGGGTGACGGCCGCCAAGCAGCTCATCGCCACTGATCCGGAAGGCGCGGCGATGGACATGCCGGCCGGGCCTTCCGAAGTGATGGTGATCGCCGACGAGAGCGCGGACGCTGCCTTCGTCGCACTCGATCTGCTGGCGCAGGCCGAGCATGATCCGCAGGCGCAGGCGCTGCTCGTCACGACTTCCGCGGAGCTGGCGGATGGTGTCGCCGCGCGCATCGCCGAGCTCGTGCCCGGCCAGCCGCGCCGCGCGATACTAGAGCGCTCGCTGTCCGCCGCGCGCCTGATCGTGGTGCCCGATCTCGCCACCGCGGTGGCGATCGCCGAGCGCTACGCCCCGGAACACCTGCTGGTCCAGACGCGCGCGCCGCGCGCCCTGCTGGCCTCCATTACCACGGCCGGTGCGGTCTTTCTGGGCACGTGGTCGCCCGAGCCGCTGGGGGACTACTGTTCCGGCACCAATCATGTCCTCCCGACCTGCGGGTACGCGCGCGCCTACGGTGGCCTCGGCGTCGGCGATTTCACGCGTGGCATGTCGGTGCAGGAGCTCAGCGCGGCAGGGCTCGAGCAGCTCGGCCCGGTGGCGGTGACGCTCGCGCGGCTCGAGGGACTTGCGGCGCACGCCGC
>Ga0210384_10009376_pt1 | contig 10098 bp, 9 predicted proteins | sample IncBWH2MmetaG_FD_160574 | JGI IMG/M metagenome (GOLD analysis project Ga0210384, IMG submission 160574) | Forest soil microbial communities from Barre Woods Harvard Forest LTER site, Petersham, Massachusetts, United States - Inc-BW-H-2-M | ecosystem: Environmental > Terrestrial > Soil >...
AGCGCACCAGCAGCATGGCCAGCACCACGGCGAAGCGCACCAGGTCGGCGGCGATCATGACGTGCTTGCGGCGCAGCCGGTCGTTCACCACTCCGGCCACCGGGCCAATGAAAGTCTGCGGCAGGACTTGCAACACCAGTGCGAGTGCGACCGAACTGGCACGTCCGGTCAACTGCAGCAGCAGGGTGTAGATGGAGAGCGTGTAGAACCAGTCGCCCAGCTCACTGACAATCTGCGCCATCCACAACCGGCGGAAGTTGCGGTTGCCGCGCAGCAGCCCCAGATAGGAAGACAGCGAGACGGTGGGCGTGGCTTGCTCGGGCTGGGGGTCCATGGGAACAGTTAGGTTAGCAAAGATCTTTCTTTGCGACCTTAGCGGCAGTTCTTTGCGAGCTTTGCGGTCAAAAGCTCTTAACCGCTAAGATCGCGAAGAAAAACCCGCGAAGGACGCGAAGAAAACCAAAAGCACCACGCTGCGGTTGACTCCTGTTTCGTCAACCGCCTAAGATGGCGCGCGATACGCTAACCGAATGCGGTGCGGTTCGTCCGACAACACGGAGTGTGCTCATGACATCCTGCTTGCGTGTGCTTGCCGTTGTTCTTTTCTCTGCGCTTGCTTTCCCGCAGAGCGACGAAGTTGTTCCCAACGAGAATCTGGTGGCGGAAGGAATTCCGAAGATTCCGGGCGCGATTGCCGAGGCCGCGGGACGCTACAGCGAGTTTCGCTCGGCAGACTTTTCCAGCTGGCATCCGGCGCGCCGCGAGATGCTAATCGGGACGCGCTTCGGCGATACGGCTCAGGTGCATCAGGTGAAGTTTCCGGGCGGCGCGCGCACACAGCTCACGTTTTTTTCCGACCGTGTGGGTGGAGGAATGTATGAGCCGGTTCATGGCGAGTCGTTTCTGTTTACGAAGGATGTGGGCGGCGGCGAATTTTATCAACTCTATCGCTACGATTTCGCCAGTGGCAACATCACGCTGCTCACCGACGGCAAGTCACGCAACACGGACCCGCACTGGTCGTATCAGGGCGACCGCATCGCTTACGGTTCCACCAAACGTAACGGAAACGATGTGGATATATGGGTAGTGGGGCCAAACGATCCGGGTAGCGCGCGCATGGTGGTGCAAAACGAGGGGGGCGGATGGGCGGTCTCCGACTGGTCGACCGATGGCAAGCAGTTGCTGGTGATCAATGGAGTGTCGGCGGCAGAGAGCTATGTGTGGCTGGTGGATGTAGCCACAGGCAAGAAGGACTTGCTGACCCCGAAGGCAGCTGAGACTGTGGCCTACAACAATGCTCGCTTTGCGAAAGATGGCAAAGGCGTTTATTTCACCAGCGATCAGTATTCGGAATTCGAGCGGCTGGTCTATCTCGACTTGGCGAGCCGCAAGACGTCGGCCTTGACGCCGAACCTCAAATGGGATGTGGACGAGTTTGATCTATCGAAAGACGGACGCTGGATTGCGTTTGAAGCGAATGAAGATGGAATCAGCGTGCTGCACGTGCTCGACACCAAGTCCAACAAAGAAGTTGCGGTGCCCAAGGTTCCTGTCGGAGTGATCTACGGCATTACGTGGCGCGATAACAGCCGCGAATTGGGTTTTAGCCTGAGCACGGCGAGCCAGGATTACGACGCGTACTCTCTCGACATGGCCAGTGGAAAGCTGGAGCGCTGGACATATTCCGAAACCGGCGGGCTGAATACTTCAGGATTCGCCGCGCCGCAGTTGATCCATTGGAAGTCGTGGGATGAGCGGTCCATCTCTGCGTTTCTGTACGAGCCTTCGGCAAAGTTCATCGGCAAACATCCGGTGATCATCGACATTCATGGCGGGCCGGAGGGGCAGGTGCGTCCGGATTTTCTGGGCCACGACAACTTCTACGTCAACGAACTGGGCATCGCCATGATTTATCCCAACGTGCGCGGATCGACGGGATACGGCAAGTCGTTTCAGAAACTCGATAACGGATTCTTGCGTGAGGGCTCGTACAAGGACATCAGCACTTTGCTCGACTGGATTAAGACGCAGCCGGATCTGGATGCGGGCAAGGTGATGATCACCGGCGGGAGTTATGGCGGATTCATGACGCTGGCGGTGGCGACCAACTACAACGACCGCATCTGTTGCTCGGTGGATATTGTGGGGCCATCGAATCTGGTGACATTCCTGGAGCACACGTCCGGCTACCGGCAGGATTTGCGGCGCGTGGAATATGGCGATGAGCGCGATCCGAAGATGCGGGAGTTTCTGGAAAAAATCGCTCCAGCGAACAACGCGAAGAACATCACCAAGCCGCTGTTTGTGGTTGCTGGTGCGAACGATCCGCGGGTTCCGGCCAGCGAGTCGGCGCAGATGGTGGCGGTGGTGCGGCAGAATGGGACGCCGGTGTGGTGGCTACTGGGGAAAGACGAAGGACATGGCTTCCATAAGAAGAAGAACCGGGATTACGAGTTTTATGCGACGGTGATGTTTGTGAAGGAGTATTTGCTGAAATAGCCGGGGATTGTGAGATTGCCTATAAAGCGGTGGTAGCGTGACCGCTGCCCTCCGGCCGCAGTTTGCGCCGCAGGTCGTCGGCGATTTGCTTGCCGTGGAAGCGGCCGTTTTCGATGAAGATTTCGTTGGTGCGCGATCCGGCAACGATCACTCCGGCTACGTAAACTCCCATCACATTGCTCTCGAGCGTGACCGGATCGCAGACGGGACGGCACTGATCGGCCGAGAGTTCGATCCCCATACTGCGGAGAAAATCGTAGTCAGGGTGGTAGCCGATCAGCGCGAGCACGAAGTCATTCTTCAGGCGCATGGGGCCGCGCGGGGTGACGATGACGGCGTAGTCGATGCCGATTTCCTGCACGTGACTATTAAAGTAGGCCTCAATATCTCCATCTTTTATACGGTTTTCCAGATCAGGCTTAATCCAATACTTGACGTGATGATGCAACTGCGCGCCGCGGTAGACCAGCGTGACGCGCGCGCCGTGACGCCACAGGTCGAGCGCGGCGATGGCGGCGGAATTCTTCCCGCCGATAACGAGAACATCCGTGTCGTAGTAGGGGTGAGCTTCGGCGTAATAGTGCGAGACCTTGGGCAAGTCTTCGCCGGGCAGTCCGAGCTGGTTGGCCAGATCGTAGTAGCCGGTGGAGACGATGACCTTTTTCGTGCGGTAGTCGTGCGGGCGTCCGGAGCGGTCGGTGGCGGTGATGCTGAAATTTCCGTCCTCGCCCATTACGGTTTTCACCCACTCGTACTGGCGAATATCGAGATGGTAGTGTTCGGTAACTTTGCGGTAGTACTCGAGAGCTTCTTCGCGCGTGGGTTTCTGGTGCGCGGTGGTGAAAGGGATCTCGCCGATCTCAAGCAACTCGGGAGTGGTGAAAAACAACATTCCCGCCGGGTAGTGAAAAAGAGAATTCACCAGGCAGCCTTTATCCAGCACGATGACCTTGAGGCCAACCTTCTGCGCTTCGATGGCGCAGGCCAAGCCGGTGGGGCCGGCTCCGATCACCAGGACGTCGGTGTGAACCTCGGAGCGCGGAAGGGCTTGTGCTTTAGGTAGAGTTTCAACGTCGGCAGCGGCGAGAATGGTGGGCATGAAGCTCTGCGAAGATAGCTCCGCCTCACTTGCGGCGGAAGTCAGAAACCAAGGATTCTAGCATGCGGGGAGAAGAAAGCCGGAAGAGTGTGCGCGAGATCACAAAGCTGCGTTTGACGCCGCGAATGAGGCTGGACGAACTTCAGGCTAAGTTCCAATGTTTACAGAATTGAAGTGGCAATTTCGGCGCGGCACCGCGGCTCCGACCTAACTTTGCTTCGGCGCTAATTCTCGGATTCAGAAACCACAGCGAACTTCACGCCCAGGGCGTGCAGAACAGAATTGATCGTTTCGAAGCGTGGGTGTGCGCCCGCGATCAGTGTTTTGTACAGGCTCTCCCGGCCAAGTCCTGAGGCTTTGGCGATCTGCGCGATGCCACGCGCTTTGGCCACGTCGCCGAGCGCGGCGACGAATACATCGGGGTTTGGGTCTTCGGCAGCCACCGTCAGGTATTCCGCGATGACTGAGTCGTTATCGAGATAGGCCGCCGCGTCGAATGCTTTGTAAGTTGTTTTCTTTTTCTTCATGGTTTCGCCCTTTTGAGATCACGAGCCATTCGTTTCGCCTTAGCGATGTCTTTCGCCTGGGATGCCTTTAGCCCGCCAGCCAACAAAACATAGACGGTCGATCCTGTTCGGGTGTAATAAACGCGATACCCCGCTCCGACATGAATGCGCATCTCGGAAAACACCTTCGCCGACGGGTTCGCAATCGCCGAAGTTGCCCAGCGCCGCGCTAAACAGACGCGCCAGGATTCTGGCTTTTGTTTTTTGGTCGGCCAGACTGGACAGCAGGCATCGAAATCGGACGACCGCAGCAATGTATTCAAGTAGCCTCATTGTATCCGAGTGGATACTATCCCGCAAGCGGGCGCTGACGCCGCCGTATAATACTGGGTTCTCGTACGCGCCGGAAACCTTAGCTCATCCCGCTTCGTTCCGACGCACTGGAGGTTTCATTATGTCTACTATTGTCGAACCTGCCGCGCGCACGCGCACCGAATCCGACAGCATGGGAAAGATTGAAGTTCCGGCCAACGTGTACTGGGGGGCACAGACGCAGCGCTCGCTGCTGCACTTTAACATTGGGCGCGATACCATGCCGCCGGAGTTGATTTATGCATTCGGGGTTCTGAAGAAGGCGTGCGCGCTGGTGAATCAAGATCTCGGCAAGCTGCCTGCGGACAAGGCCAGGCTGATTGTGCAGGCTGCCGACGAAGTGATTGCGGGCAAGCTGGACAACCAGTTTCCGCTGCGCGTCTGGCAGACTGGCAGCGGGACGCAGACCAACATGAATGTAAATGAAGTAATTGCGAACCGCGCTATTGAAATTGCGGGCGGCGAACTGGGATCGAAGGAGCCCATTCATCCGAACGATCATGTGAACATGTCGCAGTCTTCGAACGATACGTTTCCGGCGGCGATGCACATTGCGGCGGCGGACCGGGTGAAGAACGCGCTGATTCCGGCAATCAAGAGCGTGCATGACGCGATCGCAGCAAAAGCTAAAGAATTTCACGACATAGTGAAGATTGGGCGAACGCATTTGCAGGACGCCGTGCCTTTGACTTTTGGGCAAGAGTTCGGCGGGTGGGCTGCGCTGCTAGAGCGCGATATCAAGCGACTGGAGCAGGCACTGGAAGGGCTTTACGACCTGGCGATTGGCGGAACCGCGGTGGGCACGGGTTTGAATACGCATCCCGAGTTCGCGGAGCGGGCGGCAAAGAAGATTGCCGAACTCACGCGACTTCCCTTCCGTTCGCATGGGAATAAATTTGCGGCGCTCTCGGCGCATGACGAGATTGTGTTTGCGCAGGGTGCGATGGAGACATTGGCGGCTTCGCTGATGAAGATTTCGAACGATATCCGCTGGCTGGCTTCGGGGCCGCGATGCGGGCTGGGCGAGCTTTCGATTCCGGAAAATGAGCCGGGCTCGTCGATCATGCCGGGCAAGGTGAATCCCACACAGTGCGAAGCCATGACCATGGTCTGCGTGCAGGTGCATGGTGCAACCGCTGCCGTGGGGTTTGGCGGCTCGCAGGGAAATTTTGAGCTGAACGTCTATAAGCCGGTGATCATTTACAACTTCCTGCACTCGGTCACGCTGATTGCCGACGCCTGTCACGGCTACGTCGAGTACATGATCAAAGGCATTGAGGTCGATCGCGCCAAGGTGGACTGGTACGTGAAGAACTCGCTGATGCTAGTGACGGCGCTAGCCCCGAAGGTGGGATACGACAAGGCGGCGGAGATTGCGCACACGGCGCACGTGGAGCACAGCAGCCTGCGCGAGGCGGCGCTGAAGCTGGGGTATCTTACGGGAGAGGAGTTTGATCAGTTGGTAAGGCCGGAGAAGATGACAAGGCCGTGAGCGCGAAGCTTGGCCATCTTGTAGCCTTCTGGCCAGGCGGTTGGGCGATTCACGACAGCTCATGCCATATGAGACCGCTACTGAGCCTCTCGCAGCAGCAGTCGAAGATGAGGGAGCGCGTCAGCTTGAATGTAGTACTGCCGCTGGGAATTCTTGTCGATCCGCCAATCGATTATTCGAGCCAATCGATCACCCGTCGCGGCTTGTGCATTTCGGGTGAGGGGCGATAGGATTCCTGACAGGTGCTGGCCCTTGTAGCCCATGCGCTTCGCCAGCTCGCTGTAAGTGACCTTTCCCCCTCGATCCACGAGAAATCTAACCACTTTGGCCTGCTCCCCGTACAGCATTCCCCATAGACGTTTCGTCGTCCGCTCAGTCCAACGTCGACTACCGTCGACGGTTTCCGGGGTCCCGCGCGATACCGTCTCCATCGAGACTTGCGAGGGATGAGATTGCGCAAATTTCTCTGCTACCGCGACAAGTTCATCGTGCTCGCCTTCGAAGGTGAGCGTCCGGCCATCAACCAGTGGTATTAATAACTTCATGTTGTACCTCCTTGTATTTAAATACTACTATTAATAGGTAGATGTAGCAAGCAGATATCGACAAAGTACCTCAGGCCGCACAACGGGCGTTCGGCGTCATCCCGAAGCCCCGCGTTTTCGCCAGCGGGGCGAGGGATCCCGCGTGCAGCGCCGATCCTTTATCCACAGGAGAGATGTTCGTCCGTCACAGACTTGAATGAGGACGCGGTGGTAGAAGAAGTTTCGACCGCGAGAGTACCCAAGCTCCGCGCGAGATCCCTCACCCGGCTAAAGTGCGCCGGGTTTCGGGATGACGCCTTCGAGGGAGTAGGGGTCTCCGGATAGAAAACGGGGTTGAATGATGCGGAAGCCTAAACGATTTTACGTCTACATCATGACGAACCGGCCCCGTTCTCACGTGTTGTATACGGGCGTGACGGGCGATCTGAGCCGCAGGGTGTTTGAACATAAGAACAAACTAGTCCCTGGCTTCACGAGCCGGTACAACTTAACGCGATTGGCCTACTACGAGTGTTTCTTCTATCCCGACGCGGCGATTGACCGCGAGAAAGAAATCAAGGGTTGGCGACGAAGCAAGAAGATTCGATTGGTTGAATCGATGAATCCGCATTGGGAGGATTTGGCCGAACGATGGACCGAGATATACAAACCTGAGATGATCGGCGATCCGCGCGAGATCCCTCGCCCCGCTGGAGAAAACGCGGGGCTTCGGGATGACGCATCCGAATAAAAGTCTGCAGCCTGTCATACGCTAAGTTCCGTTTCCTTCGTCAGCGATTCTTTTTCAGCCATCTTCTTTTTTCTTGATGTCGTTGTGATTACAATGACGCTCACCAGCACCAACAACGTCCCCACGATGGTACGGGGGCCGAGTGCTTCTCCTCCCAGAAAATATCCGAGCAAGACTGCCACCACCGGATTTACATACGCGTAGGTTCCGACTTTCGTCGGAGATTCGTGGTGGATAAGCCAGACATAGGCGGTGAAACCGACGATGGAGCCTGCGATGATCAGGTAGAGCAGCGCCAACCATGCACGAGTGGAAACGGCCTGGAGATGAAAATTCCGAAACTCGCCGAATGCTGCTGCAGCAGCGGCGAGCAAGATGCCGCCAACCAGCATTTGTGATCCCGAGCTCATCACTTTCGATTCCGGCAGCGGCAATTTTCGGGTGAGAACGGAGGCCACCGACCAATTGATAGAGGCAATCACCAAGCCGATGGCGCCTGCTTTTTCAATGGGAGCCTCACCGAAGCCTACCGAGCGGCTCACGAGAACCGCTACTCCAGCAAGGCCAACCAAAAGCGCAACTCCCAGGCGGACAGTCAGCTTCTGGGTGCGCAGGATGAGGATTTCAGCGAGCGCGATGAATACAGGTATCGTCGCCAGCATGACGGCGGTAATTCCAGAAGGCACGCGCTGTTCCGCCCAGAAAACCAGGCCGTAATCCACTACGAAGATCATGGAAGCCAGGAGCGTGATGGAAATCCATTCCCGGCGGGTGGGCGAAGCGGCGCCTCGGACGAGCATCCAGACGTAGAGGACGATGCCCGCGGCAAAGAAGCGCATGGCGGCGAGAAGCAGCGGTGGAACTTCATGCACGCCTACGCGGATGGCAAGGAATGTCGATCCCCAGACGAAATAAATGATGGCGAAGGCCAGCAGGGTCTTCCAGCGGTGTGGGTGCGGCTTCAAATTCATTTGGGTTGTTGCGAGCGACAAGGACTCGCACTCGCTTAGATCAGCAAGCACACATTCAGGAAGCAACTTTAGCCATAAATAGTTTTTATGGGTGCGAGTGGAGTAACGCGGATCGAGTATGAACTATTTCTTCAGCAGGCTGGTGTGACTGGCGGCGCACTGCCAGCGGCCTTCGGTGAAAACCCAGCTGTCGGTGAAGCGGCCCCAGTGCTCGTAGGGCTTGCCTTGATAACTTCCCTTGGTGTGGTAGATGCCAACAACGACAGCCGAATCGGCGTACATGCTGACTTTGAGGTCTTGAATAGTAAGGCTGGCGAGATTGAATTGCGGGTCTTTAATGTCGGCGAGGAACTTGGCTTTGTCGCTGACTTCGCTGTCGTACTCGGTATTGACGAAATCAGTGGCGATCATGAAATCGAGCGCGCGGGCATCGCGATTCACCTGAGCTTCATTCCACAGGTGTTCCATGACCAGCAGTTTGGTCTGTTGTGAATCGTCCTTCGACTTCTGAGCAGCGCTCTGCCCCAGAGCTGCGAGCGCGAGAAGGATGCAACAGCAAGTTGAACGAACCATTGTCTTGCCGGTCCGCTCATCCCCACGTGAGGCGGACGCTGCGAGAACATAGCAGCGGGGCGAAGGCGCGCGCTATCGAAATGCGCGGGGAAATGTTACGAACGTCACGGGAAAGAGGTTGGCGCAGAATTGTTTATTGGAGCAGCGAGGGCGAGGACGCCCTGCCCTGAACCTGCCGAAGGGACAGCCTGCGGGGACGCTGGCGCTACTGTTCGCCGCGCTCGGCTAATTCGGGGTGAGCAGGCGGGCGAAAAACATATCTTCGGCGCCGTGGCTTTCGAGCGTAACTCCGCCAAATGTCGCGCTCCCGGTGAACCAGCCCGTCACTAAAACTTGTCCTCCAGGCGTCACAGAGAGCTTCGTGCCCTGCTCGAAAGCGTCCGTACCCGCTCCCGGAGCGCTTCTTGCCCAGTCGGCGGTGGTTCCTGTGTACTTGGCTACCATGAGCGTATTGGCCGATGTGGATGTGTTCTCCGTGTCAACGGCCACATATAGGTCACTGCCGCTAGAACCGATTCCGGAGCCAGCTTCGTGATTGACTCCGCCTTTGCGGATCGGGGTCAGCAATGTCCCGGAGGGGTCATAGGTGAGCACGATCAAATCCCGATTGTACGGACTGGTGTAGTGGCCAGTTCCCAGGCTAGTGGTCGTGCCCGCTGGTTGAGAAGTGACGACCGTCTCGCCTTGCTGTACTGTCCCGCCGCCAATGTTCCCGACGAAGCCTGTCACGCTGACATTGCCCGCGCTGCTGATGGCCAAGGAGAGGCCCATCGCTTTATAGCCGCCGATATCGCTGGCCCATTTCACGTTGCCGTTGGCGTCGTATTTCACCACGAAGGCATCGTCGGGATAATCCGGCGGCGTTTGCACCGGTTGGCTGAAGCCGGTCATGCTCAGAGTGTTGCCGTCGGCGCTCGAGAACGTCGAAGATCCCTCGAACCATCCCGTCACATAGACATTATCGTTGGCATCGATGGCGATTCCGCGTGGAATGCTGTTGGGCGCAGCCGCGTTGGTTTCACCCCATTGGAAGTTTCCGTCCGTGTCATAGCGCACCAGGAACATGTGCCAGCTACTGACCCCGGGAACCACGTGGCTCGAACCATTCGCCGACGAAAAGGTGGCGTCTCCCTGAGTAATGCCCATCAGGAAGACCGCTCCGGTCGCCGGGTCGACGGCCACGCCATGACCGCGGTTAATGGCAGTGAAAGTGTCTAGGCCTGTCTGCACCCATTGCAGAACGCCGGACGGGTCGTATTTGGCCAGAAAAGGGGTCTCAGACAGACCGCTCACGGTGACGCCGCGGCC
>Ga0210384_10009377_pt1 | contig 10098 bp, 10 predicted proteins | sample IncBWH2MmetaG_FD_160574 | JGI IMG/M metagenome (GOLD analysis project Ga0210384, IMG submission 160574) | Forest soil microbial communities from Barre Woods Harvard Forest LTER site, Petersham, Massachusetts, United States - Inc-BW-H-2-M | ecosystem: Environmental > Terrestrial > Soil >...
GGGCGAGTTTCGCCAGATCGAAATCGGAGGTTCTTGCGGCCTGTTCGATCGCGTCGGCTGCCGCTTGCGGAATAATTCCCAAGCCAGCCTCTGCTCGAGCGAGCGCGACTTCGAAGGCGAGCGCCGCCTGTAGGACCGTCTCGTCCGAAAAAAGATCAGCCAGAGCGCCTGTGTTCGCTAGACCATCGATCAATCGCGCCGACACGCGCTTCTCCTTATGTGGCGCCAACCTCGCACCGCAACCAATAACGGCTTCGAACAGCGAGTCGACGTGACCTAGACGTCGAAGAAAACTGTTTCGTGGTCGCCGCAAAGGTGGATATCGATTCGCCACGCGCCAGCTTGATTGGGAACCGGGAGAGCCATCAAACAATCGCGACGATCTTGTGGAACCAACGCAAGAACGGGATCCTCAGAATTGGCCGGATCGCCCGCGAAGTAGACGCGAGTCGCCAAACGTTTGAGCACCCCACGAGCGAAGACAGAAACATTCAAATGCGGCGCCTGAAGGGAACCGTTCCCGCCCGGCACCCGGCCCGGCCTAATGGTTTCAAACTCGCAGGCTCCGCCCTCATCGGTACCCGCTCGGCCGTGACCAAGAAACTCCGGGTCGATCGGCTTTTCCTGGGTGTCGTCAGGGTGGTGGTATTTCCCGTAGGCATTCGCTTGCCACACTTCGAGCATGGCATCGGGAATCGGGTTGCCTTCGCCGTCCAGGACTCGGCAGATGAGTTTCACGCGTTCGCCCTTCGCACCGGGACCGGCGATATGCGAGAGAGTTATCGGGCCGGTTAGGACAAGGTGAAAGAATGGGCCCACGGTTTGCGAGCCAGTGGGAATTAGATGCATATTACTCCTCGAAAGGTGTCGCTTCGCGACCCCGAAGGACAATGTCAAAGCGGTAGCCCAGCGACCATTCAGGTTGGGTGAGCTTCAGCTCAAACTTGGAAATGAGGCGCTCCCGCGCCTTCTCGTCCGGGATCGAGTTCAAGATCGGATCGAACGGGAACAGCGGGTCCCCAGGAAAGTACATCTGAGTCACAAGACGCGTGGTGAACGCCGTCCCGAATAGAGAAAAGTGAATGTGCGCGGGACGCCAAGCATTCGGATGGTTGCGCCAAGGATACGGTCCGGGCATGATGGTGGTGAAGTGGTAATTACCATTCGCATCGGTCAAGGTGCGCCCGCAACCGGTAAAGTTCGGGTCGAGCGGCGCCGGATGCTGGTCCGTGTGGTGGAAGTAGCGACCGGCCGAGTTGCACTGCCAGATCTCAACCAAGGTGTTTCGTATCGGAAGTCCATTGTCGTCGATCACCCGGCCCGATACCGTAATACGCTCTCCGATCGGCTCACCAGCATGCTGTCGAGTGAGATCGTTGTCGGTCTCGCCGATTTGATCGTGCCCGAAGAGCGGTCCTGTAACCTCGGACAACGTGTGGGGAAGCACGACGAGCGGTTTGCGAGGTGCCCGAAGAACCGTTGATCGGTAGGGGGGATACAGAGAAGGCGGCTGACCACTCGGGTCATGCCGCCGGTAGGGCACAACAAAGTTCGTTGGGTTCTCGTCTTTTGCCTGATGGCCAGTTGCCTGCGAAGCCTCAATTGGACGTTCCGGCGAGCTCGATGAATTGGGCGTCATGGTGTAAACCTCCGGTACCTTACGACGTCTCCGATAGATGCTATTTCAGTCCTTCCTGTGTGAGTTCTTCACCATCGCATGTTCCATTCGTGTGACATCGATAGCCCGGGCCGCGTTCCCAGCCGGACGTTTCGTTACTCTGGCTGACTTTCCGGAACACGGATACCGGAAAAAAAACATCGTCGCTCGCGGCCCCCTGCACTCATGCAAGTAGCGTGGCCACTACACCCGAGGCGACGGCCAACAGCGGAGTTCCAGTCTAGCGAAAGCGGACCGCAGCAGCGCGGCGGCCGTATCGGACGCGTTTGCCACCGGAGCCTGGGTGTGCTCGACGATCTCGAGCGCGGCGGGGCCGGCCGTTCTCGACGGCATTCCGGAAACGATGAAACGATCCCACACCGGATTGCTGCACCAGGAAATAGTGCGCTTACGCACTATACCGATTCAGTCCACTGGTCGTACAGCAGACCGCGGTCATGCGAATGACGGTGAGGCATGGGCGCCCTGGCCGGATCAATTCATGGCCCGCCGCGGAAGCAATGGTGTCCGTGAACCCCTCCATCGCGACAATATCACCGTCGCCTATCAGCGAGGCGGCGGCCTCAGATAGACTTATGAACTGGGACATTTGCTCTTGCGCAGTCGGATTATGAAGCAACGCCGGTCCCATGGCAACGCGCGAGTCGTCAACCATCGCATTGCCTGACACGCTGCGAATGCATCGGCACTTTGTCAATGGAGCCGTGAAAGCGCGGGAAACAAAAGTTCGCCGAAAACTGAAACTGACGCGGCTTGGAGACCAATATCGAGCGACACATGCGAAGGGCTGGGTTCCCGCGGGCGACGGCGGCTGCGGGCGCTTGGACCTCTCTCATCATCAGGAGGATCTCGAATCGATTCGGCATGAATGGCGAACTTGACTCAGTCGGTTGATGCCCTTATCGTCGATTACAGTGAGAACCGAACCCAAGTGCAAACTTCCGCGAACCTGCAAGCATGACTCGCCGAATGCGGGGAAATATCCGGTCAACCCCTGTATCGTTCCTCATCGGAAGCGACGCGACTCTCTTACATGCGAACACAGGTTGGTATAGTTGGAGCCGGACCCGCAGGTCTAGTCCTTTCACACCTGTTGCATCTGCAGGGCATCGAGTCCGTCGTAATTGAATCTCGCAGCAGACAGTATTGCGAAGAGCGCGTACGGGCGGGTCTCCTCGAACAGGACACCGTTGATCTGCTCATCGAAACAGGAGTTGGAGAACGGCTGAAGCGAGAAGGCCTTCTTCATCATGGAATCAAACTGCGCTTCGGCCGGCGCACCCATCGTATCGACTTCAAGGATCTGGCCCCTGGACGCGGCGTGACGATTTATCCCCAGCAGAAGGTTCTCGGAGACCTGTTCGACGCCCGCCTCGCCACGAAAGGTCGGATCGTCTTCGAAGCGGAAGGCGTGACCCTGCGCGACTTCGACCGTTCAGAATCTTCGGCAAGACCGACGATTGAGTTCCGCGAGAACGGGAAACCCAGTGAACTCATCGCCGACTATATTGCCGGATGCGATGGATTCCACGGCGTATGCCGCCCCTCGATCCCTCATGGTGCCCTGACCGTGTTCGAGCGGATTTATCCGTTCGGGTGGCTGGGCATACTGGCCCAGGCGCCGCCGTCTTCGGACGAACTGATCTACGCTTATCACGAGCGCGGCTTCGCTTTACTCACCATGCGCTCTCCGCAGATCAGCCGTCTCTACCTACAGTGCAAGCCCGACGAAGATATCAACAACTGGCCCGACGAAAGGATCTGGAAAGAGCTTCATCGGCGCCTCGAATCTGACGAGGGCTGGACGCTCACCGAGGGGCCCATCTTCCAGAAGGGCGTTACCGGGATGCGCAGCTTCGTTGTCGAGCCGATGCAGTTTGGCAAGCTCTTCCTCGCCGGTGACGCGGCGCACATCGTGCCGCCTACGGGGGCCAAGGGCCTCAATCTCGCCGTCGCAGACGTCCGGATCCTTGCGCGTGCGCTCACCGAGTTCTACCGATCCGGCCGGCGTGACCTGCTTGCACAGTACTCGACGACTTGTTTGCGGCGGGTGTGGCAAGTACAGCGATTTTCCTGGTGGATGACTGCGATGCTCCACATCTTTGATGGCGACAATCCGTTCGATCGCCGCCGTCAGACCGCTGAGCTCGATTACGTAACCACCTCGCGAGCCGCAGCACAAACACTCGCCGAAAATTACGTCGGTCTGCCCATGAGCTGAGCGTTTGTTCCGGTTCCAGGCGCTTCGTTCGCGCTATTGCGTTACGGTTTTTACGGTGTCGCCCACTTTGAAACCGGTACCAGACACGGCTGTTCCCACCGCAGAAATGTCATCCACGTCTGTAATACGAATCACGCCGACCGGTGTTGACATGCGCCGAATCACTTGACCGGTCGCCGGGTCTTTAATTTCACTCGTGACGCGCTCGACGTTGAGCTGATCCCCGACCTTTAGGCCCGCCTTCCCGCCGACATTCAGAACAATCTGCCCGTTGTCGGCGGCCGCGACGAGACCCGCAACGGTGACCGTACGTGTTTGGAGCTTGGCATTGTCGGCAATGAGGCCTGTGCTCATTTGCTGCACAGCGGCGTTGACGGCTTCACCGAGAATCGTCTGTTGGAAGTCGCTACTTCCGAAATCGACGTTGCCACCGCCGAATCCGTGCCAGCTACCTCCGCCTCCGAGCAGCGAAGTGCTCTCGCGCTGAGACTCTCCCTTACCCGAGGCGACGCCCAGGATCTCGGCAGTATCAATGTCCACGACTCGGGCGTCTACGGCAACAATTGCCTTACTCTTTTTGCGTCCGATGCCGCCGATGCCGAAACCGCCCCAGTTACCCCCCGCGCCACCGATGTTCATGTTCTTCGTGTCGTTCCCGAATTGCGTGATGCTGCCGACGACGATGGCATCTACACCCAGGAGCTTGCCAAGCTTCGCAGCTGAACTGGGATTGGCGCGATCACTGTTCGAAAAATTCTGCTCGGCCAGGATCTTGTCCATCGCCTTGCGCTCGATCACTGAATAAGAGCCATCCTGAACCAGGAATTTGACCAGCAAGTCCGAGATGCCTTTGCCGACATCCACATTGGTGCCAAAGAGGGCTGCCGTGCTGCTCTGAACCGTTGCGTAGTCGAAATCGAATATGGCGACCCGCTTCTTGCGTCCCTGTGGTTGAGCGGGCGCGGCCGACGGTGCCGCGGTCGCCCCGGGCGCGGCAGCGGCGGGCTGGGTCTGCGCCTGAGCCTGCGCTCCCGTGACGAGAAAAACTCCTAGAATCAATGTGGCCCACGCTATCTTCATCTTTTTCATGATCTTCTCCCGTTTCGGTGCTCTCAGAAAGGACATGCGCCTGCTCTCAGCTTGGGCGAAATCTTACTGGTCCGTGGTTCGAACTGTCAACATAATCGGGGCCGGTGCGCCGTATTGATAGTGACGCCGGGACTCATCCCGTTTCGCCCTGGCTGCAACATAGACTTGCGCCGAGATTCCAGTTGCAGCGTTGCGGTCACAAACCAAGAGGTTGGCTCGATCTGGTCACCCGTCGCGGCAAGAAATGCGGGCCTGCCGCGCCTACGATAAGCAGCCCATGCTTCAAAATCTGCGCTGCGCGTTAGCCGCACTTTCGCAATTGGACGACAACACTGAGGTTTGAGCCTACACTGTTTCGGTTAACAGCCGATAAGGGAATCTGGTGTCGCTTGCAAGAAAATCGGAGTCGTTTTCCTTCTCTAGTTCCTCGACCCGAGTCTGATCGTGCGGATTGACTCGCAAGAACTGCATAAGGCTGGTCGAGCCCTCGGAACGAATTTCGAAGCGTAGGATTCAGTTCCGATGGCCCCCGAACCCACCCCACGATGTTCCTCGGCTTTTCCTGATCCGTGAAACTCATCGCAGAACACTCAAAACCTGTCGTCCCGGCTTATTGCTCTCGTCACTCAAGAACGTGATGCGGGTCACGGAATCGAATTGCCTAGGGTCGGCGGCAGCGGCCGAACGACCTGCGCCGCGGGCGGAAGCATATCGCTACACACAATGACCCAACCCCTTCCCTGGCACGTCCCCTGCCTCTTTTCTTTCTTTTCCAATTGCACGTTCAATCGGAATCAGTGGTAAAAACACCTTATGCTTCTGCGCGGCTGCTTCCGCATCCTACTTCTGTACGACGTCGCTGAGGCCCTCGATCTTGAGAAACTCCGCGAACTCATCGGTCCTCGTGGCGAACCGGTGAAGCAGGCCTTTCCACGGCGTACCCCCGAATATGTGCGCTTCGAGGACGCTCCGATCGTCGAGCCGACTCAACCCATCAGGTTGAGCACAGGAGAGCACGCCGTCTGCGCGATCAAGTACTATGCATTTGCTGTTGTAGTCGTGCAGTTCGAGGTCCCGTTCGAGTGCGCTTGGAAGGCGCTCATCGCTCCGGCATCGCGCTGGACCGACGCGGCGGATATCGAACCGCACGCGCGCCAAGCACTGCGTCAGCATCTCGAGCGGGTGGCTCCGGCGGTAATCCGGCCTAATCAAGATTGGTTGCAGGAGAACTATCTTGTTATCAACGTCGAGGAAATCGGGGAGGCTGGAAGCAACCGGATGTCCGCCGTCGAGTTGCTGTCTGCACACCGGCAGGAGATCGCGCAACTGGTTCGCGGAGAATCAGCTCCTCTGGCACCCATGGTTTCCGAGGAAGTGCTGCAGGCCAGCCTCTCCTACTACACATCAGACTTGGTTGTGATCGGCTCGTCCGCGGCGATGGTTTACGACCGCTCCGAAGATGCGGCAGCCACAAATCTGGTTCTTGAATATGCCAAAATGCAACTCCTGGAATTCCGCTATTACGACGGTCTGATGAGCCGATTGCTTTCCGACGTGTACACCGCGCTCGAACGAAGGAGAAATGCCCTGTTTTCGCGTTGGAGTGTGCCGCGCGATGCGAACCGTTTCAACACCATTCGACTCGACGTGATGGAGTTGACCGAGCGCATCGATAACGCCATTAAATTTGTGAGTGACGTTCACTATGCCCGCCTCTACCGGCTGGCAGCTACGCGCATGGGTGTGCCCGATTACCGCGACTTGGTCGAGGAGAAGCTGCACACGGTGGGCGAGTTGTATGATTTCATGGTGGACCAGTTCAATGAGGCGCGGTCTTTTGTGGTCGAGGTCAGCATCGCCATCCTGGCATTGCTCGATGTAATTCTCCTGCTGCGGTGGAAATAGTGTCGGCCTAGACCTACCGCACCATGGAATCACTCACTCAAGGCAGAAGCCAAGGCCACCTGCACTGCGACGCGTTCATCTTCACTCTCATAGGGCCTGCGAGGCCAGAAGAATCCTCGCAATCCGTCTCCTCGGCGTCGAGGCACGATGTGAACATGAAAGTGAGGCACGCTTTGACTCACGGTGTTGTTGATGGCAACGAATGTGCCATCAGCTTTCATCACGCTTTGAACCTTTTTTGCCAACAGCTGGGCGTTCGAGAAGATTGGACCGACAAGGTCGCTCGGGAGATCTGCAAACGTTTCATAATGCTCTTTTGAAATTAACAGACAGTGCCCCGGGAAAAGTGGCCGGTTATCGAGGATTGCAATCGACACGGCGTCTTCAAATACGATCTTCGCCTCCGCGGCACGCGATACGATGTGGCAGAATACGCACGCGGGTACGGCATCGCAAGACTCCCGTTTATTCATTGCACGAGTCTACTTCCTCCTGATCAAAACATCGAAAGTAAGAGTTTGATGCCTTCCGCGAAGTCCTGGTCTCGCGTAATCAGGCTCACCACCAGATTCCCGTCATCTGGAAAGTCATAGAAGTGTCCTGGATGGACATAGACGTTCGATCTCGCTAGCAGTTCGATGGCCAGATCCTCGTCGGAGCGCGTTGCGGGCACGCGAAGCACGACATGCCAGCCACCTTCTACGTCCGCACGGGTACAGGTTTTTTGGGCGGCAAACTGGCGGTCGAGCTCTGCCAGATTCCTTCGCACGCGCGCCATCAGCTGCTTCTGAAACATGTGCCGCTGTTCTAGCAACATCGGCGTTGCCAACTGTACCGGAGCGTTCATGGAAAGATACGTATCGGCAATCACTTCGAGTCGCGCGAGGGCTTGCTGCTTCAATTTTCCCGGTCCCCCGGCAACCAGCCACGCCATCTTCATCTGCGGCAGGCCGGAGATTTTGGAGAGTCCGCTCATGGTAAAGGTGAGCGCCCCGGTATTCGCCGCGAAGCTGGCTGGCTGTATTCCGGTGAGAGCAAAATCCAGGAACACCTCGTCGGCAATCACGGCCAGCTCGCGCTCTGAACAGATAGCGTTTAACTGGGCGGTCTCTTGTGATTTGAAGAAATGGCCCGTGGGATTATTCGGATGAACGACAATCACCCCACGCGTGCGCTCCGTAATCGCCTGCTCGAGCGCATGAAAATCAATCTGCCATCCGTAGTCATAGACCAGAGGATAGCGCGCAAGCTGAACGTCCTGAATGTCGGCGAGGAAGCCAAAGAGCGGATAGCTGGGCTCGGGGACCAAGATCTCATCACCGGGATTGCAGAGCGTGCGGAAAATGAAAGAGTATGCCTCGCTCGTGCTGGTGGTGACAATTACGTCCTCGACGGAAACCTCGTCTCCGCGAGCGGCGTAGTATGCGGCAATCGCTCGGCGAGCTGATTCGAGTCCGCTCGGATCGGGATCATACTCGAGAGCCGCTGAATTGCAAAGCGCTCGCAGGATGGCGTGGGTCTCATAGTCAAATCCGCATTTGGTGGGATTCGATGCGGTTAGATCGAGCAAGGGCTTCCGAGCCGCGCGATGTAGAGCGAGAACTGCACTCAGGCGGTTGGTGTCGAGGTTCCAGTTTGTGCGATCAGAGAACATTGCGGTCGATTATGGCCTTCGCTTGCAGCTGATTTCAATATCGGCCATGCAAAGCGCGATGTCTTTCTATGAGGACGCATCCTCTGCAGCGGAGGGAGGAGCTGGGCGGTTTTCGGCCGATCTCCCGTTTCCGGTCGATGGAAGGACCGGAGGGCTCGGCTGGACTGTCTTTCTTCAGCAGCCAAACAGCTCGGGCAGCAACTCGCCTGCTTTTCCCAAATGACATTCTGTGAAATAGAATCTGTTTGCGGGTTCATCGGAGCCTACATAGATCGTCCGTGCGCGGCCACGGAGATGAGCGACAAAGCTTGCTGCAGGCTCGACCACGCCCGATGTTCCAACAGCCATGAACACCGTGCAGTCGTTCAGTCCCTGATAGATTCGATCTAAGCAGAAAGGCATTTCGCCGAACCAGCAGATGTGGGGCCGAATCCGGCCGCCGCATGGGCATCCAGGGATCTCGGTCGGCGGCTCATAAATGTTCGGGTCATCAAAAGGGGGGCGGTCGCAAGTATCGCAACGGCTCTTGAAAAGTTCTCCATGCATATGGGTCACGTGTTCCGAACAGGCTTTCTCGTGGAGATTGTCCACGTTCTGAGTGCAGAGAAAGAGACGACCCTGCAAAGCACGCTCAAGTTTTGCGAGGACGAAGTGGGCTGGATTCGGTTCTGCTGCTGAGGCGACTCGTCGGCGCATGGAATAGAACTCCCACACAAGCCGAGGGTCGCGATGCCAACCGTCGGGTGAGGCGACTTGCTCAACACGAAGGTTTCGCCAGAGACCGTTTGTGCCCCGGAACGTTGGAATGCCACTTTCAGCACTGATGCCAGCCCCGGTGAGGACGAACAGGTGATCAGTCGATGAAACGGTGAGCATCGGTGAGAACTTTACGCTGGTTTTTCGCTGATTTGACGTCCAAGACGTCTCCAGTAGTCTAATGGTGGGATTTCAAAACTCGGCATGCCTGCGACTCTATGCCATCCCGGGTCCGGAAATTCACTGCGAGTGAGGAGCATGAATTTCGGGCACTGGCCGGCCCGAGCCCAACCTTTTCTCGCCGTGGGTCTGTGCAAGCAGCACCGTGCTTTCGATGCGGAGGCATTTTTTGCAGGCGATCCCACCTGCCTATTCGTGCCGGACAAGCCCCACGGCGAAGGATCCTCGTTGTTGTTGTTGCTGTTGTTTGCCGAGCACAACGGTCCGGTGGATGCAAAGAAGATAACGCCCGTGCAACGGGCGGCGCTGCTACAAGCTGGGGAGCTTGCTGCACACGAATCGAGCCGGAGAGTTCTTTCTCTCCGGCGGGCCGCGAGTCACGGCCGGTAATGAGCATGAAGCACCCGTGCTTTGTGCGCCGGTCGAGGTTTGTCCTCTACCATGGCCGAGGGGTGATGAAGCGACTGATTCTCGATCGTGCGCCTTTCGATGGAGCGAAAGCCGGCACTGCAACTCTCACCTGCGCAAAAGACTGCCAGGATCACCGACCGGTCTGTCGCACTCGTTTGCGGCGCATTCCCATCCCACAGCGTCTAAAGTTCCAATTCGGTTAAC
>Ga0210384_10009378_pt1 | contig 10096 bp, 11 predicted proteins | sample IncBWH2MmetaG_FD_160574 | JGI IMG/M metagenome (GOLD analysis project Ga0210384, IMG submission 160574) | Forest soil microbial communities from Barre Woods Harvard Forest LTER site, Petersham, Massachusetts, United States - Inc-BW-H-2-M | ecosystem: Environmental > Terrestrial > Soil >...
GCTTTCGGAAGAGGATGCCTTTGCGCTGATCCGGCAAACCGCGATGCGGCATCGTACGACCATCGAGCAATTGAGTGCCGAGATCATCGCAGTCGGGGGCATGCCGAACCGCAACAGCCGGTCGGCATGACGGCGTTGCAGGGCGGTGGATGCTCGATCCTGCTTTCGCACCTGCTCATGGCGGAGCCGCCACGTGTATTTTTTAACGCGGGATTCGATCCTGTTGCTGACGGTCCTGTAGATAGCCTTGCACGGCTTGGCGTATGCACTCAAGAGGGGACGGGGGCATGAAGACCGTCATCGGCAGCGCGATCCTGGCGCTGTTCATCCCTGCGTTCAGCTGCGCTGCAGCGGATAAGGCCAGATCGTGCACCATGAAAGCCACTCAAGGTCTTCCAAAACTCGCCGGACTGCAGGTCAAAAAGTCAGGCACCAGGTCGATGCCGCCTCAACAGCTCGCAAATTGGAAGGGTCAATCGAGGCCGATCATCGTCGACATCGATACGGTCACATCTGGCATCGTCGAACGATATTCGTATATCTGCGCAAGCAGTCCTGCCGGCACAGCATTCGTCCAACGTATACTTGACTGAGAGGCAGCAGAAGGAAGCAATTCAGAAATTCGTCAAGCTCGGGCGGGAAATGAACATGAAGGCGCCTGTCGCATTAACCGCCCTCCTATTCGCCGCGAGTGCAGCACTTGCTCAGAACGCACAGCCGAAGGTCTTCGCGGGAGAGAGCCTTATCGTTCATCCCTGGGCAACAGCAATTCCTATTTCTCTTTGGACTTCGCGGCTTCCCTGGCTAGTCGCTCAGCCCGCAATCGTTCGTAGTTTTTCTGGAAGGCTTCCTGCGCTTTTTCATATTCAGTTACGGCCTTTCGCCTATCTGCTCGCAAAAAAGCCTTCACCGCCTGTCGTTGCGCGAGGTCTTTCCTCGTTTTATCGATCATGGTTCACCGGCTGCATTATCGACGCCGCTGCTTGCTGCTAGCAGATCCGCGAACGCTTTTATTTTTGGCCGGTCGCTTCGACGCAAGTGCCGTTTTGCGGGGTTGCGTTTTGCGCTTCGGCTCGGGTTGCGCGTCGCCGACCGGCTCGGGTTGCGTGTTACGGACCGGCGGGGGTTGCGTATTGCGGACCGCCTCGGCGAGCATCTCGAGCAGCTCGGCCTTGGTCTTTGTCTTGTCGCTCATAGATCACCTCCGTGGCCGATGAAACGACGGTAGCGCGGCCACAGTGCCCTGCAAGAAAACCCGCTGATTAAGCTTGCTAGTTAAGTTTAACGGCGGTGGCTTTAACGCGACAGGACGTAACGTGAACGACCGGGAAAGCCGCATTGACGCGGATTTCGTCGGGTCCATGGTCGATCGCCAGGTTGCGCGCCAATGCAGCATCGTGACCGTACAGGGGCGACGCCTCTCGCGCGCGGCGTCCGTATTCTGCAATGTGCTTCGTGAGGTTGTTCCCGCCTATTCCCGGACCGCAGAGCGTTCCCGCCGACGTGCACTCAAGGGAAGGTGAATCCCGATGTGCCGAATAATCCCTCTCATGGTGCATTGCGACACCCCAGGACGACGTTTCAGGCACGATCTATTCTGTCGATGAACCCCGTGACAACCGAGGAGCCTTCATTGCTGTGGTAGGCCACGCCGAGATCGGCGTAGAGCCGAGGCGAACTCAGATGGACGTAGCTCACGGCATCGGACCGGCTCTTCATCATGCATTCGGGGACGATCGTGATGCCGAGGGAAGCGGCGACAAAATTGATCGTGGAAGATATCTGAGGGGCGCGCTGGGCGATCAGTGGACTGAACCCGGCCTTCTCGCAGGCTGTGAGAATCATGTCTGAAAGACCGAGGCGTGTCGCTCGGGGATAGAGGATGAACTCTTCGGCTCTCAGCTCGACGAGGCGGAGCGATCTGCGCTCCGCGAGGCGGTGATTCCTGGGAACCGCGACCACCATCCGCTCGCTGTATAGCGGACGGAATGTGAGATCATTCCCTCTCGCCACCGGTGGTCGGACAAAAGCCACATCGATGCGCCCCTGCCGAAGCAGCTCGATCAACTGCGCGGTCCGCGCCTCCTCGAATGACAGCTCCACATTCGGAAAATCGCGCCGATACCGCCGGAGCGCCGACATGACCAAAGTGCTGAACGACGCCGATTCCGTAAATCCGATTCCAAGCCGTCCCACCATGCCCTTGGCGCTGGATTGACTGCGCGCCACTGCGCGACCGACGCTGTCGAGGATTCGCTGCGCGTCCTCGAAGAACACCTGACCGGCGTCGGTTAGTTCGAGGGCCAGGCAAGCGATGAAACAGCGTCAATCCCAACTCGGCTTCGAGCGCCTTGATCTGCTGCGTCAGCGGCGGCTGCGCGATGCCGAGGCGCTGAGCCGCGCGGGTGAAATGCAGTTCCTCCGCGGTGGCAACGAAATAGCGAAGATGGCGCAACTCCATCGGCGATATCCATAAAGTATCGAGATCGCACTTTGAATATATTGGACATAGTGGGTGTGGCAAGCTTTAACCAGCCCAACTGCAAGAAAGCTACGGGAGGATGCATGGAGATCGTGTCGCGCGCGCTGGCCGCTTGGCTCGTGCTGACCGCCAACCTGCTGCCAATGATGGCAAGCGCGGCCTTTGCTGAGGCCAATGAAATCCGCGTGTCGCGGGGCTATAGCGTCCTCTATTTGCCGCAGATGGTGATGCAGAAGGGCGGGCTGATCGAAAAGCACGCCCGCGCGCTCGGACTGGGCGAGGTCAAGGTCACCTGGAAAGTCCTTGACGGAGGAAACGTGATCAACGACGCCTTGCTGTCCGGCACGCTCGACGTGGCCGCCGTCGGCACGCCCGGCTTTCTCATCCTCTGGTCCAAGGCGCTCGGCAATCCATCCGCCGAAGTTGCCGGCCTCAGCGGCATCAGCTCCACGCCGATGTATTTGAATACGACCAATCCGAAGATCAAAACGCTGGCCGACTTCGGCCCCGGCGACAAGATCGCAGTCGCCGGCGTGAAGAGCTCCCTGCCGGCAGGAATCCTGCAGATGATGGTCGCCCACGAATTCGGGCCTGCCAACTATGCGCAGTTGGACAAATTCACGGTCGCCGTCCCCTACCCCGACGCCACGGCGGCAATGCTGAGTGGGAAGACGGAAATCAATGCCCACGTCGCTTCGCCCCCGTTCTCATTTATGGAGCTCGACAACCCGAACATCCGCCGCATTGCAAATTCGGCCGATGTCCTGGGCGACATGACCCTCGTCATGTCGGCCTCGCCGAAGCGTTTCCACGACGCCAATCCGGTGCTGTGCAAGGCTTATGTCGAGGCGCTGGATGAAGCAAATCGCCTGATCGCCGCCGATCCGCAATCGGCCGCGGGCATTTACAACGAGGCATCCGCCACCAAGGTGCCCAATCCGATGATGCTTCGAATCCTCTCCGACAAGGACACCCATTTCTCCACCACTCCCTCCGGTATCGCCCGCTGGGCCTCCTTCATGAAGAGCATCGGACTGATCCGCCAGGACGTCACCGACTGGAAGCAATTCTTCTATCCGGAAAGCCACGGTTTGGCCGGAAGCTGATCTGCCCGCAGCCTTACCCGCAGAGAATTCATCATGAGCAGCTCACAGGCCTCTCTTCTGCCTCACGCCACGCGCGAACTCGCAAATTTTGCCGCCACGACCGGATTTGCCGACATACCGGCCGAGGTGGTCGAACGCATCAAGCTCAGCCTTATCGACGGGCTTGGCGTTTGCCTGCATGGCGCGACCCTTCCCTGGACACGAAAGGTCCGCGAGCTGGTGCGTGGCGAAGGCGGCAACCCGCTTGCTTCGGTCTGGGGAGACGGCCATCGCACGTCGCTGACGAACGCGGTGTTGGTCAACAGCACCGCCGGCCACGCCTTCGAGATGGACGACATCCACAAGGAGTCCATCGTCCATCCAAACTCGCTGGCCGTACCGATCGTGCTGGCATTGGCCGATGCCGATCCCTCCGTCACCGGGCGTGACATCGCCGCGGCTCTGGCTGTCGGCTACGAGGTCGGGCTTCGCGTCGGCAATGCCGCCACGATGTCGCTGTTTCTCAACGGCTTCCATCCGCAGGGCACGTCGGGCGCCTTCGTCGCTGCTGCTACTGCCGGCAAAATGCTGCAACTTGATGCTGAACAGATGCAGAATGCGCTCGGCATCGCCGGATCGATGGGAGCCGGCCTGATGGCGGCGCAGGAAGGTGCCATGGTGAAACGCCTCCACGCCGGCCGGGCGGCGCAAGGCGGCCTTCTCGCTGCGTTGCTCGCCAAGCGGGGCTTCACCGGGATCTCCGACGTCGTCGAGGCCGGTTATGGAGGTTTCCTGAGTTCGTTTTCGCGGACGCCGAACCCTTCGCGTTTGCTGGAAGGAATCGGCGAAGACTGGGAAGCCGGCAAGGTCGGGTTCAAGATGTATCCCAACGTGACCAGCATTCACGCAGCGCTCGACGCAATGCGGTCGATCCTGATCGCGGAGAAGCTGGAGGCATCGGATCTAGGGGAGATCCATGTCGGATGCGGTCATATGACATTCGTGCACACGGCCTGGCCCTATCGGCCGGCCGGGGTCACGGCCGCCCAGATGAACATGTATTACGGCCTCAGCGTCATGGCGTACAGGAGAGACGTGACCGCGGCAGACTACGGCGAGGCCGACATTGCCGATCCGCGGCTCCTGGATTTCATGTCGAAGATCAAAATCGAGGAGGACGCCGAGCTCGAGAACCGAGGCCCCGCCTTTCGTCATGCTGCGCGCGTCCATGTGCTGACGACCGACGGTCGCTCGTTCGCACGCGAAATTCTGCACCGGCGCGGCAGTCCGGAGAATCCGGTGAAGTGGGATGATGTCGAACGCAAGTTCAACGCCAACGTCGCCGGACTTCTTGAGCCGGGCGCCGGCAGAAAACTGCTCGATTCGTGTGCGACACTTGAGAAGCTTCCGAACGTCACAGCGATAAACGACATCCTCGCAGCCCCCTTCCTGGCGGTGACGGCCCTGGTCTCGAAACATCCGGCTGAAATGCGGCGATGACGTCGGCGAATCCCACCACGGCGGCACTGCTGGAAGTCAAAGGAGTGACCCTTCAGTACAAAACTGACCGGAGCCAGGTGACCGCGACGTTCCGGGTGAGCTTTGCGGTCTTCGCCGGCGATCGCTATGTGCTGCTGGGTCCTTCAGGCTGCGGCAAGTCGACCTTGCTGAAGGCCATCGGCGGCTATCTGCAGCCCTCCGAAGGCAGCGTCGAGCTAGCCGGGCGGGAGATTATCAGGCCCGGGCCGGACCGGATGATGGTCTTCCAGGAATTCGACCAGCTATTTCCCTGGCTGACCGTGACGCAGAATGTCGCCTTTGCGCTGACAAATGGCGTCGGCATGTCGCGGGAGCACGCGATCAAAAAAGCGCGCGATTTTGTCGATCGGGTGGGTCTGTCGAAATTTGCCGACACCTTCCCTCATGCGCTGTCCGGCGGCATGAAGGCCCGCGTCGCCATCGCTCGCGGCATGTCGGTCGAACCCGCGATCCTCCTGATGGATGAACCGTTCGCCGCACTGGATGCGTTGACGCGCGCACAGATGCAGGACGACCTGCTGCTGTGCCGGCAAACCGCCACGACGATCATCTTCGTGACGCATTCCATCGCCGAAGCCATCAAGCTCGGCAATCGAATCCTGCTGCTCTCGCCGCATCCAGGCCGCGTCAAGGCCGAACTTGGCAGCGACGGCAGAGACGATATCGATCCGGCGGACGGGTTGAAGAAATCCGAGAGAATCCACCGCCTGCTGTTCTCCGAAGACCGAAAACCGGAGTCTGATTAGGATGGAGCCGAGCGCGATGACGATGCAGGAACGCCGTGACATCATTCATGATGTCCCCGACGTAACCGTCATTTCCGAACGGAGCCTTTCGGTCTGGGAACGACTCTACAACATCGACGGGCTTCGACGTGGGGTCGTTATCGTGACGTTGGCGCTGGCGTGGGAATCGTATGGACGCTGGCTCAACAATCCCCTGCTCTTTCCGACCTTTGGCCAGACACTGGAGGCACTCTGGGTGGGTCTTTCGACCGGTGAGCTGACGCGCCACATCCTCGCCTCGTTGCAGACGCTGCTGATCGGCTATGCAGCGGGCGTCACGCTGGCGGTGGTCCTTGCCATGGCCGCGACCACCTCGCGCATCGGCAACGACCTCCTGACCACTTTGACGTCGATGTTCAATCCGCTGCCGGCGATCGCTCTGTTTCCGCTCGCCCTGATCTGGTTCGGCCTTGGCGTGTCGAGCATCGTGTTCGTGCTGATTCACTCGGTCTTGTGGGCCGTTGCCCTGAACACAAATGCGGGTTTCCGCGGCGTGTCCAGGACACTGCGCATGGTGGGACGGAATTGCGGGCTTTCCGGATTATCCCTGATCGGCAAAGTCATCCTGCCCGCGGCTCTGCCCAGCGTGCTGTCCGGGCTGAAGATCGGCTGGGCCTTCGCATGGCGAACGCTGATCGCAGCCGAGATGGTCTTTGGCGTTGCATCCGGCGACGGCGGACTTGGCTGGTTCATTTTGCAGAGCAAGAACTCGCTTGAAACACCGAGTGTCTTCGCGGGCCTGCTAGCGGTCATTATCGTCGGCCTGCTCGTCGAACTGCTTCTCTTTCGTGCGATCGAGCGGAGCACCGTCGAGCGCTGGGGAATGCAACATTGAAGGCGGAGCACTCAAGATGCGCAACACCACCCGATTGAAGGCGCTGATCGCCGAGCGCCGGGCACTGACGGTTCCGGGCGTGGCCAACGCACTTTTTGCCAGGGTCGCGGAAGAGATCGGGTTCCCGGTCGTCTACGCGACCGGGGCTGGAATTGCGAACATGCAGTTGGGCGCGCCGGATATCGGACTAACGACGTTGACCGAGGTTGCATGCGCGGTAGCGGGAATGGCGGACGCAGTATCATTGCCCATCATCGTCGATGCCGACACGGGCTTCGGCAACCCGGTCAATATGGTTCGCACCGTCCGTGTGCTCGAACGCGCCGGGGCCGCGGGACTTCAAATCGAGGATCAGGTCTTTCCGAAGCGCTGCGGGCACTTCGCGGGAAAAGACGTGATTCCCCTGGACGAGATGATTCAGAAAATAAAGGCTGCAGTGGATAGCCGGAACGATGCAGACCTGCAGATCATTGCCAGAACAGACGCGCGGGCCGTCGAGGGCCTGGATCGCGCCATCGAAAGAGCGCAGCGCTTTGCGGAAGCCGGTGCCGATGTGACTTTCGTGGAGGCCCCGTTATCCATTGCCGAGCTTGAGCGGATCGCCCGCGAAGTCCCTGTTCCGCAAGTTGCGAACATCGTCTACGGCGGTCGAAAACCGGAACCTGGACGCGCCGCCTTTGCGCAAATGGGATTCTCCATCGTCCTTTATGCCAATGCGGCGTTGCAGGCTGCACTGCGGGCATCAACCCGGATCCTCTCGATGCTGAAGGAAGACGGCTGCCTCGAGAACGGATCGGACCTGTTGGCGACCTTCGAGGAGCGGCAACGATCGGTCGCGAAGGATGCGTGGGACAAGATTGAGGTCAAATACCGCGGTTAGGCAGACAACTCGAAACGCAGGAAATTTACACCCAAGGTGGTCCGCGAACCTCCGCTTCCGAACGCGCTCGTTCAAGCCGAGCCTCAGGATCAATCACCGTGCACTCCCGTCGCTCTGCAAATCGGTGGCCGAAAAAGCCGCATTCGCACCCTTCGTTTTCTCCTCCCCCTCGTCAAGATTTAGCGCTGCCGAGCCCCGAGAAATTCGCCAGGCAAATGAAAATCGGGAGAAATGGGCCAAGGTGATCCAGGCTGCGAAAATCAAGGCGGAATAATCACCGCAAACTCACCAAAAATAATCCAGCCATGGCGCAGAATCTGCGACGCGAAGCAGCCAGTTCCGATAATGGCTTAGCGGAACACACTCGGTACCCTGCTCAACACTTTCATTTGAGGCTAGCGCAAAACCGTTGAATACGGCGGCAGGCTTCGTCGAGCAGGTCCATGGAAGCCGCGTAGGAAATTCGGAAATTCGGGCCGCAACCGAATGCTGACCCATGCACCACAGCCACTCCCTCGCTCTCCAGGAGTGCGAGAACAAAATCTTCGTCGGTCTTGATGGTCTGGCCATCCGCCATCCGCCTTCCAATCACGCCGGCGCAGGACGGATAAACGTAGAACGCGCCGTCAGGGATCGGGCATTGAATACCGCGTGCCTGGTTGAGCATCGATACCACAAGGTCCCGGCGCTGCTCGAAGGCCTTGCGACGATCGTTCAGGAAATCCTTCGGGCCGTTGAGAGCCTCGACTGCGGCCCATTGGGAGACGGAGCAGGAGCCAGACGTCACCTGGCTCTGGATGGTTTCCATCGCCTTGATGAGCTTCTGCGGGCCACCGGCAAATCCGATCCGCCAGCCGGTCATTGCGTAAGCCTTGGAGACCCCATTGACGGTCAGCGTCCGTTCGTAAAGCTCCGGCTCTACCTGGGCCAGGGTTGCAAACGTCAGATCGCCGTAGACCAGATGCTCATAGATGTCGTCGGTGAGGATCCACACATGCCGGTGGCGTTTGAGGACTTCAGCCAGCGCCTTGAGTTCATCGAAAGTATAGACCGCGCCGGACGGGTTGCACGGCGAGTTCATGATCAGCCACTTTGTCCTCGGCGAGATGGCGGCTTCGAGCGCTTCGGCTCGCAATTTGAAGCCGTCGGCGACATCAGTCGTCACGGCGACCGGCGTCCCACCGCAGAGCTGAACGAGTTCAGGATATGAAACCCAATAAGGGGCCGGGATGATGACCTCGTCGCCCGGATCCACCGTCGCCAACAGCGCGTTGGCAACAACCTGCTTGCCTCCTGTCGAAACGATGGTCTGCGCGGCCTGATATTCGAGATGGTTCTCTCGCTTGAACTTGAGGACAATGGCCTCGCGCAGCTCGGGAATGCCGGCGACTGGCGTGTATTTCGTGCGCCCACGCGCAATCGCAGCATTCGCGGCCGCCCGTATGTTGTCCGGCGTATCAAAATCGGGTTCGCCGGAGCTGACCGCGACGATATCGCGCCCTTCGGCTTTCAGCCTGCGCGCGCGGTCCGACGCGAAATTGGTCGGCGATGGCTTGATGCGTGACAACGCGGCGGAGAGAAATGGCAAGGTGAAGCTTCCTACTGCAACTTGATGTTCTGCGTCTCAATGAGCTTGCGCCACTTTCCGCACTCCTCTGCAAAATATTGCGGAAACTCCTCCGGCGACCCCCCGACCAGGATCAGGCCTGCCTCCAGGAGCGGCTTGGTCACCTGCGGTGACTTGAACGCAGCTTTCATTGCGGTGTTGAGCCGACGAATGATGGGCTCAGGTGTTCCCGCCGGCACGAACATCGCGACGTCGGTGGTTGACTGGAACCCTGGTATGGTCTCCGCGATCGTCGCCACGTTTGGCCGAAGCGCTGCTCGCTCCGTCGTACTGGCTCCCACCATCCGCAGCAGGCCGGACTCGGTCACCGAAAGGGCCGTGGATAGATCGACAAATCCGACGCTCGTCTCACCGGCAACGAGGGCCTGCAACGCGGGCGCGCCCCCTCGATACGGAACGTGCTGCATGCGGATGTGGGCCATGGACATCAATAGCTCCATCGCCATGTGGCTCGTGCTGCCGGGGCCGGCGGATGCGAAGTTCACCTCGTTCGGCTGGCGCTTCCGGACATAATCCAACAGCTCCGGGACCGTGTTCGCCGGAACGCTGGGATTGACGCAAAGCATCTGCGGAGATCGCAACACCAACCCGACGGGCGCGAACGCTTTCTCGTTGTCATAGGGCAACGACGGCAGAATGTTCGGCGCGATCGCGTAAGTGCTGTTGGTTGCGAACAGGACCGTATAGCCATCGGGTGGCGAATTCGCGGCCGCGTTGTGACCAATCGTGCCCGATGCGCCCGCCTTGTTTTCGACGACAACAGCCTGGCCGAATTCCGTCGACCACTGATTTGCAAGCAGGCGCGCCGTCGTATCGGTAATGGCGCCAGCGGGCCAGGGAACGATGATCCTGACAAGCCGATT
>Ga0210384_10009379_pt1 | contig 10096 bp, 11 predicted proteins | sample IncBWH2MmetaG_FD_160574 | JGI IMG/M metagenome (GOLD analysis project Ga0210384, IMG submission 160574) | Forest soil microbial communities from Barre Woods Harvard Forest LTER site, Petersham, Massachusetts, United States - Inc-BW-H-2-M | ecosystem: Environmental > Terrestrial > Soil >...
AGCTGCAATACGCGATGACACTGTATTGGGCAATGGATGACTCCACCCGCACCGTTACGAAGGCCCGAGAGGCGATCGTGGCGAGCAGGCAAGAAGGCGATGATAAGACGGCTTATCAGTCATTCGGTCTGCTGGGTCTAGCCCTTTTAGACCTGCATCAAAACGACGAAGCCATTCGGGTTCTGGATGAGATTCAAAAAATGGTTGCAGCGCGTCTGAGGATTGTCGTGGGCGATGAGACGCTTTTTCTTGAGAGGCTACGTGCCCAAACGAAGGACTTGAAAACAATAGCCACGATTCAGGGAATAGCGAAAACACTCTGGCCAGTGTGCCGCGATCCGCAGTTTAGTGCCCGTCTTCAGAGGCTTGCGGAGCTGTAATTGGCGTAAGCAGGCGATTACACTCACAAATCCCGGTCGGAATACCGACCTGATGCTCACAACCCGGTCAGTGAGTGTAATGGCGATGTTTCGCCAGTTATCCCCGGACTGAGCGGGAAAAGCCGGGTTTGCGTCGCCAGCGGTCTATCAACCAACCAATCAGGTAAAACCAAACGAAAATGACCAAGGGCATGGACACGAAGAACGTTTCCACTTCACTTATGCCGAAACGAGCCAAAATTCGGACGATTCCCGCACCTATGACAAATGCGGGTAGCGCGGAAAGCACAAATGTTTTCGCGCCCCATCCCGGGTCAACCCAAATGTAAGCGGGGTCCCAACTGACGCAGTTTTCTTCCCCATTCTTACATGGTGCGACGGACTCAGGGACTGGATGACGATTTAGCGGGTCGGAGTCCAGACGGATGGATGACCAATAGAAATAACGGGTCGGACGATTACCGAAAACTTCCCGATTGAAGCGGAAACTCCCATAAGTTCCAATCAAAAACACGGTCAAGCCACACAGTGGCAGAACGAGGCTCCAACGCCTTCGCATCGTATCTACTCTGACCCACGATACGCCTGAAAGTTCCATGGCTGACGTCAACAGGCGATTACACTCATTGACCCCCGGACAGGGCTGCCGCTCCCACAATGAGTATAATCGCGATGTTACGCCAGCTAATCCTCGATAGGGGCGTGATTCCTTGCTAGCAACAGGGTCACTTGTTCGCCAGTTCAAAATCCACCCCGCTGCCTGTGTCCTTTAACTGCAGCGGCAAAGAGTCCCTGTTGGCACTTCGCGTCACGTCGACGACTTGCCTCGTCACATCGGCATCACCGTAAAGGGATTTCATTCCGCCCGCGATAGTTAGGATGCAAATGCCGTCTGGTACATCGTCAATGATGAACGCGCCCGAACTGTCGGAAATCGTGTGACGCTCATCGTCAGAAAAAGCACTTTTCAGTGTAATGGCAACACCGGAGAAAACGGTCGCGTTTGGATGAACGATGTCCATCAACGGCTGACCAGTATTTCCCCGAATAAGCCCTGTCAGCGTTCCCGCTATACGGCGAGTTTGATACGACCAATCGGCCCACTGAATATTCAGGCGTTTCTTTGCCTTGGCGTTGGGAACAGCTACAACCTCAATCCATTCTTTTCCCGCATCGAACTCCTCGTGTGAGGCGGTGAGGAAGTACCGGCCTGCCATCAGGCCATCCGCAAGAACGGTGCCGTGGGCATCGGTTGTGCTGGTAAGAACGGGGTCAGTACTTCCTTCGGGAACTACTTGTATTTTGATTCCTGCGATGGGCTTTTGATGATGTGTGACGACAACCGTCAGGTGGGAAGACACGAGTCGCAATTCTAGAGGCCGCACTGACGTCCCAAACACTGCCTGCACACAGAACATCAGCATCAGAACCACGCGCAGCATGTCAGCAGTTTACGCCGAGGACGCTGAAGGTTTCCAATCAACTGTTGTTAACAGGCGATTACACTCATTGACCTCTCGAAGGGGTGGCGGGCGGGAGTAGTTGGTGTAATCGCGATTTTGCAACAACGGTTTGGCTCGGGTACGACTTGCATCCCTTTTGGAAGGTCTGAAATGGGCCGCCCAGATCTCCATCCGTTAGAGAGTTTCTGTGGAACTACGAGAAGTCCGCTCCCTGTCACGGTTCGCATTCCGCTGCCAAGCCTTCCGTCTGAGCCCCCACTTTGAATGTTCGGGAAAGGATTGAAGGCGATTTCGAACCCTTTAGTTGCACCTGCAATGTAAACCGGTAGCAGGTCCCTGACTGCCCGAGTTCTTCCGCCGAAGGGCGGCCACAGACATCAATTGCATCTCCTCCGTTGAGCTTAGAGCTATCGACTGGGACAGATTCGAGACTCATAACGGCTGCAGGTAAGTAAACCCAGCGGTGCGAAGGCGCGTCCCACCGCTCCAAATAGCAGGCGCCAAACCTCCCCGACCCCTCGCGGCGTCCTGCGATGGGGATAATCTGAACCAGTAGGGGGGACTTGCCGGTGTTCCTTACCAGACCAATGTATGTCTTCGTGGTAGGAGGGCCGATGATCATACGGCCGGGATCGGGCGGTGCCACCTTAACTTCCATCCGTAAGTGCCCTTGGATGTCGGTTGCGGCAGTTAGAACGGCTATTGCGACAGACGCAATGGCACAGCGTTGCAACCTGCCGCTCATGTTCATTTGGACACCTTCGAAAGCAGCATAGTTCCCCGACGGTATGACTGTAGCTGTCGCAAACAGGCGACTACACTCACGACCAGGACAATGAGTAATGGCGATATTACGTCAGTTGCTTCTGGATCGGGCATTTGCAAAATAGGTCGATGGCGAGGGGCAGGCTCTCTTCTATGCGCCGTAGTTCGCCACAACTCTTGCCACCTTTCCCGTCGCTGACAACTCCATGAACTCCGCCGTGCGTGTCCCCTTTTGGTTGGTGTAGTAGAGCACCACACTGTTTACGCCGCACAGCACGTCGGCAAGCCGAAAGTGCAGTTCCGGATAGGCTTGTAGCCCCCGCCGAAAGTAGGCTTTCAAGCTCGCCTTTCCGACCACCTTGCCGTCAGATGTCCCCAAGAGTTGGGCGGCAACTGGCGAAGTCAACTCGACGGTATCCTCGTAGTGCGTAATGATCAAGTCCAAATCATGAGCGTTCCACGCTGCGACCCAAAGTTCGGCCAGATTCCGAGCCTCATCCATCGTCATCGCTCTTTCTCCAATCGAAGATTCAATCTTTGAATTGATTCTACAGATGCCCGATGGGCGCTGAGGAAGGATCGGAAGGTTCGCAGTCAATCACCTCTGTCGCTAACAGGCGTTTACACTCATTGAGCCTCAGCGTTTCCAAGATGAGGGTTTTGAGTGTAATAGCGATTTTGCAACAGTTATCTGTGGGCCTACACTGTTGTGGATGACCTGTACTCGAACCCGGCGGCTGGCTTACGCTCTTGTTGGTCTTCTTGCGGGTGATTCAGCGTTGCTTCTATATATGCTGCTGAACGCCTTCTGGGCCCGTGCCACGCTTCTCGCAGCCCATGCAGGCGAACCTTATGCCCAAGCCCCAGAGGCGATTCAGTTGTTCACTCTGTACGCGCCCTTCTCCCTTGTGGGTTGGCTTCTTATCGGTGTTCCGATTGTGTTGCTCCTCCCGGTGCGGTCCGTCATACGCTGGCCATGGCCTTTTGTTATCACTCTGGGCGGATTCCTCGGTCCTTCGGCCATGCTGATCATCCTCCGAATGCTTGGCGGCGGTCGCATCGTCTTTGCCGGAACGGGCCCGCTTTTCATCTCTTCAATTTTGGTCTCGACCGTGTCCTTTGCCGTGTACGTGGCCCTGCTCCGAAAGCAACTCGGGGGCAGCAGTTGACGTAAGCAGCCGATTACATCAACAACCCCGATCAATGAGTGTAATGGCGATGTTTCAACAATTGGGCAGCTAACGGAGTCCCGGAAACTTCTCGAAAGACTTCGGTTCACCCCTTAGCTCCATCTGTACGTGCGCAGCTGTGACCTCAATTGCTCCGTCAACCTCGCCATTTTCGACTAGCTTGAGTTTCACTTTGCCTGTGAACTCGAGCGGAATGGGGACCATCTGCATGGACTCGTCGCCCAATGAAAGCTGGCCATCCCACAGGTAGCATGGTAATTGAGACATGGCTCCAGTGATGGAGGCGTCCTGGAAATTCAAGCGAACCTCCTGAATCCAATCGACGCCAGCATCCAACCCCGGCTTGCCCTCAGATTCGTGAATGTAGGCAGCCGAGAACCGGAGTGTTAGGTCTGCGCCGTCTGCGCCGTCCTGATCGAACCCACCGAAAGTGGAGTCGTGAAATTCCATCGCGCGGTTCGGCATGCATTCATTGTGCCTCAGGTCAGTTGACGTTAACAGGCGATTACACTAAAAACCACCGTCACAAGGGTCAATGAGCGTAATGGCGATATTACAACAGCTTCGCTCCCCAGACTGCGACCCATCCCCAAACCTATGCAAATCAAACTAGAGTAGTGTGGAAGGGTCAAGGCCCTGAAATCCCTAGCGCCTCGTTCACTTACTCTCGGCGGTGGCCGCTTGCATTGCAGCCAAATGTTTGGCTGCGTTATCAATGTCGCGGCGAACTTGAGCACGTGCGGCCTCTGTGCCGCCACTTTTCTGGACCGAACGCACTCTTTCAATATAGCCGTCAGCTTCATCCGACTTTAGCTTCTGAGCGAGTAAGCGCACGAAGACCTCGTCACCTTCTGCCGCGTCCAGTTGATGTAGGCGTTCAACGATCAGGGAGCGCGTGGCAAGAATATCGGCGGCCTCATTCTTGTCACCGTACGTCGAGCCATCCGTGAATTCGCTGTAGACCACGCTTACCTCAGCCACAGGAGCAACGCCAGCCTCAAGCGGATTGATACAGCATTTGATCTGAAAGCCACCACTGCTTCGCTTCAGCACGACGTTCTTCTCAGGAGCAATCGCTTCGTTCCCAAAGAATTTGTCCCACTGAATGGTGTGAAGCACGCCGCCCCCGCGACTGCCCGATTCGCGAAAGCGCACCACCATACAGACAATCCCCTTGCCAGACACATTCGTCGCTGTTAGTTGGTATTTGCTGGAGGAAACAACAGAGTTCCCTGAAAGCTGATCGGTGAATGTGATGTCTCCCTTGACTTGAAGTGGACTCCCAGGCGCTGAACTGTCTGTCACAGGCACTGTAACGACAGTCTGAGCAAGGCTTGGCAGCGCGAGGCAGAGAAGCACGCAGGCAGCCGTCCGAAGGATCATGGCAGCCTCCACGGAGATCTTACACTCACATGCCGTAGCCTAAGAAATCAATCAATTGATGTTAACAGGCGTTTACACTCAAAACCCCCTTACAGGGGTCAATGAGTGTAATCGCGATATTTCGCCAGTCAACGGCGCAGACTAACGAGTGAGGACGTTCGAAAAGCGATTGCTGGAGAGCTCCTAGCTTGTAAACTCCACTTCTCTCTGCGACACACGGGGGGTAAGCTATTGGGGACTCCGACAGGTGAGCAGTGATGAATCGCACGTGGGTTGTGCTCGTTGGGTTCCTCGCGCTGGCACTTGGTATGTTTGTCAGCCACCAGATGTACCCCATTTTGCAATCTAAGACCGCTTCCGCGCAAGGTATCGACGTCGTGGTGGCTGCCCATGACATCGGAGTCGGCACAAAGATCGACGACAAGGACATCAAGGTGGTTCGCTTTCCTACCGGCGATCTGCCTCCGAATTGTTTCCATCTGAAATCGTCCGTGGTGGGGCGGGATGTGGTGCTGCCCATTGCGAACGGGCAATTCGTTTTGCCGAGCACGCTGGCCGGTGAAAACGCGGGATCAGTGATCACGCCCCTGATTCCGAGAGGGATGCGGGCCGTTTCCGTGCGGGTAGATGAAGTGATTGGCGTAGTGCCGGGAATGCGGGTGGATGTGCTGCTGACCCGTAATCGAACCGGTAATCGAAATGAGCAACTTACTACCACCGTGCTGGAGAATGTGGCGGTTATCGCGACCGGGCAGCTGGAGCGGAACCCAGCTGGCGAACTCCAGACTACTCCCGTGATCACACTGCTGGTTTCGCCAGATGATGCACAAAAGCTTACCCGGGAGAGTATGCAAGGCAGGATTCAGTTGGCACTGCGCAACCCCCAGGAACAGCCGATTTGGGACACCCCGCTAAAGCCAATTCCTCCAGAGGTTCCTCTAAGCCCACGCTTAAGCAGATTGATGTAAACAGGCGATTACACTCATTGAGAGATTGGCCGATGGGGTCAAAGAGTGTAATGGCGATGTTACAACACCTACAAAAAGGAACGCCGTTAGAGAGAACCCACTTGCCAATTCTTCACGGTTTTGACGAAGTGGCCCAGATCCGATGACCGCCTTGATCATCGATTCTGACGATTGCAATCTCTTTCGTCGCGTTCATTACTACCCCCGGACCTGCGGCACTGCCCAGCGCCGCGATGGTCGAGGTCGTAGGTGAGATTTTCTTCCGCAGCGCCACCTCAACTAACGCCAACAATTCCCCAGAATCGTTCCGCATCTCCAGCCCTTCACCCTCGTCGTCCATCTTGATCGCCACACGCGGCTGACCTGCGGCATTGTAAAAGAGAAATTCAGTTAAGCTGTCCTTCGTATCGATCTTGGCTCTTATCGATCCGTCCGAAGCCTTGAGTACAAAAGATTCGGCCTCAAGCGTTCTAGTTGAACGAGACTGTCCCGTCAGCAACCCTGCACCAATTAAAACGAGAACACTTAATCCGATTCGCTTAAGGCGGAGATTTTCACGCTGTAGTCGGTCTACTCGATTCGAGAGCAAGTCTAAATCAGAGGGCATCGCGGGCTCCATAACGGTCGAGATCATCTCAATCTTCAACACCCGATAATACAATGATCTGCGAGTCTGATTAGCACAGCGGAGAACAGCGTGAATGCCGCGCCATCGTTGCTGCCCCTTTGTGATTCGCCGTTCTGTTTTTGACGGGACGCGATTCTCAACTATCGTAAACAGGCGTTTACACTCATTGAGAGATTTAGCCGATCCGGGTCAATGAGTGTAAGGCGATTTATCAACAGTTACAGAGAGGGAGGAGTCGCACCATCATCGTGCGGCTTCAACGGAAAACCTGAAACGCCCAACAGGATGTACACGGCAAACATCTCGGCAATAGACAAGGGAATTGCCAGCAGAAATGGGACTTGTTCGTGCGCCGGGAAGACGTGCGAGAGAATTACGAAATGAGCCGCCAGCAACGCCGCGAAAGTAGCCCAAAAAACGGGCCGACGCCGATGGTGGCGAAAATCTTTCCCTACGAAGCCAAACACGAGAATGGCAGCTAAGCTAAACGCTATCCACCGGTTATTGATGTCAATGTCTGAGTTTCTAAGGGTGGTCTGAGCTGCCCAAATCACAATACTAGCGACTAGAAGGACGGAGATGGCGACGTAGAGCAGCGTGTCTCGTAACGGAATTTTGTAGGGCAGTCGCGCCCCTGCGGCGATTCCACATGCGATCAACAAGGCGGGAATGCCGATGAAAACAGTCGCTGCACTTCCAAAATTGACGCAGGTGAACAGTATGACGATGCCCACGGCTGTGACTGCCAGCCGATACAGGGTTCTCTTCCGTTGTTCCGCCATTGCCGTGCAGTCCTAGCACCACAAGTATGTTGTGGAATCGGCTGGAGTTCAAGCTTCGGCACACAACTGTCGCTGGGGTTTTGAGTGTAACGCCGATGTTACAACATTATCCGTAGTCTGGGCCTAGGCTCGGTTGCGATTCGGATTCTTCGATGCGCGCCGCAAGCGTGTTTTGGACGTGTTTCAGCATGAACCGCTCATTGCTCTTCCCGAGTAGACGGCCAAACTTCGGCAGCACAGTTCCGAATAGCACCAGCGTGGGAAGTACTATCAGCCCGACCCACTTGTCGCCGCTCATAGAGTGGCTCCCCGCGACCACGTCCCTCAGCGTGCCCACAAAAATCGGGGTCCCCACCAATACGGTGAAGGCAAGCCAAATCCGCATGAAGTTCCTTAACCAACGCGGATAATCGAAGTAACCCTCGATTCTGGTTCCCCTCGGTTCGGCCGCGAATCGAGCATAGAATTGCCCGGCGAAGTCATTCCGGTAATACTTGCGTTTCTGCACTTTGAACGTATTTTCGCTAACCTCGCCTAGAAGCGGAAGGTTGCCTTTGTAGCCTGACAAGGAGAATGGCGTCCAACGCTGTTCGTCCATCGAACGCCGCAAGGCGTCAGCAACCGCATTCGGAGTAAGGGGGGAATGGAGCACGAAGACGGTTCGAGCCATACCCTCCGAGTTTATCCAACTTGGCTCTTGGAGTCCTTATTGTTGTAAACAGGCGATTACACTCAAAACCCCGGAGGGGTGGGCTGGGGCGCAGTTGGTGTATGGCGATGTTACGCCAATGAACCGGCGCATATCCGAGTAGCTCACCGATCCCCCCAGAAAAGCGGAACCCTCGCTGGGCCGGCGACTTCTCAGTTCATGTAGTCCACTCAAGTAAATTCTTGCAATCAGGCAACCATTCCAACTGCCCGATGGTGTCTAAACCATGAGGGTGCGAAACCCCCGCGCACTCTCCAAGACCTTTTGTATCCGATAGCGGTTTCACTCTCGAGGAGGACACATGCGTCCGCGAATCCACCTGGTTTTGTTTCTAGCGTTCATCTTGCCATCTCTGGCGCAAACTTCAAGTCCGGCAGCGCAGCCTGCAGACGCTGCCGCCCGGCTCCCGGTGAGGCGGGTCGTCCTCTACAAGAATGGAGTCGGATACTTTGAGCACAGCGGTCGGGTCCGCGACAGTGAGACCGTGAACATTGATTTCACCACCGCCCAACTAAACGACGCACTCAAGTCCCTGACCGTGCTTGATCTGGGAAAAGGCCGGATTACCGGTGTGACCTATAACTCGATTGATCCGCTGAACAAGCGGCTGGGAACGCTGCGCCTGCCGTTGGGGGAAGAAACCACCATGGCGCAATTTCTGCAGGCGATGCGTGGAGCGCGAATCGAAGTCCGCAGCGGGACAACAGTTGCCAGGGGCCGGCTCTTGAGCGTCGAACAACGCGAACTTCCAGGCAAGGACGAACAGAAAATCACAGTGGACGGACTCTCCCTGGTCAGCGACACCGGCGAAGTGCGGAAGTTTGATCTGACGCCGGCTACCAATGTACGTATCGAGGAAAAAGACCTGAATGAGGAAGTGGGCCGTTACCTGCACTTACTGGCTTCCACACGCGACCAGGATGTGCGCCGGCTGTCCATTTCCACGGCGGGCACAGGCGAGCGCGAACTGCAGGTGAGCTACATTAGCGAAGTCCCTATCTGGAAGAGCACCTACCGCATTGTCGTACCCAAGGACGGCAAACCGCTGCTGCAAGGCTGGGCGGTGGTGGACAACACTGTGGGCGAAGACTGGAACGGTGTGGAACTGTCGCTGGTTGCTGGTGCACCACAATCGTTTGTTCAGGAACTCTCGCAGCCGTATTACACGCGGCGGCCGGTGGTCCCGCTGCCCGAGAATGCGATGATCACGCCGCAGACACATGAGGCGGCGCTGGAAGAAAATACTGAGGCGATAAACGGGCGAGTGCCAGCCCCGATGTCCGCCCCGAGTGCGGGGAAAACGGCCTATGGAAGCGGTGGAGGCGTCGCTGTCGGCGGCGGCATCGGCGGTGGAGTGGGGGGTGGTGTTTTTCGGGCCGGGGGAGTCGCGGCCAACGGGAGGGAGGTCGACAGAATCGAGATGTTTGCCAAGCTTCAGGGACCCCCTCGCGTCGCGGCACGGAGCCAGGAGCTGGGCGATCTTTTCGAGTACCAACTCAAAGACCGAGTGACCATTCGCAAGAACCAGTCAGCTCTGGTTCCGATCCTGCAATCAAGAATTGATGCCGAGAAAGTCTCGGTGTGGAACCCCAGTCAGAGCTATGTCTTGCTGGCGTTGTGGGTGAACAACACAAGCGGGCTCACGCTGGATGGAGGAAGCTTTAACGTTCTGGAAGGCGACGCTTTTGCGGGCGAAGGCTTAATGGACCCGATTAGACCGGGAGAAAAGCGCCTGCTCTCTTATGCTGCGGACACGGGATTGTTGGTGGATGCGAAGGAGAAAGAAGGGAAACAGCAGGTTACCTGGGTGGCCATCAAGCACGGAATC
>Ga0210384_10009381_pt1 | contig 10094 bp, 10 predicted proteins | sample IncBWH2MmetaG_FD_160574 | JGI IMG/M metagenome (GOLD analysis project Ga0210384, IMG submission 160574) | Forest soil microbial communities from Barre Woods Harvard Forest LTER site, Petersham, Massachusetts, United States - Inc-BW-H-2-M | ecosystem: Environmental > Terrestrial > Soil >...
GTTCGAGGTGAGAACGCTCTTCTTGCCCGCTTCCGGCACTTCCGACCAGAACATGCGGTCCAGAATGTCGGCGTGGGATTCGACCAGAATGCCGGCCTTGCCCATCTTCTCTTCCTGCACGCGCAGGATCTGGCGCAGCGTATCCATTTGCCGGCTCATGTGCTCCAGCATTTGGTGCACGGCGTTTACCTTCACTTCGCCCTTCTGATAACGCTCCAGGGCAAAGCGGATCGCCATGTGCTCCGCCGCCTTCATGAGCAGAGGAGTATCGCTGTCGGTCTGGACGTTGCTGGCCAGGCTTTCCAATAGTTGCTGAAGGTTGACCCGGGTATTCGGGTCCGCCTCGCCCAGTTCTTTCTGCAGAACCTCTGGGCCGACATTCGGATTGGTGGATACCTCGCTGAAGCGGGTGAGGAGCCGGATGGCCTGGACCACCTCTTCTTCATGCAGCGGTACCGTTTTGCCATCCCAGACGCCGGTGCCGGTTCCACTTCCTCCCGGGACCTTGACGGTCGGCACGCTACCGATCGGCGCGCCCCCGGGTTCACCTCCGCCGCCACCACCCTTTGCGCCTTCCGCGGCGGCAATCAATTGAAGAAGCTTCTGAGGATCGTTCAACCATTGCTTGAACTCAGGTCCGAGCGTTTGTGCAGCGATCTGGGCGGCGATGGTTACGTCGCCTGTGGCCGGATCGGCCGCCACGAACTTTACTTCATTGATCCTGATCGAACTGCCCTTGCCGTCTCCCAAGGTCTCTTTGATCTGTTTGGCGACATCCTGCCCTTTAGACCCGCCCACGGCAAAGGCGCGCACCAGGCGCGCGAAGTCCTCGATCGTAACCTGATTGGAGAAATTAATGCTGGCGAGGCCCGCCGTCGTCAGCAGCTGGGCAAAGCTGCGTTCTGCTTGTCCGCTCTCGAGCGGGATGCCGTCCAGAAGAAGTTTCGACCCTGACACGCCCAGCAGGAACCCCTGGTCGCCGGATCGAGGCACGGCCTGCTGCAGTTCGTTCCAGGCGACCTCGAACTGCGTCTCAGTGCGCTTGTGCTCGAAGCCATAAAGCCGGACGTACTTCACCAGAATATTCAGGCTGTGAACGAAGGCGCTGGCCGAGGCGCTGCGGCCCGCTTGCGATGTCTCTGCGGTCGAGATAAGCGGCTCCCCGTACTTCTCGATTTCAGAGTCAGGGTAATGCGAAAAGTAGGGCCGCGCGAGTTACGGAGGTAATAGGCTGCGGGACGTGCGAAAATGAAAATTTGGGTATCGCCCGGTCACGCAAACTTGACTCCTCACACCTCGGCACAACCAGCGCGTACATCATCACCAACTGTCGGATTTGCCCATTGGATGCGGCGAGTCCCGGAGGAATGCCAGCGCGCGGCAACGGACTTTGCGCCCGATCCCGTCCATGACCTGCGCGTGGCTCTGCGGCGTTGCCGGTCCATGGCGGATGGGTTGATGGCGGTCGATCCCGATCGCGCGTGGAAGCAGATGAAGAAGGCGGGCAAGGCTCTGTTCCGCAGCCTGGGCGAGTTGCGCGACGTACAAGTGATGGCGGAATGGGTGCAGAAACTGGGTCCGGCGGACGATCCCGAGACCCAGGCGCTGCTCGCCCTTTTAGCTCGACGGGAACAGGAGCATAAGCTCACGGCGAGCGACGCCCTTCGTGCATTTGATGTCCGGCAGTGGCGCAAGTGGAGCCGGGAACTGCCCCGCCGGGCCAGTCGGGTGAAACCGGGGAGCATCGTGTTCAAGCACCTGGCTCTGGAGCGCTGGAGCGAGGCGCACGAACTGCATCGGCGGGCGCTGCGCAACCGCTCGCAGACCTCTCTGCACCAGTTGCGCATTGGGCTGAAGCGGTTTCGCTATATCGTGGAGAACTTTCTGCCGCAGCAGCACCAGGCTTGGAGCAACGATCTGAAAGAATTGCAGGACCTGCTGGGCGACGTGCACGATCTCGACGTGTTGTGGGCGACGGCCACGCAGGTCAATGCGTTTGCCAGCCCGGAGTCGCGCAAGCGCTGGCACGACCTCATTCAAGAAGAACGGGAAAAGCGGATCACTCGTTATCGGGAGCGGATGGTCGGTCCGGATCCCTTGTGGAACGCCTGGCGCGCGGAGTTGCCGCAGGGGAAACAGGTGCAGGCAGCGGCAATGGCCCGCCTGAAACTGTGGGCTTCGTTCCTCGATCCCGACTTTGCGCATGCCCAGCGGGTTGCCAACCTTTCCCAGCAGGTTTTCGACGGGCTGAAGAAATTGGGCATGGCTCCGACCAGCCCGAATCAGGATCTGCGCTCCATTCTTTTCGTAGCCGCACTTCTGCATGATGTGGGCCGGTCGAAGCATGACAAGTCGCGTCACAAGATCTCTTACCGCCTGATCCACAAGTTGACGCCGCCATTGGGGTGGAGCGCGTCGGACCTTCAGTTGGTCGCGATCGTGGCCCGCTTTCATCGCGGGGCGATCCCCAGTTCTCGAAGCAAGCCCGTGCAGGTGCTGGCTCTTGATCAGAAGAAAATTGCGACGCATCTGGCCGGCATTCTCCGCTTTGCCAACGCGCTCGATGGAGAGAGTGAAGGGAGAATTGAACGAGTCCGGCTGGAGAAGAAAGAGGATGCGTTGGTGGTGTCTGCCTCCGCATACGCGCCCTGGACCAAGGCCGCGGAAGGTATTGCAGGAGCGGGCTACCTTTTGCAACTAGTCCTGCGTACACCGATCCTGGTGAAGCCACTGAGGCGGACGTCCGGCCGCCGGCCGCTTCCCGGAAGGTCGAGCTAGAAGCCGGGCAGGTACTTCCTGCCGCACCGGCACTTCGATACAAACGAACTGAGAACTTGAATCGATGACACACGCACTTCTGGTTGGCAAGGCTGTCGAATGGCTCCGTCGCTACCGGTGTGGGGTGGTGCTTTCCGAGCAGGCTTGTGTGAGCGGCGAGATGCCCGATGCAATCGGATGGAAACGGGCGTGTCACTCGGTGCTGATCGAGTGCAAGATCTCGCGAGCGGATTTTCTCGCGGATCGTGCCAAGCAGTTTCGACAGAAACCGGAACTTGGAGTCGGGTGCGAGCGGTTTTACCTTGTGCCGCGCGGTCTGGTTGGTGCGGATGAACTTCCGGCCGGATGGGGACTGCTGGAATTTCACAAACGCTGTGTCGAAATCACCCGGCCCTCACGAAAGAATCTGCGCAGCGAGGAAGGGTTTCGTTGCGAAATGAACCTGCTGTTGGCCAGCCTGCGCCGAGTCGAGATCCGCATCGAACCGCAGACCATCACCGAATTTCTCAAGTGGCAGAACCGGATGGCGGAGTACAACGGCGGAAGGCACCCGGAAGGCGTGACGGCTCCAGAAAGTGAGCCGAACCTGTTCCTTGACGTGGATGGGCGCGAATCTGATTCGACGCAGGCGAGCAGGGGAACTAAATCTCTCTCCGCCCCTCCATCGCCTTCAGCATCGTGATCTCGTCTGTGTACTCGATGTCGCTGCCCACCGGGATTCCCATGGCGATGCGCGTGACGCGCAGGCCTTGACGCTTCAACTGTTGTGACAGGTAGGTCGCCGTGGCTTCGCCCTCCACGGTGGGGTTGGTCGCGATGATCACTTCGTCGACTTCCCCGGCCTCTACGCGGCGGAGCAAATTGGCGATCCGCAATTGATCCGGACCGATGCCATGCAGAGGTGAAAGCGATCCGTGCAGCACGTGGTAGGCGCCGTTGAAGTGCTTGGTCTTTTCTACCGCGGCGATGTTGGTCGGTTCCTCGACCACGCACACCATGCGTTGATTCCGCGTCGGACTGCTGCAATAGACGCAGGGATCGACGTCAGTGATGTTGTTGCAGACCGAGCACAGCCGCAGGTTAGCCTTCACGTCGTGAACGGCTCTTGCCAGCGCGTCGGCGTCTTCGTCGCTGGAACGGAGAATGTGGAAAGCGAGCCTCTGCGCGCTCTTGCTGCCAATTCCGGGCAGCTTCTTCAATTCGTCGATGAGCCGGGTCATCGGCTCGGCAAATCTGGACATAATAAAGATTTGGTAATTGGGTAATTTTGTAATTTGATTGGATGGCCTGCACGACCACCAGCTGTATTCAACGAGAAAGCTTTTCAAATTACCAAATTACAAAATTACTGGATTGCTAAATCCCGAGCCCCAGTCCCCCCAACATTCCGCCGAGGCTCGATTGCATCGCTTGATCGACCTTACGGCTGCCTTCATTCACGGCGGCGGTGATCAGATCTTGCAGCATCTCGATATCGCCCGCTTTCACGGCTTCTGGATCGATCTTCAGGTTCAGCAGTTGCTTGCGGCCATCCATTTTGATCTGAACTGTGCCGCCACCAGATGAGGCTTCGACCACGGTGTCCTGCATTTTCTTCTGCAAGGCTTCGTACTGCTGCTTGGCCTGCGACATCAACTGCTGGAGATTGAACCCGCCCATGATGCCCTCGCTACTTCTTGTCGCGCTGATCGATGATCGTACGGATTTCAGCGCCGAACTTTTCCCGCAGGCGCCGCACAATCGGCTCCTGCTCGGCGCGGGCCCGGCCGCCTCCATTGGATGCGGTTGACACTCGTGCCGGCGCAGCTTGAGCCGTACCTCCGGGCAGAACTTTCAGTTTCAGGGGCCGTCCCGCAGCACCGCTAGCGCTGGCGATGGCAACCCGTTTCGCCTCCGCACCCAGCGACATGTCGATCACGGCTGCGGTCGAGGCAACTTTGATCACGATTTCATTTCCCTCGACGGCCCACTCCCCGGTCTCGAGCATGGAAACCAGCATCCGGTGGCCGGCGTCGCCCAGGGCATTCAGTATGGCGTTGCGGATCTGATCCAGGTCGGCTTGCGGCGCGGCAACGGGAGCCTGTTCGAGCGCGACCACGCGCGCGGGATCCGGCACAGATGCCGGCTCATGCGCCACGCTGCCCAGGATTACGGGTGTTGTGGGCGTGGCATTCGCCACGATGCGTGGTCCTATGCCCCCACTCGTGTCGGCAGAAAGTTCCGGCTTCGAGCCGCCCTTGCGGGCGGAATCCGCGGCAAACGGCGATACAGAGCTGGCACGCGCCTGAGACAACGACGGTGCACCGCGGCTCTCGACCTGCGGCCTGCTGAGTCGGCTAGCGCCGGGAGCGGCCGCCGTGCTCATCTCGCTGAGCAACTGCTCAATCGGGATCAGTCTCTGGGCGTGGACCATCTTCAGCAGGCCCAGTTCCAGATGAAACCGCTGTTCCTGCCTGTATCCAAGCTCGTTGTGAGTGCGCAGCATGATTTGCAGATGCCGCGCCAGATCCTCCTCGCTGAAGAGCTCCGCGATGCGCGCCACACGAGTGCGCTCATCCCCGGAAATCTGCAGCAGGGAGGAATCCTTGCCCGCCACTTTCGCGACCACGGCATTGCGCAGGAAACGCACCAACTGACGCGCGAAGTGAGCCGGATTTTGGCCTTCGCTGATGAGCCGGTCGGCCAATCGCAGGGCATCGTCACTCGAGCTGCGCGCCACCGCCTGCATGACCTCTTCCAGCACACCCGAGGGCACGGCGCCAATGAGCTGGCGCACGGACTCCGCCGTCAGGTTGCCAGTACTGGAGGCGATGGCCTGATCCAGGATCGACAAAGCGTCCCGCATCGACCCATCGCCGGCTTCCGCCAGCAGCGCCAAGGCATCGTCGTCGGCCTGAAGCTTTTCCCGTCCAATCAGATCGCGCAGCTGTCCCATGATTTCTTCGAAGCGCACCGCCCGGAAACTGAAATGCTGGCAGCGGGAGCGGATGGTTTGCGGGATATCCTCGGGCTGGGTTGTAGCCAGCATGAAGACCACATGCCCGGGAGGCTCTTCCAGCGTCTTCAGGAGCGCGTTGAAGGCGGCATCGGTGATCTGGTGGGCTTCGTCGAGGATGTAGATTTTGAAGCGGTCGCGAGCGGGCCGGTACCGTGCCCCTTCGCGGAGTTCGCGAATCTCGTCAATTCCGCGGTTCGTCGCGGCGTCGATTTCGATTACGTCCACGGAATTGCCGGCGCGAATCTCGGTGCAGGAGTCGCAGACCCCGCAGGGTTCGGGCACGGGGTGGTCGGTCGAGCGGCAATTCAGCGCCATCGCCAGGATGCGCGCCACGGTCGTCTTCCCGATGCCCCGGTGGCCGCTGAAAATATAGCCATGCGCGGTCCGCCCCTGTTCAATGGCGTTCTTCAGCGTCCGGGTAACATGTTCCTGTCCGATGACTTCGGAGAACTTCTGCGGACGATACTTGCGCGCCAGAACCTGATAGCTCATGGGAGAGAAGACTCGATTATACCGTGAGCTTCTGTCTTGAATCGCTTCGCAGCCGGACGATTTACGGGCCCCAGTAAATTTGGCGGATTCGCAGCAAACCCTTGCGCCATGGCCGGTTAAGCGATACCCTCTTTCGCGGACAAATTTCTCTGAGTGCAGAAGGAGAGAGCTCTCCATGCAACTTCAACTCACCACAAGGACAGTGGACGGGATTCTCGTCGTCAACTGTGATGGCCGGATCGTCTTCGGAGAAGAATCAGCCGAACTCCGCGACACCGTAAGAAAGCTGCTGACCCAGAACAATCAGGTGGTTCTCAACCTCGGCGGGGTGACCTATATCGATTCCGGCGGGCTGGGGACCTTGGTGTCGCTTTACACCACGGCCCACAACGCCGGTGGAGCAATCAAGCTGTCGAACCTCACGCAGCGCGTCGGTGATCTGTTGCAGGTCACCAAACTCCTCACCGTCTTCGAAGTTTTCGACACCGAGGAAGAAGCGATTCAGTCCTTTCGAAAGGGCGCTGCTGCCTAAGAAAGCCTCTGAAGCCGGGGGGCTTGGTCTCCCTGGCTTCTCTCCACGATGATCTCGAGAATTCTGTTCTTCGCCGGCGTGTTGTTGGCCGTCAGCGGATACGCTTCTCCTCCCGCCGCCCTGGCCCTGGGTCTTGCATTTGGCCTATTGTTTGCGCACCCTTTCGACAAAGAGTCGGCAAGATTCTCCAGGATCCTGCTGCAGGTTTCCGTGGTGGGTCTGGGGTTTGGAATGAATTTGCATGCGGTCGTGCATGCTGGCCGCACCGGGTTTCTCTACACGCTGTTCAGCATCGGGTTCGCCATGGGCGTGGGGGTTCTGCTGGCGCGGCTCATGGGCGTGGAGCGGGTGGCCGGTTACCTGATTTCCGTGGGCACGGCGGTTTGTGGTGGGAGCGCGATTGCCGCGGTTGGGCCGGTGGTTGCCGCGAGCGATGAGCAGATGGCGGTTTCCCTGGGAACCATCTTCGTGCTCAATTCCGTGGCCCTGCTGACGTTCCCGTCGATCGGAGCGGCCCTGAAACTGAGCCAGAACCAGTTTGGTCTATGGGCGGCTTTGGCAATTCACGACACCAGTTCGGTCGTGGGCGCGGCGGCAAAGTACGGCGCTACCGCCCTGCAAGTCGGAACCACGGTGAAACTGGCGCGGGCGCTCTGGATTGTTCCACTGGCCGTGGGCACCGCGGCCCTGCGGCACGCCAAGGCCAGGATTCAGTGGCCCTGGTTCATCGCCCTGTTTTGCGTGGCGGCAGTGTGCAATACGTATTTCCCGGCGGGCCAGCGTGCCTACGAGGTCCTGAGCAAAGTTGCAAGGGTGGGCCTGACACTGACTCTCTACTTGATCGGGACCGGGCTTTCGCTTGCGACGCTAAAGCGCGTGGGGCACCGGCCTTTGATTCAGGGCGTGGTGCTTTGGCTGGCGGTCTCGATTTTGTCGCTGTGGCTGATTGAGATGGGCTGGATCGCGCTGTAAGGGGTTTTGACGCAGGACATCACTTGTGGCGATGCAGCGCTAATTTGACGCAAATCAGTTCACGTCGCTCAACTCGATCAGGCTAAAGGGACCACCTCCGACCGCGGAATCCAAGATGACCAGGGTTCGAATTTGACCTGAAGCCAGCGGGTAGGTGCCGGTGAGGCTGGGAATCACATTCTGGGTTCCATTGACGGTCACGGCCACGTCGTAGTTGCCGGCGGCCTCGGACATGTAGGTCGACGCACTGGCATAGGCAAGGTTCGGGATCTGGGGGTTGCCACCCGCAATTCCGCTTCCGGCCGTTACCACATAAACATCGATCGGACCCACGGTCGGCGCCACGTTGAGAATCCGGAGCTTGGCGTTTCCGCCGGTCGGCGCCGTGTTGTCGTCGGTGAAGACCGTGAGGCCGATGGAAGCGAAGGCTCCGGACGAAAACATGGTGCTATCGTCGCCACTTGGAATGGAAATACCGGCGTTCACATAGGGGTTTTTCGTGGTGCCAGTGGCGAAAAGTTTAACCGTATGCGACCCCGAACTGGTGCTGTGATAGCTGGTGCCTTGCCCGAAACCGATGTTGGTTTGAATGCCTTTCCCGTCGAACTGTAAATCCACGCTGGCGGGTACGCTGGTCGAGGCCTGCACGAAGCGGTAACGCGCGTTCCCAGAACTGCATCCGAAACTGAGGAAAGTCACGCCAATCAGCGCTGCTCCCAGGAAGAGAGTTCTGATCATTGGCCTCCTGCGGCGTTCGATCACGCGGGGGTCTTGCCCTTTCAACCTGACAGCGTAATCGATCTTCGGTGGATGATTCCCTACATTTTCGGTAAGGGTTGAGGACTCAGTTGAGATCGTTCAGTTCAATCAAGCTGTAGGGCCCACCGCCAATCTGGGAATCGAGAATCACCAGCGTGCGAATCTGCTCTGAAGTCAGGGTATAGGTTCCAGTGAGATCCGCGATGATGTTCTGCGTTCCGCTGACGGTGACAATCACATCGTAACTGCCGGCCGCTTCCGAAAGGTATTTGTAGGCTGCGGGGTCGGCGTATGCCAGACTTGGCAGTTGCGGGTTTTGCCCGGCAATCCCGTTGCCTGACTGCACGACGTACACGTCGATCGTACCCACGGTGGGCGCGACGTTGATGATTCGGAGGCTGGCATTCCCCGTAGTTGGCGTGGTGTTGGTGTCGGCAACAACTAGCGGTGTATTCGGGATAGTGCCGCCGGAAAATTCGCCAAAACTGATAACGGTGTTGTCGCCGCCGGCCAGGGGTACCGAGCTACTTAAATAAGGGTTTGTGGTGGTGCCCGTTGCGAAGAGTGCGAACTTGCGAGAGCCAGAACCGATACTGCGATAGGTTGCCGATTGTCCGAAACCAATGTTGGTCTGGATGCTCTTGCCATCGATTTGAAGATCCACGTTGGAGGGGACAGCGGTGGCGGCCTGTACGAACCGGAAACGCGCATTCCCTGAGCCGCAGCCAAAACTGAGAAAAGCCACGCCCAGTCCAATCACTACCGCTCCGAGCGGCAGAACTTTTGACAGCTTGCCTTTCATCGCTTCGCTCCTGTAAAGAAATGTAAAGCTGTACAACGCCGCCCCATGGACCACGTTGGATGCAGTGTAATCTCTGCGAGATGCTCCGCGAAGCCGGGAGTTGCGGCGATGCCACTGGTTTGCTAACCCGGCGCCGCGTCATGCAACAATACCCGCGGCAGAGCGAGAAGCACGAATGCGAGAACAAATCATCGCCACCATCCGCAGAGTGCCGCGTGGCTTCGTGTCGACTTACGGCGCGATCGCCAAGGCCGCTGGCTATCCCGGCGCGGCGCGCCAGGTGGTGCGGGCGCTTCACACCGGGATTGATCTTCCCTGGCAGCGCATTGTCGGCGCCGGCGGGCACATCAAGCTGCGCGGCCATCATGCCATGGATCAGCGGCTCCGCCTGGAGATGGAAGGCGTCACATTTCGGGGCCGCCGAGTGAACATGCGTCTTCACGAGTACAACTTCTCCAGACCAGCGAAAAAATCCAGTCCTAAGGCAAAGAAATCCAAGCCAAAGAAATCCGGTCGCAAGACAAAAAAGAAATCCAGCCGATCCAAACAGAAGCGATAAGCAACAGCGCGACTCCGGTTTACTTGACTCGGCTTGTGGCTGGTAGCTTGTAGCGCGTAGCGAAGCTTGGCCGCCCGCTACGAGCCAGTCTTGAACCTGTCGTCGATCTCCACCTGATAGCCCGCGACCACACGATTCGTCTCATTCGCCATTCCCACCACGGCCATGAGCTCCTTGAACATCCCATCCGTCATGCCTTTCC
>Ga0210384_10009383_pt1 | contig 10092 bp, 10 predicted proteins | sample IncBWH2MmetaG_FD_160574 | JGI IMG/M metagenome (GOLD analysis project Ga0210384, IMG submission 160574) | Forest soil microbial communities from Barre Woods Harvard Forest LTER site, Petersham, Massachusetts, United States - Inc-BW-H-2-M | ecosystem: Environmental > Terrestrial > Soil >...
CTGGACAAGGCGATGGGCGCCGTCGCCGGCCGGCTGGCCGCGGCGGAGATCGACCGCGCCCGCGGGCGGCTGGCGCGGCAGGTGCTGCGCGAGCGCCTGGGCTTGCCGATGCTGTCGCTGTTCTCGCCCGAGGCGCGGCCGCCGGAGGCGGCGGCAAGCCCGGAGCCTCCGGCGGCAGCCAGCGAGCGGTCGCCGAAGCAATGAGCCCTGCCGACACGGCCGCCGCCGCGCTGCCGATCGTCGCCGTGGTCGGTGCCACGGCGACCGGCAAGAGCGCGCTCGGATTGGCCCTCGCCGAGCGGCTGCCGGGCGGCGGGGAGATCGTCAACGCGGATGCGCTGCAGGTCTATCGCGGCTTCGACGTCGGCACGGCGAAGCCGGACGCGGCGGAGCGCCGCCGGGTGCCCCACCACCTGATCGACGTCCTGGACCCGCACGAGCGCTGGTCGGCAGGCGAGTTCGCGCGGCAGGCGCGCCAGGCGATCGCCGCCATCCAAGCACGCGGGCGCCGGCCGATCGTGGTCGGCGGCAGCGGGCTCTACCTGCGCGCGCTGCTCGCCGGCATCAGCCCGATACCCGCCGCCGACCCGCGGGTGCGCGAGCACCTGCGCCGCCGGGCCGCCGACGAGGGCCTCGGTGCGCTCGCCGCGGAGCTCGCCAGGCTGGACCCGGAGACGGCGGCCCGCCTGGCGCCCGGCGATCGGCAGCGGGTGCTGCGGGCGCTCGAGGTGGCGCTGGTCTCGGGGCGCCCGCTGTCGGCGTGGATCGCGAAGCAACCCTTTGGGACTCAGAGCATTGCAGCGATTCGTGTCGGATTGACGCTTCCTCGGAGCATCCTATACGATCGCATCGCGGGCCGGGTGGCTCGCATGGTGGAGAGCGGCTGGATGGAAGAGGTGCGGGGGCTGATCGGGCGTGGGCTGGACCCCGGCCTGCCGGCGTTTCAGGCCATCGGGTATCGCCAACTGGTCCACCACGCACGCGGCGAATGGCCGCTCGCGAGAGCCGTCGAAGAGACGATACGGGCGACCCGCCGGTTCGCCAAACGGCAGGAAACCTGGTTCCGCAAAGAGCCGGATGTCACCTGGTTCTCGGCCGAGGATCTGGATCGACGGATACCTCAAGTCCTTGAACACGTGGAGCGCGCTCTTGGGGAGGGCCGAGGATGACCAAGCACAACATCAACATCCAGGACGGATACCTGTTTCAGAGTCTGAAAGAAGGCCAGATCATGTTCCTCGAGCTGGTGACCGGCCGGCATCTGCTTGGGCGCTTGAAGCGCTTCGATCGCTTCGCCGTCGTCCTCGAGAGCGAAGGCAAGGAGATCCTGATCTACAAGCACGCGATCGCGACCATCGCCCTGGCCCCGGCATCCCCGGCGGCCCCGGCGTCGCCGTCGCCGTCGCCGTCATCGCAATCGACACCGTCGACGCCCTGAGGGTAGACGCCGGTCCGGTGTGAGGCATAAGGCAGAATCGTGGTCGTACCGGTGTTGCCCAGTCCCGGGTCTCCGCAGCGGCTCGCCGGAGCTCCTGAGCGGCCGGCGCGCTGCCGCCGCACCCTGCTGGCCGCCGCCGCGTTGCTCGGGCTGGCCGCCGCCGCCTGCGTCGAGAGCCGCCCGCCGGCGCGGCCGCCGGCGCCCCCGGAGAGCCTCGCCGCCGCCACCATCCGCCGCGAGCGCGCCTACCTGCTGAGCCCGCTCGAGGGTTATGCGGCAGCCGTCGACCCTGCCCGCCGCGAGCGCTTGACCCGCGCTTTCGACGCCATGGTCGCGACCGGCAGCGTCGCGCCGGCGCGGCAGGCCGCGGGCGAGCTGCTGGCGATCGAACCGAACCTCGCGCCCGCCAAGGTGCTGGCGGCGCAGGCCGATTTTGCCGAAGGCAACCAGCAGGCGGTGGTGGTCCGGCTGCTCGCGGTGGGCGACGCGCAGCCCAACTACACGGCCAGCCAGCTGGTCCTCGGCCGCGCCGCCGAGATCGCGGGCGACCTGCCGCTCGCCTACTCGGCCTACCGTGCCATCGCCGCCCGCAACGCCAAGGCCTTCGAGCGCACCGGCGAGCTGCATGCGCGCGCCCTGCGGATCGTCGGCGACCGGCTGCAAGCCGCGCTGCGCGGCACCGGCCCGGACCGCCTGGCGGAAGCGGAGCGCGACCTGGCGCTGCTCAGGGCCTGGGGACCGGGCGAGCCGACGACCCTGGATGGAGCCCGCGCGTTGGCGGTGGCGCGCGGCGACGCCAGGGCCGAGCTCGAGGCGGTCAAGGGGCTGGCGGCGCGGCAGCCCGGGGACCGCGCGCTGCTCGAGCGCCGCGCCGATCTCGAGCTACAGGTGGGCGATCCCGGAGCCGGCCTGAAGCTCATCCAGGGCATGGCCGACAGCCATCCCGGCGACCCCGAGCTGCAGCAGAAGCTGCAGCTCGCCAAGTTCCGCTGGCGCCTGTCGCTGCTGCCCGCGGATGTGCGCGCCCTGGCGCAGAAGGCGGAGCTGAGCCGTGCCGACCTGACCGTGCTGCTGTACTGGCTGGTACCGCAGGTGCGTTATGCCAAGGGCGCGGCCGGGCGGATCGCCACCGACATTCTCGATCACCCGCACCGCGAGGAGATCGCGCACGTCGTCAACCTCGGGCTGATGGACGTCGACGCCAACCTCCATCGCTTCTCGCCCGAGGCGCCGATGCGGCGCGGCGCTGCGCTGCGCAGCCTCGCCCGGCTGCTGAGCGCCTTCGGCCAGCCGGCCGCCTGCGCGGAGGCGGCGGGAGGAGCGGCGGCCCCGCCGTGCGAGCTGGCGGCCCAGTGCGGGCTGGTCGACGGCGAAGACGAATGCCAGGCGGGCGATCCACTGTCGGGACCGGATGCCCTCGAATGGATCCGCCGCAGCCTGGTGCTGCTGGGCGGCGGCGCATGAGGCGCGCTCGCGTCCGAATGAGCTTCACCATCCCGAACCTGCTGTCGCTGCTGCGCATGGCGCTGGTCGGGCCGTTCATCATCGCGCTGCTCAACGGCCAGGTGAGGCGGGCGCTGCTGGTGGTGGTGGTGGCCGGGATCTCGGACGTCCTCGACGGCTTCATCGCCCGCTTCTTCCACCAGCAGTCGTTGCTCGGCACCTACCTTGATCCGCTGGCGGACAAGCTGCTGGTGACGGCCGCCTACGTCATCCTGGCGCTTCCCGGCCTGCGCCATGCCGGCGCCTTCCAGATCCCGTCGTGGGTGACGGTGGTGGTGATCGCCCGCGACGTGCTGCTGGTCGTGGTGGCGCTGGTCCTCTACCTCGCCGCCGGCGTGCGAAGCTTCCCGCCCTCGGTGCTGAGCAAGATCACGACAGTCTTCCAGATTGGCGCGGTGGTGGTGGTCCTCCTGACCGGCATCTGGCCCGAGCTCGACACCGCCGCCCTGGTGCTGGTCTACACCGTGGCCCTCCTCACCCTGGGCTCCGGCCTCAACTACGTCTGGCGGGCCAACCGCCTCTTCGAGCGCCACCCGCCTGCGCCTGCGCCGCCCGCCTGACCGGTTGTAAGCAGCGGCGCGCTTCACGAGGCTTGCTTGCTGGACGGCTGTCGTGCTCCGTTAGCACAGTAGCGCACGATTCCTATACAAAACGCGTCATTGCGGATAGACTGGAGGTTTGGCCAAACGGTCCGGGCGGCGGGGATCAGCCCGCCGTGGTAGGGCCCAGCCTCGACCTTTGGCAACCGTTCACGCCCGCCGGGCGTAAAGGAGATCCGTATGACCGCAAGAGGCCTGAAATCCACGTCGATCCTGGGACTCGCCTTCCTCTTCCTCTCGGCCCTGCACGCCGAGGCCCAGACCACGGAGCGGACCTATGTGTCGGGTCACACGGGCAACGACTCGAATCCTTGTACGCTCGCCCTCCCCTGTCAGACCCTGAGAGCCGCCATGGTTGCGGTGCGCACGTTTGGCGAGGTCGTCGTGCTCGACACGTCCGAGGACACTGGACTCTTTGGTATTCCGGTGACCATCACCAAATCGCTCTCGATCATCAGCGCGGGGGGTCGCGCCGGCATCGTTGGACAGCTGCTGGTGTCTCCCGAGGCCGGCGGCCAGGTGCTGTTGAGAGGCCTGGACTTCATGACGTCTGGTGTCCAGGTCACGACGGGGCTTGGCCTCAGCCTGGTCATCGACGATTGCACGTTCTACACCGCGAGCATCGCCTTCCAGCCCTCGGGAACGGCGACCTCGAACCTCGTGGTGCGCAACTCCATCGTCTCGGGAAACACGGGAGGTACCGGGATCCTGATTCAACCGACGTCGACAGGCAAGGCGGTGGTGGCGCTCGAGAACGTCAACGTCAACAACAACCAGTTCGGTGTCCGGGCGACAGACTACGCCAACGTGACGGTGCGCTCCAGCGTGATCTCGGAGAACTCCGCGAGCGGGATCCGCTGCGACTCGTCGGTGGGAGCGGTGTCCATTTTCGTCGAGCACACCCAATCGTCGCACAATGCCGGCAACGGCGTGCTCGCGGTGGGGGCCCTGGCGCTCGTGCGCATCAGCGACGTGACGATCACCGACAATACCAACGGTGTCTACTACGTGTCCGGAGGCACCGTGTGCTCGTTCGGGAACAACAGCATCGCGGGCAACACCGTCACGTTGCCGCCGACGCCCTGCCCGCTGAGCTGAGCTCCGAGGTTCGGCGGCAGGCGTCCGGGGCGAGGGTTCGCGGTCGGTAGGGGTCAATGGGGGTTCCTGGGAGGGAAGCCCCGGCGACCCCTACCCTTGACGCAACCTTCAACTGTCTATAGCGTATATAGACAGAATGACGGACGACATCCTCCTGCACCTGACCGAGAGCTCGCCGGAGCCGCTACGCAGCCAGATCGCGCGGCAACTGCGCGACCGGATTCTCAGCGGCGACCTTCCCGAGGGGTGTGAGCTGCCGCCGGCGCACCGGCTGGCGCGCGAGCACCGCCTCAGCCCGCGCGTGGTTCGGCAGGCGCTCGAGGCGCTGGCGGCAGAGGGGCTGCTGGCGGGCGACGGCGACGCAATGCGGGTGGCGACCGTCTCGGCGGAGCAGCGCCGCGCCCTCGCGCAACGCCGCCTCCTCGACGACCTGCGGCAGCAGGAGCTGTCGCTGCGCGAGCTGGAGCTCGCCCGCGACATCCAGCGCCGGCTGCTGCCGCCGGCGCGGGTGGACTGCCAGGGCCTCACGGTGACCTCGCGCTGGCTGCCGGCGCGCTTCGTGGCGGGCGACTTCTACGACGTGCTACGGCACCCCGACGGCGGCGTCGGGGTGGTCGTGGCCGACGTCGCCGGGAAGGGCATCGGCGCGAGCGTGATCATGGCCTCGGTCAAGGCAATGGCCCCGTTCATCGCCGCAGAGAACGGCGTGGCGGACACCCTCCGGGAGCTCAACCGGCGGCTGTGCGGCGAGCTGGGGAAGGGCCAGTTCGTGGCGCTGGCATATGCCCGCTTCAGCCCCGACGCCTCGACGGTCGAGCTTGCCAACGCCGGCATGCCCGACCCTTTCGTGGTGCAGGATGACGGCCGCCCCGTGCCGCTGGAGGTCCCCGGCCCGCGCCTGCCGCTGGGCATCCGCGCCGGCGTGCCCTATGTCTCCGTCTCGCGGTCGCTCGAAGAGCGCGCGCGCCTGCTGCTCTTCTCGGACGGCATCCCGGAAGCGCGGCGGCCGACCGGCGAGCCGCTGGGCTACGACGGGCTGGCCGCCCTCCTGGCGGGCGTGGCCGCGGGTGCCGGCCGGGCCGCCGCCGGCGACTGGCTCGACGCCGTGCTGGACGAGGTGCAGGGCTTGACCGGGCCCGCCCTCGACGACGACTGGACGGCGGTGGTGGTGGAGCGGCGCGGCGGGCAGGAGGAGCCGCGGCCTGCGACTGGCGGAGACGCGGCCGGCGGGGGAGCCTGATGGAGCTGCTCCTCAACCTGTCGGAGCTCTCCCCGGAGCCGCTGCACGCCCAGCTGTCGCGGCAGATCCGCGCGCGGGTGCTGGCGCGCGAGCTGGCCGGCGACGAGCCGCTGCCCTCGATCCGCGCCCTGGCGCGGGAGCAGCGGGTCAGCGTGATCACGGTGCAGAGGGCGTACGAGGACCTGGAGAGGGAGGGGCTGATCCGGTCCCGTCCCGGCAAGGGGTTCTTCGTCGCCGCCATCCCCAACGAAAGGAAGCAGGACATGGCCGAGCGTCGTTTCGAAGCCGCCCTCGCGCGGCTGCTCGCCGAGAGCGGCGCCGAGGGACTGGACGAGGCGCAGATCCGCAAGGTGTTCGAGCGGCTGATGCGCGCCGGGCGGGGCGCGCCATGAGCGGTGCGCCGGCATTCGCTCTCACCGGGGTGGAGAAGCGCTTCCCCGGTTTCACGCTCGGACCCATCGACCTGGAGCTGGAGCCGGGCACCGTGCTCGGATTCGTCGGCCCCAACGGCTCCGGCAAGTCGACCACGCTCGGCTGCATCGCCGGCCTCGTGGTCCCGGAGGCGGGCTCGATCGAGGTGTTCGGACGCCGGCCCGATCCCCGGGAAGGAGCCTGGAAAGCGGACCTCGGGGTGGTGGCGGAGACGCACGGCTTCTATATGAATCGGTCGGTGGAGGAGAACCTGCGCTTCCTCTCGCGCTTCCTGCCGGGCTGGTCCCAGGAGCGGGCGCGCCGGCTGGCCGGCCGTTTCGCCCTGCCGCTCGACAAGCAGGTGCGTCACCTGTCGAAGGGCAACGTCGCCAAGCTCGCGCTGGTCGCGGCGCTCGGGCACACTCCCAGGCTGCTGCTGCTCGACGAGCCCACCGCAGGGCTCGACCCGGTCGTGCGGAGCGAGGTCCTCGACGTGCTCTGGGAGGTCCTCGAAGACGGCGAGCACGCCATCTTCTACTCGACCCACATCCTCTCCGACATCAGCAGGCTGGCGGACGAGCTGGTCTTCCTGCGCGACGGGCGCATCCTCCTGCGCAGCGGGAAGGATGCCCTGACCGACGGCTGGCGGCGCATCTCGTTCCGGCTCGGCGAGCGGGACGTCGCCGTCGCCGCGGCGGTCGAGTACCGGCGGGTCCGCGCCGAGCACCAGGTCGTGAGCGACGACGGCGAGGCGACGCTCGCCCAGCTGCGCGAGCTGGGAGCCGAGGCGATCGAGCAGTCGCGCATGACCATCGACGAGATCGCGGTCACGATCCTCAAGGGGGGTAGCCATGTGGCGGTTGGTTAGGGAAGGGCTTCGCATCCACCGGCGTGTCTTGCTGAGCGCCTGGACGACCGGGACCTTGGGCCCACTCTCCGCGTTCGTCGTCCTGGCCCACTTCGGCGTCAAGATCGACGGATGGCAGGCCCTCGCGTGGGCGGCGGCTGCCCTGCCGGCCTACCTCCTTGGCGCGTCCGCCGTGGCCGGCTGGATCACGATCGGCACCGAGCTGAGCGAGCACCGGGTGCGCCTGCACGCCCTGTTGCCCCTATCGTCAGGCGACCTGGCCCTCGCGCAGCTCGTGCTGCCGTCCGCGATGGTGCTGATCGGCCTGCCCGTGTCGCACGCGGCGGCCGTCCTCGCGCGGGCGATGCACGGCACACCGGCGCCCTGGTTGGGACACACCACACTGAACCTGATGGCCGCCCACCTCCTCCTCCTGCTCCAGCTGACCCTCGCCGCCAAGGAGGTCACCGCCCTGCGCGACACGGTGAGCTGGAAGGCCTGGATCGCGGGGCCCGCGACGGGTCGGCGCGGCGGCGGCTCGGAAAGCCGGCCGCAGCCGGACGGCGAGCCCGCGCGCGGCCGGGAGCGCGACGAGATCAAGGCAGGCACGGTGCTCTCGACGCTCGGTTGGTTCGTCCTCTTTGCCTTGGTCTGTGCGGAGATCGTGATCGGAGTACCTTACTCGACCCTCATCTTCCCCCCGGGGCTCCGCATCGGCGTGCACAACGGGAACCTCGCCGTCTGCACGGCGGCAACGTCGGCGCTGGCGATCGTCACCGCGGCATTCACCGTCACGCTCTTCCGCCGCCGCACCCTGATTGCCCGGTAGCTCGGCAACGGCTACGAATCCTGGTCATGCGAGTGCGCGCTCGATTCCTCGCTTGGTTGCTGGCGCTGCCGCTGGCCGGTTGTTCGCCCGCCTCCCCTGTGCTCCATGGTGCAGCCTCCTGGCGAGAGCCGGCGACGGGAATGGAGTTTGCCTTCATCCCCGCCGGCCGCTTCCGCATGGGAAGCGATCCGGGCGAGGCGGACCGGCAATCGGACGAGGTGGCGCACGAGGTCGAGATCACGCGCGGCTTCTATCTCGGCAAGTACGAGGTCACGCAGGGACAGTGGCAGCGGTTGATGCACCGCAATCCCAGCCAGTTCGCCGCGTGCGGCCCGCGCTGCCCGGTCGAGAACGTCAGCTACGACGACATCCAGGTCTTCCTCCGCGAGCTCGCACGGCGCTCGTACGGCGAGCGGTTCCGGCTGCCCACCGAGGCCGAGTGGGAGTACGCCTGCCGGGCCGGCACCTCGGGGCCCTTCTCGACCGGTGCGAACCTCACCGCCGGTCAGGCCAACTACGACGGCCGCTACCCGCTGGCGGGAGCGCCGCGAGGACCCTTCCTGGGGCGGCCGGCGCCGGCCGGCAGCTACGCACCGAATCCCTGGGGCCTGTTCGACATGCACGGCAACGTCTGGGAGTGGTGCGAGGACTGGTATGGCGACTACCCGAGCGGGCCGGTGCGCGACCCGCGCGGTCCGGGGCGCCAGGCCGCCAGGAGGCTGTGGGATGCGCGAGGCGGCGACTGGCAGTGGAAGCGAGTCATCCGCGGCGGCAGCTGGTATTTCAACGCCGCCAGCTGCCGCTGCTCCCTGCGCTACACCCACTCCCCGGCGGACAAGGGATTCAGCCTGGGTTTCCGGCTGGTTCGCGAGCAGCCCAGAGGCGATGGACATTGACCGATCTAAGTTTGGTTCTTAGAAGAGGCTAATCTTCGACTCGCTGCGACGGCAACGATCCCGGGAGACCGGCGAGACCGAAGAGGGAGGCGGAGGGAACTGATCCACGACCCTCCGAGACGCCCCGGGAGGGCTCCCGGTTCTGCTACCATGGCGGGAGACTCGAGCGCGATGGCTGACTTCGTCCACCTCCACCTCCATAGCCAGTACAGCCTGCTGGACGGGGCCAACCGCCTCGACGAGGTCATCGGGGCGGCGGCCCGGGTGGGGATGCCGGCGATGGCGCTGACCGACCATGGCAACATGTTCGGGGCCATCCAGTTCTACAACCTGGCGCGCAAGGCGGGGGTCAAGCCGATCCTGGGCATCGAGGCGTACGTCGCCCAGGGCAACCGCTTCGACCGCACGCCCGGCAAGGGGGGCAGCAACCACCTGGTGCTGCTCGCCGCCAACGAGACCGGCTACCGCAACCTCATCAAGCTGACCTCGAAGGCGTACCTCGAAGGGTTCTATTACAAGCCGCGGGTCGACAAGGAGCTGCTGCGCCGCCACAGCGAGGGGATCATCGCGCTGTCCGCCTGCCTCAAGGGGGAGATCAACGAGCGCATCGTCGGGCGCCAGGAGAAGGAGGCCGAGGCCACGGCGCGCGAGTTCGACGAGATTTTCGGCCGCGGCAACTTCTTTCTCGAGATGCAGGACCACGGCATCCCCGAGCAGCGCCTGGCCAACGAGGCGCTGCGGCGCATCGCGCGCCGGACCGGCCAGCCGCTGGTGGTCACCAACGACTGCCACTACCTGCGCCAGGACGACGCCTTCGCCCACGACGTGCTGCTGTGCATCGGCACCCAGCGGAACCTCTCCGACACCGATCGCCTGCGCTACGCCTCGGAACACTTCTACCTGAAGTCAGCCGAGGAGATGCACAGCCTGTTCCCCGACGACCACGCGGCGCTCGAGAACACCCTGGCGATCGCCGAGCGCTGCAACCTCGAGATCCCCACCGGCACCTTCCACCTGCCCGACTTCCCGGTGCCCGCGGGCTACACGCGCGAGTCCTACTTCGCCGAGGTGGCGCGGGCCGGCCTCGACGAGCGCCTCGTCGAGCTCCGCCGCCGGCGTGCCCACGGCCCCCCGGGAGCGGTCAAGACGCCCGACGAGCGTTACCGCGAGCGGCTGGAGTTCGAGATCCAGGTCATCGAGCGCATGGGCTTCGCGGGCTACTTCCTGGTGG
>Ga0210384_10009385_pt1 | contig 10091 bp, 8 predicted proteins | sample IncBWH2MmetaG_FD_160574 | JGI IMG/M metagenome (GOLD analysis project Ga0210384, IMG submission 160574) | Forest soil microbial communities from Barre Woods Harvard Forest LTER site, Petersham, Massachusetts, United States - Inc-BW-H-2-M | ecosystem: Environmental > Terrestrial > Soil >...
GGCTTCTCCAGCAAGTCGACCACTTCGACAACGTACCTGCCTCGCAGCTTGGCCTCACAAATCTGCTTGAGGTTGGCGATCGCAGCGATCGAATTCGGGGTTTGGCCTGCGATGTAAAGCCGCAACCGGTAAAAGTCACTCCGGCGGACTTTGGCACGGCGGCGCTTTATTGTTGAACTCTTCTTCCTCATGTCGGTGCCCGGCGTTTTTCCGGACGGCCAAACCAACTACTTGGCTGACGCGACTGCAGTTGGGCTTGTGACGGTCGTGTCCAGTGTATGATCCCTCAGCACGATGCCCAATTCGATGCCTCTGTGACTCACGATCAGCTCACGAGGTTCGCGCGAATGAGCCATGCCGCGCGATTTCAGAACGTAAAGCTCGCGTCTCGGTCGTCCATTGGGTTTGCTGTCACGCAACACTATCCAGGCGTCCATGAGAGAGGAGACAGCCGATCCTGTACCCTCCTGGGGATCTCCTGCGAATGTCAGATTCGTGAACATCGACGTAATCTCTTGCACTTTCAGAAAATCGACCAGGCGCATGAGCATCGATTTAACGTCATAAGTGCCCGATGGCGAAACCAGGTTCGTGATCGGGTCGATGACCACAATGCGTGGTCGATGCTTCGCGATCAATTTGTGAAGACTGGCCAGGTGTGCTTCCAAGCCGGTGCTCGTGGGCCGCATCGCATGGAAGCGCAATAAGCGCTTTCTTACCCACCGCTCCAGGTTAAGGCCAACCGAGCGCATGTTACGCAGAATCTGGCTGGGAGACTCTTCAAAAGCGAAATACAGGCAACCTTCGTCACGAGCGCAGGCAGAGCTGACGAAGTTCGCTGCCAGGCTGGACTTCCCAGTTCCCGCCGTGCCCGACACCAGCACACTGCTTCCACGGAAGAACCCTTTACCTTCCATCATCTCGTCCAAAGCCGGAATTCCCGTTGAGACGCGGTCGCTCAGTGCTTTGTGGGCAAGTGCCAGTGAGCTAAGCGGTACCACCGAGATGCCCTCACGATCGATCAGAAACGGATACTCATCGGTACCGTGGGAAGTGCCCCGGTACTTGACGATTCGCAATCGGCGCGTCGAAATTTGCTCTGTTACCCGGTGGTCCAGCGCGATCACGCAGTCGGCGATGTATTCCTCGAGTCCGTGACGAGTAAGCGTGTGTTCTCCGGCCTCACCGGTAACGACAGCGGTAAGCTTGTGGTCTTCCAGCCACTGAAAAAGCCGGCGGAGCTCCGCTCGCAGTATCGTTGAGTCGGCTAATCCGGAAAAAAGTGCTTCGATGCTGTCTAGGACAACGCGCTTGGCTTTGATCGCTTTGACCGCGTGGCCCAACCGGATGAATAAACCCTCGAGGTTGTATTCTCCCGTCTCGGAAATCTCGTGTCGTTCAACGGCAACGTAATCGACCAACAGCTTCTTGCTTTTGGCAAGCTCACGCAAATCAAAACCCAGCGATGCGACGTTGGCCCTTAGCTTCTCTTCGGTCTCTTCGAAGTCCATGCAGACGCCAGGCTCGCCGTATCGAACCGCGCCGTGCACCAGAAATTCCATCGCGAGTAAGCTCTTGCCACATCCTGCGCTGCCGCACAGGAGCGTGACTCGACCTTTCGGTAGGCCTCCGCCTGTGACTTCATCTAATCCTTGGATACCGGTCGGGGCCTTGGCGAGCGAGGGGCGAGCGACTTTTGGCCTGGCGCGGGTCATAGCGAGACTCCTGAATCAAGTCTCTGTGGCTTGAGAGTCAGACGGACAACGTATCTTAGCATGATGGATTGCTGATGCTGGCCTACGACTATTCCGCACCGTCCCCCCGCTCGCCAGCAGCAGGCGGACAGGATTCGCCAACGACGAGCTGCTCAACAGCGGCGCGACCGGCCACTTGGCGCACACCTTCAACAACCAAAAGCGCAACCGGTGCAACCCCCCTGAGGTGCCGCCAAATCCGCCTGTGCCTCGCCAAAATCGTAACTGAGTTGTACAGACGGATTAAATGGCTCCGACATAGATGTTTGCCCGGCTGAGCTCGATCACAGTCACAGTAGTTCCAGACCAAACATCAGATCGATCAGCAACTCCCTCTTATAGAGGTCGCGGCATAACTCGATTCAAACTACCTCAGCAGTTGTTATGCAATTCCAGAGTAGCGGTGGTGCAGGCCACCGGTACGTGGGTCAGAAACTATCGGCCTCTGCCCACGCAAGGCTTTCTTCGACCCGGCGTTTGTTTCTCGTTGAGCGGAATCACCTGGTCGAGCAACTCACGACGGCAGCTTCCCACCCATCGCTCCGCTACTCCGTTCTGCCAGGGGCATGCAATCGAACTTCGCAGTGGCGAAATGCTCATTGCGCGAATCGTGGCTGGCACTTCGAGTCCGTATTTGGCGTCGTGATCAAACACCACGAATCTGGAGACGTCGGCATATGGGAAGGCATCTCGGAGTTGCTGAGCTGTCCAGATACTGGTTGGATGCCGGGTGACATTGAAGTGCAAGATACGCCTGCGATCATGGGCAATGATGAAGAAGCAATACAAAAGGCCAAAGGTGACGGTCGGCACTGCGAAGAAATCCACCGCGGCAATCACTTCGCGGTGGTTATGCAGAAAGGTTCGCCAGCGTTGCGCCGCTTCGCTGACTCTGGGTGCACGTCTCATCCAACGTGAAACGGTTCGTTCCGAAACATCGAGACCCAGCATCAAAAGCTCACCATGAACGCGGGGAGCGCCCCAATTGGGGTTCTCTGCGACCATCTTGAAGATCAGCTCTCGAATCTCCTTCGAGATCTTCTTTCTACCGGGCGTCTTACGCACCCGCGAGAGCATGCTCCAGTACCAGCGGAAACCAGCCCGGTGCCACTGCCCAACTGTCTCCGGGTTGACCAAAAGGAGTGCTTCCTTCCAGGAGGACCAAAGGCGGCGAGCTAGCAGCCAGAAGAGTCTGTCAGCCGCTGTGAGCATCGGACGCGGATGTCTGCGCTTGAGGACGCTCAACTGCTGCCGCAGTGCCAAGTTCGCGGTGAGGAGCCTTCTACGGGAACAAAAGCAGCCCAAGACCAGACCCAGCCAGAGGCGGAACATGGGCAATGTTCATACCAGATAGAAGCTTGTGGACGCACTGACAACCTGTTGATTTCGTGGACGGATAGGATTTTGGCGAACCACAGCCGGATACAGGAAGTCGGTGCAAAATCCGGTGCAGGTAAGCCCGCACGAGACCGACGTTCCAACCCGCTCAGTTCGAGTTTTCTGTCTGGACGGGTCGGAGCCGGAGGAATCGCATGCTAGCTCTTTGTGAAATCAAATCTATCTGGCGTGATAGGTTTCCGAAGGAATCGCTCGACATCGAAAGCCTTCACCCCCTTTGGTAACCGCTATCGTCAGCCCGTGCGGGCGGCACTTTCGATGGATCCACGATCAACCTCAGAGAAAACCCGGACTTGTGGACGAATAATTCCGGGGGTGTCGGTCGATCTGGAAAACGAGGAAATCCTTCCGTTTCGCCGGTGTTAAGCAAGCCCTAGATAGCGGCAGGTAGCGCCGATGTGCCTGGGTACACGATAATTGCCAAAGAGTTGGTTGGGCTTGGGAACGGAAATTGCGGAATTGAATGCAATCGTGAGGGAGCGCATATGGACCTTAAAACTCTGCTCGATACACCCCCATGGGACTGGCCAGGAGACGCAGGGAGAACATTTTGGAGGATTCTGACTGATCCGCGATCCAACGAATCCGACCGCCTGGTCGCCGCCGAACTGGCGGGCGATTTTACGGTCATCAACGACGAATTGGCCGATACGTTAGTGACGATCGCAAGTAGTGCCAACGAGCCAGAGCAACTACGCGCACGGGCGGCAATTTCCCTTGGGCCAGTCCTGGAACAAGCGGACACCGATGGATTCGAGGATCCGGATGACGTGCCCGTTACTGAGGATACGTTTCGCACCATCCAGGAATCGCTCGAGAAGCTTTATCTCGGTAAAAGCACTCCCAAGGAAGTGCGACGGCGAAGTTTGGAAGCATCGGTGCGCGCACCCCAGATGTGGCATCAGGGAGCGATCGAGCAGGCTTATTCCAGCGGAGACAAAGAGTGGATGCTGACCGCCGTGTTTGCGATGCGATGGGTTCGCGGTTTTGACGATCAAATACTGGCGGCCTTGAAAAGCAGCGATCTCGAAATCAAATACCAGGCAGTCATCGCGGCGGGCAACTGGGGACTGGACGCTGCTTGGTCGCCCATCGTCGAACTCCTAAATGACGCTCACTGCCCAAAACATTTTCTGCTTGCCGCCATCGGCGCTGTGGGCAGTATCCGTCCCAATGAGGCGCCGGAAATCCTAGTCGATCTGGCCAATTCCGATGACGAGGAAATCGCTGAAGCCGTTGAGGAGGCCGTGGCGCCAGCTGACGTGGCTTCAGACGAGGAAGACAGCGAAGAGGACGAGTGGATCCATTGATCGGCATTACCGCTGCACGGATCGGAAATGGCAGCCGAGCGGGTACTCAATGAGTATTGCTCGACCATAGCCGCGCCGGGAGTTTCGTCTGCCAAATGGTGCCGACAACATCGTCGGGGCATGGTTGACGCAAGTAGCCTACAAAGATTGATCCCTGGGCGGCTCTTAGCTCCCACAAGCGAGCCGTGAAGGATGTGAATCTCTGTGCGTCATTCGCCTTTACACGAGGATTGCGAACAGAAGAGCTGAAGACGCGAACCTGATCGTGATGCGAGTTCCTCGCGATCGCGACGAACAAGACTCCAGTAATGCAGAACCGAACTCGGAAACGGGACTTGACCCATGAACTGTTTGCCAACCATTCCCCTGTTCCCGCCAGGCCAAATCGTAGCGACGCCGGGGCGCACTTCGATTGCTGGACAAAACCGACAAATCGCCCTTGGAATTCTTCTCCCGCCATCTTCGCGGAGACTGATAGTTATGTGGAATCAATTTAGCAAGGGGCAATGTTGCATTCGACTTTACCCTGTTGCTGTGGCAATGTGTGCGACCCCTCCCGGAACGAAGGACTGCGACACCGTAGGCGGAGCGTTTAGGCCGAAGCGGAGGGAGGGGTCGCGCGAGGCGAGAGGCAGGTCCTTCCCCTCTTCCGCCACTATAGCCTCACATCGGCCAGTGTCCATGCGCCACTAGGATCTCTTTCTTTGATTGACAAACAGCTCGGCATAGGCATATATGTCATAAACATATATGGCGATAACGAATGCGGGCTTTGATCGGGAATTGAAGAAAGGAAGCGCGGAGCTGCTGATCCTCTCGCTGTTGCAAGGCCGAGCCCGCCACGGTTACGAAATCAACCAACTTATCGAGCAGCGTTCGGCCGGTACGCTCAAGTTCAATGTGGCCTCTCTCTATCCCTTGCTGTACCGGCTGGAGAAGCGCGGGTGGATCGAAGGTCAGTGGGTCGAGAAACCCGGTCAGCGCCGGAGGCGCTATTACCGGTTAATCCCAGCCGGGAAGGCGATGCTAAAGCAACAGCGGCGGACTTGGGCAGAGTTCGTGGCCGCGATGCAGCGGATTACTGGAGTAAGCCATGCCTGATTTTAAAAAGATGGTGCGCGATCGGCTCCGCGACTGCGGACTTTCGCCGATGCGTGAGTGCGAGATCGTTGATGAGATCTCGCAGCATCTGCGCGACCGGTACGAGGCACAGCTGTCGAACGGCGCCAATGAAGACGCAGCACAGCGTGAAATCATTGAAGAACTGGAGGGACGCGATCTGGCGGGCGATCTGCGAAAGATCGAGGAGCGCTGGATCGAACCGGTAGAGCTGGGGACGGGTGAGGGCAGCGATGTCTGGTCAGGCCTGTGGCAGGACCTGCGCTACGCCACGCGCACATTGCGATTGAACCCGGGATTCACGACAGCATGCGTACTTTCACTGGCGCTAGGCATTGGGGCAAATACAGCTATCTTCCAGCTCATCGACGCAGTGAGGATGAGGGTTCTTCCAGTGGCGCATCCGGAAGAATTAGCGGTGATCCGGCCGACAGATTTCCATGTCACAGGCCGGCACCACGGTCGCTACGGATACGTGACCAATCAGATGTGGGAGCAGATCCGTGCGCAGCAGCAAGGGTTCAGCGGCGTATTTGCATTCGGCAACGAGGATTTCAATCTGGCGACGCGCGGGCAAGTGCGATACGCACAGGGACTATGGGTCAGTGGTGAATTTTTCGATGTGCTCGGGATTCAGCCAGTACTCGGGCAGGTATTTCACCGGCCGGATGATCGCGCGGGTTGTGGTACGCCCGGCACAGTAATTAGCTATGAGTTTTGGCAGAGCGAATTTGGCGGACAGGCCAGTGCCATCGGTAAGACACTCGAATTGGAAGGCCACCCGTTTGCGGTGCTCGGTGTAACCCCAGCGAACTTTCATGGAGTAGACGTCGGCCACAGCTTTGATGTTGCGGTGCTCATCTGCTCTGAACCAACCATCGCAGGTGAGAGCAGCCTTTACGTGTTGCCACACGGATGGTGGCTGGTGGCCATGGGCCGATTAAAGCCCGGATGGAGGCTAGACAAGGCATCGGCGCAACTTGAGGCAATCTCTCCGGGACTCATGCAGGAAACCTTGCCGCCCGGGTACCAGACGGAAGCCCGAAAACAATACCTGCAGAAGAAACTGGCAGCGTATCCGGGAAGCACAGGGGTGTCCAATCTTCGGCAGCAGTATGAGTCGCCTTTATGGCTGCTGCTGGCGATCACGGGACTTGTATTGCTGATCGCGTGCGCAAACCTCGCGAACCTCTTGCTGGCTCGCGCCAGCGCGCGAGAAAAAGAAATTGCCGTACGCATCGCGCTCGGCGCGGCAAGAGGACGCATTGTCCGCCAGTTGTTCACCGAGAGCCTGCTTCTCGCGCTGCTCGGTGCGACATTTGGAATGGTATTAGCTCGCCTGCTGAGTTCCTTCCTCGTCCGGTATCTCAGCGGGGAAGGCGATGTACGCCACATCTTCGTTGGTCTCGCAACGGACTGGCGAGTACTTGGATTTACGGCCGGTCTCGCTGTGCTCACCTGTGTGCTGGTGGGGCTTGCTCCTGCGATCAAATCGACCAGGATGGCGCCTGCGCTGGTGATGAGCCTGGCGGGGCGCGGTTTGACCACAACCCGCGAGCGCTTCAGTCTCCGCCGGGCACTCGTCGTCGCGCAGGTCGCTCTTTCCCTCGTTCTGGTGGTGAGCGCGTTGCTGTTCGGCGAAAGCCTGCGGAAGATCCTCACTTTGGATGCCGGATTCCAACGCGATGGCGTGCTGGTGATGGATATCGACTACACGCGTCTCAATCTCCCCTACGATCAGCGAGGTCCATTCCGGGAGCGCATCGTCGAGCGCGTGCGCTCACTGCCCGGAGTGCAATCGGCCGCGGAGACGAACGAGGTGCCTCTAGGCGGGAGTTACTGGAATGATGAAGTCGTGGTCAATAGCGAGGTGAAGAAGGGTTGGGTCGACATGGGCAACATCACACCAGGGTACTTCCAGACGATCGGGACGCCATTGTTAGGCGGACGCAATTTCAATGAGCGCGATGCCGCGAGTTCGCCAAAGGTGGCGATCGTCAATCAGGAGTTTGCCCGGAAGATCATGGGAACCGAAAATCCTGTCGGCAGGACGTTTAAAATCAATGTGTATCGGGGACAGCCGCAGTACGAGTATGAGATCGTCGGGCTGATGGCAAATGCGAAATACGACGACTTGCGGAAAGAGTTCGATCCAATCGCATTTTATCCTCAGTTGCAGGATGACCGGCCCGACACCAACGGGGAAATTATCGTCCGCTCAAGCGGATTGCTCGAATCGATTGTGGGGGAGTTGCGGCAAGCTATGGCTGACGTGAATCCCGAGATCGCAATCGATTTTCATTCACTCGCCGCCCAAATCAACGACGGATTACTGAAAGAGCGTCTCTTGGCAATTTTGAGCGGGTTCTTTGGCTTGCTGGCCGCAATTCTGGCAACCGTCGGACTCTATGGAGTGATGGCATACATGGTGGCAAAAAGGACAAGCGAGATCGGGATCAGGATGGCATTGGGCGCAGCGCCGATACAAATGATCGAACTGGTTCTGAGCGAGGCAGGAAAGCTGTGCGGAGTCGGAGTTGCAGTCGGGGTTGTGATGACCCTGGTCGTCGGCAGGTGGGCGGCGTCTCTCTTATTTGGATTGAAGCCCTACAATCCCGCAGTACTGGCGACCGCCTGTCTGGGACTGGCTGTGGTGGCGGTGCTCGCCAGTGGGGTCCCAGCAAGAAGGGCGGCGAAGCTACAGCCAATGGTGGCGCTGAGGGAAGAGTAGCGGCTGGTAATGACCAGAGCCCGTTACAAATGTTCTGTGTGAGCAGAGAATTGTGCTGTCTGCGCTTGATGAGCAAGAAACTTCTGGTGGCTCTCACCATGGAGGGGAAGTTTGCCGGGGAGGGACTGCAGTCCATCGACGAGACGATGCGAGAAATGGAATTGGGGAATCCGCCGACGCCGTCTGGAAAGCTCTGAATCGAGAGCATCAGAAACTGTTTCCTGCGACTTCTGGATCAAGCGAAGATGTTGCATCGATTAATATGCCCAGAGTCTTCGACGACACTCAGGCTAACCCTCGAGACATCGTAAAAGAAGCTATCGTAGACGGCTCGGTTTTGATCTTCGGGCAACGGCCGGCTCTCTGGGCGCTCGAAAGTCGCGGCGCAAGGCTGTCACGGAGCAGGGATCGCTATTCAACTTCGGATGATGAACCTGAGGGAGGTGTGCCTCTTTGGAGTTTTACTGCGTCCAGTCTTCCGGAGGCGATTGGATGCCCCAAACATTGCCCGGCTCATCGAGCGCCAATCCGAGGAGCCAAAGCTTTTCATACTGTCCCGTCGAAATGCAATTCACCACGCGCGCGCTGGCGCTCCCGCCTGCTGGAAGTCGCTCTAAGCGCACCGTCGTCCCAACTGCCAGCGGCTGACCGAATCGGACTGCACATCCCTCAGGGTTTACCAGAATCACCAAGCCTGTCTCGGAAAGCGGCTTAGCCGAATCCGGGCTGACGAGAGTAATTGGAATCTCGCAAGGAATTCGAGTGCCCCGTCGGCCCCCAGCTTTCTTTTCGGTCGAACCCACATTTGAGTCTATCGGGTCGTGACGCCAGTTCGAGGATGCCGCGACCGGTGTTCGGATTTCGTAACTGCTGTTCGTATTTCAGCAGGGAATAAAGGAGGAAGTAGTATGTCTGAAACATGTACGCTCATCCTATGAAAAGGGATGTCAAGGAAAAAATCTTCCCCCCGCCCCTCTGAGGGATGCGGGCGTGGTGACTTACATCCAGCCCCACCCCATTCCTCACCTCATTCTTAGAGGGGTTATTGGTTTGGTCGCTTTGGCTTGCCGCACTTTCCCGCGGCGATGCCAACCCCAGGTGCTTGTCCCAACTCGACGGTTTCATGAAGTCAGTGCGCTCGACGCCGTTCGGTTCCGAAGCTACGCAAGCTGAGCGTTGGCTTAAGTGCCAACCATGATCCTATGTGAGGCTCGAGGCCTATAGCTTTTTTCGGTTATCCGAGGGGGCATAGGATTGACCCGGAGACTCGGTGCCGGACTACAGCACACAGAGCGCCTGAATGAGCGTATGGATACTCTCCCTCGAACCGGAGCATCGCAAGAACCGATTGGCTACCACCGAGGCATGAAAACCTGGGAGATCACCTGGGTTCTATTCGATGCTCAAGCTGCTTGCGTCTTCAGTTGTTCGGCGTCGAAACGTTCCTCCTTTTTCCAAAGTGTCAAGGTAATGGCCGCGATCTTGCGCGCCAGTGTCAGACGCGCCATCTCCGGCTTCATGCCCTTGGCCAGCAAAGCCTGGTAGAAATCGTGGAACGGTCCTCTGCCACAGCTGGCCCGGGTGGCCGCACTCTTAAAGATTTCTTTCATCTCATGGTTGTGATTTCGATTGAGACCACGGATCTGCTGGGGTTTCTTGGAGCGTTGCACTTGTCCGCCGACATATCGGTATTGCGCACTGTCGTGCGTCTCAATGCCCAGCCCACTATAGGTCCAGAGTTGCCGCTTGCTGCGGAACCGGTGCGGGGTTTGCATCAGC
>Ga0210384_10009386_pt1 | contig 10091 bp, 9 predicted proteins | sample IncBWH2MmetaG_FD_160574 | JGI IMG/M metagenome (GOLD analysis project Ga0210384, IMG submission 160574) | Forest soil microbial communities from Barre Woods Harvard Forest LTER site, Petersham, Massachusetts, United States - Inc-BW-H-2-M | ecosystem: Environmental > Terrestrial > Soil >...
ACCTCACGCCCGTGGAAGAAAGCTTTTTGCAGAATTGTCTGTACGAACTTCGTATGGCCTACGTGGAAGTAACCAACGCCCTGGCCCGGCCGCCGCAAGCGACCGGCACGAACCCAGCGAAACGATGAAAGCCACGTTGACGGTGCTGGGCAGCGGCACGTCCATGGGCGTACCCACCATTGGCTGCGATTGCGCCGTCTGCCGCTCATCGGACCCTCGCGACCGGCGCACCCGGCCCTCCGTGTTGATTGAATATGGCGGAAGAAATGTGCTTATCGACACCACCCCTGATTTCCGGGAACAGGCGATTCGCGAAAATATACGCAGCCTGGATGCGGTGCTCTACACCCACGCCCACGCTGATCACATTCTTGGCATTGATGATCTGCGGCCGTTGAGTTACCGCCACAAACCCGGCAAGCTGCCGCTCTACGCCCGTCCTGATGTGGCTGCATTCATCCGCGGCATGTTCGGCTATATTTTCGACGCCGACTACAAGTTTGGTGGACTGCCCCAGGTCGAACTCAAGCCGCTGGATGGACCCCTGGCCTTGTTCGGCGCACGCTTCGAGCCCGTGACCGTGATCCACGGCGAAACGGAGATCTACGGCTATCGCTTCGGGTCGGCTGCGTACTTGACCGACCACAGCGTTGTACCCGAAGCCTCTTTCGGTCAGCTGCAAGAGCTCGACATTCTGTTTCTCGACGCCCTGCGGCACAAACCGCATCCCACGCATTCGACCGTGGAGAATTCGTTGCGTATCGTGGAACGCGTCCAGCCCGGGCGTGCATTCTTCACTCACATCTGCCACGATCTGCCGCATGAAGAAACCAATGCGTCGCTGCCGGAGAATGTGCGGCTCTCGTTCGACGGGATGAAACTGGAATTTGAGATCTAGGGGAAATGAAAAACTTTTACCGCAAAGGACGCAAAGAATTCCGCCAGGTTCGCAAAGGGGGCCGAGATGATTCCGTGTACTGTGCCCTGGAAGGGATTTGGATTTGGCTAGAAGCCGGGAGCTAGAAGCTGCTTTCAATGCAAGTCTTTCACAAACTCGAGGACGTCCCCTCCGGCTTCGGCCCGACCTTGGCGAGCATCGGAAACTTTGACGGCGTCCATCGCGCCCATAGCTACGTGCTCAAAGAGATCGTTGAGCGAGCGCGGCAGCAGGGCGCCAAGGCGATGGCGGTCACCTTCGAGCCCCATCCGGTACGTATCCTGCGCCCTGACTCCGGGCTCAAGCTGATCACACCCACTCCGGAAAAGCTGCGCTTGCTCGAAGCCAGCGGTCTGGACGCGGTCCTGCTCCTGCCTTTCGGGCGCGACCTTTCGCTGATGACTCCGCGGCAGTTTGCCGAAGAGATCCTCAAGAAACAGCTCCGCGCCCGCGAGGTACACGAAGGCTTCAACTTTCATTTTGGCCACAAAGCCGCGGGAAATGTGCAGATGCTTGCCGAGTTCGGACGTGAGATGGGATTCGAGGTCAAAGTCTATCCCGAGATGAAACTGCGGGGTGAGTCCGTCTCCAGCAGCCACGTGCGCAAACTTCTAGGCGAGGGCCGGATCAGCCGCGCCCGGCATTTGCTGGGCCACCCGTTCAGCATGCTCTCCACTCCGGGCCGGGGACGAGGCTACGGATCCAAATACACGGTTCCCACCATCAACCTGAGTCGCTACGAAGAATTTGTGCCGCGGGATGGTGTCTACATCACGCGTACGCGCGTCGGCGAGGAATGCTTCGACTCGGTCACCAATGTGGGCGGTCGTCCGACGTTTGGGACGGAATCATTTGCGGTCGAAAGCCACTTGTTGAACTTCCATCCCATCGAACTGGCGGCTGAAACCGAAGTGGAGATTTATTTCTTGCAACGCCTGCGTGACGAGATCAGGTTTCCCTCGGTGGAAGCGCTGCGTGAACAGATCGCCCGAGATGTGCACAAGGCTCGCAGATACTTCCATCTTTTGAAATCGGCGTAAGCAGATCGCGTTTTCGTCCACCATCCGACAGCGCTTCAGCTTTTCAATTGCCATTTAGCCGCTGACCATTAACAATCCGTCCGATGCCAACGAGCCTCGGCTTCCCGTTCACCCAGGTCACCCCGGATCAGCGCCGCACGCTCCTGGCTGCCGCCCTGGGCTGGATGCTCGATGCTTTCGACGCCATGCTCTACGCCCTGGTACTGGCCCACGTCATGCGCGACCTGGGCATGACCAAAGGTACCGCTGGACTGCTCAACAGCCTCACCCTGCTGGCGTCCGGGATCGGCGGGGTTGCCTTCGGGTTCATTGCCGATCGCCTGGGCCGCAAACGAGCCCTGATGCTGAGCATCCTTACCTACTCAGTTTGTTCTTTCGCCTCTGGCCTCGCCACCTCGGTGCTGATGCTGGCCGTTTTCCGTTTCATCCTCGGGCTGGGGATGGGAGGAGAGTGGAATACCGGCGCGACCCTGGTGGCTGAAACCTGGCCCACTGAGTTGCGCGCCAAAGCCATCTCGATTGTGCAAAGTTCGTGGGCGATTGGTTACGCTCTGGCCGCGCTCGCCGTGGGAATCGTGCTGCACTACGCCGATTGGCGTATGGCGTTCTTCGTCGGAATTCTGCCGGCGCTGGTCGTCTTGTGGATTCGCCGCGGCGTACCCGAGTCGGAGATGTGGCAGGAACGTCATGGCAGGGCTGCGGACGCAGCAAGCTACAACCTTGCGGTGACAACTCCGCAGACGGGATTCGCCGGTCTCTTTAGACCTCCGTATTTGAAACCTACCCTGGCACTGCTGTTCATGAATTTCTTCGGCATGTTCGCCTGGTGGGGGCTGTTCACATGGATTCCGCCTTATCTCTCTTTGCCGGTCGAGCAAGGCGGACGCGGCTTTGGCGTCATGGGAACAACTACGCTGCTGGTGGTGCTGAATCTGGTGGGAATGTTTCCCGGATACGCCAGTTTCGGCTGGGTCGCGGACTATCTAGGTCGTCGTAAGTCTTTTATTTTATATACGTTCATGGCAGCACTTATAGTCCCAATTTATGCTCTGGCCAGAGCGCCCTGGGCAGTGATGGTGCTGGGCACAGTGCTGGCCTTTTTCGGTACAGGATTCTTTTCTGGCTCGGGAATTATCGGAAGCGAGATTTTTCCCACTGAAGTCCGGGCACGCGCCCTCGGTCTTACCTACAACGGCGCGCGCACCATGAGTTCGATCGCACCGTTTGTCATCGGGCGCGTGGGACAGGCCAGGGGCCTGAGTTGGGCTTTCTATTTGTGCGGTGTGTCGTTTCTGCTGGCATGTTTAGTCGCGACACAGTTGCCCGAGACAAAGGGAAAACAGTTGGAGTGAAATATCAGCGGTATTGCAGCCCGCTGTCATCTTGAGCCATGGACCCGTTTTCAGCGGGTTAAAAGAGGAATGAACAGGCGGCATGAAGGGTGCTGCAAACCGGGTGTGGCGGAAGGTATGCGCACAGCCATCATGGTCGTGGGAAGTAGGCCGGCAACCCAATGGTGCGGCAAGCCCGTTGTTGAGCTTGGTCCCAGGCTTCGTGATTGAAACAGTGGTGACGCGGTGGTGCTGTACCGCTGCGATCCCGATCAGGAGATTACTGAGAGAAAACGACTTGGCCCACCCCGTGATCGAGGAGAAAAGGCATGAGTCATGAGAGAAGCAAGAAGCGGAAACGGGCGGGGCAAGGAGGTGTGGTTCCCAGTCTCAATTGCATCGAGCCCAACGCAGCCGGAATCGATGTAGGAGCGACAGAAAGTTTCGTTGCGGTCCCGCCGGACCGGGATCCTGGCCCCAGTTCGCAGTTTTGAGACGTTTACCCAAGATCTGCACCGGCTGAAAGAGTGGCTGCAGCAGTGCCGCATCACGACTGTAGCCATGGAATCCACGGGAGTGTACTGGATTGCACGGTTTCAGATCTTAGAAGAGGCAGGCATCGAGGTATGCCTGGTCAACGCCCAGCCTGTCAAACACGTTCCCGGGCGCAAGAGGGATGTGATCGATTGCCAGTGGCTGCAGTATCTCCACTCCGTGGGACTACGGCGGGCCTCCTTCCGTCCGGAGGATCGAGTTTGCGTCATCCGCTCCCTGCTTCGTCACCGCGACCGCTTGGTGCAAATGGCCGCCGCGCACGTGCAACATATGCAGCAAGCCCTCACCCAGATGAATCTGCAGATCCATCACGTGCGCAGTGACATCACCGGTCAGAGTGGATTAACGATTCTCGACGCCATTGTGGCGGCAGAACGCAATCCGGCCGTGTTGGCGCAGTTGCGGCACGCGCGGGTGCAGGCGAGCGAAGAAGTAGTGGTGAAGTCGCTGGTGGGAGACTATCGGCGGGAACATCTGTTCAGGTTAGGTCAGTCCCTGGAAGCGTATCGTTACTACCAAACCCTGATCACCACCTGCGACCAGGAAATCGAGGAACAACTGCAAAACTTTGACCGCCAGCTTCCTTCCGATGCCCCACAGCTGCCGCCAGAGCGTTACCCTCACCCCCCGTAAGAACGAGTTTCGCTTTGATATGCGCAGTGAACTGTATCGCATCTGGGGTGTGGACCTGACGGCGGTGCCCTCCCTCAATGCGCTCACCGCCTACACCTTGCTGGCGGAAGTGGGAACCGACTGGTCCAAGTTTCGCAACATCCATGCCTTCGCTTCCTGGGCCTGCTTCTGTCCCCACAATAAGAAGAGCGGAGGAAAAGTTCTTTCCGCCAAAACCCGCAGGAGTGCCAATCGCGTCCATCGCGCCCTGCGGCCAGCGGCCCAGGCCCTGGAAAGGAGTACTTCCTATCGGGGCATCTTTTATCGCAAGCTGTGCACCCGCTTGGGAAGGCCTGCTGGGATCACCGCTACCGCCCACAAACTGGCCCGCATCATTTTTCACATGGTTACGAGCGGACAGGCCTATGACCAAAGCATTTTTGCCGCCGAAGAGCAACGCCAGCGCAAGCATCTGGAAAGCAGCCTCCGGCGTAAGGCCGCCCAGTTGGGATACCAATTGACTCCCTTACCGCAGACTGCATAAGGGCAGCCGCACGCCCCATCGCAGTTGTTCATTAGGAGCGGAGGGACGGCTTCGCCCTGGCAAAGCCGTCACACAGTCGAAAGATCCCTGGCGTCTACGTTGCCGCCGGAGATCGTGGGAGGTTCTCTCCTCCAAACCCGAAAGTTCACAGTTCGTCGTAATGCCAGGGATCCTTCGACTCCCGTGCCGGTTCGCAAGCGAAGCGGCCCACTCGCTCAGGATGACAGGCACTATCCCCTCGGAGCGCCGGTGCCGGCTGTTAAAATAGTCTCCTGACTCTTATGTTCGAGAATCTCTCAGAAAAACTGCAGCGCGCGTTTAAGACCCTGCGCGGCGAAGCCACCCTCAACGAAGAAAACATGCAGGAGGCGTTGCGTGCCATCCGCCTGGCGCTGCTCGAGGCTGATGTCAACTTCAAGGTCGTAAAACAGCTCATCGATCATATCCAGGAGAAGGCGGTTGGGCAGCAGGTGGCGACCGCGCTCTCGCCTGCCGAGCAGGTCATCAAGATTCTTCGCGATGAATTGATCGAGATCCTGGGCCGCGATACTGCGAAGGTCAAGTTCGCATCGCAACCTCCGACCGTTGTGCTTATGGCCGGCTTGCAGGGTTCGGGTAAAACCACTACGTCCGGCAAGCTGGCGAACTGGCTGAAGAACGGGGGGCATCGGCCGCTGCTGGTTTCGGTTGACGTGTATCGCCCTGCGGCCCGCGAGCAGCTTAGAGTCGTGGCCCAGGCGATCAAGGCCAACATCTACGAAGGCGAAGTCGGCGAAGCCAACACGGCCACGGTCGAGCGTCTGGCCAAGGAGGCGCGGCGCGAAGCCATCAACACCGGCTCGGATGTGCTGATCGTCGACACCGCCGGCCGCCTGCACATCGACGATCAGTTGATGGACGAAATGCAGTCGCTCAAGCGGCTGCTCAATCCGCAGGAAATCCTGTTCGTGGCCGACGCCATGACCGGCCAGGACGCGGTCAGCTCCGCCGACGAGTTTCACAAAAAGCTAGCGCTCACCGGCGTCGTCCTCACAAAGATGGACGGCGATGCTCGCGGCGGCGCGGCGCTTTCTATCCGCCAAGTCACAGGCCAGCCCATCAAATTCATCGGTATGGGCGAAAAGTACGACGCACTCGAGCCGTTTCATCCCGACCGCATCGTGTCCCGCATCCTGGGCATGGGCGATATTCTCTCGCTGATCGAAAAGGCCGAACAGAGTGTTGACAAGAAAAAAGCCCAGGAAATGGCTAGCCGGGCCCTTACGGGCGACGGCTTTTCGCTGGAAGACTTCCGCGACCAGTTGCGCCAGCTAAAGAAAATGGGATCAATCCAGAACCTGATGGGCATGCTGCCCAGCGTCGGTCCCTTTGCCGGGATACAGAAGCACGCTGACAAGGTCGACGAAAAACAGCTCAGCCGGGTGGAAGCAATTATTAATTCGATGACCCAGCACGAGCGCCTCCACCACGAAGTCATGAACGGCAGCCGGCGCAAACGTATCGCCCGCGGCTCGGGCACCAGCGTGCAGGAAGTCAACAACCTGCTGCGCCAATACGCCCAGATGCGAAAAATGTTCAAGCAAATCGGCAAGCCTAGCTTTGCCCGCAAGCTGGCTGGGATGAAGATGCCGGGAATGTAAAAGCGGACGTCGGACTTCAGACCTCGGCCGATCGAACGTCTCGCGGCAAACGTATTGGATCCTGGATGGGGGTTGAACTTGAGGTCCGAAGTCCGACGTCCGAGGTCTGAATCATGAAGTGGCGATCGCTCGAGGAATCCACTCCCGGCCCGGACACCCGCTCCTTACGTGACATTCTTTCCGGGCGTAAAGAACTGATCGTTAGGTACGTCCCGCCCGACATTCAGGCTGTGCACGCCCGCGTCATCAGGGAACTGAAAGAAGACAGTTTCGCGGAGAAACTCCTCGGTGTCGGCGCCAAGGTCTCGGCCTTCAAACTCGAGGACCAGAACCGCAAGCTGGTTTCATCGGCTGATTTGCTGAGCCAAGGCCGCCTGGTGATCTGCTTTTTTCGCGGGCGTTGGTGTCCATTTTGCGTAGGACAACTGGAAGCCATGAGCCTCCTTGCACCCCGGATTGAACAGATCGGGGCATCGCTGGTCGCCATCTCGCCTCAGACGGTTCAGCAGTCGTACTTTATGGTCGACCAGCACAAATTGCGCTTTCCGCTGCTGAGCGATGCCGGGAACCAGGTGGCTCGACAGTTTGGGCTCGTCTATCGCGTCCCAGACGACCAGCAGGCGATTTACCGTCGGGCGTTCGTCAATCTGCCCTTCGCCAATGGCGACGACAGTTGGGAACTGCCCATCCCGGCTACTTTCATCATTGACCACGACAACTCGATTCTTTATGCGTCCGCCGACGAAGACTACACCCAGCGGCCGGAGCCTCAGGAAATCCTGCAACAGCTGAGCTCGCGGGGGCCAACTCAATCTCGCTCATTTCAATTATGATTGGACATGGGTGAGCCCTCACTTTGGAACGCTGGTGATCAGCGCGGCCGGCTCGACGAGCTGACTGCCAGCACCACAAATCCGGTCAAGGACCTTCCTCTCCGTCGCGATGTGCGCTTGCTCGGCATATTGCTGGGGCGTGTCCTGGTCGAGCAGGCAGGCGAGTCTTTGCTCGGTGTGGTCGAGGAGTTGCGGCGCATCTTCATTCAGCATCGGGAGCAGCCGCGCTCTCAAACTGTGGCACCGGATTTCGAAGACCCTCTGCTGAATCAGGCGCGGGAGATTATTTCCGGCCTCACCATCGATGAGGCTCACCGTGTTACCAAAGCATTCGCCATTTATTTCGAGCTCACCAACCTTGCCGAAACTAACCATCGCAAACGGCGCCGGCGCGCTGCCAAGCTCCATGCCGAGCAGCCCGCGCTGGAAGGCTCGTTTCGCGGCACCTTCCGGCGCATGCGCGCCGCCGGGATCGATGCCGGGCAGGCGCTGGAGGTCCTGCGCAAAATAAAAGTCGTGCCCGTTTTCACCGCGCATCCCACCGAGGTCGCGCGCCGGACAGTACTGCTCAAACGTCGTCGCATTGGCAAACAACTCGAACGATTAGACCGTCTGCCCCTGACCGAGGCCGATGCCAGCCGGTTCGAAGCACTGATCTTTGCCGAGGTGACTTCGTTATGGCAGACCGATGAGGTCCGCCTGGAAAAGCCCCTGGTGACCGACGAGATTCGCATGGGGCTCGACCACTATCCTTTTTCGATGTTCGCCGCCGTGCCACGGCTTTACGACGAGCTGGTCGATTCCCTGCGTGTGATTTACGAAATTGATTTGGAAGACTGCGAAGTCCCCGATCTGCTCTTTTTCGGCTCCTGGATCGGTGGCGACCGCGACGGCAACCCCTTCGTCACCCCCGGTTCCACTCGTGAGGCATTGCAGCGGGCCCGGAATGTAATTATCGGCCACTATATCGCGGAACTGGAACGCGCCACCGACCAGCTCAGCGCCTCCGTTCGCCAGATAAAAGTCTCTGACGCGATCCACGCTCGGCTCAGGGACTACAGTGCTCATATGGGCGACGAATACGCGCGCCAATCCCGGATTTCGAGCTCTGAACTTTATCGTCGACTGCTCAACCTGATGGTCGTTCGTTTGCGCCACAGCCGCGAAGAGCTTGCCGACCGCAAGGCGTATCCGTCTGCCGGGGAGTTCGAGAGCGACCTTCTGCTGATCCGCGAGAGTTTGTCGGTCAACCGAGGGCAGCGGCTGGCCGAACTGGTGATTCATCCCCTGCTCCGCCAGGTGCGTACTTTTGGATTTCATCTTTCGACGCTTGACATCCGCCAGCACGCGCGCTTGCATACTCAGGCGCTGGGCGAGATTGAGGGTAATGTAGGCGCGAGCGTCCCGCTCGTGCGGCAGCGGCACGAGAGCGGCCCGCACGAGTGGGGCGCTCGCGCCCACATTGAGGGAATTTCCGCCTCGACCCAGGACGTTCTCGACACTTTCATTGAGATCGCACATTTGAAGAAGGCGTATCCCGCTTGCGCCATTCGCGGTTACATCATCAGCGGAGCGCAGTCGGAAGCGGATGTCTTCGCAGTCACGAGACTGGCCGCGACATGCGGTGTGCACGTCGCCGCTTCCGGAGATGACCCCGGACTCATGCCGGTGCCACTTTTCGAATCGATCGAGGCCCTGCGCACTTCGGCTTCGGTGATGGAACACATCTGGCACGCCCCCGACTATCAGCCGGCTCTCGACTCATGGGGACGCTGGCAGGAGGTCATGTTGGGGTATTCCGACTCCAACAAAGACGGCGGCATGCTGACTAGCATCTGGGAGTTGTACAAAGCGCATCGGGACCTGCACCGCGCGGCGCGCGAGTGCAACGTGAAGCTCCGCCTTTTTCACGGCCGGGGCGGCACGGTGGGACGCGGTGGTGGCCCCACTCACACCGCTATTCTGGCCCAGCCGGTTGGCGATTTTTCCGGCGAGATTCGCATCACGGAGCAAGGCGAAGTTCTCAACTGGAAATATGCCGATCCCATGCTCGCGGAATGGAACCTCGAGATCATGATTGCGTCCTGCCTGGAAGCGCTCACGCGGACTCGAGGCCCGGAACCTGGGGCTGACCAACGCTGGGTCCCCGCGATGGAGCAGATGTCCGCCGATGCCTTCACTTTCTACCGTCGTAATATCGCCGAGAATTCTGAGGTGATCGAATACTTCGAACAGGCCACGCCAGTGAACGAACTGGAGCATGCGCGCATCGGTTCACGTCCTCCGCGCCGGGCCCAGGGACGCCGCCTGGAAGATCTCCGCGCCATCCCCTGGGTCTTCGGTTGGATGCAGAGCCGTCATGCCGTCCCGGCGTGGTTCGGAGTGGGTCATGCTCTCGAACACTTTGTGGTTCGGGACCCGGAGAATCAGTCTTTGCTGTGCGAGATGATGCGGAGTTTTCCGCTATTTTCCGACTTGATCCGCAACGTGGAACTGGCTATGTCCAAAGCTGACTTGACCATCGCGCGCCTCTACGCCGAACTTGTCTCGGACGCGGACCTGCGTGAACGTGTCTGGGGCATGCTGGCGGATGAATTTG
>Ga0210384_10009387_pt1 | contig 10091 bp, 8 predicted proteins | sample IncBWH2MmetaG_FD_160574 | JGI IMG/M metagenome (GOLD analysis project Ga0210384, IMG submission 160574) | Forest soil microbial communities from Barre Woods Harvard Forest LTER site, Petersham, Massachusetts, United States - Inc-BW-H-2-M | ecosystem: Environmental > Terrestrial > Soil >...
GAGATACAGGCCCGGCCCTGGGTCGACGAGCTTCATCAGTGGGTGACCACGGTCGATCACAAACGCCTGGGAATTCTCTATATTCTCTCGGCTCTGTTATTTCTCGCGATCGGTGGAGTCGAGGCCCTCATCATTCGCATTCAGCTGATGCATTCGCACAACAATTTCGTTTCACCGGAAGTCTTCAACCGCATGTTCACCATGCATGGGACGACCATGATTTTCTTCGTGGCCATGCCGGTCCTGTTTGGATTTGCCAACTACCTGGTCCCATTGATGATTGGCGCGCGGGACATGGCATTTCCGCGCCTGAATGCATTCAGCTTTTGGCTGTCGTTTCTGGGTGCACTTCTCCTGTACTTCAGCTTTCTGGGTGGAAGCGGTCTATATGGCGCAGGGAACGCACCGGATGTGGGCTGGTGGTCTTATGCGCCGCTGGGCGCGCGCGCCTTTTCGCCTGGGCATAGTTCCGACTATTGGACTCTCTCTCTGCTGGTCTCTGGGTTTGGGAGCATCGGAACGGCAATCAATATCATTGCCACCATTCTGTGCTTGCGATGCCCCGGAATGAAGCTGAAGCGCATGCCGCTGCTGGTGTGGATGAATCTTGTCATGGCAGGAATGGTCTTGCTTGCGATTACCCCATTGTCGGCCGCTCAAATCATGCTGCTCATCGATCGATATCTGGGTGGCCATTTCTTTGATACCCAGGCCGGAGGATCGGCAGTCCTCTGGATGCACTTCTTTTGGATCTTCGGACATCCGGAAGTCTACGTTCTGATCATTCCTTGCTTTGCCTTCATGTCGGAAATCATTCCGGTTTTTTCACGCAAACCGATTTTCGGATATCCGGTGATGGTGGGCGCCACCGTGTGCATCGCTTTCGTGAGCATGAGCGTTTGGGCGCACCACATGTTTACGATCGGAATGAACTCCTACGCCAACAGCTTTTTCACCCTGACCACGATGGCTGTAGGCGTTCCCACGGGAATCAAGATTTTTAACTGGATCGGCACGATGTGGGGTGGAAGGATCCAATTCAAGACGCCGATGCTGTTCAGCATCGCATTTCTATTCCAATTCCTCATTGCAGGCCTGACCGGCATCATGATGGCCAGCTCGCCATTTGATTGGCAGCTTAGCCTCTCCTATTTTGTCGTGGCGCACTTCCACTACGTGATCGTGGGCGGAATTCTATTCGCGCTCTTCGCCGCGTTCTATTACTGGTATCCCAAAATGACCGGCCGAATGCTGAGCGAGCGTCTGGGCAAATGGCATTTTTGGCTTTTCTTTATTGGCTTTCACCTGACGTTCGACGTGATGCACATTCCCGGCTTGATGGGCATGCCGCGGCGTATCTACACCTACGAGCCCGGCCGCGGTTGGGACACCCTCAACCTCATCATTACTATCGGCGCGTTCATTCAGGCAATCGCGATTCTCGTGTTTCTGGCAAACCTCGTAATTTCTTATTTCTGGGGAGCCAGGGCCGGTAATGATCCGTGGGACGCGTGGACACTGGAATGGTCCATCAGTTCGCCGCCGCCCGCGTATAACTTTGCGACCGTTCCGACGGTCGCTAGCCGACGCCCCTTGTGGGATCTGAAGCATCCTGAAGACCCCGATAGCCGTTATGAGTGAAAGCAAAAACATATGAGCGCAGTGACGACGTCATTTTCGAACGCGGCAGAATGGCATCTGCCATCCCGCGGTAAGGTGGCGATGGCGGGTCTCATCATCGCCGAGTCGGCGATCTTCACGATCTTTGTCGTTGCCTATCTTTTTTACTTGGGAAAAAGCACCACTGGACCGACGCCGCGAGAAATGCTTGAGACGCCGATCTTCTACACGATTTGCTTATTGTCCAGCAGCTTGACCATTCATTTCGCGGCGAAATCTCTGGCACGCGGCGTTGCATTTGCTTTCCTAGGACTCTGGCTGCTTACTATCGCGCTTGGTGGATTGTTTCTCTATGGCACAGCAGAGGAATGGCACCGGTTGATCTACGAACACGGGCTGACGATCTCGACCAACCTCTTCGGAACAACGTATTACTCGCTGGTCGGGTTGCACGCGTTTCACGTCACCGCAGGTCTCATCATGCTCACGATCGTTGCGGTGTTCGGATTTAGTGGTCGTGTAGGAGTGAAGCAATCTGGCCGCATCGAAGTGCTCTCGATGTACTGGCATTTCGTCGACGCCGTATGGGTTGTGGTTTTTACCGTAGTTTACGTTCTCGGCCGCTGAGGTAGAAATGGCGACAATATCGACAACGGAGCAACAGAACGAAACTTCCCGGGTTCCCCGCACGATCGAGGTGCCGGCGCCAACAGCGTGGCCTTTCATCCTGGCCCTTGGGGCAGCCCTCCTGTTCGCGGGACTGGTGACGAGCGCGTCGGTGAGCGTTCTCGGCGCTGCGTTCGTTCTGGTGGGCTGTGTCGGATGGTTTCGCGCCGTCCTTCCGTATCAGCAGGAAGAAACGGTCGCAGTGGTCCCTGAAGAGGTTCGCCTGACTACCGATCGCCGTGTCGTGGAGCGGATTCCGGTGCTACCGGATCAACTGCGAGCATGGCTTCCGGTCCAGACATATCCAGTTTCGGCGGGGGTTAAAGGTGGCATCGCGGGCAGTGTCGCGATGGCAGTGTTGGCGTGTGCTTATGGCGTTCTGAAAGCCGGCAGCATCTGGTATCCCATCAATCTGCTCGCCGCAGTTGTCTATCGGGAATCCTTGCGACTCGGGCCGGCACAGCTGTATTCATTTCATGCGGAGAGTTTCACGATTGCTTTTGTTCTGCACGGCGTTGTGTCCATTCTTGTGGGGTTGCTATACGGCGCGATGCTGCCCATGTTCCCACGCCGTCCGATTGTGCTTGGAGGACTTATTGCCCCGGTGTTGTGGTCGGGGCTGCTTTACACGGTCCTTGGTTTGTTGAATCCATTACTCGCATCCCGCATTGATTGGTTCTGGTTTATTGCCTCGCAAGTAGCCTTTGGAATCGTGGCGGGACTCGTGGTCATGCGCCAGGCGCGCGTTCCTACCCGCGAGAATGTTTCGTTTGCTTTACGGGCAGGAATCGAAGCTCCCGGACTTATTCCACCGACAACGAGCGGAGAGGAGCGCCGATGAGCCGGATTCCGTATCTGTCTGCATGTGCCGTTCTTCCCCTTGTGCTCCTCTCGGCTTGCAGCATTCCAAACGGTCAACCTCAAAAGGGTTCGGAGGTAGTGGCGCCGAATCAGGTCGTTGACTTCGCCACTCTCTACGCTCAGAACTGCGCCGGCTGCCATGGCGCGGAAGGGCGTGGAGGAGCGTCGATTGCCCTTGCCAATCCGGTGTATCTCGCCATTGCCGATGAAAGCGCGGTGCACAAGGTTGTTGCCAATGGCGTCCGTGGAACCTCGATGCCTGCGTTCGCGCAGAGAGCCGGAGGATTGCTGACCGACGAGCAGATCAACGTGATAACGAGCGGAATGTTTTCACGTTGGGGACGCGAGGGAATTCTCGACGGAACAAATCCACCTTCGTACGCTGCAAAAACGACGGGGGATGCCGCACGTGGTGGGATCGCTTTCGGAACATACTGCGCATCCTGTCATGGACCTGAAGGTCATGGATCCAAAGCCAGTGCCATCAGCAACGATTCATTTCTTGCGCTGGTCAGCAATCAGGGACTACGCACGATCGTGATTACGGGCAGGCCCGACTTGGCGGCACCTGACTGGCGTGGAAACATTCCCGGAAAGCCGATGTCCGACCGGGATGTCACAGATGTGGTTGCCTGGTTGGCATCGCGCCGCGTGCAGAGTCCTGGTCAGCCTTATTCCGCTTCGAATTCTGCGCAGCACGATTCTGCGGAGCAGAATCATTCGGAGCACATGGAGAAATGAAAAATGACGACTAAGCCTTTGATTGCCCCGTCGACCGACGGTACGCTTTCCCGACGCGGCTTCTTCATGAAGCTCGGAATCCTGTTCAACGGATTCGCGGCGATGGTGGTCGCCGTGCCGATTGTGGGCTTTCTTCTTTCATCTATATCTCGTGGTCAAGGGAAAGGGTACCTTTCGTGGGTGCACCTGGGCGACGTCACCAGCTTTCCGGAAGGCGAGACCCGGATGGCTACTTTTCGCAATCCATTCGTGATGCCTACTGACGGCAAGACCGTAGACACCGCATGCTGGGTGCGGCGCGTCGCAGGCGATCAATTCCAGGTGTTTGCGATTAACTGCGCCCATCTCGGTTGCCCTGTCCGCTGGTTTCCCCAATCCGGCCTGTTCATGTGTCCTTGTCATGGCGGCGCGTACTACCGCGATGGCTCGCGTGCCTCAGGGCCGCCGGAACGCGGGCTTTTCGAATATCCCTACAAGATCGAAAACGGTGTGCTTACGATCAACGCTGGCCAGTTGCCCACACCTGGCGACCCGGTGGCAAGTGTGTCTGCGGAGAAGCCGCCATGCGCGTGATCAAGAAGATCGGCGAATGGTTTGACCACCGTTTGCAACTCGCGGCCCCCATTCGCGAGGTCGCCGAACATCCTGTGCCGCGAAATACGGCGAGTTGGTTCTACGTATTCGGCAGCGCGGCGCTCACAATCTTTCTCCTGCAGCTGGTGACCGGAATTCTGCTGGCACTCATTTATGTGCCCTCGGGCGGCGAAGCCTGGAGCAGCTTGCAGGCTCTGAATCATGAGGTGACGCTGGGTTGGTTCATCCGCGCGATGCATGGATGGGGCTCCAACTTCATGGTGGCCATCGTCCTTATTCATATGGCGCAGGTATTTCTGTTCGGAGCCCACAAATTTCCCCGCGAACTGACCTGGATCCTAGGAGTCTTTCTGTTATTGATGACTCTTGGCATGGCGTTCACTGGTCAAGTCATGCGCTTCGATCAGGACGCTTATTGGGGATTAGGAATCGGAGCCTCGATCGCCAGCCGGGTTCCGATTCTCGGTCCCGCGGTTGTGAAACTGATGTTGGGCGGGCCTATCATCGCTGGCGCGACCCTCTCCCGATTTTTCGCGCTGCACGTCTTCCTGATTCCCGGATTACTGATCGCTTTCGTCTGTCTTCATCTCTTAATGGTCATCAAGCTGGGCATCAACGAATGGCCGATGCCGGGACGCATCGTAAAGCGAGCGACCTATGAGGCCCAATATCACGCACTGACCAAGAGCGACGGCGCACCCTTCGTCCCCTATGCAATTTGGAAAGACATGTTTTTCGCGGCATTTATCATCCTGGCGATTGCCGCGTGCGCTTACTACTTTGGCCCGTTTGGGCCGACCGGGCAGCCCGATCCGACAATCATCCAGACTGCGCCCAAGCCGGATTACTTTTTCCTGTGGCTGTATGCTTTGCTTTCACTTCTTCCCCCATCGCTGGAGACGCCATTTCTTCTCATCTGCCCGCCCTTGGTGATTCTTGGGCTGATTCTTCTACCGTTTCTTTCCGGAGAAGGAGAGAAGAGCTGGAAACGCCGTCCTATTGCGGTAGTCACCGTGCTCCTGATCGCAATCACGCTCGGCACGTTTACTCGTCTGGCCCAGTTCGTTCCGTGGAGTCCGCACATGAACGCCTGGAGCGGCGATCCAGTGCCCGACCGATACATACATGGCACAACCGCGCTCGAGCGGCAGGGTGCGCTCGTGTTTCAGGTCAAACAGTGTCGCAACTGCCATTCAATCGGGGATACCGGCGGACAAAGAGGGCCCGCTCTGGATAGTGTCGCCGTCCGGCTCACGCGTGACCAATTGATCCGGCAGGTGATCCAAGGCGGCGGCAATATGCCTGCCTACGGAAACAATCTGAGTCCGGCGGAGACCACGGCGCTTGTGGCGTTCCTTGAGACTCTCCATCCGGCCACACAAAGCCCGGCACGTGATGCGGCACGCGATCTTGTGGTTAGCGAAAGCAACCCGAAGTCAACGACTCAACCCTAAGGCGCAAAGCTATGCCACACGCTCATCACGCCTCGGTCGAGTCATCCTGGATTGCCGCGAGCTTAATTCTCGTCGCCCTGATATACCTGCGTGGATGGCTTCGCCTTCGCAGGCTCGACCTCGACGGTGTTCGGGCCTGGCACACCGGCGGTTTCATGCTCGGCCTGTTCCTCATCTGGCTGGCGACGGCATCACCGCTGAGTGCGCTCGATCACGAAATGCTGACGGCGCACATGCTTCAACATGTTCTGCTCATGACGTTTGCCCCTCCCGCGATCTTGCTGGGCGCACCTGTCAAGACATTGATGTACGGGATGCCACATCGCTTGGCGAAGGTAATGGGTGAGTCGTTTCGAGCAAGCGGACTGCATCAGATGTTGAGCGCGCCGACCCATCCTGTAAGTTGCGGGCCTGTAATTTGCTGGCTGGGAGCGGCCAGCACACTGGTCGTATGGCATATCCCTACGGTATTTGAGCTCGGGTTGCGATCGCAAATGTGGCACGGAATTGAGCAAGCATCATTTCTCGCGACTGGACTGCTGTTTTGGTGGCCGGTGGTCCAGCAGTTGCCGACCAGCTCGAAGTGGCCAGAATGGTCGATACTCTTGTATCTGTTTCTGGCTACCCTCCCGTGCGATATTCTCTCCGGATTTTTGGTCTTCTGCGACCGCGTGGTTTACCCGGTTTACTTTTCCTCATCACAGCCGTTTGGCTTTTCCGCATTGGAAGATCAGCAATGCGCGGGTGCGTTGATGTGGACTTGCGTTACCCTCGTCTACTTGGTCGCCGCGGCAATGGTCACGGCGCGTTTGCTCTCGTCCCAGGGGCCGCAAGAGTACGCGGTTCGGCAATCGGAAACGCAAGCTATTGCACTGCGGAAAAGCGACGTGCATAGCATCGAGGTGGTCTGAATGTCCGGCCCGTCCATAGTTACCGAGCGACTGGCCTCCTCCCCAGCGCACGACGGGCGTTCTTTGGGATCCACGCTCTCCGATTACTGGGCATTGACGAAGCCGGAAGTCAATTTCCTGATTCTGATCACGACTGCTGTCGGTTTTTATTTGGGTTGTGGTAGTGAAGCGCGACCCTTGTCAGTCGTATCTTTATTCAACACTCTGCTTGGAACACTATTGGTCGCAAGTGGGACGGGCACGCTAAATCAATACATCGAACGGGATTTCGACGCGCAGATGCGGCGGACAGCCCGGCGTCCTGCCGCAGCCGGCCGTCTCAAACCGCGAGCCGTACTTGCCTTTGGAATTGCATTGGCCGGGATTGGCAGCAGCTATCTCGCCGCAACTGTCAACTTGCTTGCGAGCATGCTTGCAGTTCTCACCTTGCTGACTTATCTGTTCTTGTACACTCCGCTGAAACGAAAAACGCCACTATGCGTTCTCGTCGGTGCTCTTCCCGGCGCCATGCCTCCCCTGATCGGCTGGGCTGCAGCATCTGGCCGATTGAATAGCGAGGCATGGACGCTGTACGCAATCCTCTTCCTGTGGCAGTTTCCGCATTTCATGGCAATCGCCTGGATGTACCGCGAAGACTACGACCGCGCAGGTTACCTGGTTTTGCCCAGGGGCAATGTAAGAGTTGCTTTCATGACGCTGGAAACCTTGTCGCCACTGCTGGCTCTGGTCGCCATCAGCATGGTGCAATCCCCGGTACGGCACGCTGCCATTTTTTACTGCACCGCAGCAGTGCTGAGTGTCGGGTTCCTGTACTTTGGGTTGGAATTCGTACTGCGGCGGTCGCGGACGGCGGCACGCCGACTGCTTGCGGCGTCGATAGTTTATCTTCCGTTGTTGTTCGTACTAAGCGCGACACTGTGCAATCGGGCCTTAATCTGATCCGATTTCGACATGACAGATGCCTCTGCGGCTAGAGCGAGACGACGAATTGTGACAGTCAGAATTTTGACAGTCTGAGTCCTTCACACCACCCCGCACCACCTCCTCTGCGACGTTGTACTCAAAAGACTAATCAGGATGTTCACAGTGTCTCGCAATGGTGCGCGCGTTTGGCAGCAGAGATGCTCTTCCACACAGTACCAACGCGGTCGAATCTCGGGGATGTCGCGAACCGTTGAGTTACCGGAAAGGTGTAGGTTGAGAATGCGAAGCTTGGGGCTTAGAAGAGTTGTCACCTTAACGGCGTGGGTTGTGATCCTCGCCAATCCGCTTCCGATTCCCGCATTCGCGGGCGGTGAGCAAGATATTCAGACCACGACACCCATACCCCAACAAATCGAAGCGCAACCAGCCAGTACCCCGAGCCTTATTTTGGAGCCCGGATCAGTAGCTTTCCCTATTCCGTTCACTATGGCTCCAAGCACACTTGAACAAGCCGGAGAAATGCAGGTTGCTAGCGACTCTCCAAATGGTGGCACGTCAGAAAATAACAATGATGACGAACCGAAACGGCGCGCGCTGCCCGCACCGCTGGATGACATCTTTCCCAGTTCAGAATACCTTGGCCCGACACCTTTGATAGGTGTGCCTGATACGGATCCGGTCTACCCCCTCACAAAAGCGCTGTGGTCCGCTTTTCCTACGCTCAAGAAAGCCAGAATTAAGGTGTATGGTTGGGCGAATTTTGGTGTCAACGCAAGTACTTCTGGTAAATCAAACATTCCGGAATCCTATGCGACCGTGCCTAACCAGATTGAACTCGATCAGGGCGTACTACGAATTGAACGGGGTCCGGACACCGTGCAAACCGACCACGTGGATTGGGGATTCCGGCTCAGTTCGATGTATGGGATGGACTATCGCTGGACGACGTCCCAGGGGTGGTTCAGCGGTCAACTTCTGCACCATAACTATCTCTACGGGTTCGATCCCGTGGAGGCGTACGGACTCCTCTACATTCCGTCAGTGGCAAAAGGAATGGTTATCAAGGTCGGGCGCTACATTTCGCCGCCGGACATTGAAGCACAACTCGCTCCCGACAATTATTTGTACACGCATTCGCTGATGTTCACTTACGACTGCTACACCCAGACCGGCATCAATGCCGCCATAAAACTGAACGATCAATGGTCGGTTCTGTTCGGCATTCACGCTGGCGACGACATAGCACCCTGGAACGGTGCAGCCCATCCGACTGCGATGGCGATGGTGCGCTGGGTCGCCGCGAGTAACAACGATTCGCTCTATGGCGGCATTGATTCTTTGAATGGAGGCAGCTTCAAGGACGGACACGACAACCTGCAACAGTTCAATTTGACTTGGACCCACAGGTTCAACCAACAGGGAACGTTTCTGACCTCCACCGAAGCCTACTACCTGTTTCAGACTCATGCGCTCGTAGGCGGGACGGTGAATAACGGCCCGCCTCACACGTGGTTTACCAACGTCGGTGCGGGTGCGCCGATTCCGGGGAATGCTCCTGCGTTCGGAGTGGTGAACTACACAGAGTTAAAGTTCTCGAAGAAGGATTTTCTTTCGCTTCGCCCGGTTGACTACATCGTCGATTTCAAAGGTGAGCGGTCAGGCTTTGCCACCACCATGGCAAGCTGGACGGCTGGAGTGACACACCGGTTTAACGAACTGATTTCGGTCCGTCCCGAGGTGAGGTACGAGCACGCCTTCAGTGCCAGGCCCTGGGATAATGGCCAGCGAAAAGATCAGTTCATGTTTGCAATCGACGCCCTACTACGCTTTTAACCATTTTCACTGTTGTCGGTTTTGGGTAGGACTCACAACAATTTCTGCGCCATCAGCTGCACAAAAGGAGACGATCCCATTGTAAGCAGCCCAAACCACGGGGTATTATCGCGGAAGTGCAGGATTCACCCGCACTTGCAGGTAGCGGGAGTAATAGAATCCCTCCCTCTCCGCCAGATCTCTATTTAAGACCCTTCCGGGACCGGCTACCCCAAACCCGGCTACCCAGAAAATTCTGATTTCTTCCAGTTCGCCAGTATTGACCCTTAACGGGAGAAATATATGGCGAGAGAAACTGTTGGTCTCTACATTCGGTTAAGTAGCGACCGCACCTACCGGAAGGTCAATCCAAAGTCTAAAACTCAGCCCGCAGGCAAGTTCTGTCTGCGATATAAACACGGCGGCAAACGGGTATGGCGAACCGTAGCTGGCACCGATTTAAACCTGGCAATCGCCGTCAAAAAGCGTCAGGAAGCCGCGTTGCTTA
>Ga0210384_10009389_pt1 | contig 10089 bp, 11 predicted proteins | sample IncBWH2MmetaG_FD_160574 | JGI IMG/M metagenome (GOLD analysis project Ga0210384, IMG submission 160574) | Forest soil microbial communities from Barre Woods Harvard Forest LTER site, Petersham, Massachusetts, United States - Inc-BW-H-2-M | ecosystem: Environmental > Terrestrial > Soil >...
TAAGCGGCCGGGTTGGCATGACTCGAAGGCAGGAAGCGATACCATGGCAGTCGCAACGTTGTTGACGCCGACTGAGAATGAGAAGGGCGCTTCGTCCGCGTAGGAATATTTCAGGCGCGCCCTGGTGTTCTGCAGCCCCAAGCGTAAGCCGGAATCGCTCTTGCCGTTAACGCCGTTGCGGACGCATAGATCAACGTGACCATTCAAGCTCCGCAAGCCGATCTCGAGCCGTCCACCTTCTCTACAACAAGAAATTCCGTGCGCGATTGCATTCTCCACGAGTGGTTGCAGAATCAGCTGCGAAACAAGAAGTTGACCTTGACCGGGCTGAGTGTCCCAACGCACCTCGAGCCGGTCCTCCAAATCCATTTTCTCGGAATCCAGATAGGCTTCGATGAATTTCCGTTCCTCGTCGAGGGGGACCAGATCGGAATTTCCATACCGGAGAGCCGTTCGACGCAAATTTGACAACTTCAGAATGATCGCTTTCGCACGCGCCTTGTCAACATCAACCAAGGTTGAAATCCCTTGGAGTGTGTTGAACAGAAAATGAGGTTGCAACTGGCTCTCGAGGGCTTGCAATTCGCTCGCCGCAAGAGCTTGTTCCCATTCCAGTCGCTCCAGTTCCTCGCTCCCGGCACGCATAGAGTATTCATACGCGTGCGCGCTAATTATGATTACAAGGTAGTCCCAGATCTGGTTCGCGGACAGATAGGTGTTACCGACCAATGCCTGCAACGACCGCGGAGCAAATTCCTGTGTGACCGAATTCGGTAGCAAAATCCACCGAATACAAACCGAGAATATCAACCAGGGAACGCTTCCAAAGATGTAGCCGGCGAAACGCCGCAAAGTAACCGGCTTAGCGATTGGATAGCGCCGAACCAGACAGACCATGGGCGGCGCAAGAAGCGCAGCGGTCAGGCACCGGGCGCCGTTAACGAGAAACAACTTCCAGTACGCCGTGTATAGACCCCTCTCCAAGAGCCGGACCTTTTCTTGTCCGGCCATCACGGGCGCAAATCCCACCCAAAGCAGAATGGACCACAGGCAGGCAACGGCGATGTTCCGAACCTTGTTGGTCGGGCCGCTCATGCGGCCGATTGTAACTGGATTTGCCTCCCCAAGGGACCAAAGGGACGAACCTACAAGAATGTTACGCGAACGTACATCCGTGCGCTGTCAGATTTCACTCCAGTCAACTCCAGTTCGTTTCGCCGCTTACCTGCTACTTCGTCCTTCCCGTGTAGAGGCTCACGCGCAGTGGAAGGCAGCATCGCGCAGCTCAAGAGTCTGGAGATCGCTTATATCGGCGCGACACCGCGCGGCCCTCCCAGGGCCTTTGTCGAGCGGCCGATTCCATCGGGAACTGCCTGCCATTGCCAGCCGGCAAGTAGACTATGTATTTACGCACATAGTTATACATTCCATCAATCAAGTCACGGCGTTTCGCTAGATCCATCGCAGGTATGCCTAGGGTTTCGATAGATGAGGTTGCCCGCCAACACGTGCAGCAGCGTGTCCGCAATGCAGGACATTCCGCTAACTTCCCTTCAGGAATCGGAGGATGGATCCGCGTAGACCATTGGACGAAACAAAACTCGCCGAGCTTGCCGACCAAGTCTGGCAGCACGGGCTCTGCAACCCGTACTGGTTCGTCCTTTGCCGGAAAGCGAAACTGGATCGTGACCGCAGCGGGGTTCACCGCCGCGTGTGCGTGTTTACCGATGAGAGGAAAGGAACGCGAGGCCTCATGACAAGCACAAGGTGGCAAAAACACCGTCGAAATAAGGAACAAACCAGCGCTCGCGTTTTTTTGCCTCATTCGTATTGATGCTACCGCCCAAGCCTACGCCGCTGCTTGCGCGCGACGATCGCGGCTACCAGCCATTTTTTGCGCCAGCGCCATGAGAAGCTTCCGGTCGGTTTCGCCAGCCTTGCTCAAGCATTTTGTCAATTTGTGGAGGTACACCGCTTGTTTGCCCGAACTCCCCCAAACGATTTCGGCCGACGTTTTCCGTTTTAGTAGGCTCGGCAGCTTGGGTGGCTCGTCGCCTTCGTAAAAGAGCTGGTACATCGGGACTTCTAAAGCCCCTGCCAGCTTCTCCAAGGTCTCGATGGCAGGAACCGTGTGCCCGTTCTCGACGCGCGAGATATAGCATCGCAGTAATCCGGTCCGCTTCTCGACATCTCCTTGCGATAGTTTTTTTTCTTCCCGCAACTTCCGTAAGCGATCTCCAATAATCATCCTTGCCTCTTTTCGTTCTCATGATTGCAAAATGTCGAGGACACTCGAAAGAACATGGCACCGACACCTTTTTCCAAGAAATGCCGGCTACCCGCGATGGCGGCGAGGAATCTCTCCGAGCACCCATGTCTTCTATGCTGCTTCCGTGAGGCGCATAGTTACACCGACAACTCGGCCTACGATGTCCGCTTCTCTAGGATACGCAAAGCGGCGCACCTCGCATTTGGAATTTGGATGGGGGATCGCCGACAGATAGCCGCTACTCATCTCACACCAACTACACAGGTATTCTCCACGCAGTTCCAGAAAATAGATAGGTCGGTCGTATTCGTTGTCCCATTTGACGCTGATGATTTTGCGCTGATTTTGATCGATCTGAACAATGGAGCCCGGACGGATAATCGGGGACATACGCTTGTCGCCTATGCCGACAAAACCGTACGTGCCGTTCCGCAAATCGAGATGTTGAATCAGGCGAATCGGAACCTCTCCCCAAATCTCCACGAGTTTCGACAAAAGATTGGTCCGGTCGAGCTGGAGAGCTTGGGGTGATCGCAAGGGAACTACTATCGTGTCATCGGTTTCTGGCAAGTCCGTGGCAAGTTGCGTCTTGGCAGGCGCGAACATCGCCTGGTCGCGGCCAAAGTCGTTCAGATGCAGGCCAAAAAAAGCGAAGATGTTCGACCAGTGGGTTCGGTAGATGGCCCCGAGCGAATATAACTTGAATATACCCGGCGTGTAGGAGCCATTCTCAACGTTGTTCAGCCAGCCGCGCGAAATGAAGAAATCCTGGTTTTGTTTTTCCCTGGCAAGACGCCGGCTGTGCATTTCTACTTCTCGCAGCGTCAATCCGAGGCGGTCCCGTAGCTGCTTCAATCTGGTCCCTGCCGTGATAGTCGGCCCGTTTGCGTCCATTTGCTCCCGTAGGCATAACTGTTTGCGTTACTACACATCTGTGGACGTATCGGGAACTTAGCACATCCTTCTTTCTGCTTTTGAAGTTATTTGGTGCTGTCTTGGATTCCGGACAGAGACTTTGTCCGTAAATAAGGCCAAATATCTTTTTTCTTTCACTCCAACTCACTTTCGCCCTGCACTAGGCGGACCATGCCTGCTTCCCCTTGGCTTTCGCGGTCCAACTTGATCGATACGATTCGCACTATCCTTGCGGCTCGCGGCCTATCGCTAGCCGAGGTATCGCGGCGGTCGCGTACCGGTTTTGCCGGGAATCCCGTGTTCCGGATCCCGCCCAATTTCTACGACGCCCTGAGCCATGTCTCTTTCAGTCCAAGTCTGCCTCAGATTTACGCGCTGAGCGTTCTCACGCGTTACAGGCTTGCCGACTGGCTGCGGCTGTTCGATTTTTCATTCGACCACAGCGCCACGTTCCAGGCGTCTTGGCCGCGACGACAGACCGCCGAGTTGGACGCGCATATCTATAATTCGAGCGCCGAGATCTCATGGTTCAAAGAACTACAGACCGCCTCGCTCGGAGCGAGCTTAGTGCCCCTGAGCCAGTGGCTCTCGGAAAAAGTGCCCCAGCCGCTTGACTCCCTGGGTGCGACCTTGGCTCCTGCCTTCCGCTACCTGAAGATCGGTTGCCGGGACGCATATGCTTTTCCGGACTTGCTACCAGGAAGCATTGTTCGCGTGGACGGGCGCAGCCCCGGCGAGCAACTTCTAGAGAAATATTCCGGGCGCATCTGGGCCCTCGAGCACAGTCGCGGAATTGTATGCAGCCGTTTGCGCTCGGTCGGGCGCGGACGTGTCCTTCTCTGCTCTAGTCAACTCCCCTACGCCCCCCTCGAATTGCGGCTGGGATCGGAGACGAGAATCTTGGGTTTCGTGGACTTGGAGATTCGACGACTGGCATTTCGCGAAGAGCCCGAAGTGCCACCCTCTGCGGGGCAACATTGGAAGCCCGGCGCGGTCAAACCTGAAATACCCTCCGGGCGCGTCGGCGAATGGCTTCGTCAGGCGCGAATTCGTTCGGGCCTCTCGTTCCGGGAAGCGTCCGAACGCACCACAGAAATCGCTCGAATCCTTCGGCACCCGAATTATTTTTGCGCGGCAAGCGCGCTTTCCGACTTCGAGACAAGCCATTTCCTGCCACGCCACATCCACAAGGTTATTTCCTTGAGCGCCCTCTACTGCGTGCCCGTTGCGGACCTAGTTGGACTCGCAGGCTTGCGAATGGAAGACGCGGGACAGGAAGCCATGCCGGACGACTGGTGGCCCTCTGAGCGCCGTCGGCCGAAACAAAACTTCAGACCTTCCCCTTTCTTGCAAGCCGTTGAAGCCGAATTCGAAGAGATTCCCCTTTTTCTGCGGCATGCCTTGCCTTACCTTGCCGGACTCCCAAGTCTTTCCGTTCGTGACGTCTTTTGGGCCGGCGCTAACGCCAGTCTCGCGCATCCCTACCTGCGGGGTGCTGCCTTTCTCGTTGTGAACCGCAGGAGCAAAACGCCTGCACCGTCCCTTTCCTCGCCCGAGTGGGCGCAGCCTCTTTATCTTCTCGAAATGCGGGAAGGGCAACGCATGTGTGCGGCGTGCGGTCTCCAAAACGGGACCCTAGTGATCCGGTCGTGTGCGACAACCAAAGGCCCTCTCCTTCGATTGCGAAACCGGGTCGATGTGGAGGTTCTGGGCAAGGTGGTCATGATCGTGCGCCGACTGAAAGGGTAAGGCGGAGTGGTTTCAAGACACCTTTTCGCAGAGACGCGGCAAGAACTTGGCCGGGCTGCTCAAAAGCGAACGGGCCCGCTTCGCGGATCCTCAAATGGCACATGCAGCCAAGGCTTGCCGACAGGGTTTTCCCTTGTCGACTTCGCGTTCGCGAATATTTGCGCGTGCCTCTAGAAGCCGGCATCGGCATCTGGCAATTTGCATTGCACGGGAGCGGCAACTCATCGCCGCCCGCGGGAAGGTCCCATGTCCCCTGGATCAGAGCGGCTCCGCACCGCGCATACACCCGACGGCGGCATCGTCCTTGATGTCGAGAGCGGCAAAATGTTCCGACTCAATCCTGTCGGTTCCCAAATCCTATGCCTGCTGCACAAGGGCGCCTCGATTGCCGACGTTGTAGAGGAGATCAGCCAGGAATACCAGGTCGAAGTCGAAACCGTAAGAGAAGACCTGCTGCATTTCTTCACCACTCTGGAAGCCTTGGGACTTCTTGATCGGAAGGTAACAGATTCCCACCGCTGACGCTGGAGATGAAGAATGTCTCAAACCCCACCCATTCCATCCGACGCGCGGCGAGTGATCCTGTTCTATCCGCCCAGTTCGGAATTCTTTTTGGTATCCACGCCCGAAGGTTTTTCTTTTCCCGAGGTGCCCGTTCCTGGCCGACAACGGGTTTCTGGGAACTTGAATGCTGCCATAAAGCGGCTTTGGAACGCGGACGTCGTGTCTATGGGGGAAGTCGCACCCGTACGGATCGACGACCCGGCGCCGTCACGAAGATATGAAATTGTCGAAATCCTGGAGGCAAACGGGCTGCCCCTGCCCGGCCTACAGGCGAAACACACGTCCGAGCTCGCGAGAACCTTCTTTTTGGAACTTGAGGATTTGTCGGTTCTTGAAAGGATTAAGGCCAATGACGGCTCACTCCCTTTGTGCGACAAGGAGGGCCCTTTCTCGCGCTTTGGCTGGTTTACGGAACTGAAGAACTGGGTCAACCAAGAATTGCAGTATTTCGGGCTTCATCTCTCGGGTCCATTTACGCAACTCAATGCAGGCGCCTCGTTTTCTCTCCTCCGGTTCGAAACAAACCGGGGCGCGGTCTGGTTCAAAGCTGTCGGAGAACCGAACGTGCGGGAGTGCGCGATCACTCTCGAGCTGGCGGCGACGCTGCCGCAGTACCTGCCCACCATTCTTGCCTCTCGCCCGGAATGGCATGCCTGGCTGTCCCTCGAAGCGGAGGGCGAGGCCCTCTCAGAGTCTGCGGATGTTACGAAGTGGCAAAGGGCAGCCGCATCGCTCGCCGAGTTGCAGATCTCCTCCATCCCACACGTCAGCCGCATTCTCGCGGCGGGTGCGCGTGACACGCGCATTCCGACCTTGTGCGCTCAATCCGATGGTCTCTTCGAAATCCTGGATCACTTGATGCGCAAACAATCGAAAAATCCTCCGGCTCCTCTCACCTCGGATGAACTCCGCTCCCTGCGCAAGAGTGTGCGAGAAATGCTTGTCCGCCTGGAGGACGTGGATCTTCCCGACGCACTTGGACATCTCGACCTGAACCCCGGCAATGTCGTCGTGTCCCCTGCGACCTGCACCTTTCTCGATTGGGCCGAAGCGGCTGTCGGTCCGCCGTTTTTCACCCTTCAATATCTCGTCGAGCATTTTCGCCTCTCACAGCCGAAGCAAAGCCATGCCGAGACGGAATTCGTGACGGCTTATATGCAACCGTGGGAATCGATCGCGGGAAAAACAAAAGTCCACAAGGTCATGCGGTTCCTTCCGGCCGCCACGGTGTTTGCCTACACCGCGTTGGTCGTCGCCGGGCGTGATATGGATTTCATCGAGCAGTCTCGCACGGCTGCATGCTTGCGCAGCCTGGCACGCAGACTGCAAAGCGAAATCGTGCGCCTGCATAAAACGACCGCGGCACCCTGAAAAGGCGCGGTGCGGCCGGCAGAAGGAAGTGTCGAATGCTTTGGTTGGTGGTAAAAGCTTACGCAGAAATCGCCAGGTTCGAACTGTACTTGCGCCGACGCCAGTTCAGCGGCTTGTACGAACGCGTACGAAACTGCTCCTTAGCCACGGCTCGGTCTCGCCGGGTAGCGCAAGACGACATTTACAACGCGGTGAATCTCGCGTGCGCTTTCTATTTCAAAGAGGTTCTCTGCCTCCAGCGCGCCGCGAGCACGACCTGCCTTCTTCGAAAAGCGGGGATCGCCGCACAGTTGGTGATCGGAGTCCAGCAACTTCCCTTCAGCGCACACGCCTGGGTTGAGGTCGAGGGAGCGGTCGTGAATGACAAGCCTTACACGTCAGAAATCTACAGCGTTCTGTCGCGGTGTTGAACCAGGAGAAACGAGGGAATGGACCGTGAATATCCACTACGGCTTTTGGAATTTTGACGGCCAGCCTGTGGGGCCAGCTCACATGGCGCGCGTAAAATCCGTTGTTGATCTCCAGTCGATCGACGGTCGAGGCGAATTTGTCGACTTGGACATTCATCTTCTCTACCTCGGCGCGAACGAGGAAGCGGGCACGGACCAGCCGTTTCGCACTCGTTCGGGCTGCATCATTCTCTGGGACGGACGCCTCGACAACAAGTCCGAGCTTATTGACGCGCTAAGCGGAGAACCTTTGCGTGACGCGGGTGACGCGGAAATCGTAGTGGCGGCTTACGAGCGCTGGGGAACCCGGGCCTTTTCGAAATTAATCGGTGATTGGTCGACGAGTATCTGGAACTCCGTCGAACGCACCCTGGTTCTCGCGAAAGATTTCCTCGGAGCCAGGCATCTCTATTACTCCACCACAAGTGGTTCGGTACGTTGGAGCAATCTTCTCGATCCTCTCGTCCTTGCCGCGACACAGTCAGCAGCATTAAGCCAGGAATACATTGCGGGATGGTTTTCCCGTTTCCCCGCTTCCCATTTGACTCCCTATTGCGACATTCACGCAGTCCGGCCGGCCTCATACGTATTGTTTCACGACGGCAGAGAGACAGCGCAAACCTACTGGGCGTTCGACCGCACGAAGACAATTTTCTACAAGAGCTCACACCATTACGAAGAACACTTCCGCGAAGTCTTTGAGAGATCCGTAACCCGCCGGCTTCGATCGACAGTGCCGGTGTTAGCGGAACTCAGCGGAGGCATGGACTCAAGCTCAATCGTGTGCATGGCAGATCATGTGCTTTCCCGAGGCGCGGCCAAGACACCAAGGCTCGACACCATCTCTTACTACGACGACTCGGAGCCAAACTGGGACGAGAGCGCGTATTTCAAGTTAGTGGAGCAACGTCGCGGCCGTACCGGCCTGCATCTTCCCATCAACCACCGAAGGAGCCTGCATCCGACGTTTCCAGCGGACTGTTTTGCTGCGACTCCTGGATCAGGCTCCGGCTTTAGTGAAAATGAGCTGTACGCCGTCCACCTTCGGTGCGGTCCATACAGAGTCTTATTGCAAGGTTTGGGAGGAGACGAGGTTCTTGGAGGAACCCCGGCGCCGTCGCTGCAGCTGGCAGACCTGCTGGCTTCAGGGCGACTTCTCTGTTTTGCCAGAACTTTGCTGGCTTGGGCTTTGGCTGGACGGATTCCGGTGATCGGTCTGCTCGCCGACACTGCGCGCGACCTTCTTCCGCTATCGTCTGCAAACGGAAGGGCCTCGCCGGTGCCGTGGCTTGCGGTGGAATTTACTCAACGCAATCGTATGGCCCTGCAGGGTTATCAACGAGGGAGCGGTTTTGGCACTCGCCCTAGTTTCCGTGCCAACATGTTGACGCTGGATGGTCTGCGTCGTCACCTCGGCTGCTTAACTCCTGCAGGCAATCGGGGTCTTGAGAGACGTTACGTTTATCTCGACCGGGACTTGCTCGAGTTTCTCTACGCAATCCCCCGCGAGCAACTGGTGCGTCCAAACCAACGCCGTGCCCTGATGCGTCGCGCCTTGCAGGGACTTGTTCCGCAGGGAATTCTGGACCGCAAGAGGAAGGCGTTCATTTCTCGAGCACCCATTTTGGCGATTCAAGAGGAATTGCAGGGGTTGCTGCTCGAAACCAACCAGATGCTGTCGAGCGACTTGGGAATTGTTGACAGGCAAAAGTTTCAGCATTACCTAAAGCAGGCCGCGGAAGGTCAATCTGTTCCGGTCGTTCCTTTGCTGCGCACCTTTCTGGTGGAAGCGTGGCTTCGCCACATCTCGCGCTGGATCCGTTGCTCCCAATATCCGTTCCCTTTCCTGGACCATTTGAACACCCGGGCATATACGCCTCGCAACGCACGCCATCCCTCAGCTGATGGAAACTTCAAGAAGAAAGGAGGTGATTGATGTGAAATACGAAAAGCCGCAAGTTGTTTGCTTGCCGGAAGCACTGGAAAGTATCTTGGCGAGTTCCCTTATGAAGGGAGACCACCACAGTGACGGTCCGGGCAGCAGCCAGATCACGGTTGCTGCGTATGTGTCTGACGAAGACTGAGCACGATGGCAACCGGGGCACGCTTGAAAGTGCCCCGGCTTGCCGCAGCCAGTTGCTGTATCGATCCCCACCCCTTCCAGTCTTACTCCCTGAAAAATATCCGGCGCTCACTCACCGTACATTCCGCAGGCACTACCTGCTTTTGAGCAAATTTGAAGGTTCGGCCGCTTACCGGTTTGAGCCCTGGCCAGCAAATCGGCCGCAAGAACGGGCCGCGGAACCGAAATCTCTAGAAAGTATCGGTTCCTGAGACGCCGACAGCTTCCAGCACAGCAGACATCTCAGACTGAGCGAAGCGGACGAAGCTTTTCACGACGTCCGGATCGAACTGTGTACCACTGGATTGATGCAGGCGTTTGATCGCCTCTTCGAGTGGCAACCCGGCACGGTACGGACGAGACGAAACCATGGCGTCGAACGCATCAATGACCGAAACGATCCTGGCTCCGATGGGAATTTCCGTGTCTCGCAGCCGGGCTGGATAGCCCGTGCCATCAAAATTCTCGTGATGATGCAGGACGTAAAGGCTCGTCTGCTCCATCCCCGGCAGATGGCGGACCACGGTCCAACCGAATTCGGGATGGCGCTTCACAACGTCGTATTCGTCTGGTGTCAGGCGTCCCGCCTTGTTGAGAATTCCGTCCGGGACGCCGATCTTGCCGATATCATGGAGCAAAGCACCCATTTC
>Ga0210384_10009390_pt1 | contig 10089 bp, 8 predicted proteins | sample IncBWH2MmetaG_FD_160574 | JGI IMG/M metagenome (GOLD analysis project Ga0210384, IMG submission 160574) | Forest soil microbial communities from Barre Woods Harvard Forest LTER site, Petersham, Massachusetts, United States - Inc-BW-H-2-M | ecosystem: Environmental > Terrestrial > Soil >...
GATCTTGAACGAAACGCAAGACTTGACCTACGGAGGCAGCCGCGCACCCTGCTGGAGGTGGATCAATGCCCTACAAGATCATCGACCTTGGAGCACAGAACGGAAATTTCAGCCAGGCTTTCGCCATCAACAGCGAGAGCCAAGTTACCGGGTGGACTGGGAATCCCAAGTCGCCCAATGACCCGGCATCGCCCGCACCTTTCTTGTGGACGCAAGGAGCAATGCAAGTACTGAACATCCCCAACAGATACATGTATGGCAAAGGATTCGATCTAAATTGCGACGACGAAATCGTTGGCTACCTCTACAACGGAAACGGGGATGACGCCATCATTTGGATTGCGGGCATTGCTCAGCCGCTGCCATGGGCCGGAGATGTGGCTTATGGGCGTAGCATCAATGACTGTGGTCTTGCCGCGGGCGATGCTGGAGGTCCGGGTCCGAACAACAACACGAAAGCGCATTGCAGCCCCGCCGGCAACCTTGTTCCTGTTCCTCCGACGCCTGCTGGCGTCGCACCTTCACAACGGTATTGCCGCGCGTACGGTATCAACTCATTGGGCAAAATCGTCGGCGGGTCTGACACCGGCAATCCGATCCCCTTTCCTGCAGCGTTTGCGCCGCCCATTCCGGGAGTGCATGCGTGTTTTTGGGATAAAGGGCAAGTGCAGGATCTGGGCACGTTGCACCCCAACGACGGCAGTGAGGCCTACGGGATCAACAACCGCGGACAGGTCGTAGGCAGGTCTGGCAACAATGCCTTCTTGTGGCAGAACGGGGTCATGCGTGACCTTGGGGCCGGCGCTGCCTACAACATCAACAACAGCAGTTTGGTCATTGGCGACACTTTCTTATGGCAAAACGGAGCACGAACACCACTGGCCAACCTGCTCCCGGCTAATTCGGGATGGCAGATCACGGAAGGGCGAGATATTAACGACGCAGGAGAAATTGTGGGCACGGGCATCCACGTACCAAACAATCCTCACCACGCGTTTCTGATGTATCCGTAGGGCGGTAAATCTGTACGGCTCGCTCGAGAAAAGCCCTTCGCAAACCTCCTAAAAAAAGACCGGTGCCCCCCGTGCTGTTCGACACTGGCTCAACCCAGTCGCGCAGAAGGAATCCCGCACTTGCAGATCGGGAACCGGAACGCCTCGGAATTTGTCGAGTCGGTGCGACGACGGGCTCCTGATCTCCGTCGCGTGTCCGAACATCTTTAAACGACCTCCCCTGGGGATTTCCGCCCAATGGTGCAATCAGCATTTATCATGCCGCTGTCGAAATACAAACGGATGATGCCGACATTCTGGCAGATGGTTCACGGCGAAAAATCCGTCGGACTTGCAATTCACCATATCAGGTCAATCGAGGTAAGGTTCTTTTCCAAGGACCAACTAGCCATCAACCCCGCGAATCTCTCGACCAACTGATCCGACGCTCTAAACGGCACGGAGCGCGTTGCATGGATACTGTTCTCCGCCAAATAGCATCGTATTCTCAACGGAGAGAGAGGCTCTGAATTCAATGGAGAGCTCATATTTCACGTTCCTGAGCATGTCGGAATTTCGAGAATTTCGCCGTCGTGGCTATCGATATACACAAACCCTTGTGGATGTGTGGCATACTTTGGCCCCTAAAGTGGGGTTCCTCTCCTAAGGGAGTAACAGCAAATACATTCTTCGTCGGCTAATCGCTAAGCAAGCGATTTTGCCACATACTGTTTTGCGAAAACGAAGTACAGGGAAACAACCTGTCCGTTTTCCGGCCTTTTTGCCAGTGGCGGAGCCAGCTTCCAGAGCAGAGACTCGCAGGTGGGACTGAGCTGCCTGTCTTCAGGTCGTGAGCAACAGGCCTCCGCCTGTATCTCGGGTAGGGACAAGAGACAAGGAAAAATCATGATACATTCGGAGTTTTCAGTCATGGGGTCGTCAATCACAAGAGCCGCCAAGTTATGCATATTGCTTCTGGCCGTAGTAGTGGTCGCTGGTGCTTCAACGGTGACCGTGCCAACGCCGGCCCCGGTCATCTTCTTCACAGACCTTACCAGCGGCCCAAATAGCGGCGGGGAAAGCATCTCAGGATTCGCAGGTGCGTACGTGACGATCTACGGCAATAATTTCGGTGCCACTCAGGGAAGTTCGACGATCACCTGGAACGGCCTGAACTGTCTGCGTGTGGTTTCTTGGGGCCAGCAATGGCAATGGTATCAAAAGATTGTCGCCCAGCTCGGATCGTCCTGTACGCCAGGAGCGGGCAACTTTGTAGTTACCGTCAACGGGCAGGCCTCGACTAGCGACACCAGTCACGGAGACACTGGTGCCTCCTTCACGGTTCGTACTACGGGTAATATTTACTGCGTGTCGACTACGGGGAACGACAGTAACTCTGGGAAGTTTCCAAATTGCTGGGCAAGCATTCCTTACGCCGTTCACGGCGGTACTACTGTCGCTGGGGATGTAATTTATGTTGAGAATGGCGTTCAGCAGACCACTCAGGATACTTACAATGCCTCAGTAGCCCTCATCAACTCAGGTGGAGGAACGCCATCTATGCCTCTAGCCTTAGTGGCCTATCCCGGTGCGACAGTCACGGTCGGAAGCAGTTCGACGAGCTATGGATTCTTCTTTCCAGCCATTGGCGGGTATTCTGGAAACAATTGGACTATTGCAGGAATCACGACGATTGGAGTCACCGCTTTCGCTCTGAATTGGTACGACGGAGTGCGTTTAATTGCCAATGATGCCTCCTGCCCAAACGGAGACGGTAGCACGGCCTGTGTGCAATCAGATGGCGGTACGCATTATAGGCTGTATGGAAATAACGTTCATAATGCCGGAAATTCTAGCAGCATCAAGACTTATCACGCCATCTACTGGTCCACCACTGGCAACCACACTTGGATGGGATGGAACACTGTTGCCAATGTACTCGGTTGCAGGGGGATTCAGTTTTACGCCTACACATCGCCCGATATGTACGATCTTCACGTCCACGATAACGTCATTCACGATGTTCGGTGCGACGCCATCAATTTCTCCACTGTAAACCCGGACGCTGGCACCGTTGAAGCGTACAATAACGTCATGTATAACGTCGGGACAGGACCGAACCCGATAGACGGGGAGGCCGTATATGCCTGCTTCGACGTGAATGCCTATACAGCCCATACTGCAGCTGTCAAAATTTATAACAATACTTGCATGAACGCCGGATTTTCAGGCAGCAACAATTCAGGCACCTTAAACGCCTTTGCTCCTACAGCATTGAATAATAATCTCATCTTGCAGCTGAACGGGCAACCTTATGTTGTTTCTGGCACAGGCTGCAGTGCTTTGACTTCTAGCACTAATAACAATTTTTTTGGGAGCAGCGGAGCCCCTTCTTGCGGCTCTGGTTTGACTGGCAGCTTGAGCGTCGACCCACAGGTGGTCAGTACTTCGGCGCCCGATTTGCATCTGCTGAACGGAAGCCGGATGATTGCAGCCGGAAACGCCGCATTATTCCCATTGTACGACCACGCTGGATTGGTGCGTCCGACACCGCCCTCCGTAGGTGCTTATGAGTTTGCTGCAGGCTTGGTTACACGGCCCAACCCCCCCACGAATTTGACGGTAGTCGTAAACTGATCAGTGCCATATCGCAGCCGGAAGATTAAGCTATTTCACCGCAGCGACCTCTGCGCTTTCTTTTTGCAGATCGTATATCGATCGCGCGCGTAGCCTTTGAAACGAGTTTACAAGGTCGCTACTTGGTTGTGACGTTGAACACGAAAAGATTTTCGCCTCGAAGCACGACATCGCACGTGTACTCAGCCAGTTTCCTGAAGAAGTTTCTGCTCGTACCTTGCCAAGGGAGTAGCCAATCGTGTAATTCTATGATCACGAGCGCGGAGATGCGAAGCCATGCAGTTGGACCGCTAAACAGTTCGGCTTCCGCCCCTTCGACATCGATCTTCACAGCAAACAAACGTGCACGCTCGTGAGTGACGCTAATCCCGTCGATCGTGTAACCACGCAATGACTCTGGGTTCTCGAGGTTCAACGAATCCCCCATCTCCTGCAGCCGAAAGGAAGCGCTGCCGACTCGCGGATCTAAAATCATCAAACGGGTAGGCCGGCTCCACACACCTCCATTCAACGGTACTATATTTGGATACGCCTCAGTGTTGCGTTCAAGAAGGTTAAAGTTTGATAGGTCTGGCTCTACGACATACACCAAAGCATCCGGAAAATGAGTTGCAAACCAGACTGCAGACAGTCCCACATGGCCTCCGCAGTCAATAATAATGGGCTTTTTTCCCTCAGATAGGATTGCCTTGTAGGTTGCCATAACTCGGCTGGTTTGGGGAAGTGACTCTAAATCGTATTCTCGCATCACCATGATCTGCCAAAAAATCGGCAGGTCTTGCCTTCGCAGGTGCATCGGAGATGCGGTACCAGGGAGGTTAAGGCGAAAAATGTTCCGAAATGGAATGGCACGTTGGACCAGTAAAGTGCACCATAGTCGAATGCCCGCGGTTATACCGAATGTGCGAACAAAGCTGACGAATTGGCGAAGCAGAGATTTTGGCACAAGTCCTCATTCCCGCCTCAAACTCGTATCACGTCGATGGCGGATTTTCGCTAGTAATTTCAAACGACACGCATCCCCCGGCTTGCGTGGATTTAATGCCGTGTCGCGAAACTGTATCGGACAGTCCACCTTGGACACATCATACCTACAATAGCCATCACCGACCCGGCACTCGAGCCCAGTGCTCTTATCGCTCAACTGCATTTTCGAAAGTATTCTCCCAAACCGTCATCACTTCCACCGACTCTTCCGGTTTCTTAACCTCATTGATTTCGTTCGTAAACCTGAGCCCTGATATGACGCATCCCAGAAGAATCCATAAATATCCATCGACTTGCTGGTACGTCCAGCGGTCGCCGAAACAGTTTGCTACCACAGAGCTTGCCATCAGCGCCACAAATCCTAATCCCAGGGCGGACAAAAAAGGATGGTCTGCCGCACGAACAAACAGATCAAAGCCAAGGCGCGTCAACTTCCAGAGAAGAGTTAGGAACAGAACCATGCCAACGAGTCCAGTCTCGACGAGAATGTTGACGAAATAATTATGAGTATCGTGGTATGGCCCGACCCTGTCCATATACTTGTAGGTCTGAAAGCCAGCTCCACTGACAGGATTACGTCTAAAGAGATCTATTGCGTCTTCCCACAGAACTAAACGCTGTTCCGCAGAGTGGTCGGCCAGCTCGCCAGTATCAGTGGTTTCCGTGGTCATTTTAATGCGCTCCTGAACCGACACCGGTAGGAGCACTTGCCAAGTCAAGAAGATAAGAGCGGCTACGACGAGGAGCCTCCGAGCTTTAAGTAAACCGATTGCAACCAATCCTGCGAGTGCTCCTACGTATCCCCCCCGCGAAAATGAGTACAAAAGACAATAGACACAACTAGCGCCCAGCATCGCGAGCGCCAGCTTCAACCAGATCCGCCGTGCGTACACATAGCCTGCCAACAGGACCGAAAACATCATTGCCTCGAACGCCGCCAATCCATTGACCCCGGCATAGCCCATGAGGCCCTCGTCGCGTATCTCATACGAAAAATGGGATAGGTCTCGGCCACTGAGCAGGTTCATGTAGTTCCGGTTCAGACCCAACAGCGAAAGGGCCATCACAAGCAGGAGCACGCGAATCTGTTTCTGGTCTCTTATTGCGCTACTAACGACCGTCGCGAGGAAAAACATCTCGACATAATTCTTCCAATCCGAGAAGCGGGGATCGGAGATCCACAGAGGGAGCGGTGCGTTCACAAAAAAAGAGCCTTCCCAGAGCGAAAAGTAGTAGAAAACACCTAAGAACAACAGAAACTTGCTCAAACGTTTGTTAGTAGTGACTGCCCGCCCCTGCAGGAGGAGGCCTAGAACCACTCCCAACAGCAGTATGTCGACGAATTGCGATCCCAGAAACATTCCATGGATTCTGTACCGCACCGTTTGCAGTGGAAGAAAAAAAGCCAGCACATACACCCCGATATGTGGTTTCCCGAGCGTCGACAGCAGGAAGGTCACCCACATCCCAAGGTAAAGCACCGTTGCTACGATGCTTTCAAGGCCGAAGTGTAAATGAAATGGCAGCATGTAAATTGCAGCGTTTTCCTCTGTACCAACTCAGCTTATCTATATTTCACCCTGCTCGCTACAAACTTGCTCCCGAAAGGCCGACGTGCTGCGATATTTGAAAAGGTCCTATACGTGGAGGGCAGAGCGCACAGTGTAGGTCAGCAGGGACCGAGAAGGAATAAGTTCACTTACCCGTGTCCGAGTGCTCTTGCGTGTACGGATCGAATCCGGCCCGATTGCACGCCTTGGATGTCAATCCACGAATCGTCTGCCGAGCCAATTTCGAATAACAACCTTTCCTAAAACGATGAATCCCAATGAAGTGGACGAATGATGATCGCGAGTAATTGACGTCCGGGAGAGCGAAATACGAGGTGTATTTGGGATGCTGCAGGACGCACACCTGAGCAGAATTAGCTATAACTAGATTAGAAGTTACCTGTTCGCTGCCCCATTCACGCCATTTGTGGGGCCCGCATATAGCTTCCATATTCTTTGAGAAATACTCCACATCAGCGCTCCCAAAGGAATCGCGTGCAAAGCCTGAAAATGCAGCACTTCCCCGTACGTACTTCAGTTTATGGCACTCGGGGAATCTGTCCAGCGATCGCTCGCTTATGCCTTGAGGCTCCGTGTTACTTTGGCCGTTGCGCCTGGCTCGATTACAGGCGTCGCGCATCGATTCGATGGCGGGAAAGGAACCTGCGCCTAGCAAGGTAAAGTTCCAATTTTGACTCACGCAATCTAAGACCTCGGATACTTCCTGAAGAGTCAGCGAATCAGAATCAACCTGAATCACATAGCTATGCCGCACCAGGCTCGATATCAGCAAAAGTCTTTCCCAGCATCCTCCTCTAGGCGTTCTCGCAGTGTGTACTTGACCGAACGTAACAACGCGGATGGATGGGAGATGGTGCGTTAGTAGAACGCGATCTTCGTCCGTCAACGACCCATCGTCCAGGACTACTATTCTGCCGGCATCGAAAAACCGATAAACAGACTTAATTGCAATCAGATACATCAAAATGTCTCGATGGGACACTTGGCTTACAAACGTTAGATCAGCATCTCGCATCCGTAAAGGAGGTGTCCGAAAAATGTCTCGACATAAGAAGTTGAATCGGGTCCGTTGAAATTGATCTCTAACTCGGAACAACATGCGCTTTATTCACCTTTCCGGGATTCTTCCGACTCAAAATGGCACCTTAGCCTCAAGAAATCGCGAGCACGGCAAAGTAGAAGCTGAGTGGCGCTTCGTACTTGTTTCTCGGTTCTCTCGCGGAGCCTACTTACTTTCGAGGACCGCCGCACCTTCCTAAAACCACAAAGCATCCCAATATGCGCGCTACCGCGAGGTGGCGTGCATACCGGCGCTACAATCGCTGCGACCAGTGCGACACCGCCGAAATCCAACGAGGCTGACCGCCCGTGCGATTCCGTAAACCAGAAACAGGATAAACAGGGCCGCAAAGTCTCGCCACTCCCGTCCGCGCATGTCTCGCCAAGCGAGCGCTACCGGCGGCAGAAGCAGCAAGCCGATGAAGAGAGCTACGGGCCAAATGTCCCGACTATGAACCGAAATAAGTCCCGCGATAACAGTGATCAACAGACACAGCAACGTGTAGAGCGCAAAAATCACAGGTCTGCCGTTCTGGAAGCTACCGAAATTGAGCAGGAATACTCGAAAAACGCTTGATCCATGCCATATCTCTCGCTGGAAAAAGGCTGCAAGCGTTTGAGGCGATCCCAAATGTACTACTGAAATGGCATCATACTCTGCCATATGCAGCCCGAGCGCACGCGCTCGGCAGCAGAAATCACAATCCTCGCTCGTTTTCAGACTCTCGTCGAATCCACCAATCATGTCAAACTGGGATCGCGTAACCATAAGATTTCCTGAGGGAATATAGGAAGGAGAAAGGTTGACTTCGTCCATCTTCCGCTTAAACCAAACCCGCGCAACCCAGGAAGAATGTTCCGGGACCCGAAAGAAACCACCAATGATCTCTGCCTTAGCCGAAATGAATAACTTTACTGCCCTCTGCAGCCAATCCGCAGGGACCACCATATCCGCATCTAGAAATATTAGGTATTCCCCGCTTGAGGCCGCAGCGCCGGCGTTTCGCAGACCTGAAATGTTGATTTCAGGACGCCGCAGCACGGTAATATTCATGGCCTCGCGATAGGATTCAGCAATTTCGCAGGTGCGATCCACTGAACCGTTGTCTACCACGATTATTTCGAATTTGTGGTGAGGAAATTCAAGACCAGCAATCGAGTTCAAGCATTGACAAATCACATGCTCTTCGTTCAATGCGGGAATTACGATCGAAAACGTCATCGTCTTTCCGTCGGGCATCACGGCAGGCGTAATTTCAGCATCCATTTTGCTCAACTCTTGCACACAGCTTCCTCAGCTAACGGTTCGTGGTTGTTTTGGAGTTGGCGGTACAGCTTAAGATAGCGTTCGGCCATTACTTTGGAAGAAAAGTGGTTTTCGATTCTAGTCCGCGCCGCACTCCCAAACCTTTCGCGGAGAGCGGAATTCTCCAGCAACAGACACACGGCCTCGCTTAGCGCCTCTGGATTCTTTGGTTCGACTAGCAAACCGGTTTGCCCGTGAATCACAAGCTTTGGCACCGCAGCTACGCGAGTCGCCACCACCGCCTTGGCTGCGGCCATGGCTTCAATTAATGCGATCGGCATACCTTCATCAACCGAAGAAAGAATAAATACATCGAAGAATGCGTAGACGCTGGGCATATCACCGCGGGCTCCCAAGAATTGCACTTGTCCAGAGATGTTCAATTCGCATGCGAGAATCTCTAGCCTGGACCGCTCCGTACCCTCCCCGGCGATCAGGAACTTTGTGCTTGGGAATCGCTCTAGAATTCGGGGTATGGCGCGCAGCAGGTAATCAAATCCCTTCTGGATAACGAGACGTCCAACAGCGCCCACAACTCGCATTTCGCTCTCTCGAAACTCCGATCCAATCTCCGAAGACGTGCTCCGAAAAGCATCGACATCGATTCCATTATCAATAACTGAAATCTTTTCGGGAGAAACTCCAGCGGCACGAATCTCCTTTGCAATCTCATCCGAAACCGCCACGACATGGTTGAAGCGCCGAAGAATGAGTTGGTCGATATACGCATACAGCCGGAGGGAGGTGGTTCGACGTGTCCAGAGATGCGAAGTAGCCAATATCGGTAACCCGCTCTTCCGGGCCGCAAGATAGCCGTATACGTCCGTTTTATAGCCGTGACTTTGAATTAAACTAATATCGTACCTTTCGATCGACCGCCGAATTGCATCGATCGTGGTGCCATCTAGCTTTCCCTTGCAGGGAATAACGATAACGGGGAGATCCTGTTGTCGCATGTATGTAGCAACGTCGGGCGATTCAACATGCATGTTGTCAAATACACCCACGATTGACTGGCAGCCCATCATATCCAGCCCTTTGGCAAGGTTTGCGACCATTTTCTCGGCGCCGTAGATGCCGCCGCTGCTGAGAAGCTGTAGGACGCGCATTTCAGACCTCGGTCACTCCTGGGTTTCGTTGGGCGTGGGCATGGCATACTCGTTCCTGTCCGCAAAAGCGTGCCACACGCGGTGGTACATGCGATCCCCGATGCAGATTTTCAATACCTGCTTCATCCTGTAGGGCACCTGCAAGCGCGCCCTGGCTATACCCTTCGCCACTAACAGCCGCCGGAGTTGGGCTGCATCGACGGAGTTGCGAAGCGTTAACCGACCAGCGACCGCAATGCCTTCACGCGTGACCGGGGAGAGCCAAGGATCGGACGTATAGACTTGAGAATAGCCGGCCTTCAGGCACGCTCGAAGTACGCGATGGTCCCAACGCCCATAGGGTAGAGAAACGTCAGTTACCGCTGAGCCCAGAACATCTTCTAGCTTTCTGCGGGAAGAATATAATTCATTAAATAGCTTGACGTCAG
>Ga0210384_10009391_pt1 | contig 10088 bp, 13 predicted proteins | sample IncBWH2MmetaG_FD_160574 | JGI IMG/M metagenome (GOLD analysis project Ga0210384, IMG submission 160574) | Forest soil microbial communities from Barre Woods Harvard Forest LTER site, Petersham, Massachusetts, United States - Inc-BW-H-2-M | ecosystem: Environmental > Terrestrial > Soil >...
ACAGGTAACAAATCTTTTTCAGTAAAAATGAAAGGCACGAGATCTTTGAAATCAGATTTTAAGGTACTCTGCATAATCATCGCTTTTGGTTTAGCATCATCAATAATATGATGAAGCTCTTTCTCATGAAGAAAGGTATTGAGTGGTGCAATAATCGCACCAGTTTGCCACGCACCAAAATAGGCAACATAGAAATCTATGGAATTTTCAAACAACAAAAAAACACGGTCTCTTGGCTGAACCCCTGCATTTTTTAATACATGGCTCACGTAGCTTGCGCGTTTATAAAGATCAGCAAAGGTGATTGATTCATGATTGCACAGCAACGCCATGCGGTTGGGGAAATTTTTTGCAGCACGTTGGAGTAGTGCTCCTGCAAAAATAATTTTGCCATCTTGTAAACCGAGCTTATACAACTCATCAAAGCGTTGTTGTTCTGTCGCCATTTTATTTTTTTCGCCTTCCTCATTTTCATATTTTGAAAAATATTTTTGGAAAGTTTTTATCGGCAATTAATGTATACTACCTAACACAATTAATTTTTTTCTCAAAATTAGACACCTTGGCATTTGAACCGAAGGATTTTGTATGCCTCAGTTACAACGCGGCGTCCTGATCGCCCTTGAAGGGATAGATGGTTCTGGAAAATCAACTCTTGCCCAGAATCTCACTACATTCTTTCACACACAAACATTTCCCGTAGTACTTACCAAGGAACCGGGCGGCACCTTGCTGGGAAAACAATTACGTTCCGTACTCCAGGAAAAGAAGGTTCCGGTGTCTCCCAAAGCTGAGTACCTTTTATTTGCTGCCGATCGCGCACAACATATGGAAGAACTTATTCAACCCTCGCTTGAAAAAAAGATGATCGTTATTTCAGATCGTATGGGCGATTCGGCCATTGCTTATCAGGGGTATGGCAGAAAGCTGGATATCCCGATGATAAAAACGAGTAACCTGTGGGCGATGAACAGCATCAAGCCGGATTTAACCATCTATGTTCACATAGATCTTGCTACATCGCTCCAGCGCATTGCAGCACGCAATGAAACGCCAACCTCATTCGAGCAGGAAAAAAAAGATTTTTTTCAACGAGTTATTATGGGGTTTGATGAGATGTATAAAAATAGGGACGATGTCATCATTGTTGATGGGCAGTTGTCCAAGGAAGAGGTAACATCGCAAACTCTGGAAAAGGTTTTATCATGGCTCAAGAGCAATCAGTTTCTTCGCTAGTACCGGCTCAGCTTTTGGTGGGCCCGCAGGATCTGCTCACCAGCTACGCCGAGCAGTATGTGCAAAAAACATTTTGTAAAAATAATGGCTGCGGTGTTTGTTTTACCTGTGAGCAAATTCGTAAACGTCAGTACCATGCAACACGATGGCTCATGCCGGAAAAAACTTATACGCTCGACGATTTAGAAATTATTTTTGAGACAACCGCGCTTGCTTTGCACGATGAAAGTCATTTCTTTTTTATTTTAGAAAAGGCTGATCTTTTAACAGCCGCTTGTTCAAATAAACTTCTTAAAATTTTAGAAGAACCACCGCAAGGTTATCATTTTATATTATGTACCGAACGAGGGGATGCTCTTCTGCCTACCATCAAATCTCGTTGCACGATAACTTCTTTTTTTGGGGAAGATCAAAAAAAAGTCCAGGAAATTCTCCTGAACTTTTTTACGCTGAGCAGCATTTCTAACCCGATTGAATTTCTAAAAGAGCTTGAGGCGTCTAAAATTAATGAACAGGAAAGTGCTGAGCTTCTTGATCAGATTATGAGTTATTGGACGAAAAAATATAAAGCCGCCCTCTTACAACAAGATATTTCTCAACAAGCTCTCGCAGAAAAAAAAGTAACACTTTTCACCCAAGCCCTCCTTCAACTCCCCATGCCGGGAAGCAGCAAAATTTTTTGGAAAAATCTTTTCTTGCACAGTAGCCACTAGTACACAATGTCCAGAGACAAAACCCCCCTTTTGTTTCTGGCTGAAAAAATGCCTTGCCAGCGATTGAATTAGCATTTTTCCTCCGCTACAATGAGGGCACATTCGAAACCATTTTCAATGGAAGGTTACTCATCATGGTCTTTAACAAAAAAGCAATCGTTATGATTCTTATTTTTGGGCTCACCATACCCGCAGTACGGGCTACCGACCCGGTTCCAACAAAGCAACACATTCATACCTTACTTAAGGCGATTAAGGAAAAGTCCGCAAAGTTCAAGGAACGTTTGAAGGAATATCGAACTGAGTACGTCAATGCGATTAAGGAAAAGTCCGCAAAGCTCAAGGACCATTTGAAGGAATATCGAACTGAGTACGTCAATGCAATTAAGGAAAAGTCAGCAAAGCTCAAGGAACATTTGAAAGAGTATAAAGATGAGTACCGCAATGGCCTTATTGCAAGTGGCATTACACTTTTCTTGCTTTATATTCTTATTAATCGCAATAGGCATACTCATTATCGCAATAGACATACTCACCAAAATCATCCTGTAGTCCCACAACCTCAGCCTATGCAGCCAGGATCTCTGTATCCTACTTTAGCTTCAAGAATTCACACAAGAGATAATCAAAAGACCTTAGAATCACCACGGCTCTATCCTGACGCTACACTATCTCATCAAGGCATCACCGCCCCGTCAGACCACTCTCATACACCTTACCGAGATGCAATTCAGCATATTTATAGTAATGGAAATAATGCGTAGCTATACTTTAATCATTCTTGCTTTAACGAGCGTAAGTTCATTCACTCCCTGTCGGGCTCAGGATAATTCTGAACTAACTTCACCAACTGAACAAACCTCGCACGACGAAGACCCTCAAGAAGAACAAAAAAAAGAAAAAAGCTCCGCACGAGCGGCCTCGATCATCCCCTTTCTTAAAGAACATAAAAATATCCTTGGTGCCTTGGGTGGAGCAGCCGCTCTTTACTTTGTGGTAGGATTTTTTTTAAAAAGGTCGGCAGAAAAAAGAGGAAGCAAAAATACTGCTTCCTCTGTAAAAATTGGTAAGGGGAAAAAACAGGCCTCTCCTGAAAGAATTCACCCGCCTCAACCATCTATCTATGAACCAGACCGTGCTCAACCTTCTTCAAAAGAGTTGGCTCCTCAAAGACCTAATAATGATGCAGGAGCTCTTTCAAATAGAACGCTCTTTTCGTATGCCGCCTTAGTATATTTAGCAGCAATATTAGCTTTTTTGGGCTTGTAGCTCAGGGAATGCTTGAGAAAAATATTCAAATGTTTTTGGACGACGATCAACATTCATAATTAACTGCGCACGATGCCCCCACAACTTGGCAATCGCAACGTATTCTCGGGCTTTTTCGGGCTCTAAGCCTTTCACCGACTCTGCTAAACCTTTAAAAATATCCTCAAGTCGCCCACAATATGCAGAAACATCTGCATACATCTGAGCATGAAAAGCCGTCTCCATATCATTTTTTATGGTCGCGATCCTTTTAAAAGTTTTTTCAATAACTTGAGCGACTTCAGCCTGAGCTTTAGCAAAAGCTTTAGCCTGCTCAGCATTCGCTCTCATGATATCTTCAGCTTGCTGAACTTCGTTACTCTTAGAGAGAGCAAGCGCAGCTTTAAGAGTCGCAAGCTGATTCTTTCCTCCAGATGCAGACCGAACTCTGGCTGCCGCAGCGCTAGAGCCACCGTCCATGGCACAAACATTCACTGTATAAACGAGCAGAGACAATAATAGTAATTTCTTCATAAAAAACCTCAGAAATGTTCCAATTGTAAATAAACACCTCTTTAGTTTACATAAAAGTGACAGCTGTGCAAGTGGGTAGCGCTCAAGAACGGTATAATGGGATCCCTTATCCGAGAGAACGGGGTCTATCAAAGCCGAAGTACCACAAGAGGGGCAATTCAAGTTTCTGTCCAAGAGCACCATGTTCAACCTTCTTCAAGAGAGCTAATTCGAATTCAAAGGCCTAACGATGAAAGAGCTCTTTTAAAGGACGCGCTCCCCTATATCTCCTTTATATACCTAGCGTTTCTAGTCTTTTTTGGCATGTGATTGCCCAGGAAAAATTGAGAAAAATACTCAATTTTTTAGACGATTAAATTAACAAGCAGCTTTTGATCTTTTTTAACGCGTATTTTTTCTCTGCGGTAATTCTTTAGGAAATGCCTGGCACAAATATTCAACTGTGCTCGGCGAGTTGTTGCCCAGAACCAATAGACGACGATGTTCCCAAAGTTTTTCTATGGCCTTACATTCTTGACTAATTACCGGCTCATTTTGTAATGCTGCCACGGTCTTAAAAATAGCAGCAAGCTCTCCGCACAGTTTGCTCTTCGTGTTATAATCCTTTTTCTTATGCGCATCGGGCAGTGCTCTATCTTTAATCTCGTTTAATTTCATTATCCACTTTAATGTCGTAATCCGCCGGAGTTCCGCGCTACAATCTGATCCCGCCTTACTCTTTAGGGCCGCACTATTCTCTAATTCCACAATAAGGTCTGTCGTTGCATTTTCAAATGGATCATCTAACTGCCCGCGCAGAATTGACCTATTATCGTCATTGCTTGGATATGCTTGCAGAAAATATTCGCATGTCATTGGACGATTCTGTTGAAGGCATAAAAAAGCGCGATGATTCCATAACTGTGCAATCTCAGCATATTCTACGCTACAAGACCCGTCCTCTGCTTGTGAGAATTCCTTAAAAAATTCGGCTAGTGAGGCACAATGCGCGCTCACCTCCCCATACTCCCCCTTCGTATATACCGCGCACATCTTTTTTTTTGTATTTGCCAGATATTCTGCATCATATTTAGCGTTGAATTTTTGTATTCGCTCTCGCCTCTCTTTATCCATAGCATGCATGTTGGTTACGCTAACAAACAACAAAAACAACGCCGAAAAAAATAATTGTTTTTTCATAGAGGCACCCCAAAGAATTATGTATACAAGAACACTGCTCAGTCTAAAGAAAAACATTCGTCACACAAGTGGGTAGCGCTCAAGAACGGTATAATAAGGGCCTTTTTCCGAAAGCACCGAATCCTTCAAAACAAACTCGGTCGCTTCAAAGGGTACCGCCGGCACCGGCGCTTCTGCCAGATAACGACTCAGCAGTTCTTCATCGGGAACCGATTTTACCCGCGCAATAGTCACATGGCTCACAAAATCTCGTTTGTCATGCGGGACGATGGAGTTTAAAACATCGTTAATTGCATGAGCCAATAACCCAAGTTCCTCGCCTGTCAGCGCAATCCAAATAATAGAAGTTTCTTTGCCTGCAGCAAATGAACCAAGCTGGCCCAGTGAACTTTTTATTTTGGGAAAGGTAAAAGTTTCTAGCGCTTTTTTCACTCGCTCATGTGTCTGGTCATCAACCTCACCAATAAATTTCAGCGTGAGATGTAAATGCTCGGGATGGGTTAATCGTCCTTGAAAAAGGTGGCGATTAGCCAGTTGCTGCTGAATTTTAATAATCTGATCTATCACTGGTTGAGGTAAATCTACCGCAACAAATAATCGTTTTTTTTCCATCATCCTCCTTTAATAACAGCAAGTGGTTTAAGTCGTACAACTTTTTTTGCAAGCCTTGCTTTATCCACCACACTCACTACATCTTCAACATCTTTGTAAGCGATGGGGGCTTCTTCAGCAAGTCCCGAATTCGAGTCACTGCGAATGATAATACCTTGCGCCTCAAGCTCCTGGCGTAAAGTAGAGCCGCGAACTGTTTTTTTTGCCTGTACGCGGGACATGCGTCTACCTGCTCCATGACACGAGGTGCCAAATCCTACTTCCATACTTTCTTTTGTTCCCGCAAGAACATACGATGATGTACCCATCGTTCCGGGGATGAGCACGGGCTGCCCGACTGGTTGATAGTGGGAAGGAACTTCTGGTCGCCCTGGCCCGAATGCACGCGTTGCACCCTTGCGATGCATAATGACTTGTTTTATTTTTCCATTGATCTCATGCGACTCGCGCTTACCGATATTGTGAGACACGTCATACAGAGTTGTTATTTTTACTGAGTCACCAATAACTTTTTTCCATGAATCGCGCACCCATTGTCCGATAAGATGACGATTGGCCCACGCAAAATTTGCAGCAGCGGCCATGGCATTAAAATAATCTTGTCCTTCTGGTGATTTAAATGGTGCGCACACCAGTTCTCGATCAGGTAATTGAATCCCCCACTGTCCCATTTTTGGCATCATACTGTTTACATGGTCGGTGCATGTTTGATGCCCCAGTCCACGCGAACCGCAATGGATCATCACGGTTACCATATTTTTTTCTAGTCCATACACCTGCGCACTTTTTTCATCAAAAATTTCATCAACGCGCTGAATTTCTAAAAAGTGGTTACCTGAGCCAAGCGTACCTAATTGATCAGCGCCTCTTTTTTTTGCTGTCGTAGTAATCAGGGTTGCATCGGCATTTGTCATACGACCCGTTTCTTCGCAATACTCAAGGTCTCCTTGTGTTCCGTAACCAAGTTCTACCATACGATGCGCACCATCACGCAATACTTTAGCAAGGTCTTCCTGATTTAATTTTAATTTTCCCCCACGACCAACACCTGAGGGAATAGCATGAAAAATTTCTGTCGCAAGATCGGCTAAGTAGGGCTTGAGTTCATCTGCCGTCATTGATACCCGCAGCAAACGTACTCCACAATTAATATCGTAGCCTATGCCGCCGGGAGAAATGACGCCGCCTTCATCAATCGCTGTTGCAGCAACCCCGCCGATAGGAAATCCGTATCCCTGATGAATATCGGGCATGGCAAAGGCAAACTTTTGGATACCGGGTAAAGTAGCAACGTTGACGAGTTGCCAGAGCGATCGATCTTCAAAAACATCCTCAAGAATGTGTTGGTTAGCAAAGACACGTGCGGGAACACGCATATCCTGACGAAACTCTTGTGGAATCTCCCAGAGCACGTCAGAAATTTTGATGAGATTTTCTAAACGAATTTGCTTCTCTTTCTCCACGCCACACCTCTTTCAAAATCTTTTTCAGATATCAAAAACAATATCAGTCTGCCAGGCACCATCAACTTTTTTTATGTTTAAATCGTGATAGGTGACGGCTTTAATTTCCACTACTTCAAATCCTTCGATGGGCACTCCTTGTAAGGTTGCTCTGATATGATTTTGATCAAGTTCATGAATTACAACATCAAGATAGGCTTCATTATGAATATCGGAAAGAGCAAGTGCTTCGGATAAAAAAGAAACGAGCAATGATGTGAGGTCATGCGCTTGTAAGGTAATATCATGCTGTTGGGGAAGTTGAGGACAATAAAGACGTTCGCCTTTTTTCTTACAGTTCTTTGATCGCGGCCCAATGGATTGGAACATACCGATGAGAGCATGGCGGAACAGTTGTTCAAGGGTTGTTCCGTACACTCGTATTTTTAAATCTGCGGTATGGGGAAGTAGTTCAAAATCTTTGTGCATCGCCAACTTTTCTTTTTTTAATTTTTTTAGTTGGCAGCAGTATAGCGAACCATTTTTCCTCTGTGCAAGGAAAAGGAATTAGTCCGCGGGAAACGGGATGAGTTTATCGTGTCCAGCGATTGTAGAGGTATGCAGCAGTGAATACCATGAGGAACACGGATATAAAAGTGAGGATGCCGTTAATGAGCATAATTGATACGAGATGCACAGGAATCTTGGCAAGAACAACCCGGAAAAAGCCTTCTGGCATTACCATAAAAAAAAGGCTCGATAGGGTATGCCAAAAAATAACTGCGGCTGCTGCTGCAAGAGCAACTATTTTTTCATTAAATTTCATTACGACTCCTCATCTATTTAAATTAGGCGGAGATGTTCAAGCTTTCACTTGAATTTCTTACTGTGTATGCAATAAGATCCAGCCTTCCGGCCACATCTCCATCATGATTTCAAATTAGGCGGAGATGCTAAGAGTTCCAAAAATGCCTCATCACTTTCATGCGAGGACTAGTCTTTAGACTGCATCTCCACAATTTTAATAACTCGACTTATTTGCCCTTGATATGATCATGAAAGAAAATCATTACCGCAACAAATGCGTAGGCAAATACATAATGCACAATTGTCCCAGTTATAAAATTAGCTGGGGTAATTTGCAAAGTCAGAGCTTCCTGTGAAAATTTCACAATTTGGAACTTTTCAACAAAAGTGATCGCTTTTTCACCCCAGATATAGAGTGCTGCCATCCCAATTATATGAAAAGCTGCCACTGTGTTTGCAACTGACAGTGCCCATCTATTAAGTTTAAACATTATCGTCTCCTTGTTGATTAAATAATCTTAAATTTCAGCTTACTTACCTTTGATGTGATCGTGGAAGTAGAACGCAATCACTACAAATAGGTAGGCGCATACAAAATGAGTCACTAAACCATAGGCAAAGTTAGCAGGCGTGACATCTAATGACATCATTTCGCTTGAAAACTTAACCATGTGGAATTTTTCAACATAACAGATAGCCTTTTCGCCCCAGAAATGAAGCGCTGCGGCACCTGCTGTGTAGAAAGCTGAAACGGCGCTAGCAAAAGCTAAGGCCCATTTATTGAACTTCATCATCGTCTCCTTTTTTTGATGATATATATATTTAGAAGATACCTTATCTTCACTATTCTCATGTTTTCAACCTATCAGAATTAGTGCGTTAAAATCAATATTTTTTTCAAAAAGAAATTTGTTGTTGTGGGTGTTTTTTTCCGTTATGTTAGGAAAAAAGTTTAGTCTCAGCTCAAAAGTTGGCGAAATCAATAGATTATGTCGCAACATATTAAAGATGCCCTTGCCTCACTTCTTAACCAGCCGGACGACTGGCGCCTGCATCTTTTGAACAATTGGGCCACTATTATGGGGGGTCTGAGTGAACGGGTACGTTTAGAAAAAATTAAAGATGGTACCTTAATATTAGGAGTTTTTGAGGCAAGCTGGATGCAGGAGCTTTATTTACTTTCTCCCACTCTTATAAGGACCATTAACAACCATCTGGGAAAACCTTATGTAAAAGAGCTTCGTTTTAAAGCTGCTGCAAAAACAAAGGTTATTGAAAAAAAGGTTATCACTGTTGCGCAACAACCAGTACCATTACCCACCCTATCGGCAGAAGAAGAGGCAGTGCTTGCACAAATGAATGATCCCCAGCTACGCTCGGTATTACAAGATTACCTCATTAAATGTTATCAAGAGCGCAAAGGAGATTTGAAAAAATGAAGCGATTACTTCTCATCCTTTTCATGCTTATGTCATCTAGCATCCTTAGAGCAAATAGTCAGCAGTATCAGTGGTCAATATTGGGGCATTACAGTCTTATGCAACAAAAACCCCAGGCATCGCAGGCTTACTATCAAAAGTTACTTTCCTCATCTCAATCGCCCTACCCTTACAGTGGTTATGTTCGCTTTTTATTTGCAACCAATCAGTTGAATATTATTGCTTCACTCATACCAAAGCTTGAAGAGTCATTTAAAGATGATTTGGATATGCAACTCATGTTTGCACAAGCTCTTGCGGGAACCGGCAAGAAGATAGAAGCTGAAACTCGTTTTATACAACTCCAACAAAAACATAAAGACAATGCTGAACTTACCTACCAGGCGGCACAAGCTCATGCTAAGCATGATCCCAAAAAATCTATTCTCGTTATTGATGAATTTTTAAACTCAACACCGTTCCAGCCACGCAACTGTCTTTTTTATTTTATGAAATCTCAGCATTACATGGCATTGAATGACAAAAAAAGTGCCATCCAAAATGCCCAAAAAAGTTTGGATATTTGCCCTCGTTTTGACAAAGGCTGGCTTTTGTTAGGCATGCTCCATGAACAGGAAGGGAAGATTAATGAGGCAGTTAAAGGGTATTCGACTTTTCTTGAGTTGACGGGTCCGAATAAAGAAATAGAACATCAAATAAGTAGTTTGTTACTCAAATCAAAGTTGCAAAAGGGTTCTACCTCGAGTCACCTCTCCTATCTTACCAACGCGCTTACGTGGTATGAAAATCAAGAATTTGAAAAGGCACTGATGGCAATCGACCGCAGTTTACAGGCAGACCCTGCCAATCAGGATGCTCGTCTGCTCAAAATCAACATT
>Ga0210384_10009392_pt1 | contig 10088 bp, 7 predicted proteins | sample IncBWH2MmetaG_FD_160574 | JGI IMG/M metagenome (GOLD analysis project Ga0210384, IMG submission 160574) | Forest soil microbial communities from Barre Woods Harvard Forest LTER site, Petersham, Massachusetts, United States - Inc-BW-H-2-M | ecosystem: Environmental > Terrestrial > Soil >...
ATAACCACTCGTACGCAAAGGCAGAGAGCGTTACACTTCATCAAGGCCACTACACCGGGTTCTGGGCTCAGCACCACCGAATTGCGCCGGTACACTTCTGCCGCGGAGTTCCGGTGCGATCCTACCAGTGTTCGCGCAAGTTAGCTTATCGATTGCGGAGTGGCTGCATGGCTGCACACAATTCTTCTTCTCCTCAACACAAGACAGATGTAATCCGTGTACTCGTGGCCGATAGCACACTCATGGGCAACCAACTGCTGGCTGCCGCACTTGAGAGGGATCGGCATTTCTGTGTGGTTGGAACGGCTGAGACCTCGGAGCAGGTGTTAGCCGCTCTTCGGACTCCTCTCGACATTGTCGTCGTTAGCGCGAGCATTGGGAGTCGGCACTCAAGCGGCCTTCATCTGACCCGTCACGTACGCGCGGCACATCCCGATGTACGAGTAATTATGCTGTTGGATCGCCCAGAACCGGATCCTGTGGTCGACTCTTTTCGCGCGGGGGCAAGCGGCGTGTTCTGCCGAGCTGAACCGCTGGATGTTCTTTGGGACTGTATTCAGAGCGTGTACGAAGGGAAGATCTGGGCGAACAATGATGAACTCACATTTGTCGTCGAAGCGCTCGTCAGTTCAACTCTGCCCCGACTGACGGCGGCTGGCAATGCGTGTCTGCTCACGCCTCGGGAGCGGAAGGTCGTTAGCCTCGTAGCCGAAGGACTGACGAACCGACAAATCGCAGACGAACTCAACCTCAGTCAGCACACCATAAAGAACCACCTACTCCGGATGTTCGAAAAACTGGAGGTGTCGACTCGAGTGGAATTAGTGTTTACGGTCTTAGGGCATACTGATGCGGCAAGATCTTACCCCATCACAACTGAGGAACCCAGCGACTTTCGCGGGGATGATGGCGCTCTTTTTGAGTGGTACTCCAGGGCGGCCCAGCATCTGTTCCCGTTTGCCCAATTGAAGGTTGGCGAGATGCACCTCAATGGCCGGGGCACGACAAAGGACCCCGTTTCTGCCTATATGTGGTTTTCCTTATCCGAGGAGACCGGAAAGAGAATCAGCGAGGCGAGCAAAGCCCGCAGGCAGTCACTCCAGTCGAGAATGACCGCAGCACAAATCGGGGAAGCCGGGCGGCGTGCATCCGATTGGCTCAGGCAACATCAGGGACAATTAAAATCGTTGGGGCAAAGACCCTCCGGTACGAATCGGCACGCTGATACCATCGACAAAGTTGACATTCCCTCTGAAAAGCGTTTGGTGGTGGCTTGAGATTGAGGTCGATAATGCTGCGCGCGAAGCTCACTTCCTCGGCTAACTGAAACCGAAAAACCGCATTCCCCGTTGGGCCCCGTCCCCGCTTGCTTTCCTGCCCACCCATCAGTGATTGACTGCTTGTCTTTACGATCGCTCGGCAGGGATGTATGTACCAGTCGGTTCAAAACGACGTGTACTGCCCGGGCCAAAGTGGTCGGGACCATTCTGTTAATGGCTGCTTGTCTGACCCACCCTTTGAAATTGAGCCGATCTGCTTCTTGTAGCCAATGGGTTCGCCTCCTATGATCCGTCCTCATGAGGTCTCGAGCGGCGATGGCCGATGTGATATCTATTCGCGCGATCGGAGATCACGTGCAGCAAAGAAAAGCTATCCGGTTCCACATACGACTTCCGGTGATCTTTCGATGGAGCGACGAGCAAAGTAGTAGGCAACAAAACGGCGGGTTCACGCGCGACATCAGCACGGGAGGACTATTTATCTACTCACTTATTCCTCCGCCCTTAGGTGTGACTGTAGAGCTCGAAGTCGTGCTTCCTGCGCTTGAGGAATCGGGTCACGGCGTTCGGCTACGGTCAGAGGGCAGGGTGCTGCGCATAGAGCGAAAGGGCGATCCCACGGGGTTTGCCGCCACGGGCGATTTTGACTTACACCATGCGCAAGAATCCGAATGAGGTCTGGAAATGACTCGCTGCAATAGCGCAGCGCTTCTCGTGACACACGTCTTCGTCGGCGCACAGGTGCAGCTCGTAAAGCCACGCAGGAACTCGAAGCCGCCAATGTGCGGGTACTGGGGACGGTGCTGAACAACTCCACCTTCCCCCTACCGGAGAAGATTTTTCGCTGGCTGTAGTGGCAAGCGACAGGCAAGAACGCGCGGCATGTGCTCGATTCCCATTTGGGAGCGAGCTACCCGTCAGCTGAACGAAGAGAACGTTGCAATGAAACTGTGGAAAAGTCTGGATGGGACTCAATGGGCGGAGCCATGTCAACAGCACAACTGAACCGGACCAGCGAAGCAGCATCGGTTGCGCTACATTCGGTAACGGAAGACCGCCCCTGGTACGCGGTCCAGACGCGCATGCGGTTCGAGAAGAAGGTTTTTGCGCAGCTCGAGGATAAGGGTATTGAGACCTTTCTCCCGCTCATCAAGCAGGTGCACCGCTGGAGCGACCGGCGCCAGGTAATCGAGGTAGCGCTGTTTCCGGGTTACGGCTTCGTGCGCATCCCGGCTGCGCCGGACCATCGCCTGAGAGTGCTACAAACGGTCGGTTTAACTAGGTTCGTCACCATGAACGGTACGCCGATTCCCGTTCCCGAAAAACAAATCGAAGACGTGCAGCTCCTGCTCTCTGGCAAACTCGCTTGCCGAGCCTACCCATTCATCAAGGTAGGGCAACGAGTTCGAATCCGCGGGGGCTGCCTCGACGGTGTGGAAGGGATACTGCTTTCTGAGAACAAGGATTACAGCCTGGTGATTTCCATCGGGTGCATCCAGCGCTCCCTGGCGGTAAGCATTAACAACTTCGATGTAGAACCCGTCGGGGGCTATGTCGGCAGCATGCACTCCGACTGGAAAACCGAGTTGAGACACGCAGCATAGTGCGTCGATTTACTTTGCTGAATCTAAGGCGTTCTGTTCTGGAGGTAGCAATGCTCTTCAGGAGCTCCAATCTCATTCTTGTTGCGATCACCTGCGCAGGTTTGTTTGGCCAGTCCAAACCATTGAGTTCAAGCGAACCCGCGGTAGTCGCCTCAGAATCAAAACCTGCTGACCGCCCCGTATTGCAATCCCGGGATCAGCGATACCAACTCGAGCGCGGTGACGTATTCGACTTGGATTTTGCCCTTACACCAGAGTTTAACCAAACTGTTACGGTTCAACCTGACGGTTACATTTCTTTGCGCAGCGTGGGAGACGTGAAAATTCTTGGTCAGACGATACCCGAAGCCTCCGCGACCATTCGTACTGCTTACGCCAACGTCCTAGATAGCCCCACCATTACGATAATGTTGAAAGACTTCGAAAAGCCATACTTTGTCGCTGGCGGTTGGGTGGACAAACCAGGAAGATACGACCTGCGGGGTGAAACGACCCTTTCCCAAGCAATTCAAGTTGCCGGTGGTTTGAAGGACGGAGCCAAAGCGTCCCACGTGATCCTGTTTCGCAGTGTTTCGAATGACTGGGTTGAAGTGAAGATCTTAAACGTGGAGCACATCCTGGCCGGCAAGGACGTGCGTGAAGATGTTCACCTCCGGCCTGGTGACATGTTCTTCATTCCTAAGAGCACCTTCGCCAAAATCTCCCCTTACATCCCGCGGACTTCCGTGGGAGCGTATTTCAATCCCGTTAACTTCTAAGCTGTCGAGCTTTCAACTGAGGAAAGCGACTAGCCTCCTAACCAGGCAGCCAGCTGCCTATAAACAACCATGTTCCGGCAATTCTACGGAATGCGAGAGCAGCCCTTCGGAGTCACTCCGGACTCGCGGTATCTCCACTTTAGCCGTACACATCGGGAGGCTTTGGCATCGCTGTTTTGCGGCATACAAGACCGCCGCGGTTTTCTCGCTCTGATAGCTCCTCCGGGAACGGGTAAGACGACGCTGCTGTTCTATCTCCTTGAGCGGCTTCGACCCTCGGCTCGAACAGTATTTATGTTCGACACGCCGTCCGATCCGCAGGACCTCATGTCGTACTTAGCGGCGGATCTTGGGCTGAATAGAGTAGGAGTGACAACTGCCGACATCAGACTGCAATTCCACAATCTTCTGCGTGAGGAGTCTCAGGCCGGAAGGAATGTAGTCATTGTCGTGGACGAGGCACAAAATCTCACGAACCCCGTTCTCGAGCAATTGCGTATGCTGTCCAATTTCGAGTCCGGCACCCATAAGCTCCTGCAGGTAGTGCTGGCGGGCCAGCCACCACTTGCAACCAGACTTACGCATCCTCATCTAGTTCAGCTTCGGCAACGACTTGCGATCGTCACGGAGATCAAGACACTGACCCATGAAGAGGTTTGCGCCTACGTTAAACACCGGCTGAGCGTTGCCAGGTGCGACTCGGAGTTGCTGTTCACCCGGGATGCTCTCGCCTTAGTGGCGAGCGAAAGCAAAGGTATCCCGCGGAATATCAACACCCTTTGCTACAACGCATTGGCACTTGGATGTGCCCTGAAACGCAAGCCTATCGACGTCGGCATAATCAAGCGGGCAGCGAATGACCTGGCGCTGCAAGAAGTTTCCGGCGACTGTGAAATCAGGGACAACAACAGGTCGGTCCACCGCGGAACCAACAAACGGTATCGTGTGGGCATCCCTTCAGCCAGCAGAACACGACCTTTGTCCGCTGCCTTAACCAAGATTTCGGTTGGTGTAGCGATCCTTTTAATCATCATTCCGCTGGGAGTTATCTCTCGAGCGCGACCAAAACTCGAGCTCAAATCGCAGGTTCCACTGACCCGGCCGGCGTTTCGGCCGACCGCTGCTCCTAAACCAGCCGCTCCGATCTCAGAGACAAGGTGGGCTGCAGCAACCACGGCCACAATTCACAAGCCTTTCTTCGTGACCAGAATTCGCTATTGGTCCGAATCAACCTCTACCACGGTTGGTATAGAGCTTGAGGAACAGTTGAAATATGAGGTACATCGCCTCACATCGCCAGACCGAGTTTACTTGGATTTCTATCCAAGCAGATTAAAGCCCGCATTACCCGGCAAGGAATTCCAAATCGATGACAAGATCGTAAGGAAGATTCGGATTGCAGAACTTAAGGGGATGCTGACGAGGGTAACACTGGAAACGTACGGTCCTTGCGATTTTTCTGTGACTGCGACTCCAGACCGCCCTGAGTTACTTGTAGAACTTCGCAGTATGCAGCAACAGCTACACAACGACGCCGCTCTTCATAATGCGATACAAGCCCCCAACTGATCCGTACTCAAGTCGCGTTACCCCGACAATACCTGCTTCCACATTCACTCCCAGATCAATGTTTACACCTGCCGACCGGTGTAAAAGGAGATTGTGACCATGAACACTGAAAGTATTGAACTCTACAGTGGAATGCCGCGCCGAGCCCCCACACTGCGCGACATTGCGTCGGTTTGTTTTCGCCACCGGCAGCTCGTTGTAGTCACTTTTTCTGCTATTTTTGTCGGTTCTCTTCTGTACGTGTTGATTACACCCAGAACATACTCGGTCGAAACTGAAATTCTGGTGAAACGTGAACGTGCAGACCCTGTCGTGACGGCGCAAAGCAATGCTACGCCAATCCTTTCTACGGGAGTAAGCGAAGAAGATCTAAATTCAGAGGTGGAACTGCTGAAAAGTCGCGACCTGCTCGAGAAGGTCGTAATTGCGTGCGGCCTCGGTCGCCAACCTATTCATTCCGCCATTGGCAACCTGATCGCCAGATTGACAATGTCCTCGCCCGAGCGAGATGGTACGGGACTCTCGGTACCGCTTGCCGTCCGGGCATTGCAAAAGACGCTCAGAATTGAGGCGATCAGGAAAACAAATCTGGTAAGACTGACTTATGAATCCCCAGATCCTAAGCTGTCAGCTGACGTTCTGAGAACTTTGACCAATTCTTATCTTGAAAAGCATTTGGAGGTTCACCGGCCTCCTGGAACATTCACCTTTTTTCAACAGGAGGCCGCTCAGTATTGGGATGGGCTCCAAGCTGCCGAAAGAAAACTGGCCGACTTCAATAAAACGCAGAACACAGTATCGGCCCAGACCGAGAAAACGGCTGCCCAACAGAAACTGGCGGACTTCGAAGCTACTCTTCGCCAGACCCGCACCGCCATAGCAGCTACGGAAGGTCGGATCCAAGTACTTACTGACCAAATGGCTTCGACTCCGAACCGGATGACAACACAGGTCCGGACCAACTCGCTACTGCTGCAGCAGCTGAAGTCTACGCTCTTGACACTTGAACTGAAGCGAACGGAAATGGCTGGGAAGTATGCGGCGAGCTATATTCCGCAACGCGATTTGGAATCTCAGATCGCACAAACTAGAGCGGCGATAGCCAAAGAGGAGAACCTTCCCCTCCACGACGACACCACAGACCGAAACTCGACGTACCAGTGGATGGCCGATGAACTCGCAAAAGCGAGAACGGATCTCGCCTCCCTAGAGCGGCAAGAGGCAGCAACTGAACAGCAAATCCGCGCATACCGTTCCGAACTGCTCGTCCTGGACGGAAAAGACTTGGAGCAACAAGACTTGGTCCGCGGCGCCAAAATCCAAGAAGCAAATTACCTCCTATACCAGAATAAGCGAGAAGAGGCGCGAATTTCCGATGCCCTCGACGAAAAGCATATCGTCAACGTTTCAGTGGCTGAGGCGGCTACTACGCCTGCTTTGCCATCGGACCTGGGCCCGTTGGTGGTGTTGCTTGTCGGACTGGTGTTGGCGAGCTCGGTCAGCTTGGGCCTGGCTTTTGGCATAGACTATTTCAGTCCGGCTCTGCAGAACCCTGACGACGTCAGAATGCTGCTTGAATTGCCGGTGCTCGCCTCGTTTCCCAAGGCAATCACTGGGTCGAATGGATCTTCTTAGACCGCTGCGGCTCGAATCGTTTAACAAATCTGGGGATGAGGGCCCTATGAGCAACAACTTCGAACTACTAAGTCAGCTTGAGCTCGCGGACAGACTTTTCCCAGTGACCCCCGACGCCCCGTCACAATCAACAACTGACAAAAACGCTGCCGGAAACGGTAAGCTCCCTAGCAGCTACTCGGAAGCCCTCAACCTGGTACAGCGCGTTTTTTTGGCGAAGCCCGAGTTAGCACCTCATATCGTAGTGTTCACAAGTCCCCAGAGCGGCGCTGGATGTAGTTGGGTCTGCGCGCGGACAAGTGAAGCCCTGGCCGACCGACTCCCAGGTGCGGCCTGCGTCGTCGACGCTAATCTACGCTCTCCCGCGATGCACCGGTATTTTCTTCTAGACAATCGTCGGGGACTCACTCAAGCACTTGTCGAAACGGGCCCAATATCAAATTACGTGCAGGAGGTTCGAAGTCGAAAACTTTCCGTACTGACTACGGGATCTTCTGATAGCCAGACAACGCCATGGGCTTCCGATCGGCTGGTTCAGCGTCTTGCTGAACTACGGCTGAAGTTTGCTTTCTTGTTAGTAGATTCGCCTGCGACGAATCTTTACGCTGATGTTACGTTGCTGAGTTCGCTGGCCGATGGAGCGATTCTGGTCCTAGAAGCTGATTTCACGCGTCGCGAGGCTGCACTCCAAGCAAAAAATGCTCTTGTTGCGGCCAAGTTCCGGTTGCTGGGGGCAGTCCTAAACAAGCGCAGCTTCCCTATTCCTGAATTCATCTACCGCAGATTTTGAAGTTGTCAACCCTTCTTGCTGTCCCCCTTGCCGAAGCTCGTCGGTCCGTTCTGATGATCAATCCGGACAGACGGAGCCGTGGGTACGATCAGATTCTTGGATTTGCGTCAAGACGAGGTGGAATTGCTCTTAGGGGTTCCTCTTTTGGCTTCGTTTCCGAAAGACGGCTTCCAGCAGCATGCTCAAAAACGTTTGTGAACGTTGTCATTCCGATCAGTTAACCGACGGACTAGACGGGTTTTTCAGCATCCTGCGTAGGAGTTCTCCATGAATGTGCCTCTCTCGTGCCCGGATATCAGCCAGCGAGAAATCGACTATGTCAACCGAGTCCTGACCACAAACGTGCTCAGCATTGGACCGGTGCAGCGGGAGTTCGAAGAGAAGTTTGCCGCTTATGTCGGAACCCGTTATGCCGTGGCCGTCAGCAGCGGTACAGCCGCCTTGCACCTCTGTGTGCGGGCGCTGGGAATTGGCTCGCAAGACGAAGTGCTCACCACCTCCTTCAGTTTTGTCGCTTCTGCCAATTGCCTGAGATATGAAGGGGCTTTGCCGCTCTTTGTCGACATCGACTCGGAAACCCTCAACATCGACCCGGAGGTGATCAGAGAGTTCATCCGACGCCACTGCGAGTTTGACCGCAACTCCGCTTCGCTCATCGACAAGCGGACCGGCCGGAGGGTTAAAGCCATCCTGCCCGTCCATGTATTCGGGCTTCCTTGCGACATGAATGCCATCCTCGAAATAGCTCATGAGTATGGAATGTACATCATTGAAGACGCCTGCGAAGCCATTGGCGCCGAATACCGGGGCTTGCGCGTAGGGGGATTCGGGGAAGCCGCGGCTTTTGCCTTCTATCCCAACAAGCAAATGACGACGGCCGAAGGCGGGATGGTGGTGACCAATGACGAGAAGGTTGCACGGCTCTGCCGGAGCATGAGGAACCAGGGACGCGGCGATGACCCTTCATGGCTGGAACACGTTCGTCTCGGCTACAACTACCGGCTCAGCGAACTTCACTGCGCCTTGGGCTTGGCCCAACTCGAGAGGATCGAGGAGTTGTTGACGGCCCGCGAGAAGGCCGCCGCGGCTTACACACGGGCGTTGTCGGGCCATCCGCTGATTGTCCAGCCGCATGCCGCGGCGGAGCCCAAGCGGAGCTGGTTCGTCTACGTCGCCCAAGTCAATGGTCCTTCTCTGCTTCGGGATCGAATCCTCATACGGCTGCGCGAGCACGGCATCGGATGCCAGGCCTACTTCCCCGCCGTCCATCGGCAGCCATATTTCGGCGAAAGCGATTTGAAATACCAGCAGCCCCTTCCCAGGACCGAGCGAGCGGCAGGCCGTTGCCTCGCTCTGCCCTTCTTCTCCAGAATTACCAAGGAACAAATCGATTTCGTCTGTAACACCCTGCTGGAGGCGGTCGAAGAGGAATCCGCAACGCAGCTTCTTGAATCCGTCCCGTTCCGCTGAAACGAAGCTGAGCTCACTGCTCGGTCGCTCGGCCTTACCGCGAATGGGAACCCAACCATCCCTCCTTCGATGAAAGTCGCAACGCAGTCTGAAAACCGCTTCGCCATCACAACTTTGCGGTCATTGCGGCAACTATGCCAGTAACAACCAGAGTCCCAATGCAGCACGCGGAAGCTCTCGAGATTCAACGCCGCACTCGCAGCGCCCTCAGAATCTTTGGCAAGAATGCGCTCTGGCTTTGGGTTGATCGGGGCGCCTTGAGAGTCGGGACCATGCTTGCCGGCCTGCTTCTGGTGCGATACCTGGGGCCTACCGACTTCGGCATCTACAGCATGGCTCTCGCCACAGGCGCCTTTGCGAACGCCATTCTGGATCTCGGTCTCACTCGCTACGCTGCGCGCATTGTGGCGGCGGTCCCGGAAGAAGGCCGGCCGATTCTGGCCTTATCCCTTTTCGTTACTTTTGTCTCCGCCGCCGCCGAGGCAGTCCTGGTCTTCATCTTCGCGCGCCAGGGACACTGGTACGCAGCCTGCTTGTGTACTGGCCTGATCGTCTGCAACGTCGAAGGGACGAATGCTCTTTGCTCCTTCATGTTGACCGCGGACCTTCGCTCGCGCGCGGTACTGCCCGGTTCATTGCTAGGCGCGTCGGGGCTCATCGCGTTGGCTATTCTTGTCATTCGGTGGCGACTCTCGTTGTTTCTGCTGTTGGCCGGCCTTACAGTAAGGTCATTCCTCGTGCTGGCAACGCGGCTTTCTCAATTGTGGAAGTTCTATCCCACCCGCCAGCACTGGAGGTTTGGAGAGTCCCGACGCGTCGCCAAAGAGGCATGGCCTTTTTTTTCTTATTCCTTGACTGAGCTCAGCTATGGCCAGATTCCCATCCTCTGCCTCACTCTCGTCGCCTCGAAGGAGAATGTGGGCTTCTTCGCGGCCGCCGCCACAATCGTTTTCGTGCTCCCGCAACTGGTGTGGGCTTCTAC
>Ga0210384_10009395_pt1 | contig 10087 bp, 5 predicted proteins | sample IncBWH2MmetaG_FD_160574 | JGI IMG/M metagenome (GOLD analysis project Ga0210384, IMG submission 160574) | Forest soil microbial communities from Barre Woods Harvard Forest LTER site, Petersham, Massachusetts, United States - Inc-BW-H-2-M | ecosystem: Environmental > Terrestrial > Soil >...
GAGACTTCTTGACCACCTCGCCCCAGCTGCCCTCCGTCGTCCGCTTCGGTGCCTACGAAGCCGACTTGCTCTCCGGCGAACTCCGCAAATCCGGCATCCGCCTCAAAATCCAGGATCGCCCCTTCCAGATCCTCGCTATTCTCTTGGAACACCCCGGCATTGTCGTCACCCGCGAACAGCTCCAGAAGCGCCTCTGGCCCGAAGACACCTTCGTCGATTTCGAACACGGCCTCAACACCGCCATCAACAAACTCCGCGACGCCCTCTCCGACGAAGCCGACAACCCCCGCTTCATCGAAACTCTCCCCAAACGCGGCTACCGCTTCATTGCTCCCGTTTCTGCCAGCGCCGCGCCGCGCGCTCACCTGCACGCCATCACCCCCACCAACGCGCCAACTCCTTTTCCCTCTCCGGCAACCTCTCCAGCCAATTCCTCGGACATTTCTTCCCCCGCGTCCTTCGCGATTGCTGCCAAACGCCGCCTTTCCACCTCTCTCGCGGCCTCCGCGATGCTCCTCTTGTGCGCCGCTCTTCTCGCAGCCGCGTATTTCTTCTCGCGTTACCGCGGCGCCGCCGAATCCTCCGAAATCCGCATCGCACCGCTCAATGGCCTTCCCCGCGAAGGCGACGCTTCCTTCTCTCCCGATGGCAATCAAGTCGCCTTCGTCTGGGCAGGCGAAAAAGGCAAATACGCCCACATCTACGTCTCACAAATCGGCGCTACCGATTCTCCACGTCAGCTCACCAGCACCGGTGAAGGTGCCTGGGAATTTGCCCCGGTCTGGTCGCCCGACGGTCGTTACATCGCCTTTTTCCGCTTCGACGAGAAAGAAAGGGCTTTGGCCATCTACGTCACCGCCGCACTCGGAGGCTCGGAGCGTCGTCTTTATTCCGTGAAATCCCATCGCAAGGTGGACGCTCTCGATTGGTCAACGGACGGCAAGTATCTGGCTTTCCCCGATGCGGCAAACCCCAGCGACGCCTCCCAGATCTTTCTTCTTTCTCTCGACACCCTGGAAGTTCATCCGGTAACCTCTCCTCCCGTCGGGATTCTGGGCGATTCGTCGCCGGCATTTTCTCCCGATGGCAAATCGCTCGCCTTCGTTCGCGATACACTCGACGTTCGGGAGATTTATGTGCTTCCTCTCTCCGGTGGTTCTCCTGTGCAAATCACCCCAGTGCAAATCACCTTCGATCACGCGGATATTCAAGGGATCGCCTGGACGCCGGAAAGTGGCAAGCTGATTTTCTCTTCTTCCAGGCGCGGGACAAGAAGCCTCTGGAGCGTTTCGCCCACGGGTGGAACTCCGCAACGCCTTCCCATCGCCGGCGCCGGATGGGCTGTGCGCCCCGCCCTCAGCCGGAAAGGCAACCGCCTCACCTATACGAGCGTCAACTACTCCGCGTCAATTTGGCGATCTTCGATCAGCTCGGATCACAAAATCAGTCTCCCCCTCGAGCGTTTCATTTCCTCTACAGGACTCGAAGAGGGGCCGCAGTATTCTCCCGACGGCAAACGCATCGTTTTTCAATCCACGCGCACGGGCTACTACGAAATCTGGCGCGCCGATGCCGATGGCTCCAATCCCGTTCAGTTGACGCACTTTTCAAAAAATCTGACCGGAACTCCCCGTTGGTCGCCGGATTCTCGGTGGATCTCTTTTGACTCGCGTCCCGCCGGTCACTCTCACGTTTTCGTCATTAACGCCGAAGGCGGCCAACCTCGCCAGGTGACTCAAGGAGATTCGGAAAATGGTGTCGCTAGCTGGTCGATGGACGGGAAGTGGCTCTATTTTGCGTCCAATCGCACCGGCAGTTGGCAAGTCTGGAAGATCACTCCGGAAGGAAATTCGCTGACACAGATTACGCAACAGGGAGGCTTCGCAGCTCTTCCTTCGCTGGACGGTAAGTTCCTTTATTATGCGAAGGGCCGCGATGTTCCGGGACTTTGGCGTGTGCCCGTTGACGGCGGCGAAGAAATGAAACTTCTCGATGGACCACCTGTCGGTGGATGGGGCTATTACGCAGTCACATCCGACGGCATCTATTACCCCGACATGCCAGGTCCCGGCAAACCCGGAGTTTACTTTTACTCTTTCGCCACCCAAACAAGTTCTTTAGCGATGCCCGTCAATAATGAGCAGCCGGACAACGGTGCACCTGCGGTCGGCATCTCCCCCGATGGTCGCAATCTTCTGATCTGCCTCCAGGACCAACCCCTCGTCTACATCATGCTCGTCGACAATTTCCACCCGTAGCAACGCACACTTAAACACACATGTCATCCTGAATGCATCCGAAAAGGTCCGGTGTTGGGACTCCGCTGCTGTTTACCGGAGATGCGTGAAGGATCTTAACTAGATCCGAAAGTACCAAATGTACGTGGAAGCTCCGCCGATCCAATTGCGATCTCTTCTCGAAGGCACAAATCTAATAATTGAGGGATTTTCGAAACGACTTCTCTGAGGTCTAAAACAATCCCGGAATTTTCAGTCCCGCCATGCCGGGGATTCCGCCCGCCAGGCTCTTCATCTGGTTCGCCAGTTCATCATCCACGCGTCGCGACGCTTCATTCACCGCCGCCCGCACCAGGTCCTGCAGCATTTCCTGATCCTTGCCCGCAAACACTTCCGGCTCGATCTTCACGTCCAGCACTTGCTTCTGACCGTTCATCTTCACGGTCACCATGCCGCCGCCGGCCGACGCCTCCACTGCAACCGAATTCACCTGCCGCTGCAAATCTTCCTGCACTTGCCGCAGCCGCGAAAGCATTTGTTGTAGGGCGTTCACTTCCATGTTCATGTCAGCCTCACTTTGCCGTGTGGCTTACTCTTCACCTTGCCGTCGCACTTCCGAAATTCTCCCGCCGAATCGCTGCAACATCGATTTCACCATCGGGTCGTTTTCGAACTGCGCGCGAATTTCCTGCGTGCTGCTTGCGGCCCGCGATGCATTTGCATCCTTTGCCGCACCAGTTTCCAGCTTAGCACATACGCGCACCGCTCGCCCTAGTACCTTGCCCGAAACGCTACGTATTTTCTCCAGCGTGTCCCGCCCCTCGATCAATCCCGCGAACGTGCTCTTCTCTGCCGGAAAATAAATCCGTAATTCCATTCCGTCCAGTTCCCATCGCGAAGAATGTTCCAGCAACTCCCCAATAAATTTCTGCTGCGCCGCAATCCCCGCCTTAATCTCCGCCACTTGCCCCGCATCCAATCCCGCCGCAACAATCCCCGCCGTTTTTTCCTTCACAACTTGCGCCGTCGCCTGCTTTGGTGGCACAGCCATTCCTGCCTGTGCGCTTTTCCCATCCAGCGCCGTGCCCTCAGCCATTCCACTCACACCAGACGCAGTCACGGTTTTTTCTTTCACGTCCAAAGCCTGCGCCACCGCAGCCCCCGCTCCACTCACGGCAAACGTACTCGTCTTTGCGTCCACCCACTTTTCGCTCGCACCAAAACTCGCCGCTCCCGCCGAAGCCGACCGCGAAGGCAACGCCGCCGCCGAACTAACTCCCGAGTTTCTACCCGCCGCTCCTCCGCCCGAATTTCCTCCACCCGCGCCCTTCGCTTCCGCCAACAATTCCTCCAGCGGAGCCAACCGCGCCGCATTCACCAACCGCAACAATCCCATCTCCAGATGCACGCGCGGATCCATCGCTCGCCGAAGCGAATCATCCGTCTGCAACAAAATCTGAAAATATCTAGTCAAATCCTCTTCGCTGAAAAGTGCCGCCGCCTTCGCCAATCCCGGCCGCTGATCCGGCGTCGCCGCCAGCAAATCCGAATCCGCCCCGCAAACCCGCGCAATCAAAAGATTCCGCATGTGCCGGATCGCCTCGCGGCAGAAATGCTGCAGGTTGCGCCCTTCTTTTTGGAACCGGTGCACCAGCCCCAGCGCCCGCTCCGCCGACTGTTCCGCAATAGCCTGCACCAGTTCATTCAGTGCATCTTCCGGCACCACGCCCAGCAGGTCCCGCACCGCCTGGTCCTGAATATCGTCGCCGCAATACGCCCGCGCCTGCTCCAGCAGCGACAGCGCGTCGCGCATGCTGCCTTCCGCCATCCGCGCAATCACCGCCAGCGCGCCATCTTCAATTTTCAGATTTTCTTTCGAAGCGATGTACTTCAGCCGGTCGGTAATCTCATTGAACGTCAGCGCCCGGAAATGAAAATGCTGCGACCTCGACCGGATCGTATCCTCAAGATCTTCCGGCTGCGTCGTCGCCATCACAAAAATCACCCGTTCCGGCGGCTCTTCCAATGTCTTCAGCAGCGCGTTCGATGCCTCGCCCGTCAGCATGTGCGCTTCGTCCAGGATCACCACTTTGCTCCGCGAAGCCGCCGGCGCATACCGCACCATCTCCCGCAACTCGCGAATCTGGTCGATGCCGCGGTTCGACGCCGCGTCAATCTCAATCACGTCCAGCGAACTTCCCGCCGCAATCTCCTTGCACGAATCGCACACCCCGCAAGGCTCCGCGGTCGGCCCGTTCACGCAGTTCAAGGCTTTTGCCAGAATCCGCGCCGCCGTAGTCTTCCCCACGCCCCGCGCCCCCGAAAAAATATACGCATGCGCCACGCGATCCTTCTTGATCGCGTTCTCGAGCGTCTCGGTCACGTGCTCCTGCCCCACAAGATCCGCAAACGTCTGCGGCCGCCACTTCCGTGCAATCACTTGGTAAGTCATATGTGTTCGGGTGTCCCGCTCCCCGCGGCTTTTGCAATTCGTGGCTTCATTTTCAGCGCCCGCCCCGCAAAAGTCAAAACCTACTATTCATTCGCCAACTGCGTTTGTAGCGGCCGCTTTCTGAGGTGGGCGCTTTTCGCCAACTGACATACGCTCACTTGCGAGGGAAATCACACGCACATCCAAAACTATTCCAATTTTGCTTTTTTGGGGGATCTACGGCCGAAAAATTCGCCAACCAACCGCGTCCTGCTATCTGCTCGCCTATAACTAATTACCGATTACTGATAACTGATTACTTCCTATCAAATCGAGGAACTTCGGGGTCTCCGCGGCACACTCGGCTTACCCGGTACCGTTGCTCCCTTCCGGGCCTGGCGGGGTTCGCGGGACCTCGTTGCACGAAGCCCGAAGTTCCACGATTCGGCAGTCATCCATTCCCTGACTGCTTCCTAAATCTTAGCACACACTTCATCACTCCCCATTCCTTCCCAGTCGCACGCTCATCACGTACCGTCGACGTCCCCTCAAAATTTTCCATCACGACCTATTCGTGGCCATCTTGCCCATAAAGGCACATCTCGCAAGCAACTCTCCAGTCCGCAGACCCATTCCGTTACACTATCCTCGGTTGGAGTTCCTCCCCAACCGCCTGGCCACCGTTCGCAGCGAAAGCCAGGTCCGTGCGCCAGCGCAAGCCCACCTCACAATGGGCCATTCCCCACGTCACGGGGACACACACCTGCACGCACGTGCAGCAGGAGGATTCTCATGAAAGCCGCAGTCTCTGTATTTTTGGTTTTCGCCCTAGCCGTTTCCGCCGTTCTACCAACGCCCGTTTCCGCCGAGCCTCGCCAGCTCATCCCAGGCACCGAAATCCATCTCACGCTGCTTACTCCAGTCAGCACATCCATCAGCCGAGAAGGTGATCCCTTCATCGCCGTCCTCGCTCAACCCGTCGCTCTCGACAGCCGCATCCTTCTTCCCGCCGGCACTCGCATCCACGGTGTTGTCGGCACCATCCAAAAACCCAAAAATTTCTCGCTCTTCCGCGGCCAGTCCTACATGAATCTCGCCTTCAAAAGCATTGAAATCGACAGCCGCCTCATCCCCGTCCAGATGAGCATCGTGGCCATCGGCCGCCCGCGCATCGATTCCTACAGCAAGCCTCGCAAGGACGTGAAAATCACGGAAGGTGAAGTCGTCCAGGAAAAGCATGATTACAAAGGTGACGCCTATGGCTTGCTCATCGGTGGTGGCGGGGGTAGTCTGATGGGCGCCCTCTTCGGCAACGTCGCCCGCGGCATCGGCATCGGTTTCGCCGCCGGCGCTGTCTACGTCGTCGCCCGCAAGGGCAGGGAAGTCGAACTCCCCGCCCAAACTGGCCTCCTGACTCGCCTCGACAGCACCCTAACCGTCCCCATAATCGCCGCCAACGCCACTGATGCCCCGAGTGACGCCACCGCCTCCCGCTAACCCAACCAACACTCAGCGCCAGAATTACCAACGCCCGCCACTGAACATGGCGGGTGGCCTCCTCTCCAGTGGCACAGCGATTCCTCGCTGTGCTCTTCTCAGCGTCCTCTGCGTCTCAGCGATCTCTGCGTTAGATCTTTCTGTTTCTGACTGATTACTGATAACTGAAAACTGATTACCTCCCTCTGGGAGGAAAGGGCGCCGCAAGTGGTTCATGAACTCGCGGCACCCGTGAGGTTTCTGGCAGGCTGGTACGAGGTACTTTCTTTGGGGGTCTATCGAGACTCCTCAGAGCAATCGTCTCTTACCCATTGCTCCTCAGAGTCTGCAACTCACTTACTTCACCTCTCAATTGCAGGACGCGTGCCAATCCCTCTCCCCCAAATCCCCTTGCAAACACTGACGTTACCCTCCACCTAAATTTCCATTCCTGCATCAACTCCACACCCGTGTCCCTTTCCGAAACACGCCAGCACAGCCCGCCCTTGAGGCGCGCCCCCAATCACTGTCATCCCGACCGGAGCAGCGGCGCAGTTTGCCGCTGCGCAGTGGAGGGACCACGGCAACCAATCAGCCCATTCACTATCCGACGAGTTCAGCGCCGTCCCAGGTTTTCCCGTCATTTCCTCTCCTCTCCACCTATCCACTTTTCTTATCCTTCCCATTCATTTTTCCTCTAGTGGAAATTCCTTTTTCCATTTGACGCTGCATTTCCCCTCGCGCTACCTTTACATTGTTAGTGATGTCCATTCCCAAAATGCCAATCTGGCGTTTAGCGCTCCCAATCAAGGAGATTCATGTCCACTGAACTGCGCAATTTTCTTTCGCTCCCCTACGACGAACTCGAAGATCTCAATCTCAAAGCCAAAGAGCAGCGCACGAATCGCACCCCGGTCCACAAAATTCAGGAAGAGCGCCTCAAATATCTCGGCACCGAAAAGCGCATCAAGGCCATCACCGTCCTTTTCAGCGACCTCGAAGGCCGTCTGCACATGCTCGATTACGACAAGAAGTTCCTTCTCAAATCCTGGGACAACCTCACCTTCGACGGCTCTTCCATCCGCGGTTTCACCGCCCAGCGCGAAAGCGATCTCCGCCTCGGCATCGATTGGGGCTCCTTCTATTGGGCGCCCTCCGACTATTTCGGCAGCGGCAAGGTCCTCGTCTTCGGGGAAGTAATCGACAAGGACGGCTCGCCCTACTCCGCCGACATTCGCGGCGTCCTCAAGGGCTATGCGGAATCCCTCCACAAAAAAGAAGGCTACACGCTCAACGCCGCCAACGAAATCGAAGGCTTCCTTTTCAAGGGCCCCGACGCCGAGCGCCACTACAACGAAAACGGTAAATTCGAATACGTCAACACCGGCGGCTACTACCACTCGCTTCCCGGCGACCCCCTCCGCACCTTCATCGACACCACCGCCGAAGTCCAGCGCGCCATGGGTTTCCAAAATGAAAAAGACCACCCGGAAGTCGCGCCCTCGCAATTCGAAATCAACTACAGCTATTCGGAAGTCGTCAACGCCGCCGACCAGATTCAGCTCTACAAACTAATCTGTCGCCAGGTCGCCAACAAAATGGGTCTCACCGCTTCCTTCCTCCCGAAGCCGGTCGTCGGCGTCAACGGCAGCGGCATGCACACCAACGTCTCCATCAGCGAAAACGGCAAGAATCTTTTCTGGGATCCCAAGGGAGAGGAAAAACTCAGTAAGTCCGGCTGGTCCTTTATTGACCGCATACTCACGCACGGCAACGACATCTGCCTGCTTCTAAACGCCAGCGTCAACGCCTACCGCCGCCTCGACCCGCACTTCGAAGCGCCCAACCAGATCAAGGCCTCGCCCGTCGATCGCGGCTCCATGATCCGCATCCCCATCGGTAACGAAAAATCCATGCGCGTCGAAGTCCGCTCCGTCTCGCCGGATTCCAATCCTTATCTAGTGATGTACTCGATTTTCAAAACTGGCATCGACGGGGAAACTTCAAAAATTAAAAATCTTCGCCAGGCAGAACGCTATCTGCCGGACAACATCTACACCGCCATCGACCTTTTCGAAAAGGCCGACTGGACCACCAAACTCCTCGGCGCCGACGTCAAAGGGCGCTACGCCGATCTAAAACGCGCTTCCGCCGATCGCTGCCCTCGCGCCCTCGGAACTTTCGTCAAAGCGCCCGAAGTCCAATACCACCACGAGGTCTACAACCAGTTCCTCTGGAATCTCTTCTAGAGCAATTTGGAGTGCGGAGGCTCTGCCTCCGCTTTTACGGTGTAAACCGAATCACCCAACAAAGATTTTTAGGCGATTCTTTGTAGTGGCCGATCAGCCACTCTTGTCTTTGTTTTCTAATATTCAAAAAGGCGGGAGCAACCCCAACCATTCAACCAATCCCCAATAGAAATTTTCCAAGTTCTTCTCCGCGCCCTCTGCGGCCCCTCTGCTAACTCTGCGGTGAACTCTTCCTCTTCGCTCCCGGTCATGCGTTATCCGTCCGGTCCAGAAGGGAACCGCAATACCAGTTAGACTCCTCCACTATCTCCTTCTCCCACCCAAATAATACGTAAAACTCACCGCCGCTCGAATGTTCCCCTGTCCCGCCACCGAAAGTGTCGGATCAAAGTAGCTTGTGTGTAGGTAATCCGCTCCCACGCGCAGCGCGAATTTCCGCGAAGTTCGTATCTCCACTCCTCCTCCTCCGGCCCAGGAAAGCTCATTCGCATACCCGCGGACAAATCCGCCCTGGCCGTTCGGTGTCGCTCCCGTTACGCGCGCTCCTCCAACCAACAGCTGCACATACGGCGAGAGCCGCTGCGTTCTGACCGGATAAAATACCGGTCCTGCCATGTAAGTCAAAATGTCGCTGTGATATCCGGAGTCAAAAACGTTCCCGGCCCGTGCATACCCCAGGTCCAGTCGCAGGCCAAGCCGCTTCAAGAGGCCAACCGTCAGTCCCGAGTTCACGCCATACATCGGCACGCGCGTCGCCGTCGGCACCTGCTGCCCGATGTACTCAAACCCTCCATGCGCCTCGATCTCCGGCCCGGTCCCGGAAAACACCGGGCCCTGCCCCACCGCTCGCGGCACCGCAAGAAACGCGCCCCAGACCACCATGCAGGCCACCGCAATCTTCGTCAGACGCTTCATAGTGTCCCCGCTCCACAGCGATTTCCCCGCCGGCCCCAAGCACACCCCCGCGCTCGCCTGGTGCCCCTCTGCAGGCCCTTGGCTCGTTTCGCCGTGTCTTTTTTTCTGAACTTCCGAGGGAGGTTCTTGCTCTGTCGCTCTCGCCGATACTTCCGCCGATCGCGCAGGGCAACGCGGATTTTCATCCGGGCGGCTGGTGGAGGCCCTCCACCTCGAAACAGTAAGGTCGTGCCATGACTTTGTCTACGGTACGGAAGGCCAGCGCCACCCGCGCCAAAGGGCTACTCTGAGTTCAGGCCTGCTCCTGCCCTGCCTGATTGCGTCCGCAAATCTGGAATTCTTTGTATTGCTTGGCCTGCAAATGGGCGCCCAACAAATGTAATGGCCGATCTTCAGATCGGCCATTCTGTTCTTTGCTCTCTAATATTCAAAAAGGTGAGAACAACACCAAGCACTCAACCAATCCGCAATAAAATTATTCCCAACTCTTCTCGGCGTACTCTGCGGAAACTCGGCGACCTCTGTGGTAAATCTTCCTCTTTTCCTTCTTCACTCCGCCGTCGAATTCGGATCAAACCCCACCGATATCTCGATACTCTCTTCTTTTTCCGCCGACACAAACACCCACTGCTTCACCGCCTTCACCGCGCAATCCGAAAGGATCGGGTTTCCTCCCAGCACCTGCGCGTCCTTCACCGTCCCGTTCGGATTCACCAGCACCCGCAATTTCACCGTCCCGCCAATCCCTCTCCTTTTCAGCACCGAAGGGTACTGCGCCG
>Ga0210384_10009398_pt1 | contig 10085 bp, 7 predicted proteins | sample IncBWH2MmetaG_FD_160574 | JGI IMG/M metagenome (GOLD analysis project Ga0210384, IMG submission 160574) | Forest soil microbial communities from Barre Woods Harvard Forest LTER site, Petersham, Massachusetts, United States - Inc-BW-H-2-M | ecosystem: Environmental > Terrestrial > Soil >...
CCCCGCCCGAGCTTTCCGCGGACATCAGCGATCGCGGCATCGTTTTGACCGGCGGCGGTGCGCTGTTGAAGAATCTGGACAAGCGCATCCGCGAAGAAACGGGTTTGCCGGTCTCGATTGCCGACGATCCGCTGGCGTCGGTGGTGCTGGGTACGGGAAAAATGCTGAGTGACTTCAAATTGTTGCGGCAGGTTTGCATCGATTAGCCTGCAGTGCGGGCAGTGGTTCTTCGACGGAAGAAATTACGGTAGAGGAAAACGGCACGGGTTGAAACCTGTGCCAGCGGACACCAATGGTCGGCATCCCCTCCAGGCACAAATCGCTCGTCCTGCTCACGGGAGTTATCGTGCTGCAAGTACTGCTATTGGCCGTACAGATCCGGCGCGATTCGCAAGGGCGCCTGATTCGAGTGTGGACGGTGGGCGCGGTGTCTCCGTTCGAGAAGGTGGGCAACTCGGGAGTCACCGGCATTCGCGGCGCTTGGAATCACTATTTTGCGCTGCAAAACACCTCGCGGGAAAATGAGCGGCTGCTCCGCGAAAACAACACGCTCAAGCTGCAAATCAATCAGTTGCAGAGCAAAGCCGCGGAAGGCGATCGCCTGGCCGCGCTGCTGAATTTCCGCAAGTCGCAGCAGAGCGTTCCGATGCTGGGCGCGCGGGTGATCGGCGCCAGCGCGGATACCGCCAGCCAGACCGCCTATCTCGACCGCGGCGAGCGCGACGGCATCCGACGTAACATGGCGGTCATCACTCCCGACGGAGTCGTCGGCAAAATCATCGAGTCCTACCGCGACACCTCCCAGGTGCTTCTGCTTACCGACAAAGATAGCGGCGTCGGCGGCATGCTGGCCGAGTCGCGAATACAAAGCCCCGTAGGCGGGACCGGCGAGCCGCTGCTGGCCATGAAGTATGTGGCCAACGACGATGCTGTGAATCTCGGGGATCGCGTGGTCACTAGTGGGATGGACCGCATCTTTCCGCGGGACCTACCGGTCGGAACGGTGGCGCAGATCAAGCCGGGAAATCCTTTCAAACAAATCCGCATCCGGCCGGCTGCCAAACTCGAGAGCCTGGAGGAAGTCATCGTCTTACTGTCGCTCCAGCCGCTCGATCTCAAGAAGGAAGCGGAAACGCCGGCGGCTGGCGTCGCTGACAAAACCGCGCCGGGCCAGCCGAGGCCTGAAAAGCCATGAACGATACATACGATCTGCGAGTCGCGGAATCGCACATTGAGGTGCACCAGTTTCGTGGCGGAGCCATCGTAGCCGCCACGCTGTTGGCCCTGCTTGTTCAGGCGTCCCTGCCGGTGTACTTCCCAAAGTTTTCGGTGATCGATCTGCCGCTGCTGATCACCATTTATTTCGGACTCAGCCGGCGCAATCCTTCCACCGGCTTGCTTCTGGGCATGGCGATCGGGCTCTTGCAGGACAGCTTGAGCGGCCCGACCATTCCGCTCGGTCTATACGGCATTGCGAAAACCATTATCGGTTATCTCGCATCGTCCATCGGTGCGCGGCTGGACACCGAACATCCCGCCGCCCGCTTCGCGTTGACGATCATGTTCTTCGGGCTGCATCAGGGCCTCATTGTGGTGACCCGGCGTCTTCTTCTCGCGCAACCCGAAGCGTGGTTCACCATGCGGATGGGCATCGCCGCCGCCGTCAATGCGGTGGTTGGCGTTTTGCTCTTCATGCTTCTCGATCGCCTGCGCAAGAAGTAACTGCCCCGCAGAGGGGACCGCGCCGCATTGGCGCTTCCTCGCTCCTTCCTTTACGAACAGGCATTCTGCTAGCATGCCCAAAACGGCCGAAGTGCCCAATCCTGCAAAGTTAATCAGCTTCCGGGGAAACGGCCCCTCGAAGGAGCGTTGGCGATGAATTCCCTTGCTTATGACATCGTGACGGTGGGTGGAGGTCTTGGCGCGTCCGCGTTTGCCGCCTCCATGGCCAGCCAGGGCGTACGCGTTCTGATTCTCGAGAAGGAAACGCAATTCAAGGATCGGGTTCGCGGCGAATACATTTGTACCTGGGGTGTCGCCGAAGCGAAAAAACTAGGGATTGACGCAGCCCTGGTGAAAACATGCGCCACGGAAGTCCCCTTCATCGACATGGGCTTTGGTCCTCGCAACTTGGTGGAGACGACTTCACACCAATTGCCGTCGATCTCTTTTTTTCATCCCGAGATGCAAGAGACTTTGTTGGCAGAGGCTGAACACGCTGGAGCCGAGGTACGCCGCGGGGTCAGCGTCACCGACATTCGGCCTGGCATAAGCCCCTCGGTGCTGGTTGCCAGCAACGGGCGTGAGGAACAAATCTTCGCTCGCCTGATCGTCGCGGCGGACGGCCGAGGATCCGTAGCGCGCAAGTGGGCGGGCTTTCCAGCGCAGAAAGACCAACACCCCTTCCATTTTGCCGGAGTGTTGCTGACGGGCGTTTGCATGCGGCAAGACATGGCCATGTTCGTTTTCAATCCTGAATTGGGATTGGTCGGCGGAATGGTCCCGCAGAGCCAGGACCGCTGCCGCGCGTATCTGGGATACCCAACCGACGGCACATTCGCGCTGCATGGAAGCGAAAGGCTCGGAACATTTCTCGCCCAATCGCAAAAAGTCGGGCCGATGTTCGCCGACTGCTACGCGCAAGCGAAAAGTGCGGGGCCGCTGGCCGCGTTCGACGCGGGATACGTTTGGGTAGACCATCCTTATCGGCATGGGGTTGCGCTGCTCGGTGAGGCGGCTGCCGTAAGCGATCCAACCTTTGGCCAGGGAATGTCGCTAACGTTGCGCGATGCCCGCGTGCTGCGAGATGCGCTCCTCAGCCAGCCGGACTGGGAAAAAGCCGGCCATTCCTACGCGGAGCAGCACGATGTTTATTTCGGCAACGTTCATACGGCCTGCTGCTGGCTGCGCAGTTTGTTTCAAGAGCAGGGGCCGCAAGCGGACGCCCGCCGTCAGAAGGCCATGCCGCTCATCGCCGAGGATCTTTCGCGCGTGCCGGATCATTTGTTCGGCGGACCGGAACTGCCCCTGGACGAAACGGTGCGTGCGCGCTTCTTCGGCGAGCGCTAGAGGAACCGGTCCGCGGGCAGTACTCCTGCTTCAGGGCGTTCCGTGTAGGAACTCAAGACGACAGAAATTGTTTGAACTCCTCGTAGCGGCTGGACATCGGTAGCGAGAGCTTCGGGCGCTTCAGGTAAGCTGCGAGCCGATCGGGTAAAGGCGGAGCGGTGCCGATCGCGCGCATAACCACCTCAGCGAACTTCGCGGGATGCGCCGTAGCCAGCACCAGGCCCTGCGCGGGCTCCGGATGTTCCCGCCGGTAGGCCTCCCATCCGATGACTCCCACTGCTGTGTGCGGATCGGCGATGTAGTGGAAGCGTTGGTGGACGGACTTCATCGCGCTGAGAGTCTCTTCATCCGTGGCCCCGTGCCCCCAGATTTCGCGCTGCACGTACTCCAGCCGGTTCCGGCACAAATCCAGCAAGCGAGGAAAATTATTCGGGCTGCCCACATCCATGGCGTTCGAAAACGTCGCCGTCGCGGGCCGCGGGCGAAACTCCCCGGTGCGGAGATATTCCGGCACTACGTCGTTCGCGTTGGTGGAAGCTATGAATCGCGTTACCGGCAAGCCGATGCGTTTGGCGAAAATTCCCGCGGTTAGATTGCCAAAATTGCCGCTGGGCACGGAAACCACCAGCGGCACCGAGGCCACCGGGAGCTGCCGGTACGCCGCGACGTGATAAAACATTTGCGGCAGCAGCCGGCCTATGTTGATCGAGTTCGCAGAGGTCAAGAAGGCCCGTTTGTTCAGTTCCACGTCGGAAAATGCCTGCTTGACCAGCCGCTGGCAATCGTCGAACGTTCCGGCCACTTCCAACGCGATGATGTTTTCCCCCAGCGTGGTGAATTGCTTCTCTTGCGCCTCGCTGATGCGCTTGGACGGATACAAAATGACTACGCGAATTCCCGGCACGCCCAAAAAACCGTGTGCCACCGCGCTACCCGTGTCTCCCGAAGTGGCGACCAGCACCGTCAAAGGGCGGGTCTCGCCGCGCACGAAGTAGCCCATCAGCCGGGCCATGAATCGGGCGCCAAAATCCTTGAAGGCCAGCGTCGGCCCGTGAAAGAGTTCTAGGATGTGCAAGCCCGGAGAGAGCGAGACCAGCTGCACCGGGAAATTGATGGCCTCGCTCACCACTTCCCACAACACTTCCTTCGGAATTTCCGGGCCGGCAAACGGCCGCACCACGCGGAAACACACTTCGGTAAACGGAAGCCGGCGAAACTCCTCCAGTTCTTCCGGGGAGCGCCGCGCAATCTCCGCGGGCATGTACAGTCCACCGTCCGGCGCTAACCCGCGCAGCACGGCGCCGCGCAGAGAGGTAAGCGGGGCCTGCCTCCCAGTGCTTCGGTATCTCATTCGAAAAGTCTTGTCCTTTGCAGGGTCAAGTTCTGCAGCACATGTTCCGGGCGGCCACGGGGCCCGCGCTGCGCTAGGCCTTGGTCACCGCTGCAATTGCCGCTGAATTTTCTCAAGAAACGCGGTGGCATCGAGGGACGCATCACCCGATGATTCACGCAACTCCACCACCGGCAGTGTGCAGTGCGCCAGCGCCTGGTAACTTTGCCGCCGCGCGGCAATCAATGCGGGATAGCAGCGCGCGACGGTCTCGCGCGGCGTTTCACCTTTCCTCGGCTGAAATGCTCCGCGCCACAACACGGGTTTCGGGTCCGTCAGATACCGCTCGATCAGCAACTGCTGCTCCGTCGGCGATGCCGCCAGGTACACCACCGTCATCTGCCGGCGCAAGCGCATTAGCAGATTGTTGCCGGTGTAGATCACGCTGCCGGTGGTATCCAGAACCAGCTCCCGCGAGGAGTCGCGCTCCAGCTCCGTCAGCAGTTCACCCAGCGCGCCGATTTCTTCGGCCAAGTACTCCGACTCGCGCTCCAAATAGGTATCGCTATCCGGCCAGCCCATCCAAGCGGCCACGCCGTTGGTCCCCGCGCTCCCGCCAACAGTCAGGCGTGAGCGCAAGCGTTCTTCAATGCGGTCGTCGCAGGAAATGCTCGGACGTCCGCTTTCCGCTAAACGTCTTGCCCAGAAGGTTTTCCCGGCACCGGACATCCCGATCAGTGCCACACGTAGTGGCGAGGAGAGTTGGGTTCCCATGAAGACAGATTCAGTACGATAGCGCGTGCCCCGGTCATCCGGCAAGCGCGGTAAATCGGGCCGTCACCCGGGGTGCCGGAATGGAACCTGTACGTTAGGACGACTTGCAGCGCCTCCTCGGCAGGTGTAGGTTGGAAATGACCTCGCCCACGGTTTTGTAAGGCGAGTCCAGCGGCGATTCGCGAGTTCGTTGGGGCATTACGAAGTTGCTGTCCCGCGGACATTTCGAGGCAAGCTGAAGATTTTGGAAGTGACGCGAGCGATCTCCGATTGAATCGGACCGGGCTGCGAAGCGCCCCAAAAATGGCGACGGCGCTGCAGCCGCGGATGGAAAGACTCGCGCGGGGTTTTCGTGTCGTACTGGTTCCGCGACGATAATCGATTGCCGCAAGCGCGGCTAGCCGTGGTTTCCTACATCATCGTGGGAATGATCGGCGTGCTGCTCATCGGTTTTTGGAAACTCCAGGTCATCGATTCCGACAAGTATCAGCAATGGGCGGAGCGCAATCGCGTTCGCTCCATTCCGGTCATCGCTCCACGCGGGCGCATGTTGGATCGCGACGGCCGCGTCCTCGTCGACAACTATCCGTCTTTCAGCGTCTTGCTGCTTCGCGACGATCCGGTTCTCGTCGGCAAGAGTCTCCCGGCCATCGCCGAAGGACTGGGTATTCCGATAGGTGACCTGACTGATCAACTCGACACCGCCAGAAATTTGCCGAAGTTTCAGCCCATCGTCATCAAGCCCGAAGCTACCAAGGGGGACGTCGCTTTCATCGAATCGCATCGCTCTGACATTCCCCTGCTGGAAATGCTGATGGTGCACCGCCGCCGTTATCTTCCTGGCGGATTCATGGCCCACGCCAGCGGTTACGTCGGGGAAGTTAGCGAACAGCAGATCGAGGATAGCAACGGCAAGCTGCGCCCCGGAGATTTCGCCGGCAAGTCCGGCCTCGAGAAGCAATACAACGAGCAACTGGAAGGCACCGACGGCATGCGCCGGGTCATCGTCAATAGCGTGGGCAAGGAAGTTGACCGCCTGCCTACCCAGGAAGCCATTCCCGGCAAGCAAATTCAGCTGACCATCGATTACGACCTGCAACAAGTAGCTGAGCAATCCTTGGGGGTTCGGCCCGGTGCGGTGGTGGCGCTCGATCCGCGTACCGGTGAAGTGCTCGCCATGGTGAGCCGCCCCACGCCCGATCCGAATGATTTCGCAATACGCATTTCGAACGACAATTGGAAGCAGCTCAACGAAGACCCGCTGCGGCCGTTGCTGAATCGCGCGATTCAAGCGCAACTAGCACCCGGCTCAGTTTTCAAGATCATCACCGCTACCGCTATGCTTGAAGATCATGTCCCCTCCGAGAACTTCACGACCTTCTGCCCCGGCTACGGCACATTTTTTGGCCGCCAGTATCACTGCTATGTCTATTACGCCAAGACAGGCGCGAAATCGCATGGCGAGCTTGGGTTGCATGGGGCGATCCTGAAATCTTGTGACGTATTTTTCTACAACGTCGGTATCCGGCTGGGCATTGATCGACTGGCCCACTATGCCGCCGGCTTTGGAATCGGCCGCAAGACGGGGATCGATCTTCCTTCCGAAGAGCCGGGGCTCATGCCAACGCAAGAGTGGGTCGAGCGCTCCTTCCATCGCAAATGGTACGCTGGCGAAGTGATTTCGGTCGCTATTGGGCAGGGTGCGGTGACTACTACGCCGCTTCAACTCGCTCGTATGATTGGGGGGATCGCTTCCGGAGGCGTCTTCAAACAGCCGCATCTTTTGAAAGACGCCCAAAATGTCGGCGAGGAACGTTTTCCGCTCTCCGAGCCGACCATCGAAAAAATCACGGACGCCATGTACGGGGTGGTCAACGAGCCGGGCGGCACTGGCGGCCACCTGAAACTGACCGGCATCGAGCTGAGCGGCAAGTCGGGCACGGCCCAAGTTATTGGCTACAACAAAATGGCGCTCGTGCGTAAAGGCACGCAGTACGCGGACAACGCCTGGTTCGTTGGTTACGCGCCAAAACGCAATCCGGAGATTGTGGTCGCCGTACTGGTGCAGGAAAGCGGACAGCATGGCGGCGAAGCCGCCGGGCCCGTAGTGCGCGACATCGTCAAGGCCTACTACGACAAGAAAGCCAAAAAGCTCGAAGGCCAGTACACTGCCGGCGACAAACATTATGATCCGGCAAGCGCTCCCCCGGCAGCGGCAATTCAGCCGCAGCCGCGGCCGGTAATCAAGCCTGAGGAAACCGCGGCAGTCCCCGCCGGTTCTGCAGGCGCCAGGAATCCAGAATGATCCGCTCGACCAGGGGCAACATTCGCTAGCTTATGAAAGACGCACCGGGAACTCGCGACTACGACTGGTGGCTCATCGCCATCCTCGCGGCTATTTGCACCATCGGCGTGCTGGAGATCTATTCCGCCACGCACGGCAGCGCTCTCTCCGGTATGCACACCAAGCAGATCCGCTGGCTGGTCCTCGGCTTCGTTTTGATGTTCGCGTTGTCCTGGCTGGACTACCACTTGATTCTCGATCAAGCCTGGATTTTGTATTTAGTCGGCCTTATCGCTTTGGTCGCCGTGCTACTGGTCGGCCATACCAGGTTTGGTGCCAAGCGCTGGATCCCCATCCTCGGTGAAGCTTTCCAGGTGTCAGAACTCGTAAAGTTGATTATAATCATTTGGTTGGCTCGCTTCTTCGCGGAAGTCCGCACCGACGAGCTTTCCCTGCGCGATTTGATCAAAGCGGGACTTTTGGTGGCTTTGCCGCTCGGACTGATTCTGAAGCAGCCGGATTTGGGCACCGCGTTAGTGCTCGTGCCTCTCCTGGTTGTAGGTGCATTTTTGGGCGGCTTGCAGTGGCAACACGCCGCGATTTTTTCGTTAGCTGGAGCCTTGTTAGTTGGGAGTGTTTTCTATCCGCCTGTGAGCCGACATATTCTGAAACCGTACCAGAGAGAAAGAATCACTTCCTTCCTCCACCCAGAAGAAGACGCAAAGGGTTCCGGCTATCAACTGCTGCAATCGAAAATTGCAGTAGGTTCCGGTGGTTTCTGGGGCAAAGGTTTTCAGCACGGCAGCCAGAATCAACTGGGCTACATCCCCGTCCGCTATTCCGATTTCATCATGTCGGCGTGGGCTGAAGAACAGGGATTCAAAGGCGTGCTGCTGGCTTTAGGGCTGTACATGGCTCTGCTGCTGCGACTCGTGCAGAACGCGCAACGCGCAAAGGACCGCGCGGGTATGTTTCTGGTCATGGGCGTGGCCGCGGCGCTAGGCTTCCATGTTTTGGTAAATGTGGCTATGGTGATCGGCGCTATGCCGGTGACCGGCATCCCGTTGCCGCTGATGAGCTACGGGGGCTCAGCCACGCTGTTTGTTTTCCTGGCGATTGGCTTGGTGATGAATGTTCGGCTTCGCCGCTTCGTCAACTAGGCACTTCGCCAGTCCCGAGCGCTCTGCCTGACTTTGGGGAGGCCGCGCCGGGTGTAAGTTTAGGAAGAATAGAGTGAGGACAGCATCGTCCGCCGTTTGCCCCTCCCGGCAACGGATCAGCCTCGATGGCATGAGGAAGTACTTCGTTGGTGACCCCGACTCGCTCGGTGTCCAACCCTCCGGCTTCGAACGCCGTGCCACCCCTCCACGGGTGTGGCCCACGTGTGTCCCGGCTACTCCGGGACCGGCTCCGCTTTTCTGGACCACCGATGGGCAGGTGCTCGCGGCGATGCGTCCCGTTGACCGCTGTGCGGTCACGAATGACAAGGGCCGCTCAGCGGTCCCACGTAAGAAGGAGTTTTCATGTCCAAAGAATTGGTTATTTCCGCGGCGTCCCATGAACGGCGCGTCGCGATTCTCGAAGAAGGTCAGTTAGTCGAAATTTACATCGAGCGCGAAAAAGAGTTCGCGCTCGTCGGCAGTATCTACAAAGGCCGCGTTACCCGCGTGCTTCCCGGAATGCAGTCCGCTTTCGTCGACATCGGGCTCGATGGCGACGCTTTCCTCTACGTCAGCGACGTATTCGAAAATCTGGAAGACTACGATCACGGCCATGGCCAGGCGGAACCGCACGCCCAGGCCTCCGCGCCTCCGCCTGCCACGATCGTCGACGTGCTCCCCGGCGAAACCCTGGGTCGCGCGCACGCCACGGACGAAACCAGTCACGAAGTAAGTGACGAAGCCGCACATCACGATGTCGAGCACGAGCATCATGAGCACGACGAAGTTCACCACGAAGTCCATCACGAAGCTCACGACGACGCGCACGTCGCCGAGTCTTTACACGAAGATCACGCTTCGGTCGGCGAAGAACATCACGCCGACGCCGAATCACGCGAGCACCACGAAGCACACGCGGAAGCTCCCGAGGAGCGCCAGCCGGAATCCAACGCCTCGGCCCCGCAGAATTTTGCGCACCAATACAATCCCACGCAAAAATACCCGCCCCGCTCTGATCGCGGCGGCGAACGCAACGACCGCGGCTCGCAAGGTGGCGGGCGCGGCGGGGACCGTGGCCGTGGGGGCCGCTGGGGCCGCCGCGGTGGACGCAATCGTGGCGGACGCCCGCAAGGCGGGCCAGGAGGCCGCAACCTTCCTCCTTCCAAGTACGCTTCACCGCAAGGTGGCGATCAACGCCCCCAGGATTCCCGGGGAGATTCGCGCGGATTTGACAATCGCGGCCAGCAGCCTCGCGGCTTCGAACCTCGCGGCCCCGAGCAGCGCGGTTTTGACAATCGCCGCCCGGAGCGGTCCGAAAGCCCTCGTCATTCCGGACCTTCGACCCCCAGCGACGCTGCCGAAGAGCCCATCCTGCTCCCCGGCGAATCGCTCGCGAAGTATCGCAACAAGCCGGTAGCAGCGGCTGCCCCGCCGGTTGTCGAACAAGAGATTCACGAGCCGCAGCCCG
>Ga0210384_10009399_pt1 | contig 10084 bp, 10 predicted proteins | sample IncBWH2MmetaG_FD_160574 | JGI IMG/M metagenome (GOLD analysis project Ga0210384, IMG submission 160574) | Forest soil microbial communities from Barre Woods Harvard Forest LTER site, Petersham, Massachusetts, United States - Inc-BW-H-2-M | ecosystem: Environmental > Terrestrial > Soil >...
CGCCGTGCAGGATCAAAACCGGACACAGCCGTCGCATGAAGAACTTCATCTCCTTGGGCAGACCACCAAAAAACTCCACCACCGCCCGAATTCGTGAATCAATAGCGGCTTGGGAGAGGGATAGATAAGCGCCGAGAGAGAATCCCAGCAATCCGATGCGTTCCGCATCCACGTGCGGCTGCCGAGCCACAAAGCTCACGGAATCCCACAGAGTCTTCATCCACACCGGAAAGTGCCGGAAGATGACGGCGCGATCGGTCTGAGTGGTTGCGGTGCGGTCGAAGTAATGCAGCACGTAGACCGCGAATCCCTGTGCCGCTAGCAAAGTCGCCGGTTCACCCATACTGGCGTATCCGCCACCTGAGCCATGCAACCCAATCACGGCGGGGAACCGTTGTCCGTTGCCGATAGGCAGGAAGCAGTCCAACCGAATGTCCTTGCCGCCGCTTTCGAAGGTGGCCTGGAATTGGTTTACGGAGTACATTAGCTGGCCCCTAACGAGCAACCACCGACATCTCCTCCGCTAACCTTCTCAATGACTCCGCATACGGTGACCGCGCGATGCCGTGTTCAGTAACGATGGCGGTGACGTATTTCGCGGGGGTCACGTCGAATGCCGGATTTTCTATCTGCACGCCTTCCGGCACCATCTGCTTGCCACCAATGTGTGTAACTTCCCTGGGATTGCGCTGTTCGATGGGAATTTTGCTGCCGTCGGTAGTCTCCAGATCAATCGTGGAAAACGGTGCGGCCACGTAGAACGGGATGCCATGTTCCTTAGCCAGTACCGCCACCGTGTAAGTTCCGATCTTGTTGGCGACATCGCCATTTGCCGCGATACGGTCGGCGCCCACCACGATAGCGCCAATCTTGCCCTGGCTCATCATGGCTCCGGCCATATTGTCGGAAATCACGGTGGTGGGAATACCGTCTTTCATGAGTTCCCACGCGGTCAGCCGCGATCCCTGGAGGAAGGGACGGGTCTCGTCGGCGTAGACGTGGATTTTCTTACCTTGCTCGACCGCCGCGCGGATCACCCCCAGCGCCGTGCCGTAGCCACACGTGGCCAGCGCGCCAGCATTGCAATGGGTGAGCACGCCTCCAGTTGCTGGCATGAGCGTCGCCCCGTGTCGTCCCATGGCCCGGTTGGCGGCGATGTCTTCGGCGTGCATCCGCTGCGCCTCGTCAATGAGCGCCTGCTTGATCTGCGGCAGCGGCCGCACTCGCAGCAACTCGAATTTGTCTTGCAAGCGGCGAATAGCCCAGAACAAATTCACGGCCGTGGGACGAGTCTTGGCCATCACATCACAAATCTGGTCGAACTCCCGCTTCAGTTCTCCAACGCTCTCGGCTTTCGAATTTTTGACTCCCAGTGCAATGCCCATGGCGGCGGCCACACCAATCGCGGGCGCGCCGCGAACCACCATGGTGCGGATCGCATCGGCGACCTGCTCATAGGTCTTGCAAGTTACGTAGGTCTCTTCGGTAGGCAGCTTCGTCTGGTCGATGAAGCGTACGCCGGAGTCGGTCCATTCGAGGGTCTGAATCATTTGACAATTAGTCGCTGGTCATTCGTCGTTGGCCGAAAGCTAAACTTTATGCTCCGCACACCGAACCCGGGGCGTGTGTACCACCGCTTGACGCCCGCAAATTTCGCAGCCAGCCCCGAAAGCAACCATCGACGGAGATGTCTCGTCATTCTGTGCCCCATGTTCCTTGCGCACGTCATTCGCCGTAAAGACAGAAACGAACTGCGCCGGCGCCGCCGCTTTCTCAACGTTGGGGCGTCCGCCCGCCTCCTGGCGCTCGACCAAACACATCACTCCGGCAACCTCAAAGCCAAACTCCCTGGCTGCTTCAATCGCCTGGATGGTCGAAGCACCCGTGGTGCAAACGTCATCCACAATCACCACACGCGCGCCTTTCTCCTGAAACCCTTCGATGCGCCGCCCGGTACCGTGCTGTTTTTCGGCTTTGCGCACCAGGAACCCCTGCAGCTCGCCGCTGGTGACGACGACTGCCACCACAATCGGATCAGCCCCCATGGTAAGGCCGCCAATGGCCTTCGCCTTCCATCCTCGAGTTCGGATCTCGTCAAGGAAGACTTGCCCGGTCAGGCGTGAACCCTTTGCGCTGAGCGTGGTGGTGCGACAGTCCACGTAGTAGTCGCTGCTGGCTCCGGAAGAGAGCTTGAATTCCCCTAATCGAAAAGACTTCGACGCAAGCAGACGTAACAGTTCTTGACGGGGGGACGACATGGGAAATTCTAAGATAGCACGGACCCCAGACCTCAGGCTTCGGACCTCGGGCTGCAAGGGCTAAAGTCTAAGGTCTGACGCCCGACTCTACTGATTTAGCTTTTCCAAATGCCGGAAGCCATCGGTGGCGACGAAAATCAGTATCGAAATCGTGGCGTTGTAGGCAGCATGCATCAACACCCCGGCACCTACGGATTTGGTTATGGCACGGGTGATGGTCAGCGTCAATCCGACCAGGAACACTACCAGTACTGGACCCCAGGCCCACCCCAGTTGGGCAGCGTGGATCAGTCCGAAAGGGACCGCGGTGAGAACTACCGCTGCGACGATCCCCATACGCCGAGCCAGAACGGGATAGAGAAATCCGCGGAAGAAAAGTTCCTCAAGCAACGGGGCCACCGTCATTCCGAATAAGGACAAGACCCAGGCCTCACTGGTAGTTTGAAAGAAGCGATCTATGGGTAGCTCTTTGGGTATGGGCAGCAGGTGCGCCAGGCCTTGCAGCCCGAATGCCAGCACTAAGCCCCCGAACAAGTATCTTGGCCAGTTTTTGGGCCAATTCCAACGAATCGACTTCCAAAAGTCTTGGCCGCCTTTGCTCCTCACCATCGAAATCATACCCACCAGCACTAGGAGCTCAGCTAACAGTTCTCCTAGCACGGCCACGATCGGATACTTCGCTACATCGCCGATCGCCATCCTGGGATACACCAGCCGTTGCGCTGCATAAGTGACCAGAAACACGAAGACGACGATCGAAAAGAGCGTCAAGATGGCCAGGAGCAACACGTCCCATCCCGTCCAGATGGGGTTCTCCACGGGCGATGCAGACGCTGGCATGGACGGGAGCATCACAGGCTCTCGAGATCCAAGATTCTGAGTCTGGGGGTTCTGAGAGTCGGCGCTCCGAGACTCAGCTCCGGTCTGCGATTCAAACCACGGATTTTGCGGTGAAGACAAGCGATTTAGCGAGCGTTAACAGCCTTTTCTGAATTTACACGAAACCGTGAGCTGATGCAGGGCGAAGGTCTCTTGCACGATCTAGCCGCCCGGGATATAGCATTGCTTCTTGACGATGAAAACGGCCGATGTAAAGCTGCGAGCGGGAGAACTGAAGGACGCGGATGCCATCGCCCGCCTGGTAAATGATGCTTTTCGCCCAGAGCGCTTTTTCATTGATGGCGACCGCACCAATCCCGAGAACGTTCGCGAGTTAATCAACAAGGGGAAGTTCCTGCTGGCTGAAGAACGCGAGAGAATTGTCGGCTGTGTCTATATCGAGCCCCGCGGCGAACACTGGTATCTTGGTTTGTTGTCGGTCGATCCCGCGCACCAGGGTGGTGGTTTAGGCTCGCTCCTGATGGCGGCGGCCGAAGAGCATGCGCGATCCGCCGGTGCGGTGGTTATGGATCTCCGAATTGTAAATTTGCGCAGCGCGCTGCCGGGATTCTATCGACGTCTGGGGTACGAGGAGACCGGCACTGCACCTTTGCCGGCTGACGCTACCGTGAAGCAAGCCTGCCATTTTATTCAGATGTCGAAGAAGTTAGGCTGAAGGGGTTGTGCATGCAGAGTTCTCAAAAGCAGTCTGGCTCGTAGCGGCGACCGATGGTCCGAGCTCAATCAGCAATATCATTCGCCCCGCCGATCTGCCGGCGGAAGGCGCCCGTCGTTTGTACCCTCGATTACGGCCAGCGCTTCGCCGTGTCTTCCCACCCCGCTGCGCGCGCCGGTTGCGGAGAGGCATTCACCGCTGGCTGCGGGATGCGGATGGGCTGCTGCGATCCCGGCGACGCCGCCAAGGTTGGCTTGTTAGAGTTTTCCGAGCCAGACTCTTTGTCCTCGGACAGCAGGGGCGCGGCCACTCGCAACGCCTCGACTTCCTTTTCCAGCCTCGCCAGTTCCAGTTCCTTCTGTCTAAGAACCTCGTAAACGTTCTTCATACGTGGGCACCTTACGGAATGCTTGAGATACGAACAATTGACCGAACTTTATCAGTTGTCTCGTTTTTGTCAAGAAGCAAGAATTGAAGCACCGCCCTGGTTCCAATCAGATTTGTTCCGATTGAGGCTTGGACCAGAATTCGGCAGAAGTCAGGACGGGAACAATTTCAAAGTCGACCAGATCATCCCAGTGGGAAACCCAAGTGGTTAGCGATTGCGGATGCTGCGCTTCCATGAGTTGGAAGCAGCGCGTACCGGCTGAATCCACCCAGCTGGCGTGATAAGTGACGCCTTGGGGCACCATTTGCTCCTCGCGCCTGAACCGCTCCCCAACGGGCCCAGCATCGCCATGTTTGAACCGTTCTATAACCACGAACAGCACGAAAGAGAGTCCACCGAATCGTGAGGTCTCCGCAAACTACGCGAACCGGCGGCCCATTTGGGGTACACGCCGTGACACCGATTTTACAATCCCCCGCCTTACCTTTCCTCGATCATATCGTCTAACCCATCAGAAAGTTCCCGTAGATGCAGCGGCGGCTATCTCCGTGCCCCGAAGAGAAATCGCGGAATCGTAGTCTTAGATTCAGTTTGAGGGAACGAGTGACCTGAGGTTTGCGTATCTGGGGACATGTGTTTGGACCCAGGTTTGGTGTGTTGGTGGTAAGGCCCGCCTGACGTGAGCGGCAGTCGGCGGAGTGGCGGCTCTGGAGGACGGTCATGGTAAACGGGCAGGGTGGCGGCAATGGTAGCGGAAACAAGCACCTTCCAGGAAACGGCGACGCGCATGTCCAGGAAGTGGTAAACGCCGCGCATGAGGAACTCAGGCAGCTTATGCGGCAGCGCGCCGATGTGATGAAGCGCATTGGAACAGTGAAACAGACAATCGTCGGACTGGCCAACCTGTTCGGCGACGAGGTTCTGAACGAAGAACTGCTGGAGTTGGTAGACCGCAAAAGCGGCGGGCGCCAGCCAGGTTTTACCAAAGCCTGCCGCACGGTGCTGATGGAAGCGGACCGGCCGTTGGGCGCGCGCGACGTTTGTGAGCACATACGACGACGCCTTCCCCCAGTGCTGCTTCGCCACAAGGATCCGCTGGCTTCAGTCACCACCGTGTTGAACCGGCTGGTTGAGTATGGCGAAGCTCGAACTTTGCTCGGCGAGAATGGACGCCGCGCCTGGCAGTGGGTATCCGACCCTGCCAATAGCGGATTTGCTCCAACTGCCGACGATGCGGTGCCCCTCTCTGAACTCTAAATCTCAGCCTCGGCCCGGAAGATTGGTGGCGAACCGGGCCACCCAGGCCTTTGTCTTTGCTATCCTGACTTAGTGAAACTCGATTGCGAAGCCACAACAACCGATAAAGCGATTCGGTTTCGGGCTGCGACACTGATCGTCGCGGCCGCTTCCGTAGTGCTTTTCTCCTGGCTGGCGAAAGAAATACTCGAACACCAGTCTCTGGTCTTCGATTGTGCGATTCGAAATGCAGTTCACCAGCAGGCCACGCCCCCGCTGACATTTCTCATGCTCGGACTGTCACTGCTGGGTTCAGCGGATGTTCTCCTGCCATTGGTAGTAGTGACGCTCATCCTTATGGCTGGCGCCGGAATCCGCCGCCAAGCAATCCTGTTGGTCGTGAGTCTGACCGGCGCTGCGGTGTTGGAGGCAACGCTCAAATTGGCTTTTCACCGTCCTCGCCCACAGCCATTTTTTAACCTCCCGGCTCCGGGGGACTATGCATTTCCCAGCGGACACGCCATGGTTTCGCTGTGCTTCTATGTGACTCTGGCATGGATAGTTAGCGGGCGATTGGCGACACGGTGGTCGCGCGTGGCAGTTTGGACTGCCGCCGCGTTGCTGACTGGCTTAATCGGTCTCTCCCGAGTCTATCTGGGCGTCCACTATCCGACCGACGTTCTCGGGGGTATGCGGCTGGATTGGTGTGGATGGCTTCGGTCGCGAAGGCGCGAAACTGGCCGCGACTGGCAGCGGCGAACCCGAATTCAACCGCGGATTCGGCGGGAAGCCGCATCTCGCACTCTTCCAACGGGCAGCTTATCCCGGCGGCAGTAGCATCCCCTTTTCCAGATGCCGGGTCACGTGCGCGTAGGACGCTGCGTGAGGATCATGCGTCACCATCACGATAGTCTTGTGGAAGTCTTCATTCAGACGCTTCAGGATCTCCAAGACTTCAGTTGCAGAGTGGCTATCCAAGTCGCCGGTTGGTTCGTCGGCTAGCAGCAGCGTAGGGTCGCTGACGATGGCGCGCGCAATTGCCACGCGCTGTTCCTGGCCGCCGGAGAGCTGTTTGGGAAGATGGTGAACCCGCTCCTCCAGGCCCACGAGTTTAAGCGCGGTCATCACGTGATCGCGCCGTTGCTGGGCGTTCAACTTGGTAAGCAATAGCGGCAATTCGACGTTCTCAAACGCGGTGAGTACGGGAATCAGGTTGAAGGTCTGGAACACGTATCCGATATGCTCGTTGCGCCAACGAGCTGACTGGGTATCGCCGAGGCGAAAGATGTTCTCGCCCAGCACCAGCAGTTCTCCTGCTGTCGGCCGGTCAATGGCCGCGATCATGTTTAACAGCGTAGTTTTGCCCGAGCCCGAAGGACCCATCAGGGCAAGGAATTCGCCTCCAGCAATTTCAATAGAAACGTCGTCGAGCGCCTTCACCTCAAAGGCGTCCCGCTTAAATACCTTGCTGACGTTGCGAGCCTGAACGACTTTGGTCTGAGTAGCGGTCTTCGGAAGAGTAGTAGCAGTGCTCATGATTGTCCCTTAATCTTGATTTTATCTCCGTCTTTCAGATCTTGTGGGGCCGTGGTGATGACGTCCTCGCCGCCGTTGAGGCCCTGCACTAACACCCCGCCGCTGCGTTGCGACAGAATCTTGACGTCCCGGGCTGTTGCCTTGCCTGCGAACGCCAGGAAGACAAATTTCTTGCCATCGTGATCTTTAATCGCGGCGGTAGGCACAAAAACACCTTGCGGCTGCGAACTCGCGCGCTGCTGGGCCTCGTCCGCAAGAAATTTGACAGTCGCGTTCATATCGGGCCGCAGGTGCTCGTCCGGATTGACGACTTGTACCTTTACCTGAACTGTGGCCTTGGCACGATTGGCTTGAGGAGAAATTTCGGCGATCGAGCCGTCCCATTTGCGGTCAGGGTATGCGTCCACGGTGACCACGCCCTTTTGCTTGGGGCCTAGCCTGGCGAAATCGTCCTGTGCGATATCGAGTTCGACTTGAAGATCGTTGAGATCGGCCAAAGAGACGACCAAGCCTTGCGGACCGCCCTCGGCCGTGCTGGCAAAGCCGGACGTTACCAATTCCCCCTTTTCGGCCGCGCGCTCAAGAATGGTTCCAGTAACGGGCGCGCGGATCACCGTAGCGTCCAGCAAAGACTTGGCATAGTCCGCCTGACCCTGAGCTTGCTGGAGCGCGCCGTGGGCACGAGCGATCTCCTCTTGCCGTGGCCCGATCTTGGCCAGTTGGAATCCTCTTTCCAACGAGTTTACCCGCTGCTGATCGGCCTCAAACTTTGCGGTCGCGTCGTCCAGCGCTTGTTTCGAGAGCACTCCCTGGGAGGTGAGTCCGCGAGTTCGATCCAGAATGATCTTGTCGTTGGTCAGCGTCGCGCGAGCTTCATTCAGATTATGCTCAGATTGCTGGATTTCCTCAGGCCGCGATCCGTGTTGCAACTCCTCCAGGTAAGCTCGCGCATTCTCAGCGGCGCCTTTCGCTTGTTCGTACTGGGCGCGGAACTCGTCGTCTTCCAGGCGCACCAGGATCTGACCTTCTTTAACCTTGTCGCCTTTTTCCACGCCGATCCATTTCACCCGGCCTGTCACCTTGGAATTCAGATTGATCTTGTGGTGGGCCACAATGTAGCCGCTGGCTGAAAGAACGACGCCACCGATATCGCTGTTCTGCGCCGAGGCACGAACCACTTCTACCTCTGGAGTTTCGCGGGAGAACAAGCGGTAGGCTGTCGCCACCACGCCCAGCACTACCAGCAGCGCGATCCCGACGAGGATATAGCGGCGCGCCCACGCCGGAGGTTCGCCTTCGCCTCCGGTGCGCGCGGTGCGATCGATTCGGAGGCTTTGCAGATCTTCGTGTTTTGCGTCAATCGGCATCGGGCCCAAGATGATTTACGGTATTGCCGACACAAATTCTTCGCCGTTTATAAGTAGCTTTGGCGGTGCTAGTCGCGCAGCGCGTTAAGAATGTTCTGGCGCGACGCATGCCAGGCGGGAGCAAACCCACCCACGACTCCCATGATGAGGGCAAACCCAATCGCGCTGACCACCACCACCGGCGTCATCTGCAGGCTGAACACGACTTCGCTAAATGTAACCTGATTTTGGGTTCCTGTGGTCATCCCGTTGAACGGCAACATCAGGATGATTCCGAGCGTCGCACCGAGCAAAGACAACAACAGCGATTCCAGCATGAACGAAGTCAGAATGCTGGGACGGGAGAATCCAATTACCCGTAGAGTGGCAATTTCGCGTCCACGATAAGCGACCGCAGCGTACATAGTGTTGGCGGCGGCGAAGCAGGAGCCGACTGCCATGATAAAAGCGACAATCCAACCAACAACCTTGATGGGGCCGCCCGACTTGGTTTGCGAAGCATAGTAGTCGGGTTCCAGCAGGCCGTTAAGCTCCAGTCGCTGATCGTCATTGGCACGGTTTTTCAGCGCCTGCGCCGCTACCGGATCCGTCGCCCGTACCAGCACCGAGGAGTAGACGGTACGCTCGAAATCCGTGACCAGTTGGTTGATGTCACCCCAAATTTCGGACGCATGCGCCGTGCCGCTGGCGTCGAAGATGCCGACGATCGGCCAGTCTCCTTTGCCGATATGCACAGTATCGCCTATGTTCGCGTGCTCAAATCGTTTGTTGATCGAGTTGCTTACAACAACTTCCCGCTGTCCCGGAGTGAACCAGCGCCCCGTGACCAAGTGGATCTGCGGCCGCATCTCGATTCCGAGCGGAGTCAGGAAGCGGGTGGTGACGTTGGTCTCTCCTGTCCCGCCCTTGCGCGGCATCACGACCACGAGGATGTCTTCGCCCGAGACCAGAGGCTCGCCTTTGCTGTTCTTGGCGACGCCGGGCAGGTCTTTCAGGACTTGCATTGCATCTCGTGAAACTCCGCCGGCCGCCAGCTCCGAGTCAGAGCCTTTGCGTAGCATCAGCACATTCAGGGGATCGCCGGTAGTGGCAAAGGCGCGGCCTAAGCCCGCCAAGAGCGCCATGATGAAAACCGCAGTGGCCACCGTGAGCGCGATTCCCAGTGCCGTCATGATGGTAAGGCTTTTGCGGAGCCGCAGATTGCGCACGTTATAGCTAAGAGGGATTGCCATTTCTATTCTCGTCCTTTAGCGTCCTTTTGATTCCGCGTCGGCGTCCGGGAAGCTTCTTCCTTTGGGTACCTTTGTGTCCTTGGTGGCCAATGGAGTGCAAATGCCAGAACCACAAGGACACAAAGGAGCTCATCCAATATGACGCAAGCCGTCAACTATGTTGACCTGTGACGCGTGATAGGAAGGTACAAACGAGCTGACGAATCCCACCACCGCCGCAATGAGCAACGCTACCGCCATTGTGATCGGAGTAACCTTCATGCCCGTGAACATCCCGCCTTGACTGGCCATCGCTTTCACGATGAAAAAGCATAGCAGCGAGCCGATCAGTCCTCCCACCAGTGCAAGCGAAACCGCCTCACCGACGAACAATCCCAGAATGCTATTGCGGGTAAAGCCCAGCGTCTTCAGTACCGCAACTTCCCGGGTCCGCTCGCGAATCGACATTGCCATGGTATTGGCCGACACCAGCAGGATGGTAAAAACCACGGCCAGACAGATGCTCATGATGA
>Ga0210384_10009400_pt1 | contig 10083 bp, 11 predicted proteins | sample IncBWH2MmetaG_FD_160574 | JGI IMG/M metagenome (GOLD analysis project Ga0210384, IMG submission 160574) | Forest soil microbial communities from Barre Woods Harvard Forest LTER site, Petersham, Massachusetts, United States - Inc-BW-H-2-M | ecosystem: Environmental > Terrestrial > Soil >...
AGAACGGATAGCCGTACTGGGCGTGCGGGCCGCCGTGGACGTTGAGCAGCAGGGGATAGCGCCGGCCCGGCTCGAAGCCGTGGGGCTTCACGATCCACGCGTCGACGGTGAAGCCGGTGCGCTCGAAGCGGAACCGCTCGGGGCGCGCCAAGGCGACTTCCTGGGTGAAGGCCCGGTTGAGATCGGTGAGCTTCCGCTCGCCGCTCCCGTCGGGGCCGCACACGAACACCTCGGCGGGCGCGCCCGGCTCGCTCGCGGTGAACGCGAGGACCGCGCCGTCGCGCGAGGCGGAGTAGCCGCCGACGACGCGCTCGCCGCCCACCACCCGCCGCGGCGCGCCCGCGCCCGGCTCGACGCGGTAGAGCCCGAGGCTCCCCTGGTCCTCCGCGGCGATCGTGAGCGCGCGGCCGTCGGCGCTCCAGATCGGGGCGACCCCGAGCGGCCCGCACGAGCGGTCGAGGGCGTCGGTGCGGCACTCGGACGCGCCGCCCTTGGCGGGCACGGTGAAGAGGCGGATGTTCCGGCCGAACGCGTTCCGGGTCGCGCGCCCGAGGTAGGCGATCGCGTCCCCCGAGGGGGAGAACGCGGGATGGGCGGCCGGCCGGTCGGCGCCCGTCACCCGGCGCGGGGTGCCGCCCTCGGCCGGCACGAGCCAGATGTCGCTCACGTCGTCGTGGTCGCGCTCGTCGTGGCGCGCGGAGGTGAAGGCGAGGGTGCGGCCGTCCGGCGACCAGGCCGGATCGGCGTGATCGTAGTCGCCCTCGGTCACCTGGCGCGGCTCGCCCTCCTCGGCGGCCACCGTGAAGATCTGCGGGCGCCGGTCGTAGGTGAAGCCCTCGCCGTTGAACCGGTACTTGAGCGTGGTGATCACGCGCGGCGGCCGCGACTTCCGCTTCTCCTCCTCCGACTCGGGCTCCACCCAACCGCCCACGCGCGCGACGAAGGCGAGCCGGGTCCCGTCCGGAGACCACACCGGCGCGCTCACCCCGTGGCGCAGATCGGTGAGGCGGATCGGCTCGCCGCCGGTGGCGGGCATCACGTGGAGCTGGCCCTTCTTCTTGCTCTCGCGCTCGGAGACGAAGGCCAAGCGCCGGCCGTCCGGGGACCAGCGCGGCGTGGTGTCCCGTCGGGGTCCGGTGGTGAAGCGCCGGGGCTCGCCACCTGCTCCGTCCACGAGCCAGATCTGCGACAGATACTCGTCGCGCTCCTCAGAGAGCGTGGTGACGACGAAGGCGACGACGCGGCCGTCGGGCGAGACCTGCGCGTCGCTGACGAAGCGGATGCGAGTGAGGTCGGCCGGGACCATGCCGCGGGAGGTCGTCATCGCGAGCGCATCATATCGCTCGGCCGGCCGAGGGGCTACTCCGCTTCGCCCTCGCAGTCGCGACCGCGGAAGAGGAGGCCGTAGGCCCGGACGCCGCAGACCGGGGCCTCGACCCGCCAGGCCGCGCGCCACCCCTCGACGGCGCGGCGGGCGTGCGCGGTCACCACCGGGTTCAGGCTGAGCAGCCAGCCGATCAGCGCCCAGGTCGCGCAGCGAATGAGGAAGCTCAGGATCGTGTGGTGCAGCATCGACGGGCGATGCCGCAAGGGCGATGCCAGCCCGGCGGTTCCGCCCGCCTCACGCGGGGGCTCGCAACGCCGCGGACTTGCGCGACGCGGGGCGCCCGCGCGTTGACGCTCTCCGTCACCGGGTGCCCGCCTTGACAACCGGTGAGCGCGCGACGTATGTTCCCGCGCACCGGGCCGCGATGGGCCCGCATGTCCTTGCCCGCGTGTCCTAAGAGGAGGCGACTATGCGGCCGGTCAGCCAGCTCTCCCTCGTCGTGGTGCTCGCGCTCGCTCTGGTCTCGTCGGCGGTGGCCCAGACGCCCCCGCCGTGGAAGCAGGGGCAGCCGACCGATCTCGCCGACTCCACCCTGGCCCCGATCGCCCAGCCGCCCGGTCCGGCCGCGCCGGGCGAGATCCGGGTCGACAAGATCAAGGTGCCGCGCGGCTTCACGGTCTCGCTGTGGGCGCACGGCATCAACAACGCGCGGGCCATGGTGTGGGGCGACAAGGGCACGCTCTTCGTGAGCAGCCGGGTGGCCGGCAACGTGTACGCGGTGCTGGACCGCGGCGACCGCCGCGAGGTGAAGGTCATCGCCAAGGGGCTCAACCTGCCGAACGGCGTCGCGTTCAAGGACGGCACGCTCTACGTCGCGGAGATCTCGCGGATCAGCAAGCTGCCCGGCATCGAGGCGAAGCTCGACAACCCGCCCGCCCTCGAGACGGTCTACGACATCCTCCCGCGCGATCTCCCGCACGGCTGGAAGTACCTGGCCTTCGGACCGGACGGCAAGCTCTACTTCAACATCGGCGCGCCCTGCAACATCTGCCAGCCGCCCGACACCCACGCCAACATCTCGCGGGTGAACGTGGACGGCACCGGCTTCGAGTACGTGGCCCACGGGGTCCGCAACAGCGTGGGGTTCGACTGGCACCCGGTGACGAAGGAGCTCTACTTCACGACCCACGGGCGCGACTGGCTGGGCGACGACGCGCCGAGCGACCGGCTCGACGTCGCGGCCCGCAAGGGCCTGCACTTCGGATTCCCCTACTGCCACCAGGGCGACATTCCGGATCCCGACTTCGCCCAGGGCCGCTCGTGCGGGGAGTTCGCGCCGCCGCTGCTCAAGACCGGCGCGCACGTGGCCGGCAACGGGGTGCAGTTCTACACCGGCTCCATGTTCCCGCCCGAGTACCGCAACCGCATCTTCCTCGCCCAGCGCGGGTCGTGGAATCGCTCCGAGAAGGTCGGCTTCCGCATCATGATGGTCACCCTCCGCCCGCGCGACGTGCCGAAGTACGAGGTCTTCGCGGAGGGGTGGCTGCAGGGCGACCAGATCTGGGGCCGCCCGGTCTACACCCAGCAGATGAAGGATGGCTCGCTGCTGATCGCGGACGACTACGCGGGCGCGATCTACCGGGTCGCCTACAAGCCCTGACGTCCCTCCGCCTCATCGCCGGCGTTGCGGCCGCCTGCCTCCTGCTGGCGGCGGCCGCGGCGCCCGCGGCCGACCTCGAGGCCGGGCGCCGCAAGGCGCAGGTCTGCGCCGGCTGCCACGGCTCCGACGGCAACGCGACCATTCCGGGCACGCCGTCGCTCGCCGGACAGCCGGTGTACTTCACCCACTGGCAGCTCATCAAGTACCGCGACGGCCGCCGGAAGGACCCGCAGATGTCCCCACTCGCCGAGAAGCTCGACGACGCGGACATGGCGGACCTGGCCGCGTTCTACGCCGCGCAGCCGCCGCGAGCGCGGCCGGCCTCGCCCGACGCGGCGCGGGTGGCGGCCGGGCGGCGCCTCGCCGAGACACACCACTGCACCTCGTGCCACCGGCCGGGCCTCACCGGCCAGCAGCAGGCGGCGCGACTGGCCGGGCAGGACTTCGACTACCTCCTGCGCCTGCTGCGCGGCTTCAAGGCGAAGACCGCGGCGGACCTCGACGGGACCATGACGGTGGCGGCCCAGCCGTTGCAGGACGACGAGATCGTGAGCCTCGTGCACTTCCTGGTGAGCCTCACGCCCGAAGCGGGACGCTAGGCCGGAAAAATCGAGTGGGCGACAATACGGGGACAGGAGGACTCCCCATGCTCGCCTTGCTCATGGCCCTGATCGCGCTCGCGGCCGCCGCTCCCGCGGCCCACGCCCAGGTGCAGGTGCACGTGGACATCGGCTTCCATCTGCCCGCGCCGCCCCGCCTGGTGGTGGTGCCGCAGGTGCCCGCGGTGGAGTACGTGCCGGATCCCGCCGCGCCCGGCAACCTCTTCCTCTACGGGGGCCAGTACTGGGCCTTCTCCGGCAACGGCTGGTACGTGAGCCGGGGCTACAACGGCCCCTGGGTGGTCGTCGCGCCCCAGTTCGTGCCGCGGCCGGTGCTGCTGGTGCCGGTGCAGTACTATCACGTGCCGCCCGGCCACTGGAAGCAGTGGGAGCGGGCGCGCGCGCCGCACTGGAAGGAAGAGTGGGGCCCGGAGTGGGCCGACAAGCGCGCCTGGAAGGAGCGCGATCGGGACGACGACGACCACCCCGGTCACGGGAAGGGCAAGGGGCGCGGGCACGGCCGCGACTAGCCGCTCGACCCGTACCCTGCGTTAGGCCTCCAGCAGCACGCAGTGACGGGGCTCGACGGTCAGATAGACCGTCGAGCCCTCGGCCACCGGATCCGCGCTCACGTCCCGGACGACCAGGGCGCGCCCTTCCCAGTCGAGATGGTACTGGGTGAAGTCGCCCTGGAAGACGCGGCGACGCACCGTCGCCGGCCACACGTTGACGGAGGCGGCGGGCCGCTCGCGGGAGAGGCGCACGTGGACGGTGCGCACCGAGAAGCACGCGCGCTCGCCCGCCGGCCGGCCGTGCGCGATGCCGTGGACGATGGCGCCGCCCGCGGTCTCGAGGGCGACCTGGCCGGGGCCGGCCAGCTCGGGCCGTGGCCGGCCCTCGATCAGGTTGGCCGAGCCCACGAAGTCGGCGACGAAGCGATTGCGGGGCCGGTCGTAGATCTCGGCGGGCGTGCCGATCTGCTCGATCGTCCCGTCGCGCATGACCACGATGCGGTCGGAGATCGCGAGGGCCTCCTCCAGGTCGTGGGTCACGTACACCGAGGTGATCCCGAGGGCGCGCTGCAGCTCCTTGATCTCGAGCCGCATCTCGGCGCGGAGCTTCGCGTCCAGGTTGCTGAGCGGCTCGTCGAAGAGCAGCACCGCCGGCCCGAAGACGAAGGCGCGGGCCAGGGCCACCCGCTGCTGCTGGCCGCCGGACAGCTTCGAGGCGCTGCGGGTGGCGAGCTCACGCATCTGGACGAGGTCGAGGGCCCCGCCGACCCGCTCGGCGATCTCCGCCGACGCCATCTTCCGCACCCGCAGGCCGTAGGCCACGTTGTCGAAGACGGTCATGTGGGGCCAGATCGCGTAGGATTGGAACACCATCGACAGCCCGCGCTGCTCCGGCGGCACGCGCACCCGCGCGGTCGAGGAGAAGACCGGCTGGCCGTCGATGCGGATCTCGCCCGACTCGGGGTGCTCGAGCCCGGCGATGGCCCGGAGCGTGGTGGTCTTGCCGCAGCCGGAGGGGCCGAGCAGGGTGACGTGCTCGCCGGGCGCCACGTCGAAGCTGACCCCGCGCACCGCGGTGACCGCGCCGTAGCGGACGACCAGGTCGCGCACCCCGATCGAGGCGCGGCGGCCCGGGGGAGCCGGCTCGCTCACGCTCACTCTCCCGGCGTCTGGGTGGCGCGCCGGGCCACCGTGAAGAGGAGCACCAGGGCCACCGACACCGCGAGCGTCTGGATCAGGGCCATGGCCGCGGTCAGCTCGGTGCTGGTCGAGAACCACGACTCCACGATGGTGGGCGTGATGACCTTGGCCTTGGGCCCCATCAGGAGGATCGAGGCGCCCAGCTCGCGGACGCTCGCGATGAACAGGAGCAGCCACGCCGCGATGAGGCCGGGGCGGAGCAGCGGCATGGTGACGGTGCGCAGGCGGTAGCCCCACGAGGCCCCGCACATCTGGGCCGACTCCTCGAGCGAGCGGTCGATCTGCAGCATCACCCCCGCGATGGTCCGGAGCCCCAGCGGCAGGAACACGGTGAGATAGGCGATCAGGAGCAGCCACAGGGTGCCGTAGATCGGGATCGGGAAGATCAGCCACGCCCACAGCATGCCGAACGCGAACACCAGGCGCGGCACCGCCTGCGGGAACATCAGCACGTATTCGATCGCGCCCACCCCGGGCAGGCGCGAGCGATAGATCATCCACGCGAGGAAGCCCATCAGCACCACGCCGATGCTCGCGGTGCCGAGGCCCAGGATCAGGCTGTCCCCCAGCGCGGTCCGCACCGCGTCGAGCGAGAGCGCGGTCTCGTAGTTGGCGAGCGTGAAGTTGTCCGCGCGGGGGAACGCGGTGGCGAGGCGCTGCACCGAGGCGTAGAGCAGGGTGAGCACCGGCAGCACCACCGCGATCCCGAGGTAGGCCACGCAGAAGCCGAGCAGGGGCCAGCGCAGGCCGGCCACGTCCATCGCCCGCGCGCGGAAGGCCTTGCCGGTGATGGTGGCGTAGCTGCCCGCCCGCACGACGCGCCGGTAGACGTAGACCATCGCGAACATGACCGCGAAGAGCGAGACGCCCATGGCGGCCGCGCGCGGGAACTGGGGCGGGTACTGGGAGACGAGCTGGTACATCGCGGTGGTCACCACGTAGAACCGGCTCGGCAACCCGAGTACCAGCGCGGCCGAGAAGGAGCCGAGCATCTCCGCGAAGACGAAGATGGCGGCGCCGAGCACGCCGGGGAGGACCAGGGGCAGGGTGATGCGCCACATGGTGCGGAGGCGTCCCGCCCCCAGGACCTGGGAGGCCTCCTCGAGGGCGGGATCCATCGACTTCATCACCGCGCCGATCATCACGAAGGCCACCGAGCCCTCGAAGAGCGCCATCACCCACGCGATGCCGTAAGGCGTGGTGATGTCGATGAGGTGGCCCTCGCCGCCGAGGGCCCGCCACACCTGGTTCAGGAAGCCGCCGCTCGGAGAGCCGATGAGGCTCCAGGCCAGCGCGCCCATCAGCGGGGTCACGTAGTAGGGGAGGGCCATGAGCTGCTCGAGCGCGCCGCGGCCGGGCACGTTGGTGCGCGAGAGGATCCAGCCCATCACGAAGCCGAGGACCACCGCCATCACGGTGGCGGTCACCGCCACGCTGACGGTGTTGGCGAAGATGTGGCCGTAGCGGGGGAGATCGGCGAAGTTGTCGAGCCCGTAGGCCTCGGGCGGGCGGGCCTGCGGGTCGCCCACGCTCAGGGAGGCCTGCAGCAGGAAGGCGATCGGGTAGAGGACGAGGATCGCGGCGGCGCCACCGACCAGGACGCTGACGAGCCGCGGGCCCGGCCGGAAGCGCCGGGCCCGCGCGGACGGCTCCACCGGATCGGCCCCCTCAGAGCCCCATCAGCGCGTTCCACTCCTTCACGAAGGCGCCGTGGCTCGCCTGGAAGTCGGTCCAGTCGGCCGGGAACAGGAGCTTGAAGTCGGCGAGCTTCTTGCCCGTCGCCATCGGAGGCGCGTCGTTGCGGACCGAGCCGTAGAGCAGGATGGTCTGGGTCTGGTACACCGACTGGCCGCGATTGGAGAGCGCCCAGTCCACGAAGAGCTTGGCCGCCTCCGGATGCGGCGCGCGGTTCACGACGCCGATGAGGGCCGGGGTGGCGGGGAGCCCGTCGGGGGGCGCCACGAAGTCGATCTCCGCGCCCTTCTCCTTGAAGAGGGTGTAGCCCCCGTACTCGGCGAGCGCGCACACCCGGTCGTCGCCCTTGGCGAGCCGGTCGAAGAGCTGGGCGCGCGAGTCGAAGCCCTTGGGCCGCTGCTTGGCGAACTCCTGCCAGAAGTCTCCGCCATAAAGCTTTCGGAGTGTATACCACTGCATGTGCTGCATGCCGGAGGTGGAGAGCTTGGCGCTGATGCCGTCCCGATGCATCGGGTTCACGATGTCCTTCCACGTCTTCGGCGCCTGCTCCGGCTTCACCTTGCCGCGGTTGTAGGCGATGCCCGCGAAGGTCACGCCGGCCCAGGTGAAGTGGCCGGCCGGGCTGCTCTGGTAGGCCGCCTTGTAGGCCGCGTGCTCCGGCGAGACGTGCAGCTCGTAGCCGCCCTTCTTCTGAAAGTCGATCGCCGGCGAGATGTCGGAGAGCTGCAGCACGTCGACGCCGAAGCGGCTGGCCGAGCGCTCCGCGGTGATCTTGGCGTAGAGCGCCCCGGTCTGCAGGCGCACGTAGTTGGTCTTGATCTTGGGGAAGTCCTTGCGGAACCCCTCGAGCAGGGCCGCGATGCCTGCCTCGCCGTCGTGGCCGTAGTAGACGACCTCGCCTTCCTGCTCCGCCTTCGCGACGTCGGCGGCGGTCTGGAAGTCGAGCACCTTGGTGCTCTTGACCGGGCTCTGGGCGGCGGCGGGCCGAGTCGCGCCCAGGATGGGCGCGGCGACCAGCAGCGCCCCGGTCTTCAAGAGCTGACGCCGGCTCAGGCCACTGGGCTCGTGATCGGACATGGGGGCTCGTCCTCCTCGACGCGAATTGGGCGGGGGCGATCGATGCTCCCGCGGAATAGCCGGTAGTCTATGCCAGATCGCGCCGGCCGCCGGGGGGTTTTTGCCGGCGGCGGCCGGATGCTACAGGTACCAGCGGCGGAAGATCTCGAAGACGTTGAGGTCGCCCCCTCGCCAGTACCGATTGGCGGGGAGCGAGAAGGTCCGGCGCGTCCGATCGTAGGTGAGCCGCGCCGGGCGCTCCGGCTCGTTGGGGTCGTAGGCGAGGAAGCTGGCGCCGGTTTCGGTGCGCGTCCCGTCGAAGACCACCATGCCGTGGTTGATCGCGAGAGACGGGAAGCGCAGCAGGTGGATGATCGGCGCGATGTCGTCGCGGACCGAGTCGAGAAGCTCGCCGGCGGTGCGGTGCTGGCGGCTCCGCGAGACCGGCACCACGATGTGCCAGTGGCTGCGCAGCAGGTAGGAGCGCCACGCGCCGCCCAGCTCCCGCTTCAGCAGGGCCTCGCGGGCGAGGCTCATGTCGCGCAGGCCGGCGAAGCCGGGGATCACGATCCGCTCGCCCGGTGGCGACGGCCGGCGCGGGTTGCGGGCCAGCACCGCGCGAACCTGAGCGCGCGCGACCTCGTCGGGAGCGGGCGGGGCGCCGGCGTCGAAGCGCGCATGGTAGAGGAACTGGCGCGCCGCGCGCACCAGCACGAAGCACCGGAGCGCGTAGTCGGGGGCGGGGACGCGGCGCCGGGCCGCGGTGGCGCCGGTGGCCTCGTCGAAGTGGTACTCCCACACGAGCTGATTGGCGAACGCGAAGGTGTCGCGCTCGAACTCGAAGCGTCGGCCCACCGCAAGCATCGTTCCGACAGGGTACACCCGATTACCTCCCGCGTAATTGCGGGCATGACGTTTCCCTCCGAGGATGACTCTCGAAAGGAGACTCACCATGAGCCACGCAATCGTGAAGGAGCTTCGCAGCAAGAACGACGCGGCCTGGGAGCGGCTCGGCCGGCAGCTCGCGGGCATGGAGGTCCACCTCGAGCATAGCGACCGGCCCGGGGAATGGACCACCCGGCAGGTGCTGTGCCACCTGCTCTTCGAGCCCGGCTTCCAGCCGACCGGCCTGCTCCGGTGCTTCGCGGCGGCGGACCTGCCGCTGATCGAGATCGTCCCCGGGGTCGCCACCGTGACCGCGGAGCGCGCGCGCATGAGCCTGGCCGAGCTGATCGCGGCCCTCGACGCGCAGCGGAGTCAGGTCTTCGCCTACCTCGACCCGCTCGGTGAGGCGGAGCTGGGCCACAAGGCGCGCATCCCGCTGTTCGAGCCGCTCGTGGGCACCGACGAGATCACCCTGCCGATCTTCGTGGGCGCGCTGTTCGACCGCCACTGGAACGGCCACGCCGACCAGGTCGCCCAGATCCGGCGCGCGGTCGGCCTGCCCGAGATGCCGTAAACTGACCGGACCTTCGAGGAGAGCGATCATGGACACGAGCTTCCTGCGACGCAGCCTGCAGATCGACGGCGTCACCTCCGGGCTCTGCGGCCTCCTGCTCCTGGCCGACGCCGCCTCCATCTCGACCCTCATCGGCCTGCCCCAGGTCGATCTCGCGCGCGCGGTGGGCGCGCTGTTCATCGTCTACGCGGCCGCGCTCCTGTGGAACGGGGCGCGCGCCACCGTGAGCCGCGGTGGGGCCGTCGCCGCGGTGGTGCTCAACGCCGCGTGGGTGGCGGGGAGCGCGGCGCTGATCCTGGCCGGGCCGCTCACCGGCTGGGGCAACCTCGCGGTGGCCGCGGTCGCGCTGGTGGTGCTCCTCTTCGCGGTGCTGGAGGCGGTGGGACTGGCGCGCCTCCGACGGGCGGCGCCGTGAGCGCGGGCGCTCACGCCTACGACGTCGACACCGCGGTGCAGCCCGTCGCGGACCGTCCCGGCGAGACCGGGCGGTTCGCGGCGGTCATCACCGATCGCTGGAACGTGCTGGGTGGCCGGCCCAACGGCGGCTACGTGCTCGCCCGGATGATATGATCCGG
>Ga0210384_10009401_pt1 | contig 10083 bp, 6 predicted proteins | sample IncBWH2MmetaG_FD_160574 | JGI IMG/M metagenome (GOLD analysis project Ga0210384, IMG submission 160574) | Forest soil microbial communities from Barre Woods Harvard Forest LTER site, Petersham, Massachusetts, United States - Inc-BW-H-2-M | ecosystem: Environmental > Terrestrial > Soil >...
TGCGGGCTGAAATCTTGACGTACTCAAGGGCGCGTGGATTGTTTGCCGGAGTCTCTCTGGAAGGATCCACGATCCGTCCGGACAATGGCGACAACCGGCGTTTGTACGGCAAGGAAATTCCCGCAAGGCATATTGTTCTGTCGGGAAAGGTCGCCGTGCCCCCAGCCGCCAAGCCATTGGTCTCAACCCTGGATGCCAAGACCCCGAAGCACAGGCCGTAGGTTCGATTTGGTTGACGTGGTCCGGCCGCGCCGGACGGAATTGGGGATGTGAATCATGATGTGGATTGTCAGGCTGGCCCTCAAGGAACCGTACACGATTGTCGTGCTCGCTATCCTGATCTTCCTTTTTGGGACGCTGGCCATCGTTCACACGCCCACGGATATTTTTCCGGACATCAACATCCCGGTGGTCAGCATTGTCTGGACCTATAACAGTCTGGAGCCACAGGACCTGGCCGACAGGATCGTCACCATCACCGAGCGCAACCTGACCACCACCGTCGATAACATCGAGCACATAGAGTCGCAATCGCTTTACGGTATCGCCGTGGTGAAAGTGTTTTTTCAACCCACGGTGAGTATTGACAAAGCCATCGCTCAGATCACCGCAAATTCCCAAACGCAGCTCAGGCAGCTGCCCGCTGGGACCACGCCGCCTTTGATCATTAGCTACAGCGCCTCGACGGTCCCGATTCTCGAACTCGGGCTCTCCGGCCAGGGCATATCGGAGCAGGCACTCAACGATTATGGTCTCACGACCATCCGCCCCCAACTCGTCACGGTGCAGGGTGTCGCCGTCCCGTATCCGTACGGAGGCAAGCAGCGACAGGTACAAGTGGACCTAAACACTCAGGCCTTGCAGGCGAAGGGTCTTTCCCCCTTGGACGTGGTCAACGCCGTTGCTGCTCAGAATCTGATTCTGCCCACTGGAACATCCAAAATCGGTTTGAAGGAATATGACGTCGACATCTCCAATGCGGCTCCCCAGACCATTGCGCAACTCAACCGCATCCCTGTAAAGACTATCGGCAGCACGACCATCTATATCGGTGACGTCGCCTGGGTGCGCGACGGCTTTCCGCCGCAAACGAACATTGTGCGCGTGAACGGGCAGCGCGCCACCCTCTTGACGGTGCAAAAGAACGGCAATACCTCGACCCTGAGCATCATTGCGGGAATCAAGTCTCTGTTGCCGTTTGTCAAAACGCTCGTGCCGCCGGCGCTGGATATCAAGCCTTTGGCGGATCAATCCATCTTTGTGAAGGGCGCCATTATGGGCGTCGTCACCGAAGCGTCGATTGCGGCCTGCCTTACCGGCCTGATGATTCTCATCTTTCTCGGCAGTTGGCGGAGCACGACCATTATTGTCGTGTCGATTCCTCTCGCCATTCTGACCTCAATCATCGTTTTCAGTTCGCTGGGCGAAACCATCAACATCATGACATTGGGTGGACTCGCCCTGGCGGTCGGAATTCTCGTAGATGACGCCACCGTCGAAATCGAGAACATCAATCGCAACCGCCAGGCGGAACCAGATCAGGACATGGATAAGGTCGTCCTGGACAGCGCCGAGCAAATCGCCACGCCCGCCTTTGTGGCCACGATTTCGATCTGCATCGTGTTTACTCCGATGTTCCTGCTCTCCGGGGTCGCGAAATATCTGTTCGTTCCGCTCGGCGAGGCCGTGATCTTTGCCATGCTGGCCTCCTATCTGTTGTCACGCACCGTTGTGCCGATGATGGCCAAGTATCTCTTGCGCTATGACACCCCGAATACCGCGGAATCTCGCAATCCATTCGTTCGTATGCAGGTTCGCTTTGAGGAAGCGTTTGAGCGCCTCCGCGAGCGTTACCACGGATTGCTAGAATTTTGCCTTCATCATCGTCGTACTTTTCTTGTCGCATTCTTCTCCGCATGCGTGGGCTCCCTGGTTTTGATCATTCCCTGGCTGGGGCGAGACTTCTTCCCCACGAGCGACAGCGGCTCATTCAATCTTCACCTGCGCGCCCCAACGGGCACCCGTATAGAAGAGACCGCGCGCCTCTGTGATCTGGTCGAGCGATCGATCCGGCAACAGCTCCCGCCGGGGGAAATCTCCAACATCATTGACAACATTGGACTCCCGTACAGCGGCATCAACACGTCCTACCTGAATACCGGAACCGTGGGCACCTCGGATGCGGATATTTTGGTGACGTTCGGCGTTAATAACCACCAGACAGCCAAGTACGTTCACGACCTCCGAATCAGCCTGGCAAAAGAATTTCCCGGCGTGACCTTTTCTTTCCTGCCTGCCGATATGGTCACTCAAATCCTGAATTTTGGTTTGCCGGCTCCCATCGACATTCAAGTGGTGGGTCAGAATCTAGAGGGGAATCAAGCCTTCGCGAACACCTTGCTGAACCAGGTGAAATACGTATCGGGGGTAGCCGACGCGCGCATCCAGCAGCCATTCGATGAACCCTACATCCACCTTTCGCTGGACCGCACCAAGGCGCAAGAGATCGGCTACAATGGCTCGGCCGTCGCGCAAAACGTTCTAATCTCCCTTGGCGGCAGCTTCCAGACCGCGCCAACATACTGGCTCGACCCTAAGAGTCGAAACAGCTACGACATCTCGACTCAGACCCCGCAGTATCGCGTCGACACCCTCCAGGATCTCGCGAACATGCCCATCACGGGACCCACTCCTGGCGTCGCACCGACGCTTCTCGCGACCGTCGCATCCATTCAGCGCGGAACGGGCGCGGCGGTGGTCTCCCACTACAACATCATGCCTGTCATTGACATCTTCGGCGCGGTGCAGGGCCGCGATCTGGGCGGCATAGCCGGGGACATTACGCGCATCATCGATCAAATGCGGCCGAAGCTGCCACGCGGCTCGCAAGTTGTGCTGCGCGGGCAAGTTCAGACGATGCGCTCTTCGTATATCGGTCTCTTAACGGGGCTCGTCCTCGCTATTGTCCTTGTCTACCTCCTCATCGTGGTGAACTTTCAGTCCTGGTTAGATCCTTTCATTATTATTACCGCGCTCCCCGCAGCCCTCGCTGGCATCGCCTGGTTCCTGTTTATCACTCACACCACCTTAAGTGTGCCAGCCCTCACCGGCACTATCATGTGCATGGGTGTAGCCACCTCCAACAGCATCCTGGTGGTGCAATTCGCGAGGGAACAGATGAACGAGGGTAAAGACCCCGTGGCCGCGGCTCTTCAGGCCGGATTCACGCGATTCCGGCCAGTGATCATGACTGCGCTGGCGATGATTATCGGCATGCTGCCGATGTCGCTGGGGCTTGGAGACGGTGGTGAGCAGAACGCTCCGTTGGGCCGCGCCGTAATTGGTGGATTGCTCTTCGCCACAGTGTCGACTTTGTTGTTCGTTCCAACCGTGTTCAGCATTCTCCATGGCCTGCGCCACCGGCCCGTCGAGGCTGGCCCGAAATCCTGAGGAGCTCCCTGCTGAGGGAAATTTGAAGGTGACACCGATGATGCAATCGCAAACAGATGGACGGATTCCGGGGCAAGGGCCGCACTCGCCGGGCACCCCCGGCGCAAAACCGCGATCGCTGGGCGGTTGGCTTGCCGGTATCGCGGTTCTCCTATTGTTCGTTGGGCTTTTGGTTTCCGGCATTCTTGAGCGCATCCACACAAACGCAAGTTTACGCACGGAAACCGCGGATGTGGCGGTACCCACCGTTTCGGTTGTTACGCCTAAGCGCGCCGCGCCGTCGCAGGAAATTGTACTGCCGGGAAACGTCCAACCGTATATCACGTCGCCGGTTTTCGCTCGGACAAACGGTTATCTAGAACATTGGTACTTCGATATTGGGGCGCATGTCAAAAAAGGCCAGCTTCTGGCGACAATCGCGTCTCCTGAAGTCGACCAGCAGCTGCAGCAAGCACAGAGCAATCTGTTAAGCGCGCAAGCCAATCTCGAGCTAGCTACGATCACCAAAACCCGATATGAAGGGCTTAAGAAGACCAATGCGGTGTCCCAACAGGACGTCGACAATACCGTCGGCACATACAACGCAAATAAAGCGATTGTCGAAGCAGACCAGGCAGCGGTCCGGCAGTACCTTGCGCTGGTGTCTTTTGAGAAGGTTTACGCTCCGTTCGACGGTGTAATCACCGCCCGCAACACCGACATCGGCGACCTGATCAACTCGGGCAGCAATGCAATCGTCAAGACCGATCTCTTCCATATCGCGCAGCCCGGCGTGCTACGCGTGTATGTCAACGTACCTGAAGACTTTTCGCAGCAAACCAAGCCGGGCCTGACAGCAGAGCTGAAGTTGGCGGAGTTTCCCGGACGAATGTTCAAGGGGAAACTGGTGCGCACCGCCGAGGCCATTAACTACGCAACGCGAACCCTGCTGGTTGAAGTGGACGTAAATAACCCCTCCGGTGAATTGCTTTCGGGCGCTTATGCGGAAGTCCATTTCAAAGTGCCGGGGCAGGTCTCCACCTACATTTTGCCGGTAGATACCCTTCTCTTTCGGAAGGAAGGCCTGAACGTCGCCATTGTCGAAAACGGCAAAGCGAAGCTGGTGCCGGTAACGCCGGGTCACGACTTCGGCGATTCGATCGAAATCCTTTCGGGTCTGCAGGGCAACGAATCAGTCATCACGAGCCCCCCCGATTCCATCGTGACGGGAGAAACAGTGCACATAGCAGCGCCGCAGGCAACACCGCCCACGCCTCCCGCAGGAGAGAAGAAGTGAGTTCCATCAACGTCGCACGAACGGAAGCTCAAGTCCGTAAGCGCATCCCGGGCAGTATCTGTCTGCTGAGCATGCTTTTGATTACCGGTTGCACGGTTGGGCCAAATTATAAACGGCCCGCGGCGGAAGTTCCGCCAACCTACAAAGAACTCGGCAATTGGAAAGTCGCCGAGCCCAATGACCAGACTTTCGGCACCAACTGGTGGGAGATCTTTCAGGACCCACAACTGAATACGCTCGAACAGCAGGTCAACGTCTCCAACCAAAATTTGAAGGCCGCCGAGGCCCAATATACCCAGGCTCGCGCGGTGCTCCGCTACAATCGCGCCGATCTGTTCCCCACACTTACCGTAAATCCGTCGGCAAGCCGCAATAGGTATTCCAACAACCGTCCACCTCGCAGCCCGACCTTCAATGGTATTTCGTTCAGCGACTTCCAGATTCCCTTTGAATTGTCTTACCAAGTCGACGTCTGGGGACGCGTGCGCCGCACCGTTGAGTCTTTTCGCGACCAGGCCCAGGCCAGCGCCGCAGACCTGGCGAACGTCAACCTGACAATGCATTCCCAGTTGGCTTTGTTCTACTATCAGGCTCGCCTCCTTGATGCCGAGGAGCAACTTCTGAATTCGACCGTAACGCAGTACGAGCAAGCCCTGGAACTAATCGAGAGTCGGTATGAAGGAGGCATCGATTCCGACTTGCAGGTTCAGCAGGCCAGAACTCAACTTGAGACCACTCTCGCCGAGGCGATCGACGTCGGCGTTGCCCGTGCGCAGTACGAGCACGCGGTTGCGATACTCATTGGAAAACCTCCCGCTGAGTTCAGTCTCACTCCTCTTCCTCTCACCGCCCCGCCTCCTCCGATCCCCGCCGGTCTACCTTCAGTATTGCTTGAGCGCCGGCCCGACATCGCCGCGGCCGAACGACTCATGGCTTCCGCCAACGCGCAGATTGGAGTGGCCAAGGCCGCCTATTATCCGACCATCACCTTGGCGGCCACCGGTGGCTTTGATAGCGGCTATCCTTCGACCTTGATCTCCGGCCCCAGCGTTATCTGGTCGGCTGGGCCATCGGCGGCGCTCACACTTTTGGACTTTGGCAGGCGCCGCGCCGCCTCAGACCAGGCCATCGCTTTCTACGATCAAACAGTCGCCAACTATCGCCAAACCGTGCTGACCGGCTTCCAACAGGTGGAAGACAACGTTGCCGCGTTGCGCATTCTCGAGCACGAAGCACAGGTTCAGGACAAAGCCGTCACCGCAGCCCAGAACTACCTGGCAATCGCTTGGACACGCTACAAGGGTGGGGTAACCAGCTACCTCGAAGTCACAACCGCTCAAAGCGCTGCTCTCTCCGACGAACTCACCGCGGTAAATATTCTCGGCCGCCGCATGGTAGCCGCTGTCACGCTGGTCCAGGCCCTCGGCGGAGGCTGGAATAGTTCCGAACTGCCCCAACGTCCCGAGTGCTGCGGCAAATTGACCGGTAACTCAAAGTAATTTCTATTAATTTCGGCTGTGGCGAGATCAACCAGTGCTCGTTTGCGTAGCACCTCCGGCGCGGGTGCCGCTGAAAATGAAACGGCGCAGGGATCGGTGATCCCTGCGCCGCCTGGTTTTTTTCGCAACCGGGAAGGAAGCCGGTGAGATGCTTACGGCTTCTTCGGGACTGAGCCTGGCTTGAAGAGGTCAGAGAGGTCGTTGGCGTTGGCCGCATCGGCGAGATAGGGGGCTGTGGTGCGGAAGATGTCCTGCATGGTGCGAACATCGGAGGAGTGAGTGAACAGGACCGGACTGGCGTAGGGGAGGCCGTTCACGTTCTCGTGAGCGCGTTCGGAGATGACGATCTCGCCCACGGTGTGATTGAAGTCGTCGGGGTTGTCGCCTGCGACGCCATCGCGTTCGGATTCGTCCCACCAGAGGATAATGACGCCGTGGTTCTTGTAGGCATCGGAGGCCATGATTACGGGAACGATCTGGCTGAGGAAGTCGTCGCCCTGCTTGATGTTCGCGGAATCGCCGGTCAGGCCTTTGTAGCCGCCGGTGAGCGTGGAGTGCATGTCGTTGTACTGGTTCGGGGTGATCCAGTTGTAGTCGGCCACGGTGTTATTTTGAAGGTCGGTCAGGAATTGCTGCAACGGCGCATAGTGAGAAGAGAGAGGGTTCGCCGGAGTCGAGTCATTGCCGCCGTTGGTGTCGGTGAAGAACACCATCGGATTGTGTTTCGCGGCATAGTTGAATTGGTTGGAGCCGTTGTAAGCATTGAAATTGCCCGTATCAAACACTCCCGAATGGCTGGTGAGTGGAACGGTCCACTGATCCTGCGGCAGAGGGACATTCGTGAGCTTCCCCGCGCCATCCACCGTGAGGTCGATGTCTTCCTGATACGACTTCCAGGTTTTTCCCGCCTTCGTCAGGAAAGCGCTCAAGTGCAGCGGAGTATTTTGGTTCGTACCGCCGGTGTAAGGGTCACTGTCGTTCAACACGCCAAAATTGGTTCCCCCTTCCGCCCAGATGTAATTTGGCTCGGAAGGGTGAATGTGCGGGTTGTTGCCGCTGGCAGTGGCCAGAACGTTGGTGTAGGCAGTGGCGTAAGCAACCTGCTCGCTGATATTGACGATAGATCCGTTAATCACGGCGGAGGCTGTTCCGTTCACCAGGCTGTTGATGAAGGGCGCGTTGGGATTCTGATAAATCTGCTGGATTCCGCCGGTGAACTGGTTGGCCGGCTGAGTCCAATTGTGATTTTCCATCGCGATCACGAACACGGTTTTGATTTCCTGGGCGTGTACGGGGAAATTGCCCGCTGCTGCCAACAGGGCACACGCTCCGAAGGTACGGAGCAATCTGGGATACGGCATTAAAACCTCCAAAGGTAGGATTTGCGCGGAATGCTTTCACGGTTCAGGTCACATCGTGCGGCCCAAGGACCGGCACGGCGCCCACATACTGATAGCAGGCGCGCTTTACACAACGGTGAGTGGGATATTACGGATAGAAGACTCGATGAGGAAAACCGCGAGTTGTGGATAAATTCAAGAAGTGAGAGATACACGACGAACAAGAGAAGGAACGCCGTTTTCTGTTTCCCTCAGGTTACAACAGGCGCCTCCGCAACGCCGGCCAAGCCAAACACACGCTGGTACCGCTCGATTTCCGGGCGGGGGCCCAGCGATTTTCGGAAATTGTCGGAAAGTTTGACGGCCGGCCTGCCGTCGGCATCGTTGAGCTTGCAGACCAGGCTTAGCGGATCGAAGTCCGCGCCGCCGTGGGGATTGCAATTGCGGAAATCGTTGGTCAGCAGCGTGCCCCAGCCCGCGCTGAACCGGATGCGGCGGCCGGGTGTCCACTTTTTTTCGTCGAGAAAATCGCTGGCCTGGCGAAAATCGGTGGGGGAACACCCCGCGTGAATCTTCCCGGAAAAATGGGCGTGCAGCCCAAGAATCGTGTCGACATCGAGACCGTCGGAAGCGATGAATAATTTCTGACGAGGGTCGCGCCCTCTTTGCTCAAGCCAAGCAATGTATTCGTCGCCGGCAAGAAAAGGATCCTTGCTGTCCGCGCGCTGCCCGGTCCAATCCGCCACCCAATCCGGAGCGTGGTTGAGGAACTGGGTCGAGCCAAAAGTGTCGGGGAGCAGGATGAGCAGTTCGCCCTGGTAGGTCCTCTGCCACATCTCCAGCAGGCGGTATTGTGCTGTCTTGAGTTCCTCGTCGTTCGTGGCCATCGCCGCCAGGGCCATGGGAAGTTCATGGGCGTTGGTGCCGATCGCTTCGAGGTCGTGTTGATAGGCCAGGTAGGTATTGGAAGTTCCGGCGAAGCTGCTGCCGAGCACGTCGCTCATGGCTTTGACGACGTATTCCTGCCAAAGGAAGCTGTGGCGGCGGCGCGTCCCGAAATCGCTGAGGCGCAATCCCGGTGTGCAACGCAGCCGCTCCATTTTTTCCCAGAGTTTTGTTTTTGCGCGGGCGTAGAGAATATCCAGCTCGAATTCGCTCAGGCGCTTCAGGTTGGCGCGGGTCTTCAGTTCGCTGATGGCGGAAAGCGCGTAAATCTCCCACATCGTGGTGGCAGTCCAAAGGCCCTGAAATGAGAGCGAGAACTGCCCGTCCTGAACGCTCAGTTCATAATCGGAGAGACGGAAGTCGCGTTCGAGCCACTCAAGGAACGCAGGTTCGAAGATGCCGCGGCGACCATAGAAGGTGTTGCCCGCAAGCCAGATCAGCTCGGACTTGTGAAATCTCAGCTTCTGGGTCTGGTCCAATTGCTCCCGAAGCTCATTCACATCGATCAAGTCGCCCAGACGGACCTCGGCGGAACGATTGAGAAAGGAAAAGGAAGCGGTGGTCTTTGGAAACTGCTTCCAGATGAACTGGAGCATCAGCAGTTTGTAAAAATCGGTATCGAGCAGGGACCGGGTAATCGGGTCTAATTCCCAATTATGGTCATGTGCGCGGCGCGCGAGGTTGATAATCACAATCCCAATACTTTACCCTAGTCGGAACGAACTTCGGCAATTGTCCCGCGCTGGAACGGTCCCCGGGAATTCGATTTATTTCCCGGTAATTCCTTCGCGGTTATACAATCGTGCGGCTAACAAATCTGGTATCCCCGAAGGAGAGTCCAATGAGGCTTCGCACCGTGTTCTGTCTGCTTGCAGCCGTGCTTCTGGCAACCGCGAGTGTTTCGTTCGCGGGGCCACAGACTGGAGCGAATCCGGCCCCGGTGAAGGAAGCGATTCTGACTGCGGCGGATGTGGGAAACAAGCTGTTGCCGGAGAAAGTGTTTTTCCGAGGGCAAATCGCACCGGTGCAGGCGCGCAACACCGGTGGGGTTCGCTACGCGGATGGTTTCCTTGTCTTCGCGGGGCTTGTGGACAGTTCCGGCTATTCGACGGGTCTCCGGGAAAAGTATCAGGCGTATCTGATCAACGAGGTGTCCGTCGAAATCGGCGGGCAGACGCTAAAGCCGGGCACATATGGGATTGGGTTTCTGGACGGAAACAAATTTGTGGCGATGGACATTGGCGCCAACGATGTTTTGCAAACGGCCTCTACAAAGGATACGGAAATGAAGCGCCCCGTGCCGCTGCAGTTTATGGCCGGCGCCGGGGCGGGGAACTATCGTCTGTACCACGGGCGCGACTACATCGAATTTCACCGCCCCAAGTGAGTTTTAGAGTGCGGGAGCTCTGCTCCCGCTTTTACGGCGAAACGCTGTCCCCCAACTTAACTTTGGTCTTCGCCCGTCAACCTCAAAAGCGGTAGCAGAGCTACCGCACTCCAAAGGGCTTTGGCATTCAGCCTTTAATCTGACCGCTCGCGGCATCCCACGTCACGCCGCTCTTCCGGAAATACG
>Ga0210384_10009402_pt1 | contig 10083 bp, 7 predicted proteins | sample IncBWH2MmetaG_FD_160574 | JGI IMG/M metagenome (GOLD analysis project Ga0210384, IMG submission 160574) | Forest soil microbial communities from Barre Woods Harvard Forest LTER site, Petersham, Massachusetts, United States - Inc-BW-H-2-M | ecosystem: Environmental > Terrestrial > Soil >...
CTCTGGTGCTGAGCGGGCAGCCTGCGGAAGAAACCGTCGGCGGCGCGGCGGCGATGCTGCACGCGGGGTTGTACACGAAATTTCCGAAGCCGGACTATGTGATTGCGCTGCACGATTCGTCTTCTCTGCCGGCAGGAACTGTTGCCTGGCATGCCGGGCCGATGCTGGCGGGAGCGGATTCCGTGGATATTACGATTCGCGGGTATGGAGGGCATGGAGCGGCGCCATACGTTACAAAGGATCCGATCGTGATCGCATCCGAACTGGTGGTCGCATTGCAGACGATCGTCAGCCGGGAGTCGGATCCGCTGGTGCCGACGGTGGTCACCGTAGGCTCGTTTCACGCGGGGACGAAGCACAACATTATTCCGGACGAGGCGCACCTGCAGTTGACGGTGCGAACGATGACTCCAGCACAACGCGAAAAGGTGCTGGCGGCGATCAAGCGCATCACGAACGGGATTGCCGAGGCGGCGGGGATCCCCGCGGAGCGCGCACCGATCATCGAAGTGGCGACAGACCATGTGCCGGCGACAATCAATGATCCGGCGCTGTCGCAGCGCGTCGCCCTTGCGCTGGAAAAATCGCTGGGCAAAGAGAATGTGTGGCCGGGGCAGCCGATTATGGCCAGCGAGGATTTCAGTTTGTTCGCTTTGGAAGACCCGAAGCCCCCCATTTCGATGTTCTGGCTGGGAGCCGTAGATCCCGAAAAGTGGAAAGAGGCGCGGGAAAAAGGTACGCGCGTGCCTGGATTGCACTCGAGCGAATTCGCTCCTTTGCCGGAGCCTGCGATTCGCACGGGCGTGAAGGCCATGACCAGTGCGGCGACGGATCTGCTGCACAAGTAAACTGTTGCCCAGGCGGATCAGGAACACCCCGACCGGGTCGGGGTAAACGCCGGTCGCAGAGGAAAATCACAGAGCACACAGGGGAGAAAATTCAAAGAATCGGGAAATCGTTTTAAGGTTTCGCTAACTTGGAAGGGGCGGACGAGGCCGCGGGTGGCGGCTGTTTTTCAACGTCTTTTGTTGGTTGATTGCTTTCCTGCTTTGAGATTTGCTCGATGATTTCCGCGGTGCGGTGCTGGCTGATCTGGCAGGCAGCGTCGTAAATGCGGCACTGGGCCAGGGTAAATTTACAACCACAAGTGCAGGCCTCGGCGTTGAATTTGTGCAAAGCCGCGTCGCGCTGCTCGGGGGAAAGCTTGGTCATGTCCACGCCGGGAAGAATCTTCGCGCGGTCGGCGTGCTTCAGAAAAATGTCACCCTCGTCCTGAAAGGTCTCGACCTTGGCGGCGACGGGAAGGCCAAGGAGCGCGCGAACTTCGGTTTCATAGAGAGCGGGATTGAACAGGCCGACGTGTTTCTGGACGACGCGGCCCTCGGAGTTGATTACAAACACGGTGGGAAGCGCGGCGATGCCGCCATAGGCAAAGCGAGTGTCGGAATCAGCCAGCGCGACCGGGTAATTGATGCTTTCGGATTCCATCACGCTGCGGATCCCTTTTTCGTCGTCGTCATCCACCACCAGGCCAATAATCTGCAGGCGGTCCTTGTACCGGTTTTGCAGAGCGATCAGCTCCGGAATTTCTTCACGGCACGGGCCGCACCAGGTTGCCCAGAAATTCAGAAGGATGACTTTGCCCCGGGACGCTTCGAGATTGAGCTCTTTGCCTGCGAGATCCTGGAGTTTGAACTCCGGCGCGGGATCGGGATCGCGAACAAAACGTACAATGGGCAATTGAGCAAAGCAGGAGCCTGCGAACGGAAACAAGACGAGCACGGAGACGAGGCCCACGAGTGCCCGTGCGAAGCGGCGTTTCAGACTTGGCAGCGGTTTCATCGATCTACCTTTTTAGGAGAGCACAGTCCTTCGGTTAATCCAAGTGGACCTTTCTTGTCAGACAGGGCGTTTGATACCAAGCTTGCGGATGCGGGCTTGCAAGGTGGTGCGCTTCATGCCTAATAAGGTTGCGGCGCCTCGAGGGCCGGCGATACGCCAATTGGTTTGTCGCAGTGCGCGAAGAATGTGCTGGCGGTCGGCGTCTTCCAACGTGGCGATTGGAACAGGGGAAGCGTTGGGAGTTGCAGCGATTGCCATCGGGTTGGCCGGCTGTTCCGAGGCGCCGGCAGCGGCAGAGAAAGCAGCGGAGGCCGCCTTGAGTTCGACGATGGGAACGCGTAATTCTTTCCCTGGCGAGAGCAACACCGCTCTCTCGATGAGGTTTTCCAGCTCGCGAATGTTACCCGGCCAGGAATAATTGACGAGCGCATCCATTACGTCGGCGGGAACGTATTCGACGGTCTTGTTCTGGCGGCGGCTGAATTTCTGGACGAAATAGCGCACTAGCAGAGGCACATCTTCGCGGCGTTCGCGGAGGGGCGGGACAAAAATGGGGAAGACGTTGAGACGGTAATAAAGGTCGCTGCGGAATTTGCGCTCGGCGACGAGTTGGGCGAGGTCACCATTGGTTGCCGCAACCACACGGACATCCACTCGCTGAGTGCGATTACCGCCGAGGCGCTCAAATTCCTGCTCCTGCAAGACTCGCAGCAGCTTGGGCTGCAACTCGAGAGGCAAGTCGGCGATTTCATCGAGGAAAAGCGTGCCGTGGTCGGCAAATTCAAAGCGGCCCATTTTCTGCGTGAGCGCCCCTGTAAACGCGCCGCGCTCATGGCCGAAGAGTTCGGATTCGAGAAGGCCGGCAGGAATCGCGGCGCAATTTACTTTGACAAAGGTGCGCTCGCGGCGGGGGCTGAGGTTATGGATCGCGCGGGCGATGATTTCTTTTCCGGTGCCGGTTTCGCCCTGGATGAGGACCGTGGTTCCAGCCGGGGCCGCGAGTTCCACTTGCGCCAGGGTGCGACGCAGGACGGGGCTGTCGCCAATGATTTCCTCAAAATTGAATTCGGAGCGAATTTCTTCTTCGAGATAGAGTTTTTCGACGGCGAGCTTGTCTTTGAGCGCGTCAATTTCCTTGAAGGCCAAAGCGTTTTCGAGGGCGATGGCGACCTGCACCCCGACTTGCTGCAGGAGTTCAACATCAGCGGGCGTGAACGCATCGGGATTGCGGCTGGCGAGATTGATGGTGCCGAAGGTGCGTCCGTGGGTGGTCAGCGGCACGCAACAGATGGCTTGCACCGACTGTTCGCGCAAGAACCGCAGAACATCGTGGCGAAATCGATCGAGATCCTTGCCGCGCGTGATCAGCACCTGGCCGCTGGAGAAGCATTGCCCTGCGGGCGAGCCTTCGAGCGGTACGGTGATTTCGGGCTTGGAGAAGGAGGAATTCCCCGGCAGATCCAGATAGTGGATTTTGAGAAGGCCGGAGGCGGGCTCGAGCAGCGCCAGGCTAGTGAAGTCGTGTTGCAGAACGGGCTTGATGGAGGAAACGATGCCTTTAAAAACGGTAGCGGGATCTCGAGTGCTGACCAGAAGATTGTTGATTTCGAGGAGAACCTGCAAACGGTCTCGTTCGCGAGCCAGCTGTTTCTGATAGGCTTCCGCGGCTTCGAAATTCAGGGCGTTATCCACGGCCACCGCCACCTGGGCGGCGACGCGCTTCATGAACTGGATTTCGGCTTCGCTGATGCCCTGCGGGACGTAACGACCAAAAACCATTGTGCCCAGCCGGTGATGAGCGGTGGTGAGCGGAAGAATGGCCACGGAATGCACGCCAACGGTCTGCAACCTCTTCATGAATTGGGGATAGCGCGCGTCTTTGGAGGTGTCCTGAGTGAGGAAGAGTTCCTGGTTTTCAATTACCCAGCCGGAGGGAGAGTCGGCGACGGGCATCTCTTCCGGACCTTCCTGCGGGACGGGGTCATGAGTTACGAGAATATGGAGGCGCATTGTGCTGCGGGCAGGATCGTGAAGAATCAGGCCAAGAAAATCGAATTGCAAGACGGCGTGGAGGCGATTGGAAAGCTCGTGGAAGAGGAGCTTGAGGTCGCGCTGCTGGGCGATCGTTTCGCTGACTTCGAGAAGGGCCTCGAATTGCCGCACGGGTTGCGCGAGGGGCGAAGAAGGGGCGATTTCGGGAGATGTGTCTGACAGCTTCGTCATGAAGAGGAGAATAGCATCCGGTTCGGCGGGCTCACAACCGACGGCGGGGTGTGCGGAAAGAGGGTAGTTTTCGTATACTTTGGGCTTCGATCGAAAATGGAAGAGGACGTTAGGTGGAAAAACGCGTGTTCGCGAGGATATGGAGTAGAAGTTTCTGGCGCATGGCGTTGCTTTTGGGGCTGGTGCTTGCATTGGTTTCGAGTGCCGGATGCGGAACCGAGCCGCAGCGAGAGACTTCACCGCGCGCAGAGCACCGGCAATCCCCGGCAGGGTCGCGAGAGGCGGCAAAGCAGTACGATCTTTCACGAGATGAAGCGCATGGCGGGCATACGCTGGCGCGGCACGTGGCACGCACGGACGATGAATTGCGGGAAAGGCTCGCACGCGAACGGAATATTTCGGCGGCTTCTACTTGGACCGATCGTGATACGGCGGAAACCATTGTGGCGGAAGCCCTGGCAGCGGAACGCGGTCGGGTGGATAGCTGGATGCGGCGTGGGTTTCCCCGCGCTAACCTTGCGCTGCATCATAATGCCGGGCGCGCGATCGGCCGCAGCCTGCGGCGCGGAGATTCGCAATCGGTGGAATGCTCCAGCGCGGTGATTGTGTTGCGAGCGGACGGGCCGGAGAGTTTCTACGTGTTGACCACTTACCCGGAGGCGCGTGAATGACAGCCGAAGAGAAAAAGTCGAATCACTTTGACCCGGAAAATTATCCGGCGCTGATGGAATTCTTGCCGGCCTATTTGCACGAGGATTTCGGCGAAGAGTACGGCACTGCGGCGCGGGCGATCGCGGCGCTCGTTTCGGACGCGAGCGGCGACCAGATTCGCAACGTCAAAGAAGAATGGCAGGCGCTGCGGCAGGCTTTTTCGGGACAGTCCTTGCCCGACGTGCAGAGCGGGCTGGCGCAGTTGGGAGCCGCGTGGCGCCCGGAATCCGAGCACGAGCTGCAGTCGGTGGACGAAATTCTCCGGCAGGCCGAGGCGTGATATTCTTAAAGGCTGCAGGCCCGTAGCTCAGTTGGTTAGAGCGCTACCTTGACACGGTAGAGGTCTGGGGTTCGAGTCCCCACGGGCCTACCATTCCTGCCAGGGTCGCCTTTCTTTACATCCTTCAAAGTTAGACTTCCGACGAATTCTATATTCGTCTCAAAGCGGGGAACGCTGGAGGGCATCAGTGAGCTGTACGCAGGCCACCGGTCGCAAGCAGCGGAGCTTGACCGGAATCTCTACTGATGTGCGCTAAGCTCTTCTATTTTGTGTCTGCCTAACAGTTATCCTCAGAAGACAGTCGACCTAAAATAGGAACTCGCTCACATACCAGTCAGTTCGACTGCCAGTTCACGGGCTTTTCTGTGGTGTTGTCCCATTGAAGAAGAGGTTCAGTAGAAATGCGACGATGGAACCGAGCACTACGCCGGTATGCGTGATTGGGGAAATCCAGGCAGGAAGATGCTGGAAAAGCGACGGGGAAAGCGTCGGGATAAGGCCGGAAGCGATGGAAACGGCAACAATGAAGAGGTCATTCGGCCGAGCGCGAAAGTCGACAGTCGACAATATACGGATGCCGTTTGCTGCAACCATTCCGAACATAACCAAGCCAGCCCCTCCAAGCACCGGCTGTGGGATGGCTGCAGCAAGACGACCAAGCTTCGGAAGAAGTCCAAGAAAAACAAGAATTGCTCCGCCCACGGCACATACGTAGCGGGAGCGAACTCCGGTGACCATAACCAATCCAACATTTTGCGAGTAAGACGTATAGGGGAAGGCGTTGAAGATGCCGCCAACCAGAATGCCGAGGCCGTCGGCGCGAAAGGCGCGTGCCATTTCCCCGCCCGTGAGCCTCCGACCGGTAATCTCGCCCAAGGCTAAGAAGACCGCAGCCGACTCTACGAGGGTGATGAGCATAACGATCGTCATTGCGGTGATCGCCCCGATGTGAAATATGGGCGCGCCAAAGCGAAAGGGAAGAGTGAAGGCAATCCATGGCAAATTTGTCAGTTTGGGCGCATTAAACTCTCCAAGGGGAATGGCGGCAATTGTGCCAATGATAATGCCCACCAGAGGAGCAAGACTCCGCCAGATCTCCCGACCGAATTTCCTGAGTAAGACAATCACAACGAGAACAAGGATCGACAGTCCGAGCTTTTGCGGACTTCCATACGCCGGGTTTACAGAAGTCACCGAAACTCCATTAACGACTCGATCGACCGTTGGCTGCCCGCCACCGACCCAGTTTATGGCAACACCCATCAAAGAAAGTCCCAGCAAGGTGATCATGGAGCCGCTAATGACTGGCGGAAAGAGGCCAAGAATCTGTGCCATTAAAGGTGCGATCAAAATGCCCAGGGCGCCGGAGACCAGGAGGGCGCCATAGTAGCCCCGCAGTCCAATGTGCGGCTCTGATCCAATAGAGATCATTGGAGCGACTGAGAGAAATGTCGCTCCCATCATCACCGGCAAACGTACGCCAAACTTCCAGACTCCCAGGCACTGGATAAGCGTAACGATACCGGCAGCAAATAGACTTGAATTGATGAGCGTCACGGTCTGTGATGCGGGAAGCTGCAGTGCCTCCGATACGATCAGCGGAACCGCAATATCGCCTGCATACATGACCAGGACATGCTGAAGGCCGAGAAGCAGTAGCCGGCTGAACGGAAGCACCTCATCGACGACAGAGAGCTGCATCATGGAGTTCTGCTGCATCATCAGGATCTTCTTGCTTCCCCTCGGCCAATGCCTGGCCGCCGAACCGGGGTAAGCTATGCTGTATAGCTTCGTCCTAAGCCGATTTCAGCTAGGCCCCTTCTATAAGCATTCGAACCCTCCATTCTCCTTACTTGATAGAATTTTAGTGAATCACCGGCTCGCCTTTCGGTTTGCCGATATAACCCTCGAACCGCTTACGCATCTCCTCGGCGAGCTTCTCATTAGTGATGAAGCTGCGAAAGTCATTGGCAAGTTGATAGTCGAATATCGGCTTGAGACCTGACGGTGGAGGGACATCCAAGCGCGTCGACCAAGTGCCCGTTCGGCTTTGCTGTTCCTTCGCCAGGAACCAGGTGATGTAGAGTTTGGCCGCGTTCGGGTGCGGGGCGTCCTTGAAGATCGCCGTCGTTTGCGGCCAGATCGGCAGGGGATCAACGTCCGAAAAAGCGACGTCGGTCGGTTGGTTGTTCTTTTTCAGGCCAAGCGTAACGTTGGTCATAGTGTCGAAGGTCACTGCGGATTGACCGCTGGCGACGGCGCGAGCCGTTCCCAAGTGTCCGCGAACCCACTGCGGGTTGTTCGCCATATACTTGTCCATGAACTCCCATCCGTATTTCTGAACAATCGTATAGAACAGATAGAGCGTGACATCGTCGTCGTTCGGATAGCACGTGATGACCTTGCCCTTGAATTCCGGCTTTAGGAAATCCTGGGCCGATCTTGGAACATCGATTCCAAGGATGGTCCGGCTGTTGTAGGCATACGACAGCGCGTACACCGCCACGCCGACATACTGGCCGTCAGGATCCTTGAAACTTTGATGAATTTGGTCCCAGCCTTCCGGCTTGAAAGACATCAGCACTCCCTGCTTCTTCCATCGGTCATAGTCCTGGAGCGTCTGAAATATCGTCAGATCGACGCTTAGTTTTCTTTCGGCAATCTCGCGATCGATGATCGGGGCCAGAATGTTGCTGAAATCTGCGGTCAGCTTAACCTTGATGCCAGGAAAGCGCTGCTCAAACTCCCGAACCCAAGGCTCATAGAGGCCGGCGAGGCCGCCACCGTTTAAGGACAACGCGCCTTCCTTTTTGGCTGCCTGGTAGAGTTCGTCGATCGATTGAGCGTTTGCTTTGGCTGCGACACTCGCGAGCGTGATCGCAAGGACTGATCGCGCTAAGAATTTAAATATGTGCATCGATTTCCACCACTTGCTTGGAATTCATGATTTGTGCCTCCTTACGGCACTAGGGTTCCAGCCCAATCAACAAATTGATTTTCGTCAAAAAAACAACCGGCTGCAGCTAGGAACGGCTATCTGATTGTTAGGATTTGTTTGCTGGACGTCTTGCCTACTTGTTGGCGTTATTGTGACCCCACTCCCGAACGGCAGGTGAAGGGGACTAACCCGAATGCAACTTCGAAAAAAAGCACCTGGCATTTCACATTTACAGAGCATCCGCGGGAATAATTGCCGAGATCAGGTGTTGTATTTCATAACGAACGTCGGCGGACCGCTTTGGAATGAATCCAGGAAAGATGCCAACGCTGCCGGCATGAACATTGCGCGACGGACAGCTTCCGGGCCTCACGGAGATCGAAAGGAAACAGTTCGATGTGCAAGTGGTTAATCACAATCGTTACTGCCATATGTTTGGCGGGCACCGCAGCAGCACAATCGGGAGACACAGTCTCTCAATTCATTAAGACGCGGGCGCCTATAATCGCGATTTCGAATATAGAAGTAATTGATGGAACGGGTACAAGTGTGCTGACGGGGCAGACGGTCCTCATTCACCATGGGAAGATAGCGGCCGTCGGGCCGACAGCGCAGGTCACGGTTCCTGCCGGGGCGACAACGATTGATGGGACTTCAAAAACGTTGATCCCTGGTTTGGTTGGGATGCACGAGCATCTTTTCTATGTTTCTCCTGCTTCCGGTCCGCCACTGGCAATTGAACAGTTCTTTACCTTTCCGCCTTTGTATCTGGCAAGCGGCGTCACCACTGCTCGCACAACGGGCTCCATGGATCCCTATGGCGACCTTCAGATAAAAGCTCGTGTCGACAGCGGCCAGATGCCCGGACCGAACTTTGAGCTTACGACCCCTTATCTTGAAGGCGCGCCAGGCGCGATTTCGCAAATGCACGAACTGAATGGCCCGGCAGACGCGCGATCCCTTGTGCAGTATTGGCACTCCGTCGGATTTACTTCCGCGAAGGCTTATGCGGACATTACACCCGAAGAACTTCAAGCGGCCATTGAGGAAGCCCACAAGCTGCATATGAAGGTCACGGGCCATCTCTGTTCGGTAGGCTTCAATGAAGCCGTGGAAATGGGCATCGACAACCTCGAACACGGGCCATTTGCGGCTCCCGACGGAGAGCTGTATTCACAGAAAAAGCGCGGGGTCTGCGGATCCGGTGCGCCCGGTGCATCGCGCGCGGATGTGGGCAGGGACATTGTTAGCAAGATTGATCCGGACGGCCCTGAGCTGAAGCAAACGATCCAGCTCATGGTGCGCCACAATGTGCCTCTTACTTCTACGCTCGCAGTCTATGAGTCAAGTTACGTGGCGGCTAACGACCGGCCAGAACTGGCAGCCAGAACGCAGGAGTTGATGAATCCTGTGGTGTCCGCCCGCATAATCTCCGTACGCGCTGTGCAGGCCCAGGATGCGCAAGATGCGTATTACCGGGCGCGACTGAAAAAAGAAATGGCGTTTGAGCGAAGGTTTGTTGAAGCCGGAGGGCTCTTAATGACTGGCTGCGATCCAACCGGTGATGGCCATATCATCGCGGGACTGGGCGATCAGCGCAACATTGAACTTCTTTCCCAGGCTGGATTCAGCACCCCGGACATCATAAAGATTGCCACTCAGAATGGAGCTATATACCTGGGTTTGGGCGATCGCATTGGCAGCATTGCCGTCGGGAAACAGGCTGATCTGGTGTTGCTCGATGGTGACCTGGCGAAAGATATTTCAGTGATTGAAAAGCCCGAACTAGTTTTCAAGGCAGGCGTGGGATATGACTCCCAAGCCATGTACACCAGTCTTCGAGGCCAGCAGGGCTTACATTAAGCAAGCGCTGCCGGGAAAAGTGCCGCCGCCGCAGAATCACTTGCTATTTGCGAAAGTACCGTATCGGGTAGGAGGGTGCCGATGAGGGCAGAAAGTTTCCAAAAAATCCTGGGCGCCGGGTGACGCCCAGGAAAAGGGCACGCGCTTCATATTCGTCGAGGCGGCAAGACGCGTGCCGCAAAGCGCCGCTGCCGCCGGTGGATTAGGTTAGTCGGCTGAGCTGCTC
>Ga0210384_10009404_pt1 | contig 10083 bp, 9 predicted proteins | sample IncBWH2MmetaG_FD_160574 | JGI IMG/M metagenome (GOLD analysis project Ga0210384, IMG submission 160574) | Forest soil microbial communities from Barre Woods Harvard Forest LTER site, Petersham, Massachusetts, United States - Inc-BW-H-2-M | ecosystem: Environmental > Terrestrial > Soil >...
ACCATGCTGATCCAGGCGTCGCTGTCGGTATAAGGCAACAATGCCGCCGTCGCGACCAGGTTGCCCTTGCGGTCGCGGATGCCGAACACGACGCCCTTGTTGAGGAAGAAGCGCCAGTCGTCCTCGTTCTGGTTCCAATGCGCCTCCGCTGACAGCAAGAGGCCAGCCGGCGCGTCTTGCGCGTCGAGCTGGACGATCGGGAGGTGCTCAGTATCGTCCATCTCGCACCTCATATTTGGTGGGCTTGCCCAGACTAGGCATCGCGCGCGAGACCCAGTCCGCGGTCCAGCGCACGAGTTGCGCCGTATCGACGATCGGCACGCCGAATAGTTTCACAGCCTGCGAGGTGTCCGTGAGCCACGCTGTCGGTTCCTCCTTGCCGGTGATGACGGGCACTTTGCCGAACAGCTTGCCAAATTCGGCGGCGAGATCGCGCGCGGCGAGGATCTCGTGGCCGGAAACATTGATCGGCGACGTCGGCGTGTCGCAATGGGCAAGGCAGCGCAGCGCCTGCGCCGCAGCGTCACCCTGCCAGATGAAATTGACATGGCCGAGGGAAACATCGATCGGCTTGCCGGAAAGCACCTTGCTTGCGATGTCATGCAGCACGCCGTAGCGCATGTCGATGGCGTAGTTCAGGCGGAACAGCCGGCCCGGCGTTTTGAATTGTTGCGAAAAATATTCGAACATGCGCTCGCGCCCGACGCAGGATTGTGCGTATTCGCCGGGCGGATTCGGCGGCATGGCCTCATTGGATCCCTTGCCGTCGACGGGCACGAAAGGATAGACGCAGCCGGTCGAGAACGTGACGATCCGTGAGGCCGGAAATGCCTGTGCCACCAGCGCCGGCACATGGGCGTTCATGGCCCAGGTCAGCGCCAGATTGCCCTCGGCGCCGAATTTGCGCCCCGCCATGAAGATGATGTTCGGCGCTTTCGGCAGCGTCTTGATCGCAGCTTCATCCAGCAGGTCGCAGTTGATGGTCTGGATGCCGCGCACTTCCAGCCACTCCTTCACGCCCGGTTCGGAGAAGCGCGCGACGCCGATCACCCGGCGGTCGGGCGCGGCGGCCTTGGCGAGGCCCGCCAATGTCGGGCCCATCTTGCCGCCGACGCCGAGGATCATGATGTCGCCGTCCACTTTGCGGAGATCGTCGATCAGCGCCTGGCTCGGCCGGCACAGGATCTCGTCGAGGGCTGTGATATCCCTGATCGTCTCCGGCAGGTTGTCGCGCGAGAGCAGCATGTTCTGGCTTTCTTATTGCAGCCGGATGTCGCGGACCACGAACAGCCGTTCGAGGCCGAGCACCAGGCCGTAGAGGGCAACGCCAAGCAGCGTCAGCAGCACGACTGCCATCACCATGGCGGGCGTATCCAGCGCTGACTGCACCTGGATCATGAGATAGCCGAGCCCGCGGTCGGAGGCGATGAACTCGCCGACGATCGCGCCGGCGACAGCCAGGATCGCGCCGACCTTCATACCGGAGAAGATGTAAGGCAGCGATCCCGGGAGCTGGATCTTGCGGAACAATGTCCAGCGCGATCCGCGCAGCGATTTGACGAGGTCGAGCAGGTCCGGTTCGACCTCGGAGAGGCCGCGTGCGGTGGTGAGAAGGATCGGAAAGAAGCAGATCGAGAACGCGATCAGGATATTGGCGAGGATGCCGTAGGAGAACCAGACGATGACGAGCGGGCCCATCGCGACCTTCGGGATCATGTTCAGGGTGACGAACAGCGGCAGCAGAACCAGTGCGATCAGCCGTGACCAGGTGAAGATCAAGGCCAGCGCTACGCCAACGACGGCGCCTAGCGCGAAGCCGCCGAGGATTTCGGCGGCGGTGACCAGCAGGTTCGAGACCCAGGCATATTTGGCATAGCCGAGCGTGGAGAGCGCCGCGAGCGGCGAGGGCAGGATGAATTTCGGCACATGGAAGGCGTCGACCATGACCTGCCAGAGCACGATCACGGCAAGATGCACGATCAGGATGATCGCGATCGATCTTGCCGAGCGGGCTCCGTCTGCGTTCACCGTCTGCTCCTTCCGTTCACGCTCAAGTCTATCCTGCGTCGCTATCCGTTTCAACCATCTGGTTGATTAGATGTGCCCCCCTCCGTCATTGCGAGCGAAGCGAAGCAATCCATCTCGCCGCATGTTGAGCCCTGGATTGCTTCCGCCTTCGCTCTTCGAGCTACGGCGGACACGTCGTCGCTTCGCTCCTCGCAATGACGACCGCAGGGGCCAACGACGACCCCATCAAGGCCGCAGCGCCTGCAGCACCAGGTCGACGACATGTTTGCGACGGGCGCGTTTGGCGGCGGTGCTGCTCAAATCCGTGCCGAAGATCGCCGACAGCGTCGGGGTGTTGGAGAAGAAGAAATAGGAGAGGCCCGCAATCGAGATGTAGAGATGCACGGGATTGATGCCGCGCCGGAACACGCCCTCGCGCACGCCCTGTTTCAGGATCTTGTCGACCAGGCTGACCAGCGGCGAATGCATCGCTTCGATCTTGTGGGAGCCACGGACACGCCGGGCGCCACCACGATTTTCGTCATTGAGCAGCACGATGAAGTCGGGATGGGCGGCGAGGTGGTCGAAGGAGCCTTCGATCAGCTTCTTGATCGCCTGTTCGGGCGGCAGGCCCTCCAGATTGAGCTTGCGCTCCTGCGCGCGGATCTCCTCGTAGACCCATTCCAGCACGGCGAGATAGAGCGCGTCCTTGTCGCCGAAATAGTGGTAGACGAGCTGCTTGTTGACGCCGGCACGGGCCGCGATCTCGTCGACCCGCGCGCCGGCAAGGCCGCTGTCGGCGAATTCGCGTCGCGCCGCGGTCAGGAGCTTCTGCCGCGTGGCTTCCGGATTGCGCCGCTGCGGCCTTCTGCCGTTTGCTCGTCTTTCAGGCATTTCCAACCAAACAGTTGACAATTGAGATTCGCCCCTGTTGCATTGGTAGCGTCGCGAAGGCGGATCGACAAGCCCGGGTTGTATGCGAGGAGTGTTGCCATGAAGTATGCCAGCGCATTTGGATTGGCATTGGCGTTGGTCTTGCCGATGGCGGTGACAGCCAGCGCCGGCGAGTCCGTCAACCTGATGCTGAACTGGACACCGACCGCGGACCACTCGCCGTTCTATTTTGCCAAGGCGCAGGGCTGGTACGAGAAGGCCGGCATCGACCTCACCATCGAGACCGGCAAAGGCTCCGGCGTATCCTCGCTTCGCGTCGGCTCGGGCGGCTCGCCCTTCGGCATCGCCGATCTCGCCACCATGCTGGTTGCCAAAAGCAAGGGCGCTGATGTGGTGGCGATCATGAGCATCTACGCCAATACCGGGCAGACCTTCTACTGGCTGAAAAGCTATGGCGTGAACGGACCAAAGGATTTTCCCGGCCACAAGATCGGCAACCCACCCGGCGACGCCTCGCGTGTGATGTGGCCGGCTTTTGCCAAGGCGGCCGGCATTGCGCCGGACTCGGTGAATTTCGTCAATGTCGGGCCGACCGCCAAGATCGCGGCGCTGAAGAGCCACACCACCGACATCATCAGCGATTTCTACAATGAGCATGATCTCAAGGTGATCGAGTTCGGCTCCGACCTCGGTTATGTCAACTGGAAGGATATCGGGCTCAATCCTTACGGCAATTCACTGATCGTCAACGGCGCCTTTATGGAGAAGAACCCGAAGCTGGTCGATGATTTCGTCAAGATCACGCAGAAAGCCTATGCCGCCTGCGTCGCCGACGTCGCGCCTTGCCTGAAGGCGCTGCTCGACAATGTCTCCGGCCTCGACAAGGAGAACCAGGAGCGGCAGTGGGAGCGCATCAAATATCTGATGACGGACGAGTTCACCACCACCAAGGCGCTCGGCTGGATCGACGGCGAGCGCATGAAAAAGGACTACGAGCTGGTGCAGACCTATCTCGGCATGGAAAAGCCGTTCGACGTGCAGACGGCATTTTCGACCAGGATGCTGGATACGTCGATCAAGATGGATGCGAGTAAGGTGAAGAAATGACGGCCTGAGCGGCCGTCGTTCGCTTTAGCGACCCTGACGAAATCTGCTAGTCTTTCCTGAAACAGGGGAGGACGACGATGAATCAGACTACCGTCATCGAAGCGAAGGAGACACCGAAGGACGCGTCGCCCTCCGTCGTCACCCAGCAGCAGGCCGTGCGCAAGGCGCTGCCGTTCGCCGACACCGCGGATTTCGACGATGCGGCGCGCGGCTTCCTCGGCACCATCGAGCAAGCCAGGATCACCTCCGAGTCGGGCCGAACGGTGTGGAGCCTGGAGCCTTACGGCTTCCTCTCCGAAGCCGAGGCGCCCGCAACCGTGAACCCCAGCCTGTGGCGGCAGTCGCGGCTCAACATGCATCACGGCCTGTTCGAGGTCGTGCCCGGCGTCTATCAGGTGCGCGGGCTCGATATCGCCAACATGACGCTGATCGAAGGCGATAGCGGCGTCATCGTGCTCGATACATTGACCTCGATCGAGGGCGCGCGCGCCGCGATGGAGCTTTACTTCAAGCATCGTGGCAAAAAGCCCGTCGTCGCCGTCATCTTCAGCCACACCCATACCGATCATTGGGGCGGCGCGCGCGGCGTGCTCGATGATGCGACGCTTGCAAGCGGCAAGGTGCCGATCATCGCGCCAAACCTGTTCATGGAGCACGCCGTCTCCGAGAACATCATTGCCGGGCCGGCGATGCTGCGCCGCGCGCAATATCAGTTTGGGCCGTTCCTCGCCAAGGGCGTGCGCGGGCAGGTCGATTGCGGGCTCGGCAAGTCGATGGCGGCGGGAGCGGTCGCGCTGTTGCGCCCGACCGATTTGATCATGGAGACCGGCGACAAGCGCGTCATCGACGGCGTCGAATTCGAATTCCAGATGGCGCCGAACAGCGAAGCGCCGGCGGAGATGCATTTCTATGTCGAGCGCTACAAGCTCTTGAACCTCGCCGAGAACTGCACGCACAACTTCCACAATCTGCTGCCGTTCCGCGGCGCCGATGTGCGCGATGCGCTGGCCTGGTCGAAATATCTGGGCGAGGCGCTGAAGATGTGGGGCGGCAAGGCCGAGGCGATGTGTGGTCAGCATCATTGGCCGGTCTGGGGCAAAGAGCGGATCGACACAATGATCCGCCAGCAGCGCGATCTCTATAAATTCGCGCATGACCAGACCATCCGCCTGATGAACCACGGCCTGACCGCGGCCGAGATCGCCGAGACCATCAGGCTGCCGGACAGTCTCGAAGGTGCGTGGCACGGCCGTGGCTATTACGGCCACATCCGTCATAACGTGAAGGCGATCTACCAGAAATATCTCGGCTGGTACGACGCCAATCCCGTCAATCTCGATCCGCTGCCGCCGGTCGAGTCCGGCAAGAAGTATGTCGAGTATATGGGTGGCGCGGACGCGATCTTGTCGCGGACGAAAAAGGACTTTGACAAAGGCGAGTTCCGATTTGTCGCGCAGGCGTTGAGCCATCTCGTCTTTGCCGAGCCCGACAATGCTGCGGCGCGCGCGATGCTCGCCGACACCTTCGAGCAGCTCGGCTATGTCGCGGAAAGCTCGACCTGGCGTAACGCTTATCTGTTCGGCGCGCAGGAGCTGCGGCAGGGCATGCCCAAGACGCCGCCACGCTCGCCGATGCCGCGCGAGACGCTGGCCGCGCTCGCTACCAGCCAGCTCTGGGATGTGCTCGGCATCCGCCTCAACGGACCAAAGGCCGAAGGCAAGCGCATCGTGCTGAACTGGAGTTTCACCGATACCGGAGAGACGTTTGCGCTCAACCTGGAAAATTCGGCGCTGACCTATACCGAGGGCGTGCAGGCGCCGAACGCGGATGCGAGCTTCACGCTGGCGCGTGGTACGCTGGATGAGGTGATTGCGAAGGTGACGGGTTTTTCGGAGGCGATTGCTGCGGAGAAGGTCAAGGTGTCAGGCAACGCGACGCGGCTCGCTGAGCTGATGAGCCTGATGGATGAATTCCCGCGGATGTTCGAGATCGTCGAACCGAAGCGGACGGTGGTGAGTTGAGGTCTCGTAGGGTGGGCAAAGGCGTGCTTGCGCCGTGCCCACCTTTCTTGACGATGGTGAGATGGTGGGCACGCTTCGCTTTGCCCACCCTACGGCTGCTCGTAAGCCGCCGCCGCCTCATATCCCCAGATACGCCGCCTGCACCTGCTTGTTGTTCGCAAGCTCGCTGCTCGAGCCCTGCATCATGACGCTGCCGCTTTCCAGCACATAGGCGCGCTGCACCAGCGACAGCGCGCGGCTGACGTTTTGCTCGACGAGCAGGATCGCCGTACCCATCTTGTGGATCTCGCCGATCTTCTCGAAGGTGACGTCGGTCATGACGGGCGCGAGCCCGAGCGATGGCTCATCCAGCATGAGCAGGCGCGGCTTGAGCATCAGCCCGCGGCCGACCGCGAGCATCTGCTGCTCGCCGCCGCTCATGGTGCCGGCGAGCTGCTTTCGGCGATCGGCAAGGCGCGGGAAGATGCCGTAGACCAGCTCCATGGTCTGTGCGCGGTCGGCCTTCGCCCGCGGCACGAAGGCGCCGATCTCGAGATTTTCCTGTACGGTCATCTCGGGGAACACCTGCCGTCCCTCCGGCACATGGGCGATGCCGAGCTCCGGGATGCGGTAGGCTGGCAACGATTTCAGATCGGTGCCGGCAAAGGTGACGCTGCCGCTCGTCAGTTTCACGAGGCCGGAGATTGCGCGCAGCGTCGTGCTTTTGCCCGCGCCGTTGGCGCCGAGAAGGCCGACGGCTTCGCCTTCGCCGATCTCGATCGAGACATTGGTGATCGCGGGTACCGAGCCATAGGAGGCGCTGACTCCGGAAAGCTTAAGCATGCGTGCCTCCCGGCGGCGTGTGCACGTAGGAGCCGAGATAGGCGCGGATCACTTCCGGATTCTCCACGATCTCCTTCGGCGCGCCTTCCGCGATCTTCTGGCCGTGATCGAGCACGACCATGTGCTTGGCAACGGCCATGATCGCCCGCATCACATGCTCGACAATGACGATGGTGAGCCCGCGCGCGGAGAGTTTGCCGACCAGTGCTACGGCCTGGTCAATCTCGGCAGGGTTGAGGCCTGCCATCACTTCATCGAGCAGCAGGATCTTTGGCTGCGTCGCCAGCGCGCGCGCCATTTCCAGCCGACGCTGATCGATGGTGGTCAGGTCCTTGGCCGGTGTGTGCGTATGCGTGGAGAGGCCGACGAAGTCGATCGCCTCCTGGGCCTTATCACGGGCGGCGGCGACATGGCGGTCGCGCAGGAACGCGCCGGTCATGACATTGGCCAGCACCGTCATCGCGCCAAAGGGTTTTGCGACCTGGAAGGTGCGCGCCAGTCCCAGCGCGCAGACATCGTGCGGCTTGAGCCCGACGATCTCCTGCCCGAACGCCAGCACCGAGCCGCTATCGGCCCTGTGAAAGCCGGTGATGAGGTGAAAGCTCGTGGTCTTGCCGGCGCCGTTCGGTCCAATCAGCGCCACCGTCTCGTTTTCCTTCACGGTAAAGCTGACGTCCTGCACGGCACGCAGGCCGCCGAAGCGCTTGCTCAGGCCCTTGATGACGAGTGCGTCGGTCATGGCGCGGTCCTCACGCGCGGCTTCTGCTCACGGCGGCGCGCCATGGCCTCATTGATAAAGCCCATCAGCCCGGTGGGCCGCCACAGGATGATCGCCATCAGGATCAGTGCATAAACCGTGAGCTGAATGCCGCCGGTGGTCGAGCCGAGCCAGCTCTGCAACAGCGCCGACGTGGTCTCGAGCAGCACGGTGCCGATGACAGGGCCCCACAGCGTGCCGATGCCGCCCACGATCGACACCAGCGCCGCTTCGATCGAGATGTTGAAAGAGAACGCGGTCTGCGGATCGATGAAGTAGATGTACTGGACGTAGAAGGTACCGGCGAGCGCGGTCAGGAACGCCGAGATCATGTAGATGTCGCGCTTGATCCGCGGCGCGTTGACGCCGATTGCCTCCGCCGCATCCTCATCCTCGCCGATCGCGACAAGGTAATAGCCCATCCAGGACTGCTCGATCTTCCAGGTGATGAAGAGCCCGAGCGCGAGCAGGCCGAGCACGACATAATAATAAGACGCCTTGGTCTCGAATTGCAGCATCAAGGGCGAGCTGCCGAGGTTGGGAATCGTGGTGCCTTCCGCGCCCCAGGCGAGATCGCGGAATTTCAGGAAGATCAGCATCAACGCTTGCGCGGTCGCGATGGTCGCGATGGTGAAATAGGGGCCGCGCAGGCGGAAGCAGAGCCAGCCGACCGGCAGGCTCGCGATCGCAGCCACCACGCCGCCCGCGACCATGCCGATCCAGGGCGAGATGTTGAAGTCGATCTGCATGATGGTCGAGGTGTAGGCACCGAGCCCGAAATAGGCGGCGTGCCCTAACGACAGCTGCTTGGCATAGCCGCCCATCAGATTCCAGGCGACGCCGATAAAGGAGAACAGCAGGATGCGGATGAAGATATCGACCGCAAACGAGCTGGTGACGACCTGCGGCAGCGCCAGCAGCACGATGCCGAGCACGACCAATGCAGCGATCTTGACAGAGCTTTGCATCAGCGCACCCTCCCGCCGCCAAGGCCGTTCGGCTTGAACGCCAAGGTCAGCAGCAGCATCGCAAACACCACGATCAGTCCGGAATCGGCGCCCACGAACTGGATGCCGAGCGATTCCGCCACGCCCATCATCAGGCTCGCCACCAGCGCGCCCACGACATTGCCGAGCGTGCCGAGCACGACCGCGACAAAGGCCATCAGCACGAAGACCTGGCCGACAAAGGGATAGGCCGAATAGAACGGCATCAGCAGTGAGCCGGCGGCACCGGCCAGTGCCAGCGCCGCGCCAAAGGCGACCGCGAATACGCGGTTTGGATTGATGCCCATCAGCACCGCGACATCGGGCTTTTGCGACGCGGCGCGCATTGCCTTGCCGAGGTCGGTCGTGTGCAGGAACACCCAGAGCGCGCCGGAGAGCGCCATCGCCACGACGAAGGCGATCAGCTTGGCTTCGGGAATATAGAGCCCGCCGATATGGAAGGCTTCATCCGAATAGGCAGTGTGGACCGTACGGTAATTGGCCGAGAACAACAGCAGCGCGAGATTGAGCAGCAGCATCGACAGCGCAAACGTCAGGAAGATCTGCGGCATGTCGTTCGGCCCCAGCACCCGCCGGATCAGGAAGTGCTGGATCAGCGCGCCGAGCACGAACAAGACCGGCATCGAGATGAACAGCGAGAGCAGGGGATCGATGCCGAAGGTGTTGAACAGGAAGAACGTGATGTACATCCCGAGCATCACGAACTCGCCCTGGGCGAAGTTCACGATCTTGACGACGCCAAAGATCAGCGTGACGCCGATGGATACGAGCGCGTAAATGCCGCCGATGAGCAGGCCGTTGATCACGGCCTGTACCACTGTCTCCAGCATCGGATTGTCCGCCGGTCAGGTCTTGAGCAGCGGGGCGCGGGCGTCTTCCTTCGGGAAGACGCTGGCGAGGTCACCGTTCTGCCATTGCACGCCGACAGGCCGGCCATAGACGTTCTTGCCATCCGGGCCGAACTTCACTTTGCCGCCCGGCGCCATCGCGGCATAGCCGGAGGAGACATCGAGGGTCGACAGGGCCTCGCGCACCTTCTGCGGGTCAGGGGAGGCGGCGCGCTCCAGCGCATCCGCGATCATGAAGGTTTGCGCGACGAGGCCGCCGGCATATTCGAACAGGAAATCGCCGGTGCGCTTCTTGTATTCGGCGTTCACCTTCTGCGCATTGTCGTCCATGTCGTGGTTCCAGTGCGCCACGCCCTGCAAGCCCTCGGCGAGCTTGCCGACATTCTTGTAGAAGTCCGGAATGACGAAGCCGCCGGAGCCACCATTGATGGCGATGTTGAGCCCGACCTGCTTCACGGTGCGCACGATCAGGATGAGGTCGTTGAGATAGGACACCGAGAACAGCGTGTTGGCGCCGGATGCCTTGACCTTGTTGATCAGCGGGCTCGCATCGGTGAAGCCGGCCGAATAGGGCTCGAACATCACGATCTCGACGCCTTCGGCAGGCGCGAGCTCCTTCA
>Ga0210384_10009405_pt1 | contig 10083 bp, 8 predicted proteins | sample IncBWH2MmetaG_FD_160574 | JGI IMG/M metagenome (GOLD analysis project Ga0210384, IMG submission 160574) | Forest soil microbial communities from Barre Woods Harvard Forest LTER site, Petersham, Massachusetts, United States - Inc-BW-H-2-M | ecosystem: Environmental > Terrestrial > Soil >...
TCCCGCTTATCGTTCGATACAACGAAGTAGTATTCGGTGGACTCGAATCCCGTCAAAGCGTACACTCGTCCCGGTACAATTTCTGTATGCAAAGCTGGCGCGTAGTCATATCGCTCGAACAGGCAACACGGCGCGCGAGATGTGGACTCTGCTCAAGGCCGCTGACGGAGAACCTCGGGCGGGGACGCGATGAACCGACCCTGTCCGATGTGTCCGTATTGCGTCCGACGGCTAAAATCAGGAAAGATGGCCACTGCTAAGTGCTTTAGAATATGGTGGCCAGGGACGGAATTGAACCGCCGACGCCAGCCTTTTCAGGGATGTCAGATCAACAACTTACAAGGGGTATTCTATGAAAACACAAGGCTTACGCGATAATGATTTGGACTCCATTTGGACTCCAGGGCCGTTTTCATCTGAGTTTGGACTCCACGTGGACTCCACGCCAGCGGACGATAAACTGGCACTCCCGTTGCTCTTACGCGCGCGGTCTATAGGGCAATGTGAAGTTGTATCACGAAACAGGAGACAACATTTGGTTCCTATATAAGGAGGAGTACCATGGCCACTCCTGCCTCGCTCTTGAAGTTCGCAGGCGGACCGAGGCAGGTTTTTGGGCCGGCCAATGCCTGATCGATACGCTCGGAAGAGAAGCGCCCGTGGTCTAGTACACGCTGGAGGACCGAGGCCACGCTTCAGCGAACGGCGTTCACAGGATCGTTCGCCCGTAAACAAATTTATTGTTGAGACTTGAGGTACCGCTTCCGCATTTTGGCCACGATGGTGAATTCCGGATCCACGACGTTTGCAATCTCGGATTCCATGGCCTGACCCATGAGAAGCGACGAGCCACGCTCGTCGAAGCCATAGTCTGTCATCAGCCAGCGCTGCATTTCGGTGTTGGCATGTTGCAGAGCCTCGACGAACGAACGGGAACTGCCGAGTACCATAATGTAGTCCTCGTTTTCCATGCGCGGCCACGCAATCTTCTTGCCTTTCCTCAACTCCACCGAGAATTCAACATCGAGCGAGGTTTCGATGGCACCCCCCGTCACTTCACCATCGCCTTGGCGGGCATGGCCGTCTCCCAGGAAGAAAAGCGCGCCCGGCTCAGATACGGGGAGCATCAATGTGATGCCGGCATTCATGCCGTTGTAGTCCATGTTTCCGCCAAAGCTGTCTGGTGTTGAGGTTGGGATCGCCGCCTTCCCTGGCGGGGCTGTGCCGACGCAACCCAGCATGGGGCGCAAGGGCAATTCGAGACGTCCCGGCTCGAAGTCCGCAGACTCGAGCCGCGCCACACCCATTTTCTTATCCAGTTGCCAGATCAGGGTCTTTGGTTCGCGGAGCCCTTCCGCGCGCAGAAAAGCGGGGTCGGCGGCATATGGGGCGAGCAATGTTCCGGAGTACCCTGTGCTGCGATTGGTTTCAAGACGCAGCAGATGTACGACCAGTGTGTCCCCAGGCTCGGCTCCTTCGATGTAGAAGGGACCCGTCTCCGGGTTGGGACCCTGAGCGCGCTTCACGCCGGCAGAGTCCACGCCGCCGGCGTCGAGCGTGGAGGTGATCACGTGATCGCCAGGCTTAATTGTAAGAACAGGTTTATGCGCCCCAGAGAAGGTGTTATAGAATTCTTTTGGCTCGAAGTGGTATGTTTCGGCGAAGGCGATACCGCCGAGCGATACTACCAAGATGGTGCGAAGGAGCGTTTCCATAAGCGATTGTACTATGAGCGTCCGATGCATCCCGCTGGGTTAGGGACGGGGCCAGACCATCGGTTCAGCAAACTTGCGCGCCCCTCCGGTGTCGGAAGCTTCCGCGACCGGCGTTTTCCCGGGAGTCACTTCATCGGACTTCGAGGGCGCGTGGCGGCACCCATTCTCCGAGTGGGCGACAAAACGTCCAAGTGAATTTGTAAACACTACGCCATTAGTCGCGGGTAATCCTGCTCGACTTCCCACAAGAGGACTTCGATGCGATCGTGAAGAAGGTCGGTTCCGTCGTCAACGCCACGCGCCTTTGTGGTTTCCAGAACGGAACGGGTCCGAATGGACGCGCGACACATGGAGTCAGAGTCTACAAGAAGCGATAAAGGGCTTGGCCTACCTGCCTCTAACATCCGTTGCACCAGTCGGCCTGCTGCGAATCGAGGCCCTCAATTCTGACCCTGTCCCTGTGAATGTCACTGCAGTGCAGGTTTCAGCCCGACCGCTAGTAGGGGTAGCCCTTTAGTCGCGGCGCCCGCGGCTTCCAGTCCGGGAGCGGCGCGTAGTTGTCGCCCAGCGGCATCTTCACTGCCGCGAGATTCTGCTGGTCGAGGACCTGGTCTTCGGGGATCACGCCGTTGATGAACAGCAGATACGCCGTCAGCCCGTAGACCTCGTCTGGTGTCAGCGTCCCTTCGCGATTGAGCGGCATCCCGCGATTGATGTAGTCCCAGACCGTCGTGGCGAACGGCGCGCGAAGCGGCAGGATGCGACCCCGCGCCCAGACGTCGGGATTCGTGGGATCCTTGCTTTTCAGAATCGGCGCCGCGCCGCCGGTGCCGTTGGCGCCGTGGCATCCCGCGCATCCCTTCGAGCGATACGTAAGAGCGCCTTCCTTGGCGCTGCCTTTTCCCTGCGGAAGTTCCTCGCCAGTTGGACCGATCGAGATGTCGCGCGCGCGGATCTCCTCGGCAGACGGCGTGCGTCCAATGCCGTACGGGGGCCCCTGCGCCCACACCGGAAGGCTCATCAGCAACGAGAACGCGACCGGCAGGACTCTACGCGAAGCCATTGGTCACGCTCCCATCCTTCGCGATCTTCCATGGCTGCACCGAGTTGTCGAGCCCCGGCACGCTGAACGTCTGATCGAAGGTCTTGTTCCAGTACTTGGCGATCTGCTCGCGCGTCGGCTGCGCCTGGCCGATCTCGTCGACGCAGCGCGACATGATCTCGGTCTCGTTGCCGTCCCACTGCCACCCGTAGGTGAACAGGCAATGGGCCATCCGCTGCGGCGTTCCCTGGAACTGCGCCTTGTTCCATTTCTTGCCGCCGTCGGTGGAGACCTCTACCTGCTTGATGGCGCCGCCGCCGGACCAGGCCAGGCCACGGATTTCGTAGAAGCCCTTGGCTGGCAGCCGCTGTGCACCGGACGGGTACGTGATCACGGACTTCGGACCGATCTGGTAGGAGAGCGCCGCCTCTTTCTTATCCTGATCGAGATGGCCAAAGTCGTTGTAGTTCATGTAGTAGCGGTCCACCAGCTTGATGCGCTGCACCCACTTTGTGTGGAGGATCCCTTCGAAGCCCGGCACCATAAGGCGCATGGGGAATCCGTTCTGCGGCCGCACCGCCTCGCCGTTCATGCCGTAGGCGACGAAGCAATCGTCCATTGCCTTGGCGACCGGCATGCTCGACGCGCCCTTCACTTCTTCCGAGCCCTCGGCGACGAACCACTTGGCGCTGCCTTTCAAGCCGCACTCCTTGAGCAGCGTGGACAGCAGCACGCCGGTCCACTCCGCATTGCTGGTCATGCCGTGCGTTTCCTGCACGGTCTTGGCATGCCGCGACGCTCGGTTGCCGGCGCACTCGATGAAGTGCAGTCGCGTCACGGACGGGAGGCGCTTCAGGTCGTCCACGGTGAAGGTCAGCGGACGATCCACCAGGCCGTGGATCATCAGCGTGTGCTTCGCAGGATCGATATCCGGCAGGAACGAGCCACGCGTCGTCGCGTAGTAGTGGAGCGAGGACGGCGTGATGACCCCGACCTGATCCTGTAACGGGCTCGCGACATGGAACGTGAGGCCGAAGTTGTCGGGCGTGGGCCTGCCTCCGTGCGGGATGCGGGTCGAGGTGATGTACTTCGACCTCGCCCCGTATCCAATCTCGCCCTCCCGCTCGCCTTTGATCATCGGCGGCTGGGCCGGAGCCTGCTGCCCGAGGGCGGGCGCTGCAGCACTCAAGGTGAGGCCGCCCGCCAAGGCGGCTCCGTTTCTTAGGAACTCTCTTCGAACAGGTCGTTTCTCGCGCATTGATGCTCTCCTTGCAGAATGAATCCGCGGGGGAATCGGTCGAGGCTTTTCATAGTCTACACCCGCGCCCGCTCCGCGACGCGGATGGTCATGTCCCGCCGATCCTGGGTCAGCCGCAGCTCAGCCACCAGTCGTGGCGGCGTGCCTTCAGGCGTACCGACCGGCGGTTCCTGGGCGCATACAGTAGTCTATGTGGCTGACCGGTCGTATTCGTCCGACCGGTGGGAACCGCATTCAAGGAGCCTCGCAATGACAGGTAGTCAGCTAAATGTGTGTGGCCGCCCTCGCGTTCCCTCTTAGGGCACGGAGCCAATCACGTTCCGTGGAAGTCACCATGCGCCGGTTACCCTCGATGAGGACCATGAAGAGGGTCGATAGACCGTCCCAGTGCTCGGGTTCGCCGTATTTGCCTTTGACATTATGGCGCTGTAATTTCGCCTGGAACACTTGAAACTTCGCATCGCTCTTGAGCGCGTTGCACTTGCAACACGCCGTCACGAGGTTATCTATGTCGCTCTTTCCACCGTCGCGGTGAGCCTTTACGTGATCGAGCACCGCGCCCATGTAATCGAGCAGCGGAGCGTCACGTCTTGTCCAATGCGGATGGTAATACGCAAGTTCGTTGAACCCACTGTTTTTGGCAAACTGTGCCAGATATCTTAGCGCAGGACCAAAGATCACCGGACGCCCGCACCAGTGGCAGATCCAGCCGTCGCGCCGGAACACCTGTATCGCTAGATCTTTTGAGATCGCGGCGCGGCGAGCGGGTTTGCTCTTGGTCTGCACTGGTTCTGGTTTCATTTCCATCCCTTCACTACGGAAAAGCGTCTGGCTCTGTTGTGTCGCCTGGAGTAGCGATCAGTTCTTGATGGGCCGTCAAATATTCCAGTGCCCAATCGTAGATGTTGAACGCAAATCCTTCCACCTGAGACCCCTCATTCGAGGAACGGAATAGAATTCCGTCTCGAACCAACCCGGCCACCACTCCGCTTCCTAAGTTCCATCGGCGTGTCCGGGTGTGGCGTTGTACATAGCTTTGGAACAACTTTTTTTCCTCACGAGTGAGGTGGTGCAGCCGGTTCTTTCTGACCCGGATGGCACGCGTATCCTGAACGAACCGCGCTCCGGCTTTCCATAAGGCGTGCAGCGGATAGGTAGCGAGGTATAGACCCGTGAGCAGCCCCACCACGCTCACCGGTGCCCGGTACGTCTCCATCAGCGAGGTCAAATTGAGCCATGCTAGCGCACGCGCCGGTAGGATGAGGATGGTCAAGCAAAACAAAAACAGAACTCCAAAGATCCTAGGGTGTGCCTTAGTGACAAGTTCGATGATCTTTCCAAAGCTAAAAATCTCTGGCAAGAGATCGCGCTCCCTCAGCGAATCGCCCTGGAATTGAACTGGCCGCCACTGGGCAGGGTCCCCAGCCTTCGCCCGGTTCATGACGCCGGAACTAGGCGGCCAACACCAGTCTACGCCCCCAGGAGTTCTCCCACACTCCAAACGTGATCGGCGATCCCCGCTTGCATCGCGGGCGTCACCCTCAGCGACTTGTGGACGCGACAAAAGTTGTAGAACGCGAACCAGCAAGCCAGCGCAGCCCAGTGGTTCTCCCATTTTTTACTGAAGGCGTTAGTGAGCCGTGTAAAGCGGCGTGTGCCCATTCTGATGCTGAGGTTCTGGCGTTCGATATGCGACGTGCAGATTCGGTCGGGGTCGGGTTGCCCCATAACTGGGACTACCTCCGTTGCGGCTACTTCGGCGGGGCTGTAGCGGCCTTCGCCTTCACTCGCCGCGCGGTAGACCTTGATGAGCTGGGCGAAGCTCGCGCGATCCTCAAGCGTATTGGTGATAGCAGAGCGGTACGGCCCGAAGCCGTCAGTTGTGATTTGAAAGTCACCGGAAGTTGCCAGCCGCAAGCCTTCGATGAAGATGTCCGTAGTGGCTTGGTTGCGCTTGCCGAGGGCGAAATTCAGAATCAGTTTGGAATGGCGCTCGATAGCGACAAAGCAATAGGAATCTCCGAAGTTCGGATCGTCGCCCAGTTTGCAGCGTTTCTCTTTCTTCTGGATGAACGACCATAGCTCATCGGCCTGTACATCTTTCACCGGGACGTTGCGGATCTTCTCTCCCATGATCCGTTCGCACTTTTCACCGGCCAGCACCAGGAGCTTCAAAATCGTGGTGTGGTGAACGTCCGTAATTCGCTCCACGCTCGAAACGCTGTTGCCTTCGAGCAACATCCGAAGGACCATTTCGGCTTTCTCGATGGGCAGGTACATACCGTCCAGGTTATCTTCGCGCGGCTCCTGGAACGTCTTGGAGCACTGGCGGCACTGAAACCGCTGATTCCCCTTGCGGTCGCGCCCGTGGCGTTTGCATTCAATTCGGCAATTGTGGCAGGTCACTGCGTATCTCCTTGAGATGCGCAGCCAAAAGCCGGATACTGAGATTGCGAGTCTGTACGGCTTTGGCTGTGCGGATAGTAGCCCCGGTAGCGGTTCCAGCCGTTATCGGGGCCTTATTCATACTCTTATTGTACGTGATCCGTTCACGTATGTCTAGGACAAATAGCTTGACTACGTGATCGGCTCCTGTATATAATTGGCCGTGGCCAAAAAACGAATAGCACCTTTGCTCCGGGACTACTTCTCGAAGCTCGGCAAGAAGGGCGGTAAGAAGGGCGGTCCCGCACGCGCTCTAGGCATGACGGCAGAGGAGCGAAGCGAAAGCGCCCGTAAGGCCGTAAAAGCCCGATGGGCGAAGGCGAAGGCTCAATAGCCAGGGGAGCACGGCGATAGGGAGAGCCGGTTGGCTCTCCCTATTCGCGTGCCGCCTCTGGACCGGTGGCCCTCGAATCCAGTAACATAGGTACACAAAGGGCGTTTGAATCATCGAATGATCCCTTTCGTGAGGCTGTCCGTCGGGAAAACAGAGCAAGCCTCGCAGCGATAATCAGATGGGCCGCCTAGCGCGGCCTTTCTGTTTTAGGCGATAGCTTCCCCCGAAATTGAATTGTTGTTTGCGACAGCAGCCAGAGGACCTGGCGACGACGTTGAGTACTGGTGCACGGCTTACTCCGTTCGCCGCACACCTCGGCTGGATGCGATTCTAACCCAGAGGGCAGTTCAGGTCAATAAGAAAATACGAGAACTGATCACCAAGCGGTGATCGGGCAACGATTCAGGCGGCCACACACATTTAGCTGACTACCCAATGACACGTGCATTCACCTTTACAGCCGCTTAATCTGTATCTGTAGCGCCTCGCTCGCCTCGGCCCAAGCCCCCGCCAACTCAATGACGCCCAACCCTCCGTTCACCCGACGTGCTACGGCTAGCTTCGCCAAGCCTCCGCCCGCGGGTGAACTCAAACGTTAGGCCACGAAGCACTGCAACGCTGCAGCGATTCGGGTTTGTGGTTCGCGCTACTCTGGAACAATCTACGTGGCCGCACCATGCGTGGATGTGGCCACTTGGACCCTGAGCGGATGGTTGGCTATCTGGAAGCTACTTTTGCCGAACCATCACGACAATCCCGAAACGGCGTTGGGGGAAGTGTCGTCCGTCCCTCTGAGCGGATGGTCGGCGACACACGGCTCAAGGCGGAATCGTCATCTATTTTTGGGAGTGAATTTCGAGACAAGGCCGCGAGGAATGCTAACGCTGCGCCGCCCCCCGCTCGGCCGATATTGTGAGACCGATTCTTGAGACGCTGAGGACCTTAATTTCCGGTCTTCCGTCCCTGTCTCAAAACTTACCGTTCTTGAGATGATCACACCCCAAACTGCCGCAAATGATGGTCAAGATGTTTGTACATTAGAATCGCCCACTCCTCCGGCGTCATCCTCCCAAAGAAACTATGCGGATTCTTCGTACACCCCGCCGCCCCTCCCGCCGCAAATTTGTCAATCAATCCCGATAACCGCTCCCGTTCCTCGCCCAAGTCTCGTTTGTCCGCCACAATCAGGCTCTTCGCCGTCGGCGAATTCTTCCGTAGCGGGTCTTCGTTCCGAAACACCATCGGCTTGACCAGCCGCCCCATCAGACGTACGGGTATCGCCCCCTTTTCGGGCACTACTTCTCCCACCGCCCACTGCATACTCACCGAACAATGTGCCAGCATCTGCGCCGCCGTCATCTTGCCCCGGCGCCTCTCACTTTGCGGCTCCAATTTTCCCAGCCGGGTCTTTACTTGATTCGCCACCGTCGCATCGAACAGGTTCTTCATAGTCACATGCCTCTGTTGAATGAGAATAACGCGGAAGACTCATCTTTCTGCGGTTCACCAATTGAATATCCGAGCCCAAACGCCGCAACGCTTCAATCCAACTCAAGCAGCTTGTTGCCGGTCAAGGCTCCTCGCTCTCGCCCTTGACGAAGAAGGACTCCATTTCCTTGTACTCCAGAATCTTCACGGTCGCCCCCTTCGGAGCGTTGCCCTGCGCGATCGCAAGGAATGCCTGCTCCGACTGCGCCACCATCGCGCGCGCGAGGTCGTTCTTTGTGGATCGAGTGGTACTTGGATGGCATGGCCCAGTCCAGTAGTGGCATGACGTAGCCAAGGGTGCCCGGCGTGTTGGCGTTGCCCAGAATGACGGCCGGCCGATATATTCCAAGGAAGTCGAACTTTACGGACTCGACAGCCTTCTCCTTCTCGCCGATGATCTTCGCGTATTTCATCCCGGCCTCGGGGTCCGCACCCGCCGCTGTCATAACCCCGCACACACGAGCGCCTCCAGTCTTGGCGGCGCGACAAAAGGCCTGCGGGTAAGCGATTTCGATCTTGCGCACCTCCTCCTCGGGCATCTTCGCGCTGCCTTTGCCGACGCCGAACGCGGCGAGCGCGACGTCGACTTCCTGGGCGTGCGGCGCAACGTCCTCCTCGAGTCGGCCCATGTTGACAACAACCTCGGAAATCTTGGGGCCGGCGAAGGCTTCCGTCTTGCGGCGCGTCACCACCACCACCTTCTTGCACAGCGGATTCTTGATCAGTAACTGCACGATGCGTCCGCCCACGTTCCCCGTCGCGCCCAGCAAGATCGCCGAGTACTGCGCCTTCGCCCCTGCCATCGTCACCTCACACGCGCGCGGAACCAAAAATACACGTGAGTCCCGGAACCGAGCGAAGTTTGTTGTCGGGCGATTTGTTCACGCCGTTTCTATTTTCACACTCAGTTATGATGTTTCGCTCGTTTTGCTTCCAAAAGACTAGACGAGAAACGCGCCAAACGTGGAAGTGCTTCAATACGTCGCGTTGCCTCGTTTCGACTGATCGCTCAGTCAGTCCCGATCCTTCGCCTTCGCGGCTTCAATGGTCTGCCATTGCATATTCCTCGGATCGTCAGCGCCGCAGCGCTTCAGCGGTATCACATGGTCCACGACATATCCGGCAAGTTGATCATCTTAGGGGGAATCTGGGAAGATCATCTCGGGGAGCGTACCTGCTTTCGCAGCAGATGGTCGCCGCACCTGTTCCGCCCCGAACACAGCTACCCCGGCGACGAGAACAGAATTGGCCGAAACCAGAACTCCCGAAAGCTCGAAGAGGAAAGACCTCACGGGTCAGACGCTCGAAATCTATTGGCGTCATGCGCGAGTTTACTGGCCGATGCTCCTCATATGCGCGGCCGGTATTATCGCCATTATCGGTTCCGATACGGTGTCTCCCCTAATCTACAAGCGATTTTTTGACCAACTCGCCATTGATCCCGTCCACAAAACGACACGCGCCGATCTGACGGAGATTTATCACACGATTGCCCTCATCGCTTTCGTAATGCTGTGCTCGTGGCTCGGCTGGCGATTATGTTCGTGGGCGGTCATGCGGTTTGAAAGTCGCACGATGAAAGATCTCACGGATTTCTGCTTTGATTATCTGCAAAATCATTCGCACAGCTTTTTCACGAACAATTTTGCTGGTGCACTTGTGAAGCGGGTCAATCGCTTCGCCGCAGGATTCGAGGTCGTAGCCGATCAGTTGTCAATGGAGATGGGACAAACCGGAATTCGGATTCTCATCATCATCGGTGTGCTTTTCTGGCGCAACACGATGCTTGGCTGGGTGTTCT
>Ga0210384_10009408_pt1 | contig 10083 bp, 5 predicted proteins | sample IncBWH2MmetaG_FD_160574 | JGI IMG/M metagenome (GOLD analysis project Ga0210384, IMG submission 160574) | Forest soil microbial communities from Barre Woods Harvard Forest LTER site, Petersham, Massachusetts, United States - Inc-BW-H-2-M | ecosystem: Environmental > Terrestrial > Soil >...
GTCAACACAATCATGAAAACAGCCGTAATCCACGCCACCACGTTAAACATCACCGTATTCGTGTGCTCCCCCATCAAATCCTTCCGGTTCACCAGCAGCAAAATAAAAATCACCACAATCGGCAGCCACACGCCGTTCCCCACCTGTGAAAAAATAAATATCTTCCACAACGGCACGTTGGGAATCATCACAATCCCCGCGCCCACCACAATCAAAATTGTATACAGCCAGTAAAACGCCGGCGCTTCCCGGAATTTGTGATCGATTCCCGCCTCAAACCCCATCCCTTCGCAAATCACGTGCGCCGTCGAAAGCGGCAGAATCGTCGCCGCAAACAGCGAAGCGTTCAGCAATCCAAACGCAAACGTCAGCGCCGCCCACTTACCGGCCAGCGGCACTAACGCCTTCGCCGCCTCCCCCGCATCGGTGATATTCGTCAGCCCCGAGGCGTGCAGCGTCGCCGCCGTGCAAACAATGATGAAAAACACGATAATCATGCAACTTATGCTTCCCAGCAGGACATCCAGCCTGGCTTGGGGGTACTGCCGCGGGCCCACCTTCTTTTCCACGAAACTCGCCTGCAAATAAAAAAACTGCCACGGCGCAATGGTAGTCCCCACTAGAGCGGTCAACGTAATCAGGTAACTGACATCGAAGTGAATCGTGGGGATCACCGTCATTCGCGCCGCCAGCAGCCAGTCCGGATGCGATAACAGAGCCGAGAAAAGGTAGCTCAGATAAAAAATACACGCGATCAGGAACACCACTTCCACCTGCCGGTACGTTCCCTTCAGCACCAGCACCCACACCGCGATCGCGGCCAGTGGCACCGCAACATATTTGCTCACCCCAAAGATTTGTGCCGCGGCGGCCACACCGGCGAACTCCGCCACTACGTTTCCTAAATCCACCAGAAATCCGGTGATCATCACAAAAAACGTAGAGCGAAACCCGAACTCCTCGCGGATTAAATCCGAAAGGCCCTTCCCGGTGATTACCCCCATCCGCGAACACATTTCCATCGTCACATACAGCGCAATCGTCATCGGGATCAGCGACCACAGCAGCGAGTATCCGTACGCGCTGCCCGCCTGCGTATACGTCGCAATCCCGCCGGCGTCATTGTCCACGTTCGACGTGATAATGCCCGGCCCAATCACCGCCAGAAACAGCGCAATCCGCCGTCGCCACTGGTTCCCCGCTGAAAAAAACGTCAGTGTCCGCCCGCGTATCCGATCAATTAAATTGTTGATGGCTGTCAGGTTCATGCGTTCACGAGCCGCGACACCACGTCATCCACGGTGACCGTGCCAACCGGCCGCTTTTCTTCGTCAATCACCGTGAGCATTCGCAGATTGTATTTGTCAAACAGTTCGAAGACGTCCTTCTCGTTCGCGTCCGGCGTAATGCTCACCAGCGGCTCCGTCTTCAATTCCCTCATCAATTGCTCCGGAGCCGCCAGCAACATCCGTGCCACCGGCACCGTCCCCGAAAATTGCGCGTGCCCGTCCACCAGCACAATCGTGTCCAGTTGCTCCAGATTAAAATCCTGCTTCCGCAGCCAGCCGAGCACTTCCTCCCGCGGCGACGCCTCGCTCACATAGGCAAACTCCGTGTTCATCATTCCGCCCGCCGTCGAAGGATCGTAGCTCAGCAGCTCGCGAACCTCCTCCGCTTCCAGGTTCGGCATCTCCTCCAGCAACTCCTCCGAAGTCTCCTTCGGCAAATCCGCCAGCAGGTCCGCCGCCGCGTCCGGCGCCATCTCTTCCAGAATGTCCGCGGCCTTTTCCGGATCCAGTTTCTCCACGATCTGCGTCGTCAACCGCTCATCCAACTCGGCCAGCACCTTCGCCGCCGTCTCCTCATCCAGCGAAGCGATAATTCCCTGTCGCTCCGCTGCCGAAAGCTCTTCCATCATCTCCGCCAGGTCCGCGGGGTGCAGATCCTCCAGCTTCTCGTGCGTAATCCGCAACTTCACCCGTCGCAAAGGATCCGGCTCAATCAAATTCACAAATTCCCAGCGAATCGACCGCTGCGGCAGCTTGCCCTGCAGCTTCCGCACCACCGACGACGGGGCAATCCCCTGCAGCAATCTCCGCATCGCCCCTGGCAATCCCACGTCCACCCGCGCGATTCGCAGCTCCACATGCTCGTTCGTGCGCATCTCCGCCAGGTCCACGTCATTCACGCGAACCACCTTCCGCCCTTCGGTATCAATAATCTGCTGGTCCAGCAAATCCTTCCGCACCGCCAGCCACGCTTCATTCGGCTTGTACGCATCCAGCGCCCGCTCGCTCACATTTAAATCAATCCGCCCCGGCGCAACTTTCGCAACCTGGTCATACCGAGCCACCAGTGGCTGAAACCTGCCGCGCGAAATCAAAAAGTGTGAAATCCGGTTCGGCTGTTCTGCCGGCTCCACAAAAAACTCCCGCACCCGCCCCACAAAATGCGCCTGCGAATCATAAGCCGACGCCCCGAGCAACTCCGTAGCAAACAGCATCTCCGTCCCCTCCTTTCCCCCGGTAGCACAGCCATTCCTGGCTGTGCTCTTGGGTTATTCTTCTCCGTGTCCTCTGTGCCCTCTGTGGTTAATCTTTTCCTCTTCCAAAAACAAAAAGCCCGCAAACCATTCCGGCCGCGGGCCACAAGAACGCAAAAATGCGCACGCTCTAGCCGGTAGTAACTCCTCCCAGCCCGTGACCCTCCGCCCGGACTTCCAGCAAGCTGTATCGAATCCCTTCCCGATCAGCCCCGGCGCACCGCGGATCGCTCGCCGGACTAGCGGTCAAGTGGCTGCACCCCTCCCCTAAGCAACTAGGGTGAGGTTCGAGTTCGCTGGACGCGCTCATACGTAAAAAATTCACTCCGAAATTAGAGATAAGCCTGCTCCTACTTATTGTCAAGAAAAAACGACACTTTTCGAAATTTTTTCCGATTTTTTGAGTGCGGAAGCGAAGCTTCCGCTTTTATGGACAAAACCCAACCACCAAAGCTCCCCTACGAGCATGTACCGTGGGGGCTGCTATCTCTTCCCTCCTCCAAACAACATATCCCTCGGCTCCTCCCCCCTCCTTTTGCACTCCTCCACATACAACACCAAATAATTCTTCAACACATAATCCCGGGTCGAAAACCCCAACTCCTTCGCCGCCCGGTCAATCGCCGCCGCTTGCCCCTCCAACTCCACAAACGTCCCAATTGGCGTCTCGTCCACCTCAATCAACAACCCCTTCGCCCAAGCATGCCGCCCCGGCAGCACATACGTCGTCCGATACTTCTCATACCGGAACCACCCCCGCAGCCCCAACCCCTCAAAAATCCTCTGCATCGTAGCGCCATCCGTCAGCTCCGTCTCGATCTCCTCTCTCACCTTATGCCGCCGGTCCCCAGCCGGCCCCACATCGCCAATCGCAAGCTCCTCCGGAGGCGACTTAAACGTCAGCAAAGGCCGCGCAGCAACCTTTCTCCGGACACCCTTCTTCAGTGGTGCGGGCGTCTCCGTCCGAATCCTCAGCAACTGCCCATGTTTCGCCAACCCCCCATCCGGCGTATCAAATATCAAATTCATCTCGTGCATCCGCGGAGCCTTCGGATTCGCAGGCTTCGCCCCCAGCCGCTTCAACGCGCGCGCCAGCGCCTTTCCGTCCCGAACCGCCAGCTTGATCTCAATCTCAGTCGGCATAATCCTCAGTCAAACCTCTCTCCACCAAACAATACCAGCAAGCTGTAATCCAAACCCATATTCGATTAATATGGCCTAGCGGGGTATTCCACCAGCAATCGTATACCTAGCTTTTGTAGCGGCCGCTTGCCGAAGCGGGCGCCTTTGTCTTAAACAGCCATTTGACATTTGAACAAATGACAACCGACTCCAACTCGACCGCGGCCCACCTCTCTCCCGAAGCCGCCGCTCCCGCCAAATCCGGCCCCGCCGGACTCCAGCCCCCGCTTGCCCTGCGCGAGCCCGTCGAGCACGTCATCCACTCCGACCGCCGTGTCGACCACTACGCCTGGCTCCGCAACAAAAAAGATCCCCGCGTCCTCTCCTATCTCGAAGCCGAAAACGCCTACGCCGACGGCTACCTAAAATCCACCGAAGCCTTTCAATCCCGCCTCTACCAGGAAATGCTAGGCCGCATTCTGCAAACCGACCTCACCGTTCCCTATACTCTGCGCGGCTTCGAATACTACACCCGCACCGTCGAGGGCCAGCAATACTCCATCTATTGCCGCACAGCCGTCCACGCTCCCGCCGAGCAAGTCCTCCTCGATTTGAATCGGCTCGCCGAAGGCCACTCCTTCCTCGGCCTCGGCATCTTTGAAGTCAGCGACAACAATTCCCTCCTCGCCTACGCCACCGACACCACCGGCTTCCGCCAATACACCCTAGAAATCAAAAACCTCGATGACTCTACGATGCTTCCCCTTCGCGTCGAGCGCGTCACCAGCGCCGCCTGGTCCTCCGACAATCGCACCCTCTTCTACGTCGTCGAAGACGAAGTCACCAAACGCTCCCACCAACTCTATCTCCACGTCCTCGGCTCCAACGGCCCCGACACGCTCCTCTATGAAGAAAAAGACGAGCGCTTCCGCATCGATGTCGAACGCAGCCGCAGCGGCGCCTACATCTTCCTCGTCGCCAACAGCCATACCACCAGCGAGGTCCGCTACCTCCGCGCCGACAGCCCCTCATTGCAATTCCAGCTGATCCACCAACGCCACGACGACCACGAATACTACGTCGACCACCACCCCGGCAATTCCAGCGATCCCGCCGGCGGCGTCTTCTTCATCCGCTCCAACGACAACGGCCGCACCTTCCGTCTCATGACCGCCCCCGCCGTCGATCCCGTCCGCTCCCGCTGGCACGAAGTCGTCCCCAACCGTCCCGGCGTCATGCTTTCCGGCGTAGCCGCCTTCCGCTCGCACCTCGTCCTCGTCGAACGCGAAGAAGGCCTCCCTCATCTCCGCATAGTCGATCTCACTCGTGAAGCCCCCACCGCCCTCGCCGCTTCCACCCGCATCACCTTCGCCGAACCCGCATACAACGCCGCCCTTGGCGCCAATCCCGAGTTCGACGCCACCTTCGTCCGCTTCACCTACGAATCGTTCATCACCCCGCGCTCCGTTTTCGATCTCAACGTCCGCACCGGAGAGCGCATCCTGCGCAAGCAGCAACCTGTCCTCGGGGGTTACGATCCCTCGCTCTACGCCAGCGAACGCCTCCACGCCATCGCCTCCGACGGCACCAAAATCCCCATCTCCGTCGTCTACCGCCACGACACTCCCCGCGACGGCAGCGCCCCGCTCCTCCTCTACGGCTACGGCAGCTACGGCCTCTCAATGCCCGTCAGCTTCAGCTCCAATCGCCTCAGCCTTCTCGACCGTGGCATCATCTTCGCTATCGCTCACATCCGCGGCGGCGGCGAACTCGGCAAGCCGTGGCACGATGCCGGCCGCATGTTCCGCAAGATGAACACCTTCACTGATTTCATCGCCTGTGCCGAAGATTTAATCGCCTGGGGTTTCGCCGCAAGAAACAAACTCATCATCGAAGGCGGCAGCGCCGGCGGCCTGCTCATGGGCGCGGTCACCAATCTTCGACCCGATCTTTTCCGCGCCGTCGTCAGCCATGTTCCCTTCGTCGACGTCCTCAACACCATGCTCGATCCCTCTCTTCCCCTCACCGTTGGCGAATACGAAGAGTGGGGCAATCCCCAGCGCGCCGAAGATTATTTCTACATAAAGTCCTATTGCCCCTACACGCGCGTCGAACGCAAAGAATATCCCGCCATGCTCATCAAAACCGGCCTCAACGACAGCCAGGTCATGTACTGGGAGCCCGCCAAATACGTAGCCAAGCTCCGCACTCTCAAAACCGACGGCAACGTACTCCTCCTGAAAACCAACCTGGGCGCAGGCCACGGCGGCGCCAGCGGCCGCTACGACTACCTCCGCGAAATCGCCTTCGACTACGCCTTCGCCCTCTCCGAACTAGGCATCACACAATGACCACACCGAATCTCCATCCCCGCCTTTGTAGCGGCCGCCTCCCGAGGCGGGCGCCTTGGTGGCACAGCCATTCCTGGCTGTGCTCGTCGTTAGGCCAACCGACCTTTGAACTTGAGGGTGCCCCATCCTTCGCGCCTTTTGCGAAGGGTGGGCTCTTACACCCTAACGTCGCAAACTCTCTTCTCTTCCCTTCTTACCGATTACCGATTACTGATTACTGATTACTTCCAAATGTCCGAACCCACCACACCTCTCATGCAGCAATACAACGCGGTCAAAACCCGCTACCCCCACGCCCTCCTCCTCTTCCGCCTCGGCGACTTCTACGAACTCTTCTACGAAGACGCCATCATCGCCGCCCGCGAACTCCAGATCACCCTCACCTCCCGCAACCGCGAAAAGGGCCAGCCCATCCCCATGTGCGGCGTTCCCTACCACGCCGCTGACGGCTACATCGCCCGCCTCATCCGCGCCGGCTTCAAAGTCGCCATCTGCGAACAGATGGAGCAGCCCGGCCTCGGCAAGAAACTCGTCCGCCGCGAAGTCACTCGCGTCATCACTCCCGGCACCGCTACCGACGTCGCCGTCCTCGACGCCCGCGAAAACAATTTCCTGGCCGCCGTAGCGCAAAACGCCTCCGCCTCAACCATCGGCCTCGCGCTCGTCGATCTTTCCACCGGCGAATTCCAGGCCACCGAATTCTCCGGCCCCGGCGCGCAAGAATCCCTTCGCGACGAACTCCAGCTCATTCGTCCCCGCGAAACCCTTCTCCCTCGCCCGCAACAACTTTTCGAAACCGCAAAAACCTCCCTCCTCGACGGCGCCGGTGGCGTCGAAACCCGCGTCGAAGACTGGGTCTTCCACCCCGACTACGCCGAGCGCATCCTCCGCGAACAGTTCGGCGTCGCCGAGCTCACCGGCTTCGGCCTCGATGACCACCCCCAAGCCCTCTCCGCCGCCGGCGCCGTAGTCCACTACCTCCGCGAGAATTCCGCCCGCGGCGACGATGCACCCAGCATCGAAGCCCTCCGCCATCTCGATCGCATCCGCTTTTACGAGCAGCACGACGCGCTCATGCTCGATCCCGTCTCCGTCCGCAATCTCGAACTCCTCTCCCCCATCTTCACCGAAGAATCCAAGTCCGCCGGCCCCACCACCCTCATCGCCGCCCTCGACTCCACCGTCACCGGCATGGGCGCCCGCATGCTCCGTGCTTGGATGCTTCGTCCGCTCATCGATCTCGACGCCATCGACGCCCGTCTCGGCGCCGTGGCCCACTTGCTCCAACAAACCGTCGTCCGCGGCGAAATCCGCAAGGAACTCCGCGGCATTCAGGATCTCGAACGTCTCACCAGCCGAATCACCCTCGGCCTGGCCACCCCGCGGGAACTTCTCGCCCTCCGCAAGTCCCTCATCCAACTTCCTGTCCTCAAAAAGTTTCTCACCCCGCCGCAATCCGGCGGCAGCGATCTCCTCCGCGAACTCCACGAAGAGATCGACGAGCTCGCCGACGTTCGCGAAAAACTCGAAAAATCCATCGCCGACGAGCCGCCCGCCTCCGCCGCCGAACCCGGCATGATCCGCCCGGGCTACCACGCCGAACTCGACGAACTCCGCAATCTCAGCCAGCACAGCAAGCAGATCATCGCTTCCATGGAAGAGCGCGAACGCAAGCGCACCGGCATCAACTCCCTCAAAATCCGCTTCAACCAGGTATTCGGCTACTACATCGAAATTTCCAAGCCCAATCTCCCCAACGCTCCCGCCGACTATGAACGCAAGCAAACTCTAGTCAATGCCGAGCGCTTCACTTCTCCGGAATTAAAGGATTACGAAAGAAAAATCCTCGCCGCCGACGAACGCATCCTCGAAATCGAGCGCCAGCTCTTCGTCGACGTTCGCTCCGGCATCGCCGCCAAAGCCGCACGCCTCCGCCGCACTGCCGCCGCCGTGGCCAAGCTCGACGTCCTCGCCTCGTTTGCCAAACTCGCCGCCGACCGCAGCTACATCCGCCCCGAATTCAATAACGCGGGCGAACTCCTCATCGTCGGCGGCCGCCACCCCGTCATCGAAGAACTCCTTCGCCAGAAAGGCGAACGTTTCGTTCCCAACGATCTTTGCTTCGAACCCGGCCGCCAGCAGCTCCTTCTCATCACCGGCCCCAACATGGGCGGCAAATCCACCTATCTCCGCCAGGCCGCTCTCATCATCCTGATGGCCCAAATGGGTTCCTTTGTTCCCGCGCGCAGCGCCAAGCTTCCCGTCACCGACCGCATCTTCACCCGCATCGGCGCCAGCGATAATCTCGCCCGCGGCCGCTCCACGTTCCTCGTCGAAATGAGCGAAGTCGCCGCCATCCTCCATCACGCCACGCCATCAAGCCTCGTCCTCCTCGATGAAGTCGGCCGCGGCACCGCCACCTTCGACGGCCTCTCCATCGCCTGGGCCGTCGTCGAGCATCTCCAGAAGCACACCCGCGCCCGGACGCTCTTCGCCACCCACTATCACGAACTCACCGAACTCGCCGAGCTTCTTCCAGCCGTCAAAAACGTCCACGTCAGCGTGAGAGAAACCCCCAACGAAATCATCTTCCTCCGCCGCGTCGAACCCGGCAGCGCCGACAAAAGCTACGGCATCGAAGTCGCTCGCCTCGCCGGCCTCCCCAAATCCGTAATCGAACGCGCCCGCGAAGTCCTAAAAAAACACGAACAAAGCGAACACGAACTTTCAGAAACGCTGACTCCGGGGGCCGCAGGCCACTCCGCCAACAACGGCAACCAAGCCGTCCTCTTCACCGCCCTAGACCGCGCCGTCCTCGAAAAACTCCGCAAGGCCGACCTCGACAACCTAAAGCCCCTCGAAGCCCTAAACCTCCTCTCCGAGCTGAAAAAACAAATCGAATGAAGTGCACACAACCATGACCGCTGAGAAAACTATCTTTTTTACGTTGGCGGATGAGTACGCGAGAAGCAACTTTCGCTGCTTTCTCGCTGAAATGGACCTAAGGAGCGAAGAGCATGGGTACTATCTTTGCTTTCGGCCATTGGATGTAAGAATAGATTCTCCCGCCAGATATGCCTGCAAATACGTTCTCGTCCCTGTCGCTCAGGTGAAATCCTCCGCTAGCGCGCGGGAGCTTTCTGATTTGATAATCGAAAGGCTTGCTCCCGAACTTTCGTTACTTCGCCAGTCAGACTAGACCTGAGCTTGATGGCCGGGTGCCGCACGCTGCGGTTTTCGGGGTGCGGGTTTTCTCCCCCGATGCTCCTACGGTCTTCTCTTCTCAGCGTCCTCCGCGCTCATTACTTCTTTACTTCCTTGCTTCATCACTTCCTTCCCTGCTACAACCACCTCATGCCCAAAAATTCTCTCCTCGTCCTCGGCCTGATGTCGGGCACCTCCGCCGACGGCATCGAAGCCGCCCTGGTCCGCATCAGCGGAGCTCCCCCAAAACTAAAATCCAAGCTCGAAGGCCACGCATCTCTCCCCATCCCCAAACCCATCCGCTCAAAAATTCTCCAGATCGCCGAAGGCACTCCCCTCCCCGCCGCCGAAATCAGTCAACTCAATTTCCGCCTCGGCCAACTCTTCGCCGAAGCCGCCATGGCCACCTGCAAAAAACTCCGCGTCCCTCTAAAATCCCTCGATCTGATCGCCTCCCACGGCCAAACCATCTTTCATCAAGGACAACCCGTCCCCTATCTCGGTGCAGCCACGTCCTCCACTCTCCAAATCGGCGAACCCTCCGTAATCGCCGCTCGCACCGGCGTCACCACCATCGGCGACTTCCGCCCCGCCGACATGGCCGCTGGCGGCCAAGGCGCGCCCCTCGTTCCCTTCGCCGACTACCTCCTCTACCGCCACGAAAAATTCGGCCGCGTCTCTCTAAATCTCGGCGGCATCGCCAACGTCACCGTAATCCCCGCCAACTCCAAGCCACAAGACGTCTTCGCCTTCGACACCGGCCCCGCCAACATCCTCATCGACGCCCTCGTCTCCCACTTCACCCACGGCCGCCAACGCTTCGACAAAAACGCCCGCCTGGCCCAACGCGGCCGATGCCTAACT